>OBLR010000400.1_pt1 | contig 10678 bp, 7 predicted proteins | sample 1519891 | NCBI WGS metagenome assembly OBLR01 (sample SAMEA3113583, study PRJEB22503) | soil metagenome | reverse complement strand
ACCCGGAGGGCCTCGAACCGCCGCCGTACGACCCCGACCGCGCGCAGCAGCTGCTGGCCGAGGCCGGCTTCGACGAGTCGAACCCGCTGCAGGTCGAGATCGTCGTGGCCGACGTGCCCGGGGACATGCCGCTGATGCCGACCCTGGGCGAGGCGATCGCGGGCAACTACGCCGACATCGGCGTGGAGGCCACCGTCCGGGTTGGCGAGGAGGAGGCCAACAAGGAGGCACTGTTCGGCTTCGAGTTCAACGGCCAGGAGGAGGGCGATCCGCCTACACCCATCACGCTCTACATGCGCGGCATGGACAACCGGTTCTACTTCGTCGACGAGCAGGCCACCCTGTACACCGACGACAGCGAGAACGGCAGCTCGGTCTGGAACGAGGAGGTCTTCCCCGACATCACGGACCAGCTGCGTGCCATCCAGGCCGAGTTCGACTTCGACACGCAGGGCGAGATGATGGTCGAGTTCCATACCTTCATGGCGGACAACTGGCTGCAGGTGCCGCTGCTGTCCGCGTCGGCGGTGTTCGGCATGTCGGACAGCATCGACTCCTGGGACTTCCAGGTCGCCGGGAAGGGCAACGTCCACAACCAGTGGTCGCTCCAGCCCGCCGAGTAGCCTCGGAGGCCTGAGCGGCCGAGCTTCAGGAGCGCCCGCGGCGGACGACCGTCGCGGGCGCTTCGCGTCGGTCCCGTCGCTCAGCGCGTGGCCGTCGGTCGGGTCAGACCAAGGATGCGGTGGAGATTCTCCTCATCCTCGAGCGCTCGCACGCGCTCGATCAGCTCATCTGTCACGTCCCGACCGATGACGTCGTCGGCGCAGCGATGGACCTTCTGCTCCAGCTCCGCTGAGCTGAGCGGGTCTCGCGGGTGGCCCTTGGCGACGGCGACGCTGCGCTCGTGCCGCGTGCCGTCGGTCGCGATGACCTCGACGCGCGCGCCGTCCGGTCCCACCGCGTCATCGGCCCGCAGCTCGACGCGCTCGACGAAGCGGGCGAGATCCGGGTCGCGGTACCGCCCGGCGGCGAACTGCGGCAGCCACGCGTCGCGGTCGTGAAGGATCACCGCGACCGCGTAGCGAATCGACAGCAGCGCGACGAAGGTCCCGTCCGGGACGCCGAATCGGTCGTGCGCGCGGTGGACGTTGGCCGGCACGCTGACCACGACGCGCTCGATGCGCTCGATCTCGATCGGCGCCTCCTCGAGAAGAGCGAACAGGGCGGTGATGACCGGCTGGATCGGCGTCCCGGAGGGCCAGCGGCGCATCGAGATGGCCTCGAGCTCCCAGCGCTCGCCAAGCCCCTCGACGGTGGCCGTGGCGTTGCCGCCTCCGGCGTACGTCGTATAGATGCCACCGTCGGGATGGGTCAGGATTTCCTCCGAGCCGCGGAAGCCTTGCGCGGCCAGCAACCCACCCAGCAGGCCGGACAGCGCGCCGCGCGCCTGGTGAAACTTCACCGTCGGCGTGCCCCACGCCGCCCACGTCCCGGCCGACTGGCTGCCGGCCAGGGCAAGCGCGTTCCGAACGGCGACCGCATCCAGGTCGAGCAGCGAGGCGACTGCCGCGGCGCCCCCCAACGGACCGATGACGCCCGGAGCGTGCCAGCCGCGCCGCCGGAACTCGGCATACCCGAGCCCGCCGGCAACGCGGGCCGCCACCTCCAGCCCCGCGATCCAGGCCCGGAGGACGTCGGCACCCGACGCGCCCTCCCGCTCCGCGATTGCCAGCGTGGGCGGCATCACCTCCGGCGTGATGTGGCAGTGGGCCGGCGTATACACGTCGCATGCGGTCACCGCCGTCACGCGGTAACCGTTCAGGAGGACTGCGGCGGCAAGCGGTCGCCTGGTCGTCGACCCGACGACCGTCGTCTCGTCACCGTCGCCCAGCGCCGCGGCGAACGCTTCGACCTGCCCGATCTCCTCACCCGCACCGGCGGCGATCGCGCAGCCGATGGCGTCAAGCAGCAGATCCTTGGCCCGCGTGCGCGTCGCCAGGGGCACGTCTGGCAGGCGGAGCCCCGCAACGAACTCGGCGAGGTGAGTGGACGGGCGTGCGCTGGGGTCCGGGTCAATCATTGGGCCGGGTGCCTCGTGGTCGGTGGAGTGAGGGTCTGCGCTTGCTCGGTCGATCGCCTTGACCGCAATCGCATAATGGGACAGTTGCACGTCTTGCGACGCGGGTCTGCAGCAACGTTCGGGAAGGAGTGAGGGATGACGCGCACGTTTCGCCCCGCCTGGACGGCGGGCCTGGTCGGTTCTCTCCTGCTGTCAGCCTGCGGCACGGTGGATGTTTCGCCCGGCGAAACCGACGGCGACGGAGGCACGGACGGAGGTCCTACCGGGGAGATCGTCACCGTCACGCCGCGCCTCGTCGGTCAAGGCCAGGACCCCATCACCCAGGCGGCACTCGAATGGTCGCACAAGCCATGGTGGGACGACGTCCACGACTTCGTCATCGAGCAGGACACCGAGGGCAACCTCGTCCCGGCGCTCGCCACCGAGTGGGGGGCGTCGGAGGACGGCCTGACCTGGACCTTCACCATCCGCGACGACGTGAAGTTCCACAACGGCGACACGCTGACCGCCGAGGACGTCGCATGGTCGTGGAACCGGCTGGTCTTCGACCCGGAGTCCACGCACACGCTGATCGGACGAGCCCCGCTGATCGATTCGATCGCCGCAGAGGGCAACCAGGTGATGGTGACGACGACCTCGCCGCAGGCAGCGGTGCCCTTCTGGTGGGCCGAGCACGACGGCGAGTCGGGCGGAGCGGTGTACTCGCAGGCCTACTTCGAGGAGGTCGGCGACGAGATGTGGTCGAAGCCGATCGGCACCGGGCCATTCATGCTCGAGAGCATGGACGGCGAGCAGTCGGCGACGCTCGTCGCGTTCACCGATGAAGGCCGAAGCGACTGGCAGAAGGAGCGCACCGCCGGCTTTGAGCGCGTGACGATTCGAGCGGCGGAGGATCCGTCGACGAGGGTCGCCCTGGTGCAGACCGGGGAGGCCGACGTGGCGCCGCTGCCGATCTCGGCGGTCGAGGAGCTCGAGGGCTCCGGCGTGGAGATCATCGAGGTGCCGGCCGCGACGCAGTCGGTCATGTGGTGCCTGGGCTTCTCGCTCAATCCCGATTCGCCGTGCAACGACGTCGGCGTGCGCGAGGCGCTGTCGATCGCCATCGACCGCCAGGGGATCGCCGATGCCGTGTACCGCGGATTCGCCGCGCCACATAACGGCTACATGGCCGGCCCCGCCGCCTTCGGAAACCCAGAGGACCTCGCGGCGCCGCCGTACGACCCCGACCGCGCGCGGCAGCTGCTGGCCGAGGCCGGCTTCGACGAGTCGAACCCGCTGCAGGTGGAGATCGTCGTGATGGACGTGCCCGGGGACATGCCGCTGATGCCGACTCTCGGCGAGGCGATCGCGGGCAACTATGCCGACATCGGCGTGGAGGCCACCGTGCGCGTCGGCGAAGAGGAGGCAAACAAGGAGGCGCTGTTCGGGTTCGAGTACAACGGCCAGGAGGAGGGCGACCCGCCGACGCCCATCACGCTGTACATGCGCGGCATGGACAACCGGTTCTACTTCGTCGATTCGCAGATCACCCAGTTCACCGACGACAGCGAGAACGGCAGCTCGGTCTGGAACGACGAGGTGTTCCCCGAGATGACCGAGCGGCTGCAGGCGGTCGCCGCCGAGTTCGACGTCGACACCCAGGCCGAGATGCTCGCCGACTATCACCGGTGGATGGCCGAGAACTGGCTCCAGATCCCGCTGCTGACGGCCAGCGCGGTCTACGGGGTGTCCGAGAACGTCGGCTCCTGGGACCTGCGGATCGCGGGCAAGGGCTACGTCCACAACCACTGGTCCATGCGCCCGGCGGAGTAAGAACGACGCGTTGAGCGACCCTTACGGGCCATCGGCAGCGCCCTCCGCGGGACGTGCGGCAGGGCGCTGCCTCGTCGTACCCTGAGCCATGGCCCGATACGTCGCCGGCCGCATCTTCCAGGCCGTCCTCGGCCTCGTGTTCATCGCGACGCTCGTGTTCTTCGTGGTCCGGCTCACCGGCGACCCCGGCCGGATCCTCACCAGCGAATTCGCGCCCGTCGAGGTACAGCAGGAGATCCGCGAACGGCTCGGCCTGGACGAGCCGCTGATCGTGCAGTACGCGTCGTACATGAGCGGGCTGGCAACGGGCGACCTCGGCCGCTCCTTCAACGGGGAGCCGGTCATAGACATCCTGATGGAACGGCTTCCGGCGACGGCCAGCCTCGCCTTCGCCGCACTGATCGTGGCGGTGCTGCTCGCCATCCCCCTGGGGGTGCTGAGCGCGGTCTACCAGGGCTCTCCGGTCGACATCTTCTCGCGCACCGTGGCGCTGTTCGGCCAGTCCGTGCCGGCCTTCTGGCTGGCGATCATGCTGGTCCTGATCTTCGCGGTCATCCTGAGGATCCTGCCCGTGGCCTACAGCCAGGGGCCGGAGTCCTACGTGCTGCCCTCGATCGCTGTCGGCTGGGCGGCGGTGGCCGGCATCGCCCGCCTGGTTCGCTCGAGCATGCTGGACGTCCTCGGCAGCGATTACGTCCGAATGGCCCGAGCCAAGGGGCTGCCCTCGCGGGTCGTCGTGCTGAAGCATGGGCTCCGCAGCGCCATGGTGCCGGTGCTCACCTTCTCCGGGCTCGTGCTCGGCAGCTTCCTCAACGGCTCCGTCGTGGTCGAGACGGTCTTCGCGTGGCCGGGCATCGGGGAGTTGACGCTCGACGCGGTGACCGGCCGTGACTTCCCGGTCGTCCAGGGCGCGGTGCTCCTGATCGCGCTCTTCTTCATCACCATCAACCTCGCGGTCGACCTGCTCTACGCAGCCCTCGACCCACGGATCCGGTACCGATGACGGCCACCGCCGTCGGCACCGCAGTCCGGGCGCGGAGCCTGATCGGGGGCGCCCGCACGCTACCGATCATCCCGCTCGTCATCCTCGGAGCGCTCGTCGTCAGCGCCGTCTTCGCCGACGTCCTCGCCCCGCACGACCCGATCCAGGTCGACCTGCTCAAGGCCTTCCAGCCGCCGTTCTACATGTCGGGCGGAAGCTTCGACCACCCGCTCGGGACCGATGAGCTGGGACGCGACATCCTCAGCCGGCTGATGCACGGCGGCCGTGTGTCGCTCATGCTCGCGCTCAGCGTGACGGCGCTGGGGACGCTGGTCGGCGTGCCGCTCGGCCTGGTGTCGGGCTACCTCGGCGGTCTGACCGACGCCGTCATCCAGCGGCTCGTGGAGGCAATCCTCTCGCTGCCGACGATCATGGTCGCGCTCGTCTTCGTCTTCGTGCTCGGGCAGACCTACGCCAGCATCGTCCTCATCCTCACGCCGTTCGTTGCCGCCGAGCTGGCGCGCATGGTCCGTGGCGACGCCCTCGCCATCCGCCGGACGAACTACGTGGCGCTGGCGCGGGTTGCCGGCGCCGCGCCGTTGCGCATCCTGTGGCGCCACATCCTTCCCAACGTGGCCGGCACGGTCATCGTGGTCGCGACGCTGCAGATCGGCGCGCTCATCCTCGTCGAGTCGTCACTGAGCTTCCTGGGCGTCGGCGTCCCGCCGCCGACGCCGGCGTGGGGGCTGATGATCGAGGGCGGACGCGAGTACGTCGCCACGAAGTACTGGCTGTCGCTCTTCCCGGGGCTCGCGATCGTGGTGACCGTCCTCTCCATCAACTGGATCGGGGACTGGCTACGCAACCTCCTCGACCCGAAGCAGCAACGGCTCTAGGAGCGCCGATGCCGACGAAACCGCCCTCGGACGATGGAGCGATGCCCACCACCGACGCGAACGGCGACGTCCTCCTGCGCGTCGACGACCTGCGGACGCACATCCGGCTGCGGGCCGGCGTGGTCAAGGCGGTCGACGGCGTCAGCTTCACGATTCGGCGCGGCGAGACGGTCGGCCTGGTCGGCGAGTCGGGATGCGGCAAGACGATGACCCTGATGTCGATCATGCGGCTGCTGCCGGTCGACTCGGCGCGGATCGTGGGCGGGCGCATCTGGTTCGACGGCCGCGATCTGCTCCGCGAGCCGGAGTCAGCGATGCGCCACATCCGTGGCGCGCGGATCGCCCTGATCATGCAGGACGCACTGACCGCCCTGAACCCGGTGCTCACGGTGGGCGACCAGGTGACCGAACCGCTTCGCTATCACCCCGGCCGATCGATCATGGCGCCGCGCGAGCGAGCGATCGAGGTCCTGCGCTCGGTCCGCATCCCCGATCCGGAGCGGCGCCTCGGCGAGTACCCGCACCAGTTCTCCGGCGGCATGCGACAACGCGCGCTGGCGGCCATGGCGCTCGGCCCCTCGCCGGACCTGATCCTGGCCGACGAGCCCACGACGGCCCTCGACGTCACGATTCAGGCACAGTTCCTCACGCTGGCCCGCCGCCTCCAGCGCGAGGCGAGGGCCTCCGCGCTTTGGGTGACCCACGACCTCGGCGTCGTGGCACAGACCTGCGATCGGGTCAACGTGATGTATGCCGGGCGCATCGTCGAGAGCGGGGATGTGCGCCGCATCCTGCATCGGCCGCGGCACCCGTACACCGTGGCGCTGATGGAGTCGGTGCCGAAGCTCGGACAGAAGCGCGATCGGCTCTACCAGATCCAGGGACAGCCGCCCGACCTCGTCCGGCTCCCGCCCGGCTGTCCGTTCTACGACCGCTGCCCGCTGCGCATGGACGTGTGCCGGGAGGCCTTCCCCGATGCCACGCCGCTCGAGGACGGCGGCTACGTGCACTGCTGGGCGGTGAGCGACCCGAACCGGCCCGCGGCTGCGCCGATGGCCACCGCAGCACCCCCGGCTGCGTCCTCGGAGGCCAGCGCGTGACCGCCCCGCTCCTGGAGGTGGAGGGCCTCACGAAGCACTACCGGACCGGGGGCGGCCCGCTCGCCGGTGGCGGCCGGGTCGTCCGAGCCGTGGACGGTGTCAGCTTCGTGATCGAGGCGGGGCAGACGCTGGCGCTGGTCGGCGAGTCGGGAAGCGGCAAGACGACGACCGCACAGATGGTGCTGCTGCTCGAGAAGCCGACCGCGGGCACGATCCGGTTCGAGGGAAACGACGTTGGCGCCGCCGATCGCCGCGTCCTGCGTGGGTACCGCCAGTCGGTCCAGGCGGTCTTCCAGGACCCGTACAGTTCGCTGAGCCCGCGGATGCGCGTGGAGGAGATCGTCGGCGAGCCGCTGCGAATCCACGAGCGGATGGGCCGCCGTCAGCTGCGATCGCGTGTCGGTGAGCTGCTGGAGCAGGTCGGGCTGCAGCCGAAGGTCGCCCGCTACTTTCCGCACATGTTCAGCGGCGGCCAGCGCCAGCGCATCGCGATCGCGCGCGCCCTCTCGCTCCAGCCGAAGCTCATCGTCCTGGACGAGCCGGTCTCCGCGCTCGACGTCTCGATCCGGGCCCAGATCCTCAACCTGCTGGTCGACCTGCAGCGCGACCTGAACCTCAGCTATCTGCTGATCTCGCACGATCTCGCCATCGTCGAGCACATGAGCCACCACGTCGCAGTCATGTATGCCGGCCGCCTGGTCGAGACGGCCACGGTCGAGCGCCTCTACGCCGCGCCGGCACACCCCTACACGACCGGGCTGATGGCGGCGGTGCCGAGCCTTGACCCCGACGTCCCGCTCCGCGACGTAGTCGGCGGCGAGGTCGCGAACCCGGCCGATCTACCGGCTGGCTGCCGCTTCCACCCCCGCTGTCCGCTCCGGCGCGAGCTTGGCGAGCCGCCGATCTGCGTCGAGGAAGATCCGGCGCTGCTCCCCATATCGGCCGAACAGAGTGCCGCGTGCCACTTCCGCCGCGGGCCGCTCTCGCCCCAGGCCGCGACCGAGGCGCCGACCGCCGTCGCCTGAACCGCTCCCGGGCGGTCGCCTATTCGGCGGTGACGGCGTTCGCCGTGCCGGCGGTTGCCGATGCACGCTCAGGCGGGTAGTTGGGCATCGGTGCGGCGAGCGGCGGCAGGTCCCAGCTCCCGGTTGCCGGCGGTGCGACCAGCGCGTCGACGCGGACATCGAGCACGGTCGGCCGTCCGGAGCGGACCGCTTCGGCCAGGTGCTCGCGCAGGTCGCCGGGCCGTTCGACCGTGACCCCGTCGGCGCCCATGGACTGCGCCAGGGCGGCGAAGTCGGTGCTCACCAGCTCGCCGTCTCCCTTGCGACGGAAGCGGGTCGCGATCTCGCGGCCCTGGCCGAAGAAGCCGGCCTGCTGCCCGTGGATCGAGCCGTAGCCGAAGTTGTTCCAGACGACCCAGGTGACCGGCAGCTCATACTCGGCGGCCGTCGCGACGGCGTTCGCCGTCATCACCATGCCGCCGTCACCGCAGACCGCGACGACCGGTCGGTCGGGCGCCGCGAACTGGGCGCCCAGTGCACCGGCCACTCCGAAGCCCATGGCGGCGTAGCCCCACGCCTGCAGGAACTGCTGGTCGCGACCAATGTCCAGCTGCTGGACCAGCCAGTTGTGGTGGACGCCGACGTCGGCCAGGACGATCGCGTCCTTCGGCAGCGTGGCGTTCAGCTCGCGGACCAGGCGCTCCGGGCGGATCGGGACGGCGTCGCTGGTGCGCTGCTCGTCGAGGAACTCGGTCCAGCGCTGCTTGATGTCGGCGAGGTGATCGGTCCACGCGGCATGCCGCTGCCGCGACTCGGCCTCGCGGCCCTGCATCGCCGCCAGGAGCTGGCGCAGCACGAGCTCGACGTCCCCGACGATCCCCACCTCGGGCGGGTAGTTACGACCGATCTCCGCGACCTCGAGGTCGACCTGGATCAGACGCGTCGGCGGGATCGAGTACGTCATGCCGGGGATCCACGAGCTGGTCGGGCGGTCGTCGAACCGCGTGCCCAGGGCCAGCAGCACGTCGCACGAGCGCGCCGCCTCGTTCGCGGCGTGCGGGCCGTTCCGGCCGGTCGCGCCGAGACTCAGCGGCGAGGCGTCGTCCAGCGCGCCCTTCCCGAGCGGCGAGGTGATGACCGGGATGCCGAAGCCCTCGGCGAGGCGCAGCAGCGTTGCACTGGCCTCGGCCAGGTGCACGCCGTTTCCGGCGACGATCAGCGGGCGCTCGGAGCCGGCGAGGAGCTCGGCGGCACGCGCGACGGCAGCCGGGTCGCCCTGCCCACGCGAGGCCACGCCCAGCCGCCAGATCTCCGGATCGGGGATCTCCGCCTCAGCCTCCTCCACGAAGACGTTGAGCGGGACGTCGACGTGGACGGGGCCTGGTCGGCCGGCGAGCATGAGCGCGTACGCCTGGCGGATCGTGAGCGCGACCATCTCCGGCCGGAACGCCTGGTAGGTGCGCTTGACGTACGGCCGCATCACGTTGTTGAAGTCGCCCTGGAAGTGGCGTCCGGTCTCCTGGAACGGCCCCCGGTTGAACTGCTGGGTCGGGACGTTGCCGGTGATCGCCAGGAAGGCCGACGAGTCATAGAAGGCGTTCGCGACCGCCATCGTCAGGTTGAGCGAGCCAGGGCCGCTGGAGCTGTAGGTGATTGCCGGCCGATGGGCGACTCGGAAGTACGCATCGGCGATGAACCCGGCCGCCTGCTCGTCGTGTGTCGTGATCGTCTGGATCGTGTCGCGGCGGTCGTACAGGGCGTCGAGGAACCCCAGGATCCCGTGGCCGCACACGCCGAAGGCGTACGGCACCTTCTCCTTGACGAGGTACTCGACGAGAATCTCGGCGCCCTTGTACGTCTCCGTCACCGTAGGTGATCTCCTCGGGACCGCACGCCTGCGCGGCAGTCGGCGGCTGATGTACCGCGCTATGGAACAGTTCCGTAGAATCGTATGGCTGGCCCCTCAGCATTGTCAACGATACGGAGGGCCCGGCGGCGCGCTTGTCGAGCGTGACCCATCTGCTACTGTCGGCTTGGAGGGCATGGCGTGACGAGACCAGCAGCCGCCAGCGGTTCGGTTGTACGCCTCAAGGGCGACGCGAACTTGGTCCTCGCGCTGCGCCGCGGACTGAGCATCCTTGACACATTCTCCGGGCATCACGGAGAGCTCGGCGTCAACGAGATCGCGCGCCTGGTGGGCATGCACAAGAGCACCGTTTCCCGGCTGTGCGCCACCCTCGAGAACGCCGGCTACCTCGAGCGCGATGGAACCACCAACCGGTTCCGCCTGGGTGCCCGGATCCACCAGCTGGCCGGCTCGACCGCGCCGACGGCGGATCTGCGCACGCTCGCACGGCCCGTGATGCGCGAGCTCGTCGAGAGTTCGCGCGAGACGGCGACGCTCGGGGTGCGCGACGGCAATCACATCGTCACCATCGACGTGGTCGACGGCCTGAACTACATGCGGATGGCCACGCGTGTCGGGATGCGGACCCAGGTGCATGCCAGCGCGGTGGCCAAGGCGATCCTGGCCTACCTGTCGCTCGAGGAGGTCGAGGAGGTGCTGCGCGACTGGCCGATGTCGTCGCTCACGCCGAACACGATCACCGATCCGGCCACGCTCAAGCAACGGCTCGCGGACGTTCGCGACCGTGGCTACGCCCTCGATATGGAGGAGCTGGAGGTTGGCCTGCGCTGCGTGGCCGCACCGATCTCTGACCCGTTCGGGCGCGTTGTGGCGGGCATCAGCATCTCGGGCCCGCGCCACCGGATGACCGAGGAAGCGATGCGCCGATTCGGACCGC
>OBLR010000399.1_pt1 | contig 10721 bp, 5 predicted proteins | sample 1519891 | NCBI WGS metagenome assembly OBLR01 (sample SAMEA3113583, study PRJEB22503) | soil metagenome | reverse complement strand
CGCGCAACGAGCACCTCACCAAAGAGGCCTACGGCCGGCTCGCCGAGATCGCCCCGCTCGCGCTGCCGCCGCTGGACGAGCCCGCGAGCCGGCGACTGATGGCCGATCGGTGCCCGGCCGGCATTGACGACGAGCTGGCGGCGGCACTGGCCGAGCTCGCCGGCGGCAACCCGCTCGCGCTGGTCGAGCTGGCCACCGCGCTGATCCCCGAGCAGCTGTGCGGCGCCGAGCCGCCCCCGGAGACCCTGCCGCTGAGCAGCCGGCTGCGCGGCGTCTACCGCCGGCGCTTTTTCCGGCTCTCCCCCGACGGCCGGATGCTGACGCTGCTCGCCGTCGCCGACGACCGGCTCGACGCCGCCACGCTGGCCAAGGCCGCCGCCGCGGGCGGACTCGACCTGCGGGAGCTGGAGTCAGCGCGGGTCTGGGGCCTGCTACGGGTCGATGGCGACTCGATCTCCCTGCCGAGCCCGGTGCTGCGCGGCGCGCTGTACGCCGACGCGCCGCTCGCCCAGCGCCGCGCCGCACATGAGCTGCTGGCCCGGGTCCTCGACGACGAACGGCACTGGGCCCGGCGCGTTTGGCACCGTACGGCACTGGCCGGTGGCCCGGATGAGACGCTGGGCGCCGAGCTTGCCGCGGCGGCCGCCGCGGCCGGTGCCGCCGGCAACTACGCCGACGCGGTACGGGCCTGGACACGGGCCGCCGCCCTGACGGCCCGGCCGGATGACCGGGCCGCGCGCCTCCTCGCGGCGGCGCGGCACGCGTGGCTGGACGGCCGCGGCCGCCGGGCCCGCGCACTGCTCCGGCGGGTTCCGCCGGCGGCCGACGCCGATGACCGGCTCCGTGCGGCGGCGGACCTGCTGAGAGGCGAGATCGAGCTGCGCGACGGGACGCCCGCCACGGCGCGCAGGATGTTCCTCTACGCGGCCGACCGGCTGGTCTCCATCGACCGCCGCGCCGCGATCACCGCGCTCGCCTACGCCGGCGAGGCGAGCTGCGTCGACGGGAACCTGCGCCAGTACGTCCGGATCGCCCGGCGCGCCACGCCGCTGCGCCGCGCCGGTGCGGAGGAACCCGACATCGAGCTGCTCATCGCCCACATCGAGGGCATGGCGACGACGTACCACGAGCGCTACCGCGAGGCCGCCGGCCCGCTGCGCCGCGTGCTTGAGCTGGCGGACGACTCCGACGATTGCACCGCCAAGATCTGGGCGAGCATCGCCGCGCTCATTCTCGCCGACGACCGGCGGGCGCGGGAGTTCGCGACCCAGGCGGCCGGCTTCGCCTACGGCGCCGACGGCCCGCTGAAGCCCTGGGCGCTGACCCTTCTCGTCATCGCCGAATTTTGGCTCGGGCACTACAAGACGGCGGCCGACCACGCCCTGGAGGGCCTGCGGCTGTCCCGTGCGATGGGGCAGGAGAACTACGCGGCCGAGCATCTCGCGCTGCTGGCGCTGCTCACCGCGACGCAGGGGGACAAGGAGACGACGCTGCTGCGCCTCGGCGCGATGACCGACGTGGCGACCCGGCGCGGCCTCGCCCGGGCCGGCGCCTTCGGCTCGTGGGCGCACGCCTGTCTGGAGCTGATCGAGGATCGGCCGGCCGACGCGGCCGGCCGGATGCGGCTCATGGCGGGGATCTGGCACGTCCATCCCCTCGTTCAGGTCATGGCCATGCCGCACTTCGTCGAGGCGGCCGTACGCTGCGGCCAGCGACAGGGCGCCCGCCAGGCGGTCGAGGTCTTCGACCGCTGGGCCACCAGCACCGGAAGCGCGGCCAGGCTGGCCCTGGCCGAGCGCTGCCGGGCGCTGCTGGCCGATGACGAGGCCGCGGCCGACGAGCATTTCCGGGAGGCGATCGCCCTCCACCACAAGGGCGCGTCGGCCTTCGAGCTGGCCCGTACCGAGCTGCTGTACGGCAATCTGCTCAGGCGCGGCCGCAAGCCACTCGCGGCCCGTGAGCACCTGCGCGGCGCTCTGCAGATCTTCCGGTACTACGACGCCGGATACTGGATCGATGTCGCCCGCGCCGAACTGCGCGCCACGGGAGAGGCCGTCGCGGACACCGTGCGCAAGAGCGCCGATGACCTGACCACCCAGCAGCTGCAGATCGCGCGGCTCGCCGCGGAGGGGGCGACCAACAAGGAGATCGCGACCCGCTTGATCCTCAGCCCGCGCACCGTCGAGCACCACCTGCGGAACGTTTTCGTACGGCTCGAAATCCGCTCTCGGACCGAGCTGTCCCGATACTTCCGCTGACCCCGACGGCCGGTGATTTCACCGATGCACCCGGCGCGGCGGCCGGGTTACCCATGAGGGGCCCCCGACAACGTGGCGACGCGGCGGCGGCGAACCGCGCCGCCCCCGTAGCCAGGAAAGAGTGGTGTCCCCGTGGAATCGACGAACCCCTCCCCCTTCGCCGGCGATACCGCACGGCCCGGCGGCGGCCGGCACCGGCTGGCGGCCAGAGTCGCGATCGCGGCCGCCGGCATCATCGCGTTCCTCGTCGCCGGCAGCGCGCCGGCGGGCGCCATCCCGCCCCCGCCGGGCAGCGGCTGCGCGGCCGTCCATGTCATCACGGCGCGGGCCTCGACCGAGCCACCCGGCGAAGGCATCACCGGCAGGCTGGTGACCCAGATCGTGAACTCCAGCGCGCAGACCGTGAGCCGGGCGGCGGTCAGCTATCCGGCCACGCTGACGAACTACGCGAGCAGCTCGGCCCAGGGCGTGGCGGCGCTGAAGACCCAGCTCACGGCCCAGGTGCAGGCCTGCCCGAACCAAAGGATCGTGCTGGCCGGATATTCGCAGGGCGGGCACGTGGTGCTCGACACGCTCGGCGGCGGAGGCGGCGGTACGCTCGGCCCGACGACCCCGCCGATCAGCTCGTCGATCGCGAGCCATGTCGTGGCCGTCGTCACCTTCGGCGAGCCGCGGCATGTCGTGGGCCAGCCGTACAACCGCGGCACCTCGTTCCGTAACGGCGTGTTCCCGCGGACCAGCGCCCAGCTGCAGGTGCTCAGCGGCTTCGCCGACCGTATCCGCGCCTGGTGCGACTTCAACGACACGTTCTGTGACAGCGGCTTCAGCACCATCGTGCACCTCACCTACCTCGACCGTTACCAGAACACCGCGGCGAGCTTCGTCCTCGGCCGGATCGGCGGCTGACAGAGATGATGTAGGTGAGCGCCTCCCGCCAGGGTTCGACCCGGCGACTGACTGACTTCGGGTCCTCGATGGGATCTGTCGGCCCTGGCTGGGAGGCGCTCCGCGCGACCGCGGGATCGCCTCGTGGGTGATCCCGCGGTCGTGTACGGGAGGGGCGGGCGCCCGCGGGTTAAGGTGACGGCGGCGGCTCGCGCGCCGCGGTCGCCGACCCGACGTCCACTCGGCGGCGGCTCTGGTGGCGCCCGGTCGTCGAGCGAGGGGCCGGGCGGCCCAGCGACGACCGGGGCGGCCGAGCGGCCCAGCGACGACCGGGGCGGCCGGACTCGTCGGCGTACGCGGTCGGCCGCGCCAGGCGGTCGGCCCCGGCCGACGGGACAGGAGGAGGCCAATGACCGACGCACCCCCCGTACCGCCCTACTTAAGCCGGCGCGGCGAGTTCGATCCCGATCCGGGCACCACGCGGCCGCACGACCAGGCGGCGATCCGTCGCGTCCCCGCGCCGTTCGGCGGCGAGGCCTGGCTCGTGACCCGCTCGCGGGACGTACGGGAGGTGCTCGCCGACCCCGGGCGCTTCAGCAGCGCGCTGCCGCGGGACCTCATGGGAGGCGTGGGCGCCGGCCAATCCATCGCCGGCGACCTGCTCTTCGTGGACCCGCCCGAGCACACCCGGCTGCGCCGGATGCTGACACCCGAGTTCACCGTGCGGCGGATAGACCGCCTGCGGCCGCGGATCGAAGCGATCGTCGAGGAACACCTGGACGCGATGGCGCGTACCGGTCCCCCGGCCGACCTGGTCCGCGCCTTCGCTCTCCCGGTCCCCGCGCTGACGATCTGTGAGCTCCTCGGCGTCCCCTACGAGGACCGGGCCGACTTCCAGCGCCGCGTGGACGGCCTGACCGACCTCGCCGCGCCGCCGGACAAGCGGACGGCCGTCCTGGCCGAATCGCGGGCCTACATGGCCGGCCTGGTGGCCCGCGCCCGGGCCGAACCGGACACAACGGGGATCTTGGGCGCCCTTTGCCGGGCGCACGGAAACGAGCTGAGCACCGACGAACTGGCCGGCATCGGAACGCTGCTGCTGCTCGCCGGGTACGAGAGCGCCGCGAACACGCTCGCCCTTGGCACGCTGGCCCTGCTTCGCCATCCCGACCAGCTGCGCATCGTCCGGGACCGTCCCGAACACCTCGACACCGCCGTCGACGAACTCCTGCGCTACCTCAGCGTCGTCCAGGCCGGCTTCCGCGTCACCACCGAACGGGTCGAGCTCGCGGGCCAGGTCATCGGCGCGGGAGAACTGGTGATCGTTTCCCTGTCGGCAGCCGGCCGAGATCCGGGGCTGCTCGCCGATCCCGACGCTCTGGACGTGACCCGGCCGGTGAGCGCGCACCTCGCCTTCGGACACGGGGTGCATCACTGTCTCGGCGCGCCGCTGGCCAGAGCGGAACTGCGGATCGCCTACCCGGCTTTGCTTCGCAGGTTCCCCGGGCTGCGGCTGGCCGACCCGCTGGCCTCCGTGCCGCTGCGCGCCCACAACGTCATCCACGGCGTGACGTCGCTGCCTGTCATGTGGTGACCGGCGGCTGCCCGTAGACGGCGGCTGTCCCGTCATGTGGTGACCGGCCGCCCGTGGCCGGGGCGGCCGGCCTGAGGTCACGGGCTGACCGGAACGGTCACCCTGCCGTCGACAATGGCTTTCTTCAGCGCGTCGAGCCGGGCCTTGATGTCATCGACGCGACCTCCCGAGGTGGCATAGTCAACGCCGTTATTGGACAGGTCGTACATCTTGGTGCCGGCGGTGAATCGGCCTTCGACGACCGCGACGATGAAGTCGTACACCGCGACGTCGACGCGCTTCACCATAGAGGTGAGGATGTAGTTTCTCGCGTCGCCCAGCGCGGTCTGGCGATACTGGTCGGCGTCGACGCCGATGGCCAGCTTCCGCGCCTTCGCGGTCGTCTTAATCACGCCGATGCCGGAACCGCCGGCCGCGTGGTAGATCACATCCGCGCCGGCGTCCAGTTCGCCGCTCGCCGCCTCGGAGCCCAGTGCGGGATCTTTGAACCCGCCGAAATCCGGTGGCTGGGTGAGATACTTGGGCGTCAGGATTTTGATGCCCGGCTTGACCGCCTTGGCCCCGGCGGCATAACCGGCGTAGAACTTCTGGATGACCGGAATGTTGACGCCACCGATGAATCCGATCGTACCGGTCCTGGACTTGAGGGCGGCCGCGGCGCCGACAAGGTAGGAACCCTGCTCCTCGGCGAAACAGGCGCCCTGGACATTGGCGCCGGTCACCTTGCACTGGTCGGCGTCGACCACCAGGAACTTGGTGTTCGGAAACTCTTTGGCGGCCTTTAACACCGACGCGGTGTAGAGCGTGCCGACGCCGATGACGGGGTTGAACCCGCTCCGTGCCATCAGGCGCAGCCGCCCCAGTTTGTCGGAGTCGGGCTCGTCAGGCTTGGCCGATAGCTCCTTCGTCTGGATATCGAGCTCGGATCTGGCGCGATCGAGCCCGGCCGCGGCGGCGTCGTCATAGGAACGGTCCCCTCGGCCGCCGATATCGAAGGCCAATCCCACCTTCACGGCCTTCTTTTCGCCGCCTCCGGCGTCACCGCTGGTGGTCTTTTGGCCACCGCAGGCGGCGGCGCCGCCCACGAGCATCGTTCCTGATAGTGCGAAGGCGCACAGCTTTACCGCACGTCGCAATGCGGTTCCTCCCGATCTCTGAACGGACGGGCTTCGTCCGGCTCGGACTTGGGCTATATGGCGTCAAGATGGCGGTAAATCGCAAAATATTCGCGTAGTCTCGAATCCTACGATGGGCATGGCGTCAGCGAGGTCGGTCACACAAGACGGCGAAGGGGGCAGGTGGCGACTGTTGACGATACGGAGGCCGGCACAGACGATTGCCGGCGCACACTTACATAGTCCGGCCGCCGACTTCGTTCGCCAACCGGCCCCGGCGGCTTCCCCTAGCAAGCGTGTGCCGCCCGTAGGGCGCCTGCCCGTACGGCGCGGGCCGGCGGCCGTTCGCGAGGAGCGCCGCCTGGCCGATGCCGCGGGGCCCGGGTCAACTCCTTCGCACCCTCGATACGATCGGTGTCAATAGTTTTCTTTTCCACGCCTCGGCGTCCTGTGGAAAACCTTTGGTCAGGGGCATATGTCGTCGTCCTCACCGTTTGTTGAGGAATTGCAGAGACTACTGGATAAGCGTGGCCTGTCATGGCGGAAGCTGGCGGAGCTGACGTTCTATGACCCGAGTTGGCTGAGCAAGGTCAGGCACGGGGCGACGCCATCGGCCGAACTCGTCCGGCGCTGTGACGAGGTGCTGAGGGCACGCGGGAGCCTGATCGCGCTCGCCGGCATCCGGCAGGAGCGGCGTCCGGCACAGCTGCCGGCCGCACCCGCCGGATTCGTCGGCCGCGCCGAGGAACTGGCCCGGATACGGCGGGCTCTCATCGAGACCCACCCGACCGATACGTTGCGCGTCGTCGCGATCGAAGGACTGCCCGGGGTCGGCAAGACCTCCACCGCGCTGCACGGCGCGCACGCGTTGGTGACATCGAAGACGCGGGCCTTTGCCGATGGCCAGCTCTATGTCGACCTGCAGGGGCATTCCCGTGAGGCCGGTCCACGGCGGCCTTATGACGTGCTCGAGGAGTTCCTGATCGCCCTCGGCGTCTCGGCCAGCGAGGTCCCGGTGGGCGATGACCAGCGGTCCGCCTTGTACCGATCGCTCTTGGCCTCTCGCGAGGTACTGATCGTGCTGGACAACGCCGCCTCCTCCGTGCAGGTCGAACCGCTGTTGCCCGGATCGGCCGGCTGCGGGGTGCTCGTGACCAGCCGCCGCCGGCTGGTCGGATTGTCGATGCGAGTCGGCGTCGTACGGATCGTGCTCGGCGTGTTGACGCCGGCCGAGTCCACGAAGGTGCTGCGCGAGGTGATCGGGGACGCCCGGGCGGACGCGGAGGCGCCGGCGCTGCGCGTCCTCGCCGAGGAATGCGGGCATTTGCCGTTGGCGTTGCGCATCGCCGGCGAGCGGGTGGCCGCCCATCCGCACCGCCCGCTGAGCGAACTCGTCGAGGAACTGACCGCCGAGCAGCGCCGCCTGGACGCGCTGGCGATGGATGACGCCATCCCGGTGCGCGAAGTGTTCGAATGGTCGTTTCGCGATCTCGGGGACGCGGAGGCGCGGGTGTTCCAACTACTCGCCCTCCATCCCGGCGCGAATGTGAGCGTGGACGCCGTCGCCGCCCTGGCCGGGACGCCGACCGTACAGACGCGGCGCGTGCTGGAGACGCTTTGCGACTTTCACCTGCTCAACGCCGCGCCCGGCGGCAGATACCGATTCCATGATCTGTTACGGCACTACGCGACCGAACGCGTCAAGGCCGGCGACCCGGCCGAACGGCTGCATGCCGTGGGCCGGTTGACCAACTGGTACCTGCATACCGCGGCCGCCGCCGGCCGGGCCTTGGCCCCGTTCCGGCTCAACCCGCTCGAACTGCCACCGGTGGCGGCGGATGTCGTTCCGCTGACGTTCGACAACGACCGGGCGGCGCTGCGGTGGTGCGACGGTGAGGCGGCGAATTTCGAGCCGATCATCGGGCTCGCCGTCGACGCCAAGCTGTACGACACCGCGTGGAAGCTCGCCGTGGCGCTGTTCGACTACCACCGGCTGCTCCGCAACTCCGGGCACATGTGGCTGGCCGCCACCACGCTGGCCTACGAGGCGACCCGCGCCGCCGAAGATCCCTATGCCGAGGGCTGGGTGCAGACGAGTCGCGCCGAGGCGCACCGCTGGCTCCGCCGCTACGACGACGCGCAGGACCTCTTCGAGCACGCTCTGACCATCCGCCGGGAGGTGGGCGACCGGCACGGCGAAGGGTGGACGCTGGCCGGGCTCGGCTTCCTCGCCATCGACCAGGGACGCCCCGAGGAGGCGCGCACGTACGCGCAGCAAGCGCTGTTCGTCTTCACCGAGGTCGCCGACCATAACGGCCGCGCCTCCGCCCTGTTCACCCTGGCCGATGTCTACTCCGCCCGGCGGCAGACGGATCACGCGCTGCGGATGCTCAGTGACTCCCTCAAGATCTTCGAAGAGATCGAGAACCACGACGGCCAGGGCCTGACCCTGGTCAAGATCGCCGAGATTCACACCGGGGCCGGCCGCCATCAGGAGGCGCTCGACCACCTCGATCGATCGCTCAACGCACGTCACCAGGCGGGGTCTCGATGGGGCGAGGCGGACGCCCTGGCCCGCCGGGGTCACGTCTTGAACGTCCTGGGGCGGTCCGAGGAGGCCCGGAGGTCCTGGTCGGCCGCCGCGGCGATGTATGAGCAACTCCACGACCCCAGGGCCGCGGACATTCGCGCCTACCTGCGCGGCAACGCGAACGAGCCGGTCCTACCTCCGCCCGCTTGGTGAGCGAACGGGCGTGAAGGCGACGGGCAGTTCACTCAGGGTGCGCATGACGCGGCTGGGCCGGCGGCGAAGTGGCCGGGCGGGCCCGGCGAGCGCGAGGTCCGGGAGGCGGTGGAAGAGGGTGCGCAGGGCGATGTGCGCCTCAAACCGGCCGAGCGGAGCGCCGACGCAGTAGTGGACGCCGTGACCGAACCCGAGGTGGGGGTTGCCGGTTCGGGTGATGTCGAAGCGGTCGGGGTCAGCAAACTGGTCTTGGTCCCGGTGCGCGGCGGCGAGGGCGATCACCACGGGGGTGCCCGCGGGGATGCGGGTGCCGCCGATCGTGACCGGTTCGGTCGCGAAGCGCCATGCCGCGAGCTCCATCGGCCCGTCGTAGCGGAGGATCTCCGCCACCGCGGCGTCCCACAGCTCAGGCCGTCGATCGAGGAGCGCGCGCTGGCCGGGGTGGTCGAGCAGGGCGAGGACGCCGTTGCCGATGACCCCGACCGTGCCCTCGTGCCCGGCGATCAGCAAGAGGAAGATCATGGACCGTAGCTCGCTCTCGCTGATCTGCCCTTGGTCGGCCGCCTCGGCCAGCCTGCTCGTCAGATCATCGCCGGGGCGTCGGCGTTTGGCGGCCAGGAGGGCGTCGAGATAGTCGCCCGGCGATGGCGCCGTCTCGGCAGGCCGTGCGCCGTCCGCACCGACGGGCGCCGCGGGTCCGGCGGGCATGCCGGGCGACGCGGCCGACCCGCCCGTCTCGGCGGTATCGGCGGTATCGGCGGGCACTGCCGCGCTGGTCCATTGGCGGAAGTAACCACGGTCGGCCGCTGGAATGCCCAATATCTCGCTGATCACCGTGATCGCCAGCGGGTAGGCGAAGTCGGCGATGATCTCGGCCTCGCCGCGTGGCCCGATGGCGTCGACCAGGCGGTCGGCGACCTCCTGCACATAGGGCCGCATGGCCTGGGCCCGCCGCTGGGTGAAGGCGTCGGCGATCAGCCGCCGCAACCGGGTGTGCTCGGGCGGTTCCCGGGTCAGCAGATGCTCGCCGAGGCCGGCGCCGTCCTCGACCGGACGGCCGCGATCAGCCTCCTGCCACGCGGGCAACGCCACGCGCGGGTCGCGGCTCAACCGCGGATCGGCCAGGGCGGCCCGAGCGTCCTCGTACCGCGAGATCACCCAGCAGTCGACGCCCTCGCGCAACGGCACGCGGCACACCGGGTCCTCCTGGCGCAACCGCGCGTATCCCGGATAGGGATCCTCCTCGCCCCCCTGCCCAAGCAGCTGTTCCCTTACGCCCATCTCAGCTGATCGCTCTCCATGGTGTCGGCGTGTCGAAGCCCGTCGCGGCGGTCGAAGCAGGCCATGTTTCCTCAGACGGTCAACATATCAATATTTTGCGGCGCCGGTCTTTATGCTAGAGTCAAATGCCTAAATACACAATGGCTTCTAGGAACTCTTCTTACCGCGCTTCGCGGAGAGTAAAAGAACATCTATTATGACACTCGAGGAATGCGCGGCAAATGTGCTGGGCCAATGGGGCGATGCCACCGCCGCCCAGTTTGCTCATCAGGATAAATTGCAGACGACCGGTGAATGGGACCGGCAGGCGGCATTCTGGAAAGCTCGGCTGGCGGGCCCGCGGCCCGTCGTACGAGACCACGCCGCGGCGCACCTCTCTTTCGGCCTGGGCAGGCCCGCCAGCGCGACGATCGCCGCGTTCGCCCGGCGCGCCGGGATCACGTCGTTCGCGTTCCTGCTCGCCGTGAGCGTCACGTCAGGCGTCCGGGACGGGGGCCAGGGCCGATCGACGGGCCCGGCCCTGGCCCTCAGCGTGCCGCACCGCGCCGTGATGCGTCTCGTGCACAACGCTTCCTATCTGCGTCTCGGGCCGGACGAACGGATGCTTCGGCTGTCCCCGCTGACCTTCGACGCCGCCACCCTGGAGATCTGGGGGGCGCTGCTCACCGGCGCGACGCTGGAGGTCTATCCCCCGGGCCCGCCATCGCCGGCGGAGGTCGCCGCCTTCCTGGCCGAGCGCGGCGTGACCGTGGCCTGGCTCACCGGGGGGCTCTTCCGGCTGGTCGCGCGGTCCGCCCCGGAAAAGCTCGCCGGACTGCGGCAGCTGCTGACCGGCCGCGATGTCG
>OBLR010000397.1_pt1 | contig 10731 bp, 15 predicted proteins | sample 1519891 | NCBI WGS metagenome assembly OBLR01 (sample SAMEA3113583, study PRJEB22503) | soil metagenome | reverse complement strand
TCATTTTTTGATCTCAATATGTTTTCTCCAGACTATAATAGAATAAAATATTTCTAACAGGTTATACTATCAAACTGTGTGCTACTGAGATCAGGATTACCATCATCTCCTAACTTCCAATAGTTAGCCTCAATTACAGCCTTAATCTCACACTCAGAAACAGTTGCTGTTCCATGATTAACCATTTCTGCCATAAGGTTTCGATCAAAATTCGCGTGTCCAAGACCAAGAGCATGGCCCATCTCGTGTTTTGCAACTTGTCCTATTGTTGCAGTATCAAAATCATACTCCTGGACCCCTTTGTAAATGGTAATTTGTGCGTTAACCAAAAAGCCATACGCATTGGATATTGTCATGGTCTGTCCTGCTAACTCTTCCTCATCATTATCATCCCCAAACTCTATTGTTATATCAGACATTTTCTCGCTTGATTCTTCTTCAAGTTCCAGAGGTTTTATCTTTGTATCCCATTCTTGTACTGCGTTTTGTACTGCCTGCTGCTGTTCTTCTGATATATCATCATCGTCTATATGGTACGTTAGGATCCCATCTTCTAAACTACTTCCCCATGTGCAGCATATCTGAATGGAGTCTTCTTCCTCAAAGTCTTCTTCCTCAAAGTCTTCTTCCTCAAAGTCTTCTTCCTCAAAGTCTTCAAAAAAATTATTGTCGGTACTTGCATCTACCGGATGAATATTGACTAGGGGAGATGAAATTATAACTGATAAAAATAATAAACCAAACAGTATAATAAAATTAGATCGGACCTCTCTATACAAATATACTATAGATTGTATTTCATCTCACTTATATGAAATTGTTATTTAGAATCTCGTAGAAAAATGTATTATCATAATTGTGAGATTGTTATGAAACATTTTCCTTCTTGAATCTTCTTAACAAGCGCTTGGTATCATGACTATGACAATAAGGATTCCCGCAGAGTATATTCAAATCATTTCATGACTCGACGCTTTGCTAGTATTTTTCATGTTCTTCTTAAGACTTTGGTTAGTAGTAGAGGAATATATGAAGGTTAGAAGATAATAAGGAGGTTTCTTTAGGAGATTTTGAGTTTTCTTTGCTAATTTAGAGGTTGTTACGAAGAGTTTCTCTATTTTTCAATCTGTAATTGCTCTAATCTTTCTTTGCTACCTGCACTCTTTCGGATATTGGAAAACGAGGAGTCGTTTCGAACTTTATCAAGAAATGCGATGACTTCTTCTCTTGTAACTCCATGTTTGATATCAAAGTTGATATTCCTGCGGACATATCCTATATTACCAGAATATTTCTTATGCTGTTTCCTTTTCCATGAAGAACCGCTTTCAAGTTCTGATAGACCAGAAACAAATTTTACAATAGTTTTTTGCATATGTTCGAAATGCCAATCTTTCAGGGGATAACTATTTTGTTGTACCAATCTATTATATTATAGCAAATCTTGTATATATCCATACTAGGTAGGTGTCATTTGTTCGGTAAAAGAGGAAGAGAGACAGTTCCTCATTAGGGCTTAGATATACATTCCGACGGAATTTTTTCTTTTCGTCTCACGTAGGTGTTTACAATTAATCATGTTAGAATTTCTTAAATGAAAATATATAGATCAACAATGTAAAGTTGGAATTCCTGAAAACATGAGTAGTTAATAAGATATAACAGACCATAAATTAACCGAATGACCAATTAGAATCACATATCCATCATCTATTTGCAGTTTTATATTATGATTGAATCTTGGGTCATGTTCCGGATGTATCTGCTTTTTCTTTTCGTTATCTTTTCATATAGGAGTCCTTAGTTGCCTGATTAGGTGGCCACAAGGAAACTTGAAGGTTAGCCGCATATCTGGTCATTTCTATTACAAAGTTTGTTTATTATTCGTTATCCATTTTATCGTGCAGCACAACAAATATAGTACTTCCATGAAGACTCTATGTCCTCACAAGAAGAACTAAGAAACAAGGAGTTAGTCCATCGTTTCTACACGGACATCCTCCACCTGGTTTGTTGCTAAAGCTAATCAAAGAATGGAATTAGCTACTGAAAAGTTAAATACTAACTATGTTGTTGATTTTTCCTTCTTGTTGTTCTCTCTTGTCTCCTTACCCCTTCCTTTTTAAGGTGCTTGGTTTTTGGTTTTCGATTCTGACTAAGACGCACATGTCTTTGCAAATATGTTACAGAACTATAGAGTTGTTTTATAGCGTTTGATTGTTTTTCTATTCTATTAACTGACTTTTGTAATGGCAGAATTACTTTCTCTATTCTAGTCAATTGATCTGCTTGTCTTTTTAGTTGTTTTGATATGTTATTAGTATCTGATTCCCTTTTTTTTCTAGCAGTGTATTTTAACTTGGATTTTGTACCTTTTTGTTTCCTTGGGGCTTCAGCAACAGGTACTTCCTCTGGCCTAGTAACATGGCTTCCTTCTCCGCCTCCGATATTTTCCGCTTTCGTTTGGATCCTCTGTTGCAATTCATCTTTTTTCTGTTCGTCTTCTGATAAGGAGGCTGTAACTACCTCTGCATTCTCTTCTGTTTTGTCAATCTCAGGGCTTAATCTCCATTTCGTCTCTTCACTTTCTGACATGAGTTACAGTATTAGAGCATAGGTAACTAAAATCACTTGCTATTGTGTTCTTGTCTTCTCTTTATTGAGAATATGTGTAATTTGCTATAAACTAGAGGCATTTTTCCATGAGTATGACTTTAAACCATTAACTCAGAAGCATTGAAATTATGAAATTAAATAGTCCAGATATATATTCGGGCGACCGATGAACAAGAATATTGTTATTTCTCATTGCCCGCTTGTTCGGTATCTATATTTTCTTAGCTGAAATCCATAAATTCTCATGAAAAAGCAAAAGATCACTAGAATGAACGAAAAAGAATAAATCCTTGCAAAAGATACCATGACGATCATTTTTATGCTGTTTAGTAAAGATAGTAACCCGGTAGCGGTAGTAGTTAAGGGAAGAGGAAAAATAGAAAACTCTAGGCTGCTTTAAACTTAGTAGTCATTTGTCTTGTTTTCTTCTTCTTCTAGTACTACTACCTACAATTTTTGATTGAACTATACAAAAAAGAAGAAAGATAAGTTAATTGATTTTCTATCTTGTTTCTGTGCCGCAGTTGTCTTGTGCTTCTTTCTCTTCTCTTCTCTTATGACTTGCCGCCTTTTCTTGCTACTTTCGTTTTTGTTTTCTTACTAGCGGATGCAAGTCCTTTTTTGCTTGATTTCTTCTTAGTCGCCATTATCTTAACCTTTTATGTACATAACTATTATTAATGATTTACTTGGCAGTATAAGGAAGCGAGCATTATATTAGGCCAGTGGGTTATCATCATCATAAGTTCAATATAGCAAATTTCAATCTATGTCAGCAACGAATAACGCTATTGCAGCGGGGCAGCATGTGGATCATACACTGGACAATCTTATTATTTCAGAGCATATTCATTTAGCAGGACAATTAGCTAGAAGAGACTCTGACACACAATATAGAGATTCATAGTATCTGGAAACATAGCTATATACTGATATATTATGAAAACAGAGAAAGTCTTTTTCAAAGTAGTTGGAATGTATTGTATTACTTGTAAACCTATCGTGGAAAAGCAGTTAAAAAATGAAGAAGCAGTAAAGAAAATTGACATTGATTATATGACAGATAGAATTGTAGTTGAATTTGATTCATCAATGATAACTAAAGAAGAGATAAAAAATAAATTAGAAAAATCTGGTTACAAGTTTGTTAAGACAGCCAGTACTAGATACATTTAGATTCAAGCCTTTGTAGATCTTTGAATGTCAAGTTTTAATCATATGCCTCACTAGTCTGAGGTTGTTCTGATATCAATCAATTTGCTACCTAGTCCATGGGATAGGTTTTTTCACATAGCCTAAATAAGATGCACCGTATAAAATCTTGTAGGCCTATTAAAGTCGTATTCATTTATAAACGACAGAAAAATGTCAATGGTTTCTTATGTTAGTTCGTTTATGACCTGTTCAAGTTCTTTAATGGCATTTTCAAGCATGTTCTTATCGACATCTGGAACCTTTTTACACCCATGTAATTATTTCCCTTACGTTTATAATCAGTATAGAATATTGATAATCTAGCCTGAAAGTCTGCAAGTAGACCTACCCAAAGATCCCGCCAATAAAAATCACTAATTACAAAATCCCCTTCGGTTAATACAATACATTGGTCGTGTTTATACTGTTGCAGATAATCAAAAGCTTTGGGAAACTTGTACTTGTGCGCTTTAGGTCTTTCAAACCATTCGATGTCGATTTCATATTGATTATTAACTTTGCTTTCCTTTACCAAAAGTAACTTTCCAAATTCTTCTACGGCGTAAGTATAAAGACCTGGCTGCCACTTCTTTATCAATATCGACCAATTGCTTTGAAGATTGTAGTTTTTTTATAATGCCATTGCGTATGTTTTCTAATAGTTCGTTCGATTTGTCTTCTGAAATAGTTATTATCACAAGCAGAAGTTATCGCTTACTTTTATAAGCAGTGTCGACCTTATATTAAAGGATGAACAATAAGGCTATCCTTCTAGCCACTATGGCAATCTTAGCGGTCAGTTCGTTTCTGATGATAGGGGGAATAGGTATTCAAACAGCTGAAGCAGGATCTGGTCCAGGTTGTAATCATAAAGGCGGCGCGGCAACAACTGTAGATCCAAGTGCACCAAATGCTGTGAATACTAATGTCCCAGTAGCAACACAACCTACGGTGTAAAAAATCAAATACATCCAACTTTTTTTATCTGTGCGTGACGACAACGGTTTAGCTACGTTATTCAGGTAATAATTCAATTAACAATCTATTATTACACTATTGCGACATGTAAGAATTTCCTACTACAAACATATGAATCAATAAGAACTAGCTATTTATTGGGTTCTATTTCATAGTAGAACATTATAGTTTTAACTGTCTAAATTCACTTATTCAAAAGCTATCTTTCTTTCGTAAACCATGCAAAAAAGCAAAGAAACCAAAATCGCACTAATGGCAATAACCACGACATTATCAACTATGATTTTGCTGCTGGCGGCCGCTACAACGATTGCACCATTGCAACAAGCGTATTCCTTATCTAAGGTCGCTGATAATACAAATCCTGCCACTGAAGACGCTAATGGAAAAATTTACCAACCGCTAGAACAAGAACCTAGTAATACAGCCAAGCCCGCGCCCATACCTACTATTACATCAAATTCATCAATTGTCCCAGTAGGATGTGCTATGGACACAATTGAAAGCCTAGAATCCTTCTTATCATGTCTTGGTGCAAAGTAACTGCAAGGAACCAGAACAAATCTTTTTTGACAGACTTGGCAGGCTTCTAAGCAATATAGTCCTATCCCTTCTGGCAATAATTGTTCATATGACTTGGCGCGCCACTACCAACAGACCAACAACAAGTCCGAAAAGTTTACACCATCACACTAATAATATTGATTCAAACTACCGAATAATATCAAAGGCAAGGAAAAATATCATGTTATACAACCTATTTAATATTTAATGTCAAGTATTATGATGGTGCAATAATACCTTCTGAAATCATCGATACCACGGAAAGCCTTGGTTGTGGACGATGAAAAGGATATAACAGACGTTATCAAGCTAGCGTTTGAAAGTCAGGACAGCAACCTAAAAGTCGACACCTATAACAATCCACTTTTGGCATTACAGAAGTTCAGAAAGGGGATTTATGATTTTATTCTGTTAGATATTAGAATGACGCCGATTGATGGTATAGAACTTTATAAAAAAGTAAGGAATATCGACAAAAAGGTTAAGGTGTTCATATTTACGGCGACAGACCCCAGGTTCGAAGAATACAGGAAAGTCTGTTCTTCATTTGAAGAAAAATATTTTATTCAAAAACCAATTTCATTGCAGAAGTTATTGCATTTTGTAAAATCTGTGATGATATAGTTGTTTCTGTCAGATTGGACATTTCATCATCTTCATTCATTGTATGCATCTTTATAGGATTGATAAAATGTTTGTTTTAGATTTTCAGCAAGATTGCTAGTTTCCTGTGTATCGTTTAGTTCGTTTCTTACCTTGACGCTTACACCTAGCGATTCTAATTCATTTATCCACCAGCTATCTTTTTGTGGATTTTCCTGTTTCGTAGCCATAATAGTGATAACAAACCCGTATCGACTGTTGTATGTCATATGCTATTTAATGGGTTTGGATTATACTTTTATTATCATTAATTAGTTGTCAAGTCACATTGTTTTGACACGTCATTACATTGTTCGAATTGGGGCGCCCACCAAAAATGTATAACTATAGAAAGGGAAAATAAAAAGTAAAAGTTTGGACTGCTACTTGAAAGGATTAATTTGTTGCAGCGCTTCGCCTGTTTGATTCATAAGTGATTGTGCTGTTTCACCTGTTTGGTTTCCTGCAGATTTAGATTCTTGGGTAACGTTAGACATTCCAGATTGCATCTGTTCACCGGTTTGATTGGCTGCCTGTGTAGCATTGTTTGTAGATGCATTGGCCAGATGTGGTTGCAGCGCCAATAGTGACAGAAAACTTATGGTAGTAATGATTCTGATTGTAGTTATAGATATCATTCCTTGTGATTGTGATGGGTCATATAATCGAACAGCCAGCTAATACTAAAGCTAAGCAGTCGCGCCCCCAAGATACCCAAAAGGGTAAGAATTGAACTGATTTGGGAATTTCAGCACCCAACCAAACCAAACCCATTAACCTATTTCATATATAGTAGCAGGTATTATAGGACAGAAGACGACGTTACACACAGTTTGTGACTAACTGTACCCCAGTTCATTTAGGAACCTAACTACAATTTTAATGGAATATTGTCACCAAAACAGTAGATTCCAACAGTTTTATACATAGCTAATAGTGGTATTTCTCAAGGGAAGACATCAAGAAAAGTCTTTACAAACCTTCGTTTGGCAATTTTAAGTGCGCTTTTTCCCCTCTGTGTTAGATTATATACTATTGTCTTACCTTCTTTTTCTTCTTCAACTATGAAGCCCATTTCTCTAAGGTTTTTTAGCGCTGGATAGATAGTTCCTGGACTAGGTTTTTCTCCTTTTCTTCTCGCAATCTCATCTGCAAGTTCCTGTCCGTGCATTGGTCTTTTTGAAAGTAAGAACAAAATTAGAAACCCAAGCATACCTCTCATATCGCAACAAGCATTACCATGTCTGAATCCTCCCATAGTATAATGATATTGTATGTCCGATATATATAAATACATCATTACAATATATATCGTATATACGATATGGGCATAGAAGAGGAGGTGAACAATATGGGATATGGTTATGGGTGTTGCGGTACAGCTGGTTCTCAGAGATCAAGGAGTTTTCTTACAAAAGAAGAGCGGATCGAATTATTAAAAGAATATAAGAATGACTTAGAGAAAGAAACTCAAGGTGTATCTGAAAAGATCAAGGAGCTTGAGGTAGGTTGAATCAATACGTTTTTAATAGTTCTTCCTACATTATTTTTTACTAACAACAGACATTATTGTCTACCTTTGCGCCAATGATTTCTGTAAAAGAACCTGGTGATTTACTTTTACCCCACAATGGCTGCTTGCACTCTTCTTGATAAATTAGATTGTAAAAGTTTCCACACTATAACGCGCGATCGATAGAATATGTCAACTGCCGATGTAGTTGCTATAAATACAAAAATTTAAGATAAATACTCGGTGTAGCTAAAGTCTAGCAGGACGGCATAATGCAAGGAATATTTACCTCAGAAGAGCTGCAAAGATACTCTAAAAAGTTCCTTTGTGGTCTTTATAGAATGGCTTATGGTAATTTGAATAATAGTGTAAAAGGTTTTGATATTTTTTTTAAGAATGTCAGCCCCGAAGCGTATGAAAGACCATCATTTGGATATCAAGCTACAAATGAGATTATTCTAAATCTTGTACGAAAAGGGTTTATTGAAAGAGATACAGTGGAATACATTAGATTAACTCAGAAAGGTTTGGATAGATGTAAGGAGGATTGTCATGGATGACAATAGTAGGATCATATTATTTTTTATTATTATTAATAACTACGTTAGTACTTTCTACTTATTCTCTGCGACTATTTTCTGGTACCTGATACATAGACTCTTTTGTTGCCATGTCTGACTCTATCTTCCCTGTCCAGAATGATCTTCTATTGTGTATGAAGGACTTTTTATACAAACGCAGTAATATGTCTAGTATGTAGCTTAAGTATATTTTACTTGGTATCTTTAGGATGAAAACATGGCATCTATAGAACTACTTTTTGAATCTATTCTCTTCTAACTAATACTATGTATCCCGAAATGAACCTGTTCATAATACCTCAGCCCAGATATATTTGGATGATTTATGATCAAAGATGAAATACCGAAGAGAATTGCTTTTGTTAATACCTACCATAACATCAATATTTTTCATAACAGATTACAATGTCTTTTTTGGTTCTAATGTACAAGCTCAAGGACAATCACAAAGTACAACTAGTGTATGTAATGGTGATTCATGCTTTACAACTGTCTGCTCAAACAACCAGCCATGTAAAACTTTCTCATCCAATCAACCATCTGTTGTACAACCAGCTGAAGAAGCTACCACTATGCAGCCGGCTGAAGAGATTCCAAATATGCAGACATTTGATGAGACTACTGTAATTCAACCAGCTGAAGAAACCATTGTTATGCAACCAGTTGAATATATAGAATCAACTTTGGAAGTCTGCGACGATGGTCTTGATAATGATAACGATGGTAAAGTAGATAACAAGGATGAAGAATGTGAAGCTACGACATTTTCCTCTGCCTCGCCTATACAAGGGCAATTAATGCCTGATGATCAAAATGAGCCAGAAGAGGATAAGCCGCAGTCAGAACTACCAAGTCAAGAAGAAGAACATACTGATAATGATAGCAGTAATTATGACGAAGAAAAAGAAGATAAAGAAGATAAAGAAGATAAAGATGAGGAGAATAACTAGCAATACAAAGAAGATTTCTGAGTAAGAGATAGCAGCGGTCAGCAAATAATGAGTCGTGCAATTGCGAAATCATGCTTTTCTTGGTGAAAGACTAGTGGGATGTGAAACTCGTTATGGAGAGATTCCAACGGATTGAAGTATTGGAGTCAAGAAAAAAGAAGTATAGTGGAATGCTAGTCGAGGGTGGATCAAAGAAACTGAGAAAACATAAGAAGGAATATCACTCTTACTGATTTTCTATTTACACAGGAACCGCCGTCTTAGTGTTATATATGACACGATCATATTTAGTATGTATGTCATCTAACTCCCAAACTGTTAATCCAGTTCAAGACCTGCTAGATCGAATTACTGAGCTCCAGCGTAGATTAGAAGACCTTGAACCTAACATTCGCAATAACCGGGTACGGAGTCAATACGAGAACGTTAGAACGAAGCTTGCTGATGCAAAATCATCCATATGGGCCCTTGGTACTGTTATCGATAGATATAGTGCCTAAACTATACAATATCATGAAACTGCTGCTTAAAGGATTTTGGCACTGTTCGGTTGGTCTAGCAATATCGATAAAGCATTCTTAGTCCCTGAGAGTGGCCAGGTGAACTCCAACGTACAAAGTTTTTGTATGTAAGGAATTCGCAGGTCAAGTCACCGATTTTCTTCTTAAATAATACAAACTATCTAAGATGAAGATTATAAATGAAAACAAAATTACTAGTACTTTTGATTGCTGGAACTATCCATAGTGATAGCAACGACTACAACCACGTTTTCAAACTTATTTGCACAAGGAGAGGGTGGAACTATTTAATGGCTGCTACCACACCGATATGGTATGAGTAGAGGCATTCTTGGATCCTAAAATACTATATAATCACAAATTCATTTGAATAAGTTTTGGATCCGACTTGAGGAGCTTATCATCATAGTCGTTACCTTTCAGAAACCTCATAAAAAGAGCCAAGTGATTTTATGTAGTGCCTCTTGGTGGCGGGCTGCGACAGGTATTAACAAAGTTATGGTAAGCCATTGAAGAGATCTGTTCAGACATTCACAGGTGTAAGAAAAGCAACAATATTTAACTATAGTATATGTTATCACTGATCATAATTGGTTATAGTGAATAATGCTATATATGGAATACACCATGTTACGGCGATAACAAGCGACCCACAACGAAATATCGATTTTTACGCTAATAACTTGGGACTTAGGTTTGTAAAACTCACAGTAAATCAAGATGATCCATCTTCATATCATCTTTACTATGGTGATGAGTTGGGACGTCCTGGTACGATCCTTACTTTCTTTCATTGGCCAGATGCTCCCAAAGGACATAGAGGAAACAGTGAGGTGTTCGCCACATCTTTCCTAATTCCAAAGAGTTCCATACATTATTGGATAAATAGATTCACAAGTAAACAAATCAAATTTCGTGGGCCGTACAAACGTTTTGATAATGAAGAAGTAATAACATTCTCTGACCCAGATGGGCTGGAATTAGAACTTGTAGCACATAAATCTGCAGAAGATAAAGACATTCACGTATGGAAAGAAGGTCCGATTCCTACTGAACAGGCCATCAGAGGTTTTTATTCTGTAACTTTATCAGAAGAAGGATACGAACGTACTGCTTCTGTTTTGACTGATGAATTAGGATTCATTCCCACGCATCAGGATGGAAGCCGCTTC
>OBLR010000396.1_pt1 | contig 10742 bp, 11 predicted proteins | sample 1519891 | NCBI WGS metagenome assembly OBLR01 (sample SAMEA3113583, study PRJEB22503) | soil metagenome | reverse complement strand
CCCGTAAAACTGCACCCTATAGCCTTTAAGCCTGCCCGCCACTGTCGCCTTGAATATGTCGTGCAACCAAACTGAGCCAACAAAATAGATAAAGGGAGGGTTTGGTTTGGTCTTTATCATTTCCGCCATTCTGCCAATTGTATGTGCCATGTTCTGCGAATCAGTATCTATCGCAATGATATCATTACTAATTCCACCCCTGACCAGTTCGTTTTTAACCCTCGAAGCCGGCCCCGGAGCTCCTACTATCATTATCATCGTCTTATGTTTGTCCGGTCGTGACTTCATGATCATACTATAGGTTTCAAGACCAACCTTTATCCGCTCTCTTATGTAATCAGGGAGCTCATCATCCGTCTCCGATTTGCCCCTGTAAATCGCATATATAACAAGTAAATTGCCGTCAGTGAATCGGTACTCTGACATCCCCTAGTAACACCTAGTACCACACCGAGGTTACTTTCTTTGGAACAGAGATTTGTCGTTCAATCTCGTCGAGCCGTTGCAGGCATTCTGGATCCTTTTGCAGGTCATGAAATTTCTTGTCATTTCTTATCCTTCTCAAGACTTCTAGCACTTCGTCTGTCGAAACCCCATGCTTGATGTCATAGTCTATCTGCTTGGCACAGCTTGACACCGTGCTATATCTTTTATAATTTCGTTTTTCGAAAGAAGAAGCGTCTGGTGAAATGCCCTTTACAAAGCGGACGATTACCTTTTCAACGTGTTCAAGATGCCAGTCCTTCATAGCATAATTATTGGGCTTCATAATTGCTACTCTCTATTGTCTAGGATGTCAGGTTATTTAATCTCTTGTCCTAATCTAAAGGTAATCAGAAAGATGTACTTTTTCTTCACCGGGAATTTTGGCGATCTCAAATCTCTCTTTTGCCTTGAGTAGTGTTGCAGTCGCATCTATGCCTAACTTCGTTGTCAGTAAATTATCCTGATCACTCGAGGGGTCTAGACTGGATCCTTTTGTGTTGGGAATTACGATGAAGTCTCTGTCAGCTTGGCTTCTCGTGGCAATTGCATACTCCACTGCAACTGGATCCGCTGGGCTGATATCGTCATCTACCACTATTGCTATCTTAAGTGAGGGATGAGCAGTAAATGCTGCCAAAAGCGCATTCTTGGGTTCGCCCTCCAAGCGCTTCTTTATCTGTATCACTGCCGCGAGCCAGTTACTGCCTCCATCTGTAAGATGAACTGATTGGGTAGTAGGGACCACATTTTTGATGTAATCATACATTTTTGCCTCAACCGGCAAGCCCATTAGTAGACGATGTTCCGCGTAACCAGGCAGAATGTCATGGTAAATGGCATTATCGCTGAACATTATCTTTTCAAGCTCAAACACTGGCTGCTTGCGCCTGAAATCATATGTGCGGAGCATTTCGACCATCCATTCCTCATGTGTCTTATCGTTTAGGATCCTTCCTTCGAGAATGAATTCAGCATGGTTTGGAACATACAGCTTGGAATAGCTTGTCTTTGAGAGTACAAGATTGTGACCAAGGAGCGAGTTGGCTATGAGCATCTCGTCTACACCATATGCTGCCTGATATGCGGCTGCAATGTTTACTGCAGGATGCACCCCAATTGCAATTGCAACTTTCAAGTCTTCGCCATGGTCACGGGCGTAAGTGAAGCTCTTGTGAAGATGTCTTCCCTCTACCATGCGTATAGCCATATGATGATCATCAAGCCGAAGGAGCCGATGGGTGGACTGGTTCTGCTTGCCCTTTTCCTGATTCTCTGAAAATACTATGGAGGAGGTGATAAATGGTCCAGCATCCTTTTCAAAATGTGTAACTATTGGTAGATCGTACAAGTTTTTAGATGAATTTGCTTCGAAGAGAGCACTGTCTTGAGTCTTTACAGGTTCCGATAGAGTATTGAGAGCTTCGGTAACGCGAGTGTGAATATTTTTTTTAACATTATATTCGTTTGGTCTTTGGGAGGTACTTCCTAGAGCAAGGTAAAACCTTCTGGGGGTCGCTAAAACATTGCACATGACTCTGCTCTTACTATTGCGCACATTCTCAAAGAGTATTGCCTGTCTGCCATCCAATTTTGCAGTAACTGCAGCAATTTCATATTCTGCATTGACTTCCCTCTTTACATGTACAATTTCATTTTCATTCTCGAGCATCATCATGAAGCTGCGGAAATCATTGCTATTGTTTTTCATGGCTTTTGCTTCTGACAGTGTTCATTACCTCCTCCATAATTGCCTTCATGTCGTCAAGCTGGAGCTGGCTCTTACTGTATAGCGAGACCAATGATATGCCGTTTATCATGGATGATGTCTTCTCCGCCAGCGAGTTGATAAAAATTGAATCATACTTGCTTGGTATAACTTTAGCAGTACTGACTTTATTGGATGTACTGATAGCCATAGAGACGGCTCCTATGCGTGGTTGGTCTTCTGTTATCACTAGAAAACAGCCATTTTGAAAAAAAGTCGTAGTTAGAGAAAAATTACGTGAAGTGCTTTGGCTAGTGATCCTGGTCACAAGAACCTCTGGCTCGTTTTCCATTCGCTTACCTTACACGTACTGTTATTGGCTTTTCCACCTTAATACTAGTCTGCTTGCGTGTCCTCGCCCTCAACTTTGCCTTGTACTTTAAGTTTCTAGGCTTAGTCCTCAGCCTATAACCGCAGCATGGGCACCAAAGGCCGTCCCATTTTATAAATATCTCACATATCTGGCATCTTTTCTGTCCACTGGCATATCTGCCTGATCCAACAGGCTTTTGAGCCTTATGACGAATACATATACCTTTACAAGTCATTTCTTTTATCACCTGGTAAAATGACTAACATAGCACAGACGGCAACATTAGCCTCAGTTAGTCTAATACCATCATAAATTATGCATCATGTCTATTTAAGATTTATACAATTTCTTTACTTAAAAAATACCGAATTTTGCAAGATTTATATATTCTTTGCAGACTCTTTTTGTAAAGATTTGAGTAATATGTAGCATAACTAAATTTATTTATCATATATTTCACAGTGTATGAGCGAATTGTCCTTATTATTACAATAAAGTAAAATATTCATCAACAAATCTTGATTTTACTGAGCAAGCGGTCTTGAACTTAAAGCCAGTGTTGAATCTTAAGAAAGTCACCTATCGGCTCTTTTCGAAGAAGCTTGAGAAGGGAAAGGGCTTGAGGAACGGAGAGCATTGGTTTATTAAAATGGTTGTCTGTTCCTAATCTTGGACATGCGACTTGGACGAAGGCATCTATTCCTTTAAAAATCTGAATACGTTCTTGCGTTATTTCTGTTAAAGCTATCATCTGGACTTTCTTGCCAAACTTCTCAAACTCTTTTTTTAGCTCTATCGCTCTCAGGTGAGCAAATTGACCTTCCTTCAGTCCTATTATGATCCCTAGCTTTTCGGCATCAAGCGCCTTATATATCGAAAGAATCGCTTTCTTCTGCATAGTTTGAGCAAATTCGCTTACTTCATTATACTCCTCAAAATATGGATCAAGCATGAACGTCGGCTTTTCAGTAGACATAGCAACACTAGCAGAGTGAAACATGCTTTGTCCTAAGAAAATGTATGCGTCTACTTGTTTTTGCACGTTATAAGCTGGGTAAAATTCACAGCCAAATACTTGGCCGTCACGAAGTTGGCCTTTCCCTCTTCCTATTATGACGTTATAGCCGTGATCTTCGAATATTCTTTTTACTCTGTCTATTTGGTGAAGATGCTGACTATCGGTTACAAGGGACACCGTCTTGTACTTTGCTATAAGATCTCTTGCACATTTGTTTGCTATAATATCAAAGCTGATGTCATCAAATGCGCCTATCATCACTACCTTCTGGCCAAATGTATCAATCGCAATAGTGTGGCCAATATTGATTAGGATGTCTGCAGACAACATATCTGCAGCGTGCGTGTTAAGGTCGCATGAACCCCAGCATGTATCACCTATGATGTATACTTGAATGCCAAACACCTCTGCAATATGATCAGCTACATCTTGCAATTTTGGGATGAGTGCCTCAGGTCCATTAAGTGCCACTGACCTAGGCTTCCTGCGTTCTATAACTTCGAAAACGCTTTTCTCGTCTATTCTGATTGTCATACCTGTTGCTTTGTCACCCTGATTGCAGATTTTGGGCATACTGCCTCACATCCCAAGCAGTAAATACAGTCGCGCTCCCTCCTCGGTATAGCTTTCCTGTCTACACCTGAACCATGCCAATCAAACACGTCTGCTGGGCATACTTCAATGCACGCGCCGTCGCCTATACACGAATCAAAATCGACCGCCACTTCGGTGCCATAGATCCCCTGGTTACTTGATGCATCCTTCCAAACTCTGAGCCCACCATGGCTTGTAGCAATTCTGTTAGTCAGGAAATTTGGATCAATAGGCAATACGTAAAACAGAATTTTGCCGAACTCAATTTAAATCATGCTATAAAAGTTTAGAGGCAGCCTGCCGGTACCACCGTTAGCAAAAGGTCCCATCTCAGGCCCTGCAAGATCCACCACGTAGACGTGCCAGCAGGGTTATGACGCCTTAGGGTTGCTCCCTCCCGGACCTCACCCATTTCGGCGATTTGCGGTCGAGACTCCGCCTTCGCGTAGATCGCCGCTCATAACCATCCAGCACGGCATGATTTCATTTCAGCAAGGCAAGCGGGTACCTCCTGCCAGCGGATTTACCCGACAGTTACTGATCCTGGCATAAAGCCGATTTCCAGTAAGGGGTACGGCTAGCACCCCGATCCTCCCTGCCTCTATATACCGTTAGTACAATGACTATATTTGCTTGTTGGCCGTTATAAGATACTTAACGTCCTACATACTGCGCAGATTTCGCCTGTGGAAACTCGATCACATCTTGAGCACTTCCGGGTTTGCGAAGATGACGACATGTTGTCCCGTAGAAGTTTTGAGACTTTCATCATAGACTTATAGGCGTTGTACTTGATACCCTGATGGTCCGTCTCAAGTCTGTTGAAAAATTCGCGCAAATCCGTGCGGATACTTTCATTCGAATACGGACATTCTTCGGACTGAAAGGGAATATCGCGCTGGAGGGCGTAAAAGGCTATCTCATATTCATAAATTTCAACAAATGGTTTGATTTTTTTCATGCCATTTTGAACGTATTGCACGGGTTCTGGGTATATCCAGCCGATGCGCTCAACGTCGCCAGCTAACAAGTTAATCATGAATGTTTGAAGTTGATCGTCCATGTTATGCGCAGTTGCAACCACATCGGCTCCAACTGTTTCTGCAGCGATATCTAGTGCACGCCGGCGGAATGTACCGCAGATAGAACAAGATGATGTTTTCTGAGATGATCGTTGAATGACAGCTCGATCCATATCTATTCCAAAGAGTGACTGATAACTCAGCACTTTACTTTCTATATTAAGCTGAGCGCAGAAGTCCTTCACTATCTGAAGAGATTCATCGCGATAACCCTTGATACCTTCATCTATTGTCACTGCGACTAATTCGTTATCATTATTTGGATGTTGATCGAAAAGTACCTTTAAGACGTACAACAGGGACAAACTATCTTTGCCGCCAGAAACTCCTACTGCGACCTTGTCACCATATTCTACCATTGAATACTTGGAAATCGTCTTTGCGGCCTTGCTTTCAATTGAGCGTAGGAAACACTTCTTACACAGGTACTCGCCAGAATGCTCTCTCAAGTAGATGCTCTCTGCTTTTTGACACTTTGTGCAGCAAGGCATATTTGGATACTAGCAAAATGCAAGAGTTATTAACCATTCGAACACGAATCGTTAATAAATCGAGGTAGTGCATCATTTCTGTGCTGTTACCTTCAGAGTTACTGGACGAGATCAATCTCAGAATTCTAGACATCTTGAGTCAGGATGCATCACGTCCATTTGTGGATATAGCTAGGGAGCTTGAAATCTCTGATGCAACAGTACACATCAGGGTTAAGAGACTACAGACAGCTGGCATACTCCGTAAGTTCACCATCAAAACAGACAATGTGCTTTTAGGCTATGACCATCTTGCATTCATAGGAATAAACATTAGCAAGGGTTCTAGGGACGAAGTCTTGATCACATTATCTCAGCTTGACGAGATATTAGAATTGCACGAAATGTATGGCCAGTTCGATTTACTTGCGAAGATACGTGCGAGAAGCCTCGAAGGAATGAGAGATATAATTGCGAATAAAATTAGTACTATCCCTCAAATAACAGAAGCACAATCAATGATGGTATTAAAAACTATAAAAGAGGAACATATGATTCCCTTAAAAAAGGACATCGATGATGCTGCAGGTGCGCTTGCTATATAGTGAGGCGTCATTTTTGCTGTTTGTCTTTCTTGGACGACTGCCACCAGTCAAGGTACTCGTCGTGATGCTTTCTACGTGGGTCTTCTTTTGATCTCTTGGCCTTGTCACGCAACTCGTCTAACTTTTCGGAGGTCGCAAAGAGCCCGCAGCTCCTGCATATAAAGTTCTTGCTAGTAAGGTCATACTTTAGCTCCCCTCCACATTCGGGACAAAAACTTGCCAATTGCTAGCCATATTCAGTTAGACCAATAAAAGGCTTTCAAGGCCTGATACCGAGGACTAACAAGAGCTCATTTTATCAAGTTCGTCTTTATTCAACTCGTTGTGAAGGTTCCACAGTAATTGTCCCAAGGTCCGCATCGACTCGTGTCTTCAATCCCTGCTCTAACTGAGATAACACACTTCCATAGGGCAAGTTGAGAACTGGAATATTGGCTAAGGCACAACCCGAGGCTGTAGTGATGTCGACTTTGGAACAAACAACTGCATTTGGTGCATTCCCGTACTCCTTCAGAGAGTATACCACATATGCACCAACACTGCTTCCAATTGCATACGGAAATACTAGTATTGACCCTTTGAGCGACTTGCCATAGAGCTCATGCAACGGATCTGTTATTGTTCCGTTCTTGGCATTGACCATTGCAAGAAAATTTATCGGCTGGGTCGTGACAAGCATTTTTCCCTCACCAGTACCTCCCACAATTTTACGACAATTAGAAATTATCAACTCGTATACTCTTCTGCGATTGTCTTGATGTCTTTGAGAGCAACTTTTACTTTATTGGATCTGGATAGGTAATATGCTCCCTTAATGCTGTTTGTAATCACTGCATCATATTTGTCTTTAGTAATGTATGGTGTGAGACATGTGCACGAATCGCATCTAAATTCTGCTCCAGACTTTTCAATCTTCTCTGCAATACCTATCTTCACCGAATTATTATAGACTGCGCGTGAACAAAAAATAATACTGCGCCTTGTGAATTTTTTCGTTTCAGTGAGCTCTGTAAGCAGCTTCAGCTCGTTCATGCCCAGTTGTGGGCTACCAAGAGCGATAATGTCTCCATCGTTAGCGCTGCTAAGCTCATCCCTAACCGACTGGGCTTCTTTTTTCCCAAATGAGATTTTTTCTTTCACTTTTTCTCCAAAAGTGAACATGCCACAGGAACCTGACGTCCCAATTGCTGCACAAAGGGCTTTCGCCTCGATAGTGTTTATTTTATTGATGCTGCTAAACGCAACACAGCTACCTTTTACCTCCTTGCCTGCAAAGTATCCCAAAAGGCCATAGTCAAGCTCACTCATAAAATCATAGTCAGATTCGACTGCAACCTTGGGGTTCCTAGACTCTTCAAGGCGAAGATCCGAGAGAGGAGTCTTGCCAGTGACTGCACTTGCCAGTGCCGAGAGTGCACTTTCTTTATTTGTCGTTAATCCCAAAATTGAATTTGAAAATACTGCGGCGTTGCTTTCTGCAAAGCTAACGGCTGTGCCTTTTTGGGGAATATCAAAAACTTCATAAGGTGTACATGTAAAAGACGGCAGGGCACCCATTCGTTCATATGATCTAGCAATGTTTTCCTGTCTCTCTTGAAAATTGCGAGGTATATCCTCGGGCTTGCTCCTGTCATATCCCATTGGGTTTATTGTGGTTCTTATTGAGAACTTGATCGCAGTACTGAATTTTTCAAGGAACCGCATGCCCTCATCTCCTATGGTATTATAGTTAACGCCAGAGATGTGGGCCCATTTTGTCGGGACAAGCTTTTGGGCATCTGTGGCCTCCGCGATTGCAACCAGAATCCTGTACGCAGTAGCAAGTGGTTCACCATACTCGCCGTCAAGCGCTTTTTCCTCATCCCTGGCAAGCTCCATGCATCCCTAATTGAGATTTTAACGTATAAGAATCATTACTGCCTGTGAACTATCGATCTAACTTATTTTTTAGATAACAACAAAAAAGCATAAGAATAGAGAGATTCAATCGGCCAGATATGTACATGCGTCTGTGGGGCTGGATTATTTTTAAACAGAAGAGGAATAACACCTAATTTCTGGCTCTTCGTTTAGCAATGATCGATGCTGTCATATACAACACAAATCCACAGGTCACAATTATTATTCCATAAAGAGACAGGGCACCTCTTTCAAGGTATTGTCCAAATGCAACTAGCAAAGCGCCCATTATCAAAAGACCAATTCCTGCTCGTGCAGAACCGGGCATCTGAATCTTCTTCTTTTTTTTGGACAACGTTGCATCTAGGATTTCAAGACTACATAATGTTATAGTTTTTATTGAATTCTTGGCAAGATAAAAACGACGGAATGAAAATAGCAGTTGTCGGAATTGGGGTCGCAGGTGCGTACCTGATGAACAGGCTAAGCGATGATCATGGCAATCATGTAGTGGGATTCGAACGGATGCCTAAGAATGAACATGATGCAGTATGCGCTTGGGCAACCTGTCAAAACGTGATGGTCGGTCTCACACGAAGATGTGGTCTTAATTTCGACGACTATATTTTGCATGATGGCCGACACATGCAGGTAGCCTTGGAGGAGAATGAGAGCATTGACATCCAGCTGAAGGGAATGGTAAGCTATGACAAGCTGCGTCTGATCCAAGATATGATAAGGGGTACAGAAATAAAGTTTGGAAGAACGCCCAGGAAGGACGAGCTAGAATCTGACTTTGTTCTCATTATTGATTCAACCGGTTTTCACCGCAACTATCTACCAAGGCTTGAAAACGAGACTTGGATCCCCTGTGTGCAGTACAAAGTTCGCTATCCCCGGGGCAAGGAACCTTTTGATGATTTCTATCTGCAATCATTTCCTTCTATGACCGGTTACTTTTGGTATTTTCCTCTTGGCAACGGCCAAGCTCACATAGGTGCAGGCGATTTCTTGAAAAACCACAATCCTTTTGTAAGTGAATTTTTGAATAAGCATGACTGTGAAATAATAAAAAAGGTAGGAAGGCCGGTCAGATTGACTCCCCCTGAAAACTGCGAGCCCTTTACTGACGGTCGAAAATCAATAGGTGCAGGAGAATCTATAGGTACCGTTTATCCTCTGTTAGGCGAGGGCATAATTCCATCAACTTGGTGCGCTGAACTCCTTGTGCAAAATCTCTATGATATGTCAGCATATCGCAGGGCGGTACTAGAAAAGTTTAGGATATATTCTCTTGTCTTCAAATTCATTAAGCTAAAGATAACAGGCAAGTTCAACATGATAAAGGACGGGATGGACATGTTCAAACTATACCGTCATATGAAGGGTGAAGAGGAGCGATATGGCATGAACGTTAGAATGGGAGACATGTTAAAGCTATCGCGAATCTAAAGCTTTAAAAATCTATCACGATGAGTGAATTTAATGAGTGCAGCTAGCGATCAATCTAGACAGCAGGAATTGGCAGCAATTGAACAGAGGATAAATGAATTAGTTCAGCAGTCAAGGATCCTTGAAGCATATATGAATGACGTCATGACACGGCAAGTGACAGTAAGCAAGCTACTGGAGGAGGCGCATCTAGCTTCTAACACGATTCAAACCATCACGTCTGAGTCGGACGTCGAGTCACTAATGCCTATAGGCATAGGCGTTTATGTCAAGACTGTGGTTCCTCCTGTAAAGAAGTTGCTCATTAACTTGGATGCTGGTGTAGCTCTTGAGAAGAGCAGAGAAGATGCCCTCAACTATGTGGAATCTAGGATAAAAGAGTATGAAGTAGCAGCAAGGCAGCTTGAGGCTCAGAGACAGGAGATAGCGATGCGTATTAACCAGCTGCAGTCACAAATAAACCAGATGATTCAGACTGCACAGCAGCACGGCTAATGTCTGTTCTGGTTGAAAAATTTTGTTTGACAAACTAAAGAAGGCTTTTTCAAAAGCTGCCAAGGGCATAGCTCAAAAAGAGCTTACCGAAAAGGTTCTTGACGATATATTACTAGACCTTCAGATCGCGCTTTTGGAAAGCGATGTAGCACAGGAAGTAGTTGACGACCTATCTGTGAAACTAAAAAAAGAGCTGCTTGGATTAAAGGTAGAAAAAGAGCAGGAAGCAACTGGGATAGTCCAGTCAAAATTGCAAGCTGCATTAGCTGAGATTTTTGCACAAACTAATAGGTTTGACTTAATTGAAAGAATAAAGATGAAAAAGAACGCTATGGGCGGACCTTTTGTAGTTGTTTTCCTTGGCATCAACGGTACGGGCAAAACAACCACTGTTGCAAAGATAGCAAACCTCCTACGAAAGGCCGGCTTTTCCGTAGTGGTGGCCGCGGGTGACACCCATAGAGCAGGGGCTATCGAGCAGCTCGAACAGCATGCAAATAGGCTATCTCTTAAGATAGTCAAACAGAGATATGGAGCTGACCCGTCGTCAGTAGGCCGCGATG
>OBLR010000395.1_pt1 | contig 10754 bp, 11 predicted proteins | sample 1519891 | NCBI WGS metagenome assembly OBLR01 (sample SAMEA3113583, study PRJEB22503) | soil metagenome | reverse complement strand
GTTCCGAACGTGTTCCTCCAGGCGCCGCTGCAGTCGACCGATGCCAAAAGCCGGCAGGGATCGTGGAATGCCGCCCATTTCGACAACCCCACCTATGACTCGCTCTCAACGGAGTACATGGCCGCGGTCGACCTGTCGGAGCAGCGCAAACTGGCCACGCGGATTCAGACGCTGCTGCTCGACGAAACCCCCGTCATCTACCCGTATTTCTACGACTTTTTGGCCGCGAGCCAAAAGAACATCCATGGAGTCTCCACCCAGGCAGGTCAGCAATTCTACTTGCACAAGGTCACCAAGAGTTGAGTTTGCATCCCAGGTCGGGTGATGCGGCCGGGTCCGGCGTGGGTCCGCGCGGCGGCATGGCCGGCCGCCGCGGGGAAGCGGGAGGAGCGTGATGGGTCGCTACCTGGCGCAGCGCGCGGGCATGGCCGGCCTGACGCTGTTCCTCCTGAGCATCATCGTCTTCGTCGCCGGCCAGGTCAAGCCGCTACTGGTCCAATACTGGGACTGGATCAGCGGGATCCCGCGCGGCGACCTCGGGTTCTCCTATCAGTACCGGGCGCCGGTCAGCTCGTTCCTGTTCCCCGCGCTCGGCCAGTCGCTGAAGCTGGCCGCCGTGGCCTTCGTGATCGTGGTGCCGCTCTCCATCCTGGGCGGGGTGGTCGCCGCCCTCTATCGGGGCCGGACGGCCGATCGCGTCATCAGCACGACCGGCTTCTCGCTGTCCACGGTCCCGGAGTTCGTGTCGGGAATCGTGCTCATCGTGGTCTTCGCGGTCCAGTTGCAGGTGCTGCCCGTCAGCGCCGCCGCACCCCCCGGCTCCGGTCTGTTCACCCAGCTGCGCTACCTGTTGCTGCCGGCGATCCCGCTGGTCTTCGTGCTCTTCGGCTATATCGCCCGGATGGCCCGCGCCAGCACCGTGGAGGCTCTCGAGTCCGACTATGTTCGGACGGCGGCGCTCAAGGGACTCCCTCAGCGGGTCGTCATCTTCCGCCATGTGCTTCGGAACTCGATGCTTCCGACCATCACCGTGGTCGCGACGCAGATGGGATATCTGATCGGCGGCCTTGTCGTGACGGAGACCCTCTTCAACTATCCCGGTCTCGGCAGGCTCATCTATGACGCCGGCAACCAGAAGGACTTCCCGATGCTGGAAGCGGGCGTCCTAGTGATCGGGGCCGTTTACCTCACGGCGACGCTCCTCGCGGACATGATCACGCCGTTGCTCAACCCGCGCGTCCGGCTTCAGGGGGCCGAGTGAACAGCGAGCTGAACAGCGGACTGAAGCGCGATCAAGCAAGCGAACCGGGTGTCGCCGGCAGCGCCGGCCCTGATTCGCCCGCCGGTCGGGTGCGGCGCCGGCACGTGCGGCGCCAGCGGGTGCGGATGTTGCTGCGGTCCAAGACGTTCCTCGTCGGCGCCGCGGTGCTGTTGATGTGGGCCGGGTGCGCGATCTTTGGCGATCTGTTCCGCCCCTACAACCCGCTCGCCCAGGACCTATTGGCGACCAACGCGCCCCCGTCGGGAAAGCACCCTCTCGGCACCGACTCCCTCGGCCGGGACATCCTGTCCCGGGTCATCGCGGGCTCGCGCGAGATCCTGATCGTGGCGCCCTCGGCCGCCGTCATCGGCGTCGGCTTCGGCACGGTCCTCGGCCTCGTTCAGGGCTATTACCGCGGCCTTGTCGACATCATCAGTGGGCGGATCGTCGAGGCTTTCCTCGCCCTGCCCCTGGTGATCGTGGCTTTCGTCTTCATCGTCGCCGTAGGGCCGTCGGTGCCGACCCTTGATCCTGGTGGTCGCCCTCGCGTTCGGCCTGATCAGCTCCCGTACGGTCCGCAGCGCCGTCATCGAGGAGCGTGAGCTCGACTACGTGGCCGCCGCCCGCCTGCGAGGCGAGGGAGGGCTCCACATCATGTTCGTGGAGATCTTGCCCAACGTGATGGGGCCGATCATCGTGGAGTTCACCGTTCGCCTCGGCAACGCCGTCTTCACCGTCGCGGTCCTTTCGTTCCTCGGCTTCGGTGTGCGTCCGCCCACCCCGGATTGGGGTGCCGACATCGCCGCCAACTACCAGTTCCTCGTCGCCGGTTACTGGTGGGAAACGCTTTTCTCCGCCCTTGCCATCGCGTCGCTGATCACGGCGATCAATCTGATCGGCGACTCCGTCGAATCGGTGACCAGCGAATGACCATGATCGAACCGGCCAAGGGTCCCGACGCCCTCGAGATCGAACATCTGGACGTGGCCTATCGCGTGCGCGGGGTGGATCAGCCGACCCTCCGCGACGTCGGCTTTCACATCGGCCGGCACGAGTCGTTCGGCCTCGTGGGCGAGTCGGGTTGCGGCAAGTCGACCACCGCGCTGGCCATCAGCCGTTATCTCCCCAGAAACGGCAGGATAACCGCCGGGCACATTTCCGTGGGCGGCCGCGACCTGATGTCGATGGGCCGAGAGGAGCTGCGCCTGCTGCGGGCCCGCTCGATCTCCATGGTTTATCAGGAGCCGATGCGGGCGCTGAACCCCTCCATTCGGGTCGGGCGCCAAGTGGCCGAGGTCTTCGAGATCCTCGGCGCGGGGAAAGGCGAGGCGCGCGAGCGGGCCGAGGCCGCGCTCCGGACGGTGCAGATCGCCGACCCGGGTCGCGTCATGCGGGCCTACCCGCATCAACTGTCGGGAGGGATGCTCCAGCGGGTCGTGATCGCCATGGCGATCGCGGTGGATCCGACCCTCCTCATCCTGGACGAGCCGACGACGGCCCTCGACGCGACGGTCGAGGCCGAAGTCCTCGACCTGGTCGCCGGGCTGCGCGCGCAATTCGGCACCGCGGTGCTGGTCATCAGCCACAACCTGGCCGTGATCGCGAAGGTGTGCGATCGGGTGGGGGTCATGTACGCCGGTCAGATCGTGGAGCAGGGGCCGGTCGACCAGGTCTTCAGCGACCCGCGTCACCCGTACACCGTCGGGCTGCTCCGCTGCGTGCCCCGGCGCGGTCAGCGCAAGGACCTGCACCGGCTGGACACCATCCCGGGCTTTTTGCCGCGGCCGGAGGAGGCTCAAGTCGGCTGCGTCTACGCCACGCGCTGCGGTCTCGCCGACGACCGGTGCCGGACGGCGCGTCCGCCTGTGGTCGACTTGGGGTCGGGCCGTACGTCTCAGTGCTTCAAGACCGATCAGGCTCGCGAGCTGCCGTGGGTGACCTCCCAAGAGCTGGCGACCGCGGCGAAGCGCCGATTCGACGAGCCACTGATTCGAATCAAGCACGCCTCCAAGACTTACCCCGGCCCGCACGGCGAGCGCGTCCACGCCTTGGTCGACGTCGACCTTGAGGTGTTCCCCGGCGAGACGCTCGGGATCGTCGGCGAGTCCGGTTGCGGCAAATCCACCCTCGCCCGGGTGCTGGTCGGCCTCACCGCCCCAGACGCGGGGTCGGTCGTCGAGATCGCCGGCCGGCAGGCGGGACCGGTCGCGGCCAAGCGGACGCCGGAAGAGCTGCGCCTCTTGCAGATCGTCTTCCAGAACCCCGACTCGGCTCTCAATCGCCGCCACAGCGTTCGCCGTATCATCACCCGGGCGCTGATCAAGTTCGCCCGGCTCAGGGGAGGGGAGCGCGAGCGGCGAGTTGAGGAGATCGTCGGATCCGTCCGGATGGAACCACGCCATCTGCCGATGCGCCCGGCGCAGCTGTCCGGCGGTTTGAAACAGCGGGTGGCCATCGCCAGGGCGTTCGCGGGCTCGCCCAGCGTCCTGGTGTGCGACGAGCCGACGTCGGCGCTCGACGTGTCGGTCCAAGCCGCCGTCCTCAACCTGCTCGTCGACCTGCAAGAACGCGAGGACGTCGCCTACGTCTTCATCTCGCACGATCTCGGAGTCGTCCGCTATCTGGCGGACCGGATCGTCGTTCTGTATCTCGGCTGGATCATGGAGTACGGGCCCGCCGAGTCGGTGTTCGCCGGCCCGCATCACCCGTACACGGAGGCACTGCTGTCCGCCGTGCCGACCATTGAGGCGACCGGGCCGGAACGGATCCGGCTCGAGGGCGAGATCCCGAGTCCGGCGAACCCGCCGCCCGGCTGCGTGTTCCACACCCGCTGCAGTCGCCGCCTGTCCGACGGCACGTGCGAGACGATCGTACCGGCATTTCGCGAGATCCAGCCGGGCAAGTTCGTCCGCTGCCACCTGCCCGTCGAGCAAACTGGCCCGGCTTGAGCCGACCGGGAACGCGGACGAGCGACCCGGAAAATGAAGGAGACGGTTACATGGCTACGCGTGCTGAATCGATCCCGAGCATCCCGCTGCATGCCCCCCTCTACGCCACGGACAACGCGTACGAAGGCGATTGCTTCGGATTTTCCATCCTCGTCGAACTGCCGGCGGATGCGGTCCGGTCGGTCCTGGCGCCGACGCCATTTTCTTTCGTCACCAACCATGCGTGGATCGAATATTACACCTATCCTGCGTTGACCGGATTTTCGCCGTACGAAGACCGTTTCGGCGATCAGTATGCCGTCTTTGGCGTGGTCGTACCCGCCGGCTATGAGGGCGTCCTGGGCGGCTACTATGCGCATTGCTACAAGAACAAGGACTTCAGCGGCGCCATGGGGCGCGAGATGGCCGGCTTTCCGGTGAAAGCCGCTGATATATATGTGCAGCGGACCGGACGCGCCGTAACGGGAATGGCTGTCTGTCCGACCGCCCGCTGCGAGGCCTCCGTCGTCATCGGTGCGGAGCCCGCCGAGGATCCGTCCTTCGCGGTGCGGAACCCGACATTGCTGCTGCAGGTCATCCCGGATGTCGAGGTGCCGAACTCGGTGCTTGTGGAGCAGGTCATCAGCAGGGACGTCGCGGAGACCTCCGATCTGCACGCGGTGCGCGCGGAACCCGCCGTGCACTTCCTGGCGGCGCCGTCCGAGGTCGACGATCTCGCCTGGCTGCGCGATGGCAATCCCGTTCATGCCGACTTTTTCTCCGGACGTTTCCGTGGTGCGTTGGGCCACGTACTGTCGACTACGCAGGTATCCCCGCGCCTGCTGAAGCGAATCAACGCAGCGGGCTGGTAAACGACCACAAGCCGCGATAAGACTGCCGCGGTCTCGCATCAGACTCGCACCAGAGAGGCACTCATGAATAGGACGGTTGACAGTGACACCGTTTTTGGTCTTGTCGAAATGCCGGACGCCATCGAGGCTGTGCGCAGCGCCTTCGTAGACTTTGAGCTCGGCGAGTTCGAGATGCCGACGCGGCTTTCTCTCGGCGAGAGCCGGTTCCTCGTCATGCCGACGTATCACCGGCCGACGGGCTCGGCCGTCGTCAAGTCGCTGAGTCTGAACTTCGACCGGACGCCACCGATATCCGGCACCGTGACGTGGGTCGAGCTGGCCACCGTCAATAATCTGGTCATTGAGGCTGAGGCGGTCACCGCGCTGCGTACGGGTGCGGCGGTAGGCGTCGCAACCGATCTCCTGGCGGCCCCGGACGCGAGCCGCCTCGCTATGTTCGGCGCCGGCGCGCAAGCCTATTACCAGGTACAGGCCGTGCACGCGGTGCGGCCGTTGACACAGGTGAAAGTGGTCGACCTGGATCCGGTGCGCGCCGACAACCTTGTGGCGAGCTTGAAAACACTGCTTCCCGATGCCGCTGTCCGGGTGGCGGCAGATGGCGCCGACGCCCTGGCCGACGCGGACATCGTCAACTGTGCCACCACGGCTCGGAGCCCACTGTTCTCGATCGACGCGCTTGCCCCTTCAGCGCACGTGAACGCGATCGGTGCGTTCAAGCCCGGTATGCGCGAGTTGCCAAATGAACTCCTGGCGGCGGCGACCGTCTTCGTGGACGATCAGGCGTCGGTTCTCGCCGAGGCGGGGGACGTTATCGAAGCGGTCGGTTCCGGATTCGTCAACGCGGACGATTTGGTGCCGATCGGACGCGCTTTGCGGCAGTCGCCGCGCCGCGCGGCCAGGACCGTCTTCAAGAGCGTCGGAATCGCAGCACAAGACTGGGCGGTCGCTCACCTGGTGGCCCGGCGCTCGGGCTGAGCCGGGACTGGACAGCGGATCGCGCCGAGACAATCGCTCGTAGCGGCGACGGTCAGAGCGCGAGGAGGATGCTCGCCAGGGACCCCGGGGCAGCCAAGAACGGCGAGTGGCCGGTCGCGATTTCGATGCATGGCTTGCCGAGAAGCTTTTCGGCCGCTCGGCGATGCCATTCGCCGCTCAGCACACGGTCGTTCGTGCCGAGAACGTACTCGGCCGGCGGCGCTCCATCGAAACCGCCGACCGGGAACGTCTCGTTCGGGACCGTTTGCGCGAAGGGGACCATTCGCCGCACGGCCCATTCCTGGTCGGCCGCGGAACAGTCGGGAAAGAACACATCGCGCGCGGTCTCCGGGGAGAACACGAGCCGTCCCTGATCATCGATCGAGGGCTCAGGGAGTGGCTGCACGACGCAACCGGGGTCGCCAAGCACTTGCTGATTCCAGCTGGTGCCCTCCTGCGGAAGGGCCCCGCAAAGGAACACCATCCGCCGCGCCCGCAGCGCCTTGGCGGCCAGCGGCAGATAGTTGCCCGATGCCGAGTGAGCGACCACGAGTGGCCGGTCGCAGTCGGCGGGCAGCGCGTTCAGGGTGGCCTGAACACACGCGTCGAACCCGGCCACCGGATCGCTGAGCGGCAGGTCCGGCGCCGTGACCCGCGCGTCGGCCGCCAACTCGTCCCGCAGCCCTTCCCAGCACCACGATCCCAACGTCCCCCCGTGCAGCAGAACGATGTCGTTCGTCATCTCCGCGTCCCCCGAGGCCCCGGCGCTGGGAGCTGTTCTATGTCAGGTGTCACACTTCAATGTTAGGTGGTGGGTCTCTGGCCGTGTCAAGCGCCACGCATCTGTCGCGCGCGCCGGAGGGGCGGGTGGACAGAAACAGGCTGTGACCAGCAAGATCATGTTGGCCGCGAACTCGCAAATGTGGCGTATAGTCGCCCGGCGGTGAGAACTCGGTTTCCCCGACGAAACGCGTTTCTATCCGCGCTGATCACAAGCGTTTAGTGTGCGCACGTACGAGCCCGTGCACGAACTGACAATCTCGGTGCACTGAGTGACATTACTGCTCCCTCGACTCGGATCTAACGTAGCGGCGGAATCAACCATTGACGGAGCCCGATGTGCGAGAAAGAACAGCGATTGCAAGTCTTGCCTCCGATGATGTGGGCAGACCGCCGGCCGAGAAAATCGCCATACCGAACGCTTTCTTGCGCATTGATCGGCCGGAGCTCGACGGGACGACAATGGTCCTTCGCGCGGCGATTCCAGAGGAGCGGGCCCGACGCAAACAAGACCCTTGTTCACCGCTCGGCTACTTGTATGAGATCCAGGTCCCCATGGAACCGGAGACCGATGTCAGACTCGCGGCCGGGCACTACGACATGGCCAATCTGGTCTGGATCTTTTCCGGAGACATCACAACCATCAGTGGACTGACAGAAGCCACTCCACCGGGAATGTGACAACAGAAGGGAAACGCAATGCCAACGGTCATCGGAAGAAGCCCCCTGCGGACCGGTAAGTCCATGCTCTCCACGCTCGAGCAGCCCCCGACGCCGTCGAGCGCGTACATGAGCGATGGCAGCCTGCCGCTGGCGTACGCCTACGCGACGTGGAACCGGGATGAGCTCGAGGTCGAGGACCTGGGCCACTACGACCCCGACCAGCAGACGTGGACCGGGACCGACCGCCCGGACATCATCACCGCAGGACACTGGACGTACTGTAACCAGACGTGGGCAGATGACGCCTGCGCCTAAAACGGTCCAATGGTCATGAAGCCGGGCCGGCCGGTCCTCATCATTACGCAGGATTTCGATCCGACGGTCGATCCGATCGTCCGGAGTCTCGCGGAGCGGGATATCAACACCGTCCGGATCGATTTCAGCTACTTCCCGGAAACGCTGTCGTTCACGACCTCGGATTTCAACGGTGGGCGGCGGATGCTTCGACTCCGCGACCGGGAGGTCGACCTCGACGAGGTCACCGGTGTCTGGTATCGACGCCCGACCACGTTCGAGTTCAACGACAAGATGGGAGAGGCTGAGCAGGAGTTCGCGCGTAACGAGGCACTGAACGGAATCGGCGGGATCCTGCGAGCCACTGACTGTTTGTGGATCAACCGGCCGGACGTCGATGCCGTCGCCGAGTTGAAGCCGTACCAGATGGCTCTCGCGAAAAAGCACGGGATGCGTGTCCCGAAGACGCTGCTCACCAACGATCCGCAGGAGGTTGAGGACCTACTCGCGAACGCAAGTGGACCGATCGTCTACAAAGCACTGAGCGGAGGGGTCATCACCCATCCCGGCGGATATCCCACCGGGCTGCTCACTTCGGTGGTCGGCGAGGAGATCAAGGAACATCTCGACCGTGTGCGTCACACGATCTGCATGTTCCAGGAGTACATCGAAAAGGCGTACGAGGTGCGCCTGACGGTGATCGGGAACACGTTTTTCCCGGTGATCATCCAATCGCAGGACGACGATGCGACAACTGTAGATTGGCGGGCCAGAAATCACCTGCCATACGGCGACTACCGTCCGCTTCCGGACCAGGTCGTCAAGCAGGTTCAGGCGCTGCTGACCGATCTCGACATGGTCTACGCCGCGCTCGATTTCATCGTGACGCCTGATGGGGAGCACATCTTCCTGGAGGCGAATCCCAACGGACAGTTCATGTGGATGCAGCACGCATTGGGTCTGCCCATGGCCAACTGCATCGCTGATCTGCTCCACACGGGTGGCCCGTTCCAGCGTGGCGACGTCACCCAGATCGGCTACTGAATAGGAGATGAACGAGTCCGATCCGGGCGCGATCACCATCACGGAGCTGACGGAGCCGCCGCAGATCAAATTGCGGCGGCTCCCAGCGCTGCTCGCCGGGGCACTGCGGTTGACCTGGAACGCCGCGCGGCGGGAGTTCCTCCTGGTGATCGGGCTACAGGCGCTGGGCGGTCTGGGACTGGTCGTACCACTACTCGCCGGCCGTGACCTGCTCGCCGCGATCGCCGATGGCGGCGGCTCTACTGAGCTGTTCCTGCGCGGAGCGCTCACTTTGCTCCTCCTCGGCGCCATGAACCTCGCCGGCGCGATCGCCACGGGGCGCGACGAGGTGCTCAGCGAGCTGCTCGCCCGCCACGCCCACCGCAGGATTCTCGACGTCGCCTGCACGGTGCCGCTTGAGCGTTTCGACACGCCGGCCTTCCACAACCGGCTCGAACGGGCGACGATCAGCGCCGAGGTCAGGCCCAACCAACTCGCCCAGGGGCTCGGCGCGCTGGCCCAGGCGACGATGGGCTGCATCGGCATCGGCATCGCCGTCGCGACCATCGAGCCCTTGCTCATTCCCGCGACACTGCTTGCGGCGGTGCCACTGCTGCTGGCCGGGGTCAAGAACGGCGAGATGCTCTTCGCCATGGTCTTCCGCATCACGGCGGCGGAACGGGAGCGCAATTACCTTCTCCGGTTGCTCACCGGCCGCCGACCGGCCGCGGAAGTGCGCGTGTTCGGGCTGGCGCCGTACCTGCGCGGGCGCTGGGAGAAACGGACCAGTGAGCGCATCGCCGAGACGCGGCAGTCCGTGCGCAGGCGCCTGCGCGTCATCTTGGTGTCGCGCTTGATCAGCGCGGCCTGCTTCGGCGGCCTGTTCGCGCTTCTCTTCCTTCTCTCGCGATCCGGGCGCATGACAGTCGCCGACGCCGGCGCCGCGGCCGGCGCGGTACTGCTGCTCGGTGCTCGGCTGCGGATCGCCTCGCTCGGCGCGGACCAGCTCTTCGAGGCGGCACCCTTCCTCGAGGACCTGCGTTCCTTCCTCAAGCTTGAACAGCGCGGGGGATCCGCCTCCCACGCGGCGCCCATCGGATTTGAGCGGTTGACGTTGGAGGAGGTCACCTTCACCTATCCGGGCGCCGGCCGGCCGGCGGTGCGCGACATCAGCCTCGAGATCAAAGCCGGCGAGTTGGTCGCACTGGTCGGTGAGAACGGATCCGGTAAGACGACGCTCGCCAAGCTCTTGTCCTGTCTGTACCTGCCGACCGCCGGACGCATCAGCTACGACGGAGTAGAGGTCACCGAGGCGAACGCCGCCGGCCCGCGCGGCTCGGCGGCGGTGCTGTTCCAGGACTTCGAACGCTATCTGCTGCCGGCCGCGGACAACATCGGGATGGGGCGCTGGGAAAAGGCGGCCGACCGGGCCGCCGTCGAGGCCGCGGCGGTTACGGCCGGGGCCGACGGCTTTCTCGGCGTACTTCCGCACGGATATGACACGCTGCTCGGCCCGGAGTTCGCGGGTGGCACGGATCTTTCCGGCGGGCAATGGCAACGAGTCGCGCTCGCGCGGGTGTTCTTCCGCGACGCTCCTTTTATCATTCTCGACGAGCCGACGGCCACCTTGGATGCGCACGCCGAACACGAGCTGTTCGAGCGCATTCGGACCCTTCTGGCCGGCCGCTCAGTGCTGTTGATATCGCATCGCTTCTCGGCCGTCCGATCGGCGGATCGCATCTACGTCATGGCGAACGGCCGGATCGTCGAGCAAGGCACGCACCAAGAATTGATGGACGCCGGGGGACGCTACGCCGAGATGTTCCGCCTCCAGGCGTCCGGATACCTCGAGCCGACCCCTCATGTGGACATCCATGACGCCTGGCCGCGGTGAGCGGCCCCCTGACCCGGCTGTGGGGTGTGGTGGGTGGTTAGGGTTTTTTGCCGATTGCGCAGTAG
>OBLR010000394.1_pt1 | contig 10756 bp, 9 predicted proteins | sample 1519891 | NCBI WGS metagenome assembly OBLR01 (sample SAMEA3113583, study PRJEB22503) | soil metagenome | reverse complement strand
TTACGCCTGGTTCTCCTCTCGGGCCGCACTGGCCCTGGCGGCCATAAGGGCTTCGCGAGCTTCTCCGGCTTGTTCGGCTTCTCGGGCTTTTGGTGTTTCCCGAGCCTCTCGGGCTTCCCGGGCTCGTACGAGCGGCAGCACGTCGCGGCCGAATGCGATCATCGTTTTGAGGTCGGGCCGACCCTGAAAAACGAATTGGGTGAGGCCCACCCGACGGAATTCGAACAGGCCGTCGGCGATGTCTTCCGGCGAGCCGACCAGGGACACCGAAGTGGGCCCCAGATACGGCACGCCACCGAACCACAGGTACGGCGTCAACCAGCCGTCCGAGCCGTTCTTGTCAGTCTCGCGTACGGCCATATCGTGCAAGTTGGAATAGCCGACGGCATCCGTGCGCGCCCGGAACTTCCGCTGCACCTCACGGGCCTGTTCGCCGGCCGCGGCGATGAGGTCGTTGGCGGCCTGGCGGGCCTCCTGCCGCGTCGGGCGGACGATCACCGACAGCACGAGACCACACTCGATGCCGCCGCGCAGCGTCTCGGCGACGCTCGGCGCCAGCCGGTCCGGCGTGTCGGGGAACCGGAGGTTACAGTCGGCATGGGTGATCGCGACCCGCTGCGCCTCGTTCGAATTGCCGCCGAGGTAGATCTCCGGCCGGGTCCGTTCGGCCGAAGTGAACGGCACGCTCACCTGCGCGTCGCGGATCCGGTAATAGGCCCCGTCGAAGTTCACCGGCCCGTCGGCGTCCCACAGCGCGTGGCAGACGGCCCAAAATTCCGCGGTCCGCCGGTAGCGCTCGGCGTGCGGAAGCGGGTCGCCGAAAAAGCGTTGTTCTTCCGGCGTGTGCCCGGCCACGGAGTTGATCGCCACGCGGCCGCCCGTCAGCACGGACAGCGTGTTGACCTGCTGAACGAAATAGGTCGGGGAGATGAGCCCGGATCGGCTGGCGAGCATGAATTTCACGGTGCTGGTCTCGGTGCCCATCACCGCCGCCACCGTCACCGGGTCGGAGCGGTAAAAGCCGATGGGCACCAGCACCGAGTCCATCCCGGCCGTCTCGGCGGCGCGGGCGAACGCCACGTTGCCGGCCACGTCGGGCAGCGCGCTGGTTTCCGACCGTGGCTTGGCACCGCGCAAGCCGGTGTCCCCCGCGGAGGTGGGCAGGCTCCAATGGAACCGCATTGGCTTCGGCGCGCCCATCATGATCACCCTTCCGTGCCGGCCAGGGCCATGGCGACCTCGCCTGCCGGCATGGACCGGCCGGTCATCAGTTTGAATTGCCGAGGCAGTTCCGCCAAGAGCATGTCTCTGCCGTCGATCGTCACGTGCCCGCCGGCGCGCGCGGCGGCGACGAGCGGCGTGTCCCCGGCTCGATAGTTCAAATCGAAGATCACCGTCGTGGGGTCCAGACCGTCCAGCCGCAACAACGGGTCGTCGACGACCGGGGTGGCATGGACCAGTACGGAAAACTGCTTCGGGTCGAGGTCGCGCAGCCGGACGAACGGCACGCCGAGCAGCCTCGCCGCCCGCTCGCCGCGGCGTGTGCCGCGGTTGGCCAAGGTGACCCGGGCGCCGGCCTGGGTCAGTCCGGCCGCTGCCGCGCGGCCCGCGCCGCCGGCGCCGATGACGGCGATGCGCCGGCCCGCGATGTCCACGCCCTTTCCGCTGAGCGTGGCCACCACGCCGGCGGCCTCGTTGTCGGCCCACCATCCGTCTTTGGTCCGGAGCAGGAGGCTGGCCGCCTGCGCGCGGCGGGCCAGCGGGCTGGCGTCGGTGGCCAGCGCCAGCGCGGTCTCCTTGTGCGGGCGGACGATGGTCGCGCCGCACAGGGGCAGGCCGAGGTCGTCGAGCAGGGCGCTGAGCTCGGTCAGCGAGCCCTGCAGCTCCTGGGTGCTGAACGGCAGGAATACCGCGGGCAGGTCGAGCGACCGGCACGCGGTGTTGTATGCCGGAGTGGCCAGCGACAGAGTCGTCGAGGCGCCGATGATGCCGTACAGCCGTTCGGCGCGGGACACCAGCCGATCGGGATAGTCGGCGAGCAGCCGTGGCAGGGGCATTTCACCATCGGGTGGTGGCCCGCCGGCGGTCGCGGGAACATCGAGCCGGCCGGGCGCCACCGGAGCGCCGTACTTCGCCGTGAGCACCCGGGTCCACGTGCCGGCCGGGCCCTGGGCATAGGCCATCACGTCGTCGCGGCCGATCGCCTTGAGCAGCCGCAACGGCAGCGCCGCCTGGGGGAGCGTCTCGGCCCGCGGCACCAGCCGGTAGAGACGGGCCTGGACGGTCGCCAACGCGTCGAACCTGCGGCGCAGGTGGGGGAGATCGGCGGCCGTCCCGTGCCAGGAGATCACCCGGCGCTCCGGGGGGATCGCGGCGAGCAGGTCGGGGTGCAGATCGCGGTCCGCCTCGAGGTCCACGTAGTCGTATCGGTCGGCCGCGGCGATCAGCCGGGCGCGCCGCCGATCCGCCGGGTCGGCGGCATCGCCGCCCGCGGCGGTGCTGCGCAGCGTATAGATGAGGGCGCCGGAGACGTGGGCGCGGAGCGATTCCGACGCGACGTCTCCGGCGAGGTCGGCGCGCACCTCGACATACCTGACCGTGGGCGGCGTCAGGTGTTTGAGATACGCCTGGTTCAGTCGTGCGAATGAGGCGGCGGGAGGCTCGGACAGTGTGGCCATGATGGAGATCGGCCGATCGCCCGGCGAGCGTGCTCCGTTGTATTGGGGCGCGAGTACCGAGCGGGCCGCGCTGTCCATCTGCGTCCTCCTCTGTCCTCGGGATTCGTGGCGGGGAGGCGGTATTTGGTGTGGGTGTGGGGTGACGGGACGAGCCGACCAGGGCGTCCTAGGTGCGGGCGGTGACGACGACGCGCTCGCGGGAGCCGGTCAACGGTCGTTCGTAGGTGAACCACGTGGTCCAGACGTCCTGGAACCCGACGGCCTCGGCCTGGGTGTGCAGGAACGGGCCGGACAGCCAGGAGAACCCGGGAACCTCCGAGTGCGCTTGGACGTGTGCGTCGGTCCGCGGTTCGTCGTTGGACATGACCAAGACGCCTTTGCCGTCCGGCAGCCAGGACCGGAACCGGGCGAGGACGTGCTGGACGCCCTTGGCCTGGTCGAAGATGTGTCCGAGGATGCCGTCAGCGTAGATCACGCTCCACCGCGTGGACGGCGGCGGCGTCCAGGTGAGGACGTCGGCGCACACCGCGTCGACGCCTTTGGCCTTGGCGAGCGCGACCGCCTCAGGCAGGGCGTCCACGCCGAGCACTTGGTAGCCGGCGGCGGTGAGTTCGGCCTCGACGACCGCGTTGCCGCACCCGACGCTGAGCAAGGCGGACTCGTCGGCGTCATCAAGGAACTTGCGCAATAGCTCGTTCATCCACAATTGGTATGGCTTGCTGTAGGTCGACGGCGTCACCGAGTCGCCGACCGCCTCGCCTCTGTCCCAGATATGGAAGCGGCTCTCCGCCCCAGCGCTGTCACCTAGATAGAAGGCACGAAGTGCCTCGATTCCGGACACAAAAAAGCTCCTTCCATACTGCGGAAATTTTCCGCGGAAGTTTCCGCAGAAGTGGCACTTGCGTGGCGCCACACCACGGCGTGTCCCGCCGGCGGGACACCTAGGTCGCGAACTGAGTTAGTAATGTGATGGTGAGCTGGGAGCACCAGAAAGGCAAGCCCCATCAGCTCCATTACCTGCCCAGAGGCAGAAAATGCCCTGGTCAGGAGGTGATGTCCGCCAATCAGGCAAGGCGGCGGGACTCGGGTCGCGATACAGTTCAATGAATACAGTGACAAATGTGGGCACGGCGGTGGGCCGATGCACCTTATGACGGTGCGGCTTCACCATGTGACCGGCAGTTCTCGGACGCCGTAGATGTGCATGTCTTCCAAGAATGAAATTTCCGCGAACGGCACGGCCAACTGCAGCGTGGGTATCCGGACCGCGAGCGTGCGAAGGGCGATCCGAAGCTGGGCCCTGGCCAGTCCGCGTGCCACGCAGCGGTGCACGCCGGCGCCGAACGTCAGGTGCCGCCCGGCGCGATGCCGCGTCATGTCGAGTTCGTTCGGGCGCTCGAACACCGAGGCATCGCGGTTGCCGGAGGCCAATGAGACGATCACACCGTCCCCGGCGGCGATGGTGACTCCGCCGACGACCACGTCCTCCTTCGCCACTCTGGGCACCCCGTCGTGGAGCAGGGTGTGGAAGCGGAGCAACTCCTCGACGGCGTCCGGCACCACTTCGGGGTTCGTCTGGATCGCCCAGAACCACCCCGGCGTGAGCAACATGGTGAGGGTGGCCAAGGAGATCATGTTGGCTGTGGGCAACTGGCCCGTGACCATGAGGAGCTTGACCATCATGCTGAGCTCCTCGTGGCTGAGCGGCTCGCGGCCGGGTTCGTCCCGCCGGCCGCGGGCGACGAGCCGGCCGATGAAGTCGGCGGACTCGACTGGAGCCTCGGCGGACTCGGCCATCCGCTGGGTCACCAGATCGGCGCAGTAGCCGTACAGGGCGTCGTCGGCCTCGGTCAGGTGCTCGACGGTGGTGGTGCGGCTGGTGAGGATCTTCGCCCACGCGCGCAGCCGCTCTTGGTCCGCCGCCGGTACGTCGAGCAGCTCATACATCAGCCGCCTCGGCACATGGTCGGCGAACGCGGTGTGGAAGTCGACCGGCTTGACCTCTGTGGCGAGCATGCCCTCGATCCCGCTCGTCACGATCCGTTCGATGGTCGGGCCCAGCGCCGCCACCCGCGTGGGCGTGAACTCGGGCGCCAGCACGCGACGAAGATCCGCGTGCCGCGGGTCGTCCATCCGGCTCATGGTGCGCCGTGACCAAGGGAAGACCCGGCCCGGGCTGAGCGAGGGCAGGCTCGGGTTGGTGGCGTCCGCGCTGAACCGGGGATCGCACATGACGAAGCAGGCGTCGTCGTACCGCGTGACCAGCCACGCGGTCCGGCCGTCGCACAGCGTCACCTTGGTGATCGGGTCGCCCGCGCGCAGCCGGCCCAGCAGATCAGGCGGGTTGAACGGACCGCGTCGTGGCGGCAGATAACCGGGAACGGCCATGGACCGTTCCTTGACCGGATCCTCCGGCCGTTCCCGTACTGGGCCTGCCGAATACATGGAGCGTGCCAATCAAAGATCCGAAGTTTCTCGGATGGGAGCGTCGAGTTGCCGCAGCGGCGGCCCGAGCTCCCTGACGCGTGAATCGATTCTCCGGATCGGCGTCGGGGCCTCGATCTGGGCCATCTCGGCGGCCGAGTCGAGGTTCGCGATGATCCAGCTCTCTAGAGACATCTGCATTTGCTCGGCGCTCGCCCGCCACCGGGCGATGCGCTCTTTGGTCACGATGATCCGCGGCAGCGCGCTGGCCTTCGGCGCGTTGTCGGTACCGACGCTGCGGCTATTTCTGATCTCCTGTCGCAGACGGTTGCGCGACCAGCCTCGGTCCTCGGCTCGGTCGAGCCAGTAGTCCTGCTCTTCGGGCGGCAGCGAGGCGACCTCGGCATGGTGTTGGAAGCTCAGCGTGTCCCGCCGGCGGGACAACTCGAACCGGCGAGCGACCCACGCGTAGTTGCGTACCGTCTGGTAGTCAAGACCGACGGCCTCGATCACGTGCTTGTAGCGGTCGGTGAAGCGTGACTGACCGACGATGATCCAGTCTCCGAGGCACCAAGCAGACGAGCTGACGATACGCGAGATCTGTTCACCTGCTCGCTCCCAGCCTTCGAAGCTGAGCGCGCCTGCGAAACGAAGTCCCAGACGCGTCGCGAGAACTTGGTTGCTGATTCGTGTGCCTTCTTTTCTGGTCTGGCGATACGAACTCATATTGGCGAGGACGGGGCGGGTGTCCTGACCGGCCACCATGGGGCAACCAACTCCTTCGACTACCCCCGTGTGTGGGCTCGGTGGGAGCTAGTACAACCTTCAACTGAGCGGCCAGGCGACGCAAGGGTTACCGGAAGGATTACTTCCGTCGGACTCTTCGGGCGCAGGTCAAAGCCGGGAGTCAGGACGAGGGTGTTTACCAGCGGACAGAACATTTCGCATACCGAAATTGTCCGCGAGAACGCCTTGATCGATTGACGTCGGCGACACCCATAGAGGTAAGTATATAACAACTTATATTGACCGCCCGTAAAAGGTCCCATTTTTGACCGTATGGGGCCTATTGCTCCCTTGGAACGATCCAAGTGCGAGGTCACAGCGCCGAGGCCCGACCGCACCGGATGATCCGAAACTATCTGACACTACGAATCGCTGTCGTGTAGAAAACTGCTTTTCTTTGCTCGGTCTACAGCGCGATTCGCTGGGTCAATGCAGGGCAACAGCCCTCACGACGGGTGTGGCTTGACCTGTTGCCTGGACCCTGGCGTTGTTGAGCGGCACCTCTTGTGGGTGAATGTCTGACAACAAGAAAAGGGGGAGTCAATGATGGAACCCGCAGAATGCGCCCGGCCCACAGCGAGGAGGCCGACCCCGCCCGAGCGCCCGTCCGAGCACGCCGCACCGGAAGGTGGCCGTCAGCCGCCCGCCGACCCAACGCCGGAGCCCGCTTTGGGCGGGCGGCTGGTCGCGCTCGGCGTCGTTGTGGTGCTGGGCACCTCAATGGCAACCATTTCCACGACGATCGTGAACGTCGCCACGCGCACGCTGGGCGGCGAGTTCGGCGCGCCGCTCACAACCGTCCAGTGGGTCCTGACCGCTTACTTCCTGGCGTTCGCCAGCACGATCCCGACCGCGGGATGGGCCGCCGAGCGGTTCGGTGCCAAGCGCGTGCTGATGGGCGCGTTGCTGCTGTTCATGACCGGCGCGGCGCTGTCCGGGTCGGCCTGGTCGATCGGTGCGCTCATCGCGTTCCAGACGGTCCAAGGCGTCGGCGCCGGCCTGATCGTGCCCACCGGACAGGCGATCTTGGCCCAGGCGGCAGGCCCGCTGCGGATGGGGCGGGTGATGGGCATGATCTCGGCCCCCATGCTGATGGGCTCGCTGGCCGGACCGGTGATCGGCGGACTGATCATCTCGGCCGCGGGTTGGCGGTGGATCTTCTTTCTCAACGTGCCACTGGGCCTGACCGCCGTGGTGGCGGCCGGCAGGCTGCTACCCAGGACCGAGACACGGCCCGGCCACCAACTCGATCTGCGCGGGCTCCTGCTGTTGTGTTCCGGCGTCGCGGTCATTGTTCACGGCACGTCTGGACTCGGCGCCGACGGCGGGTTCGGTAGTCCGCTTCCTCTGATCGAGCTGGGCGTCGGGGCGCTGCTGGTCACCTTGTATGGGGTGCACGCACGCTTCCGCCGTGACCGGGCGCTGATCAGCCTCGCGCTATTCCGCGAACGTGCGTTCAAGGCCGCGGCGTCCACGATACTGATGCTGCAGATGACGAGGTTCGGCCTTCTCATCCTCCTACCGCTGTACTGGCAGATCCTGCGCGGTCAAGCCCCGTTCGCGACCGGTCTGTTGCTGATGCCGCAGACACTCGGCGCGGCGGCCGCGATGCCGCTGGCCGGGTGGGTCGCCGACCGAGCCGGCCCCCGCATCGTCGTGCCGACCGGGCTCCTCGTCGGCATGCTCGGCGCCATCGCCTTCAGCCAGCTCGGGGTGAACACCCCTATCCTCGTGTGTGCCGGCGCCATGTTCTTGATGGGACTGGGCCTTGGTGCAGCGGTTGTGCCGACGACAGTCGCCGCTTATGTCACACTTCCGGCCTCGGCGCTCCCGCGTGCCAGCTGCGCCATGAACACCCTCCAGCAACTGGGCAGCTGCATCGGCACCGCTTTGGTGGCCGTCATCCTGCAGCGCTCCATCGCCGCGGAGGCGCCAGGGCTCGGCGCTTCGGCGCTCGGCCCGCTCCCGCCCGAGGGCCGGGCCGACTTCGTGCCCGCGCTTGAGCGCGCGTTCGGGCAGACCTTCTGGATCACCGCAATCTTGATCGCCGTCACGCTCATCCCGGCGATGTGGCTGCCACGAAGGTCCCGTTCGGCCCGTCGTAACGCCGCGACCGAACGCTAAGCTGAATCCGCCGCCCGGCACGGGCCGGCAGGCGGGCGTGGCGAAATAGGCATACGCGGTAGGTTTAGGTCCTACTGGTGGAGACACTGTGGGGGTTCGAGTCCCCCCGCCCGCACGCGGCCGCCGTTTCATGCTCGGCGAGCTACGCTCGCTTCGCCGTTGGCCCGTGGTGTTGACCCCGTGGGACGACCCCCCGGACCCCCCGATGTGGGGGCTCCGCCCCCGCGCCCCCGCGCGGTGGTCGCTGTCCGCGCGCTGCGTGACGGCCTCCGGCCGCTACCGTTTGACAACAGTTCGAAGGATTGTCAGAGGCGCGGCGAGGGCGACTTGACCGGGGTGAACGGGTTTTGTCAGAGGCCGAGGTCTTTACGGAGGCGGTCGACGTGACCGGTGGCCTTCACGTTGTAGTAGGCCTTTTCGATCTTGCCGTCGGCATCGATGATGAACGTCGAGCGGATCACGCCGACCGTGGTCTTGCCGTACAGCTTCTTTTCGCCGTACGCCCCGTACGCCTGCAGCACCTTGGTTTCGGTGTCGGACAGCAGCGGGAAGGTGAGCTCGTCCCTGTCGCGGAACTTGGCGAGCTTGGGCTCCTTGTCGGGGGAGATGCCGACGACGGTGACGCCCGCCGCCGCCAGTGCGGGCAGCGCGTTGCGGAAGTCGATGGCCTCCTTCGTGCACCCCGGGGTCATCGCCGCGGGGTAGAAGTAGACGATTGCCCGCTTGCCGCGCAGGGACGACAATGACACCTTGTTACCGTCGGCGTCGGGAAGCGTGAAGTCGGGTGCGACGTCGCCTGGCTGCAACCTCATCGCGTCTCCCTTCCGTCCATGTCGGTACCACCGTACCGGTACGCGGCCCGGACCTGGCAGACTGATCACCGCATGCGTCCAACGGAAAAGGGACACGTCATGGCCGACACCGCCCGCGACCCGCAGGCGCTGGAGCGCGAGATCGAGCGCACCCGCGCGGAACTGGCGCGTACAGTCGACGCCCTCGTGGACCGGATCAACCCCAAGAACGCGGCCCGCCGCGGCGTCATGCAGCTCAAAGAGGAGGCCGGACAGCTGACCGCCGCGGTCGGCGCGCTGGTCGGCCCACGCGGCGATGACGAGGAACGCGCGCGCGACCGTGGTTCCGTGGTGCTGATCGGCACAGGTGTCGCGCTGGCCGCGACCGCTGTCGCGATCATGGCGTGGCGGCGTCGGCGCCGTTAGAACTGCGGCAGGTGGTCGCGGTGCGCGACGAGGCCGTCCAGCAAGATGCCCTCCGCGACCTTCTTGTCGTTGATGAGGGGATGTGCCAATAGAGCCTGGAGCGCGATCACGGGGTCACCGCGGACGGCGGCGTCGGCGGTGAGCCATTCGTATTCGTGCACCGCCTGGGTCAGGCCCCGTACCGGCCGCGGCAGCGCGCCCATCGTCAGCGGCGTCGGCCCGTCCCGGCCGACGACGCAGGGAACCTCGACGATGGCGGCGGGTTCCAGCGAGGCGATGGCTCCGCGATTGACCGTGTTGACGACGAAGCGGCGGCGCTCGTCGCCGGCGATGGCGCAGATGACGTCGACGGCGAACTCTCCGTGCTCGCCGCCGCCGCGTTCGGTGCTTGGCCGCGGGTCGGGCTTTTCCGCCTCTGTCGCGATCTGCTCGTAGTACGCGGGCAGCATCGCCATGATGTCCTCGGCGCGCGTCGTCGCCTTGGCGCGCTGCTCCCGTACGACCTCGTCATGGAAGAAGTAGTACTTCGAGTAAGAGTTGACGAGGAGACCCAGGGCGCGGCCGAGCTCGGCCATCCGGGCCGGGTCGCGATGCGGTGTGGCCGCGGCGGGCGTGAGGGGCGCGGCGGCGAGCGCGTTCGTCAAGTCGATCGGGGTACCGTGCAGCCGGGCTCGTTCCGCCCAGGTGCAGTGGTTGAGGCCCATCCAGTCGATCTCGAGGCCGGGTGGCAGGCCGAGTAGTTCCGCCCAGGTCTCGGTGTCGCCGACCCACTGGTCACACAGCCCGATGATGTTCGCGCCGGCGTAACGAGTTACGGCGTCGGTGACCACGTTCGTCGGGTTTGTGTAGTTGACGATCCAGGCGTCGGGCGCGACCCGGGCCATCGTGCCGGCGATGTCGAGCAGCACCGGCACCGAGCGCAGCGCCATGAAAAAGCCGCCGGGGCCGATGGTCTCTTGGCCGATCACGCCGTAGGCGAGCGGGATCGACTCGTCCAACCGGCGGGCCGGCAGCCCGCCGGAGCGAAAAGTGGTGAAGACGAAGTCGGCGTCCGCGAGCGCCGGCTCGAGGTGATGGTGGTCGGTGACGGTGATGTCCGCGCCGTGGGCCTTGACCATGGCCCGGGCCAGCCTGGTCATGATGGCCAGGTGGTCCTCGTGGATGTCGTAGCAGGCCAGCTCGGACCCCGCGAGATCGTCGGCGCGATGGAGCACGCCTCTGATCACCCCGGGCAGGTATCCGCTGCCGGCTCCGATGATCGCTATTCGCGCCGCCATGTCAGGTCTGGTGCCGGAGGGTGGGTTCGGCCCGGGTGACCGTCTCTGTCGCCGCCTCCGGGATGTAGGGGATGACGAAAGCGTAGTCACTGAGGACTTCTTCGGGGACCTCGGACGACTCGCCGAACGCCGCGATGTCGCCCCAGCACGGCGCGCCGAGCGAGCCGCTGTAGTGGCGTACGGACAGACCGGCGCACAGGTTCGCGAACCTGAGCCGCTCGGCCAGCGGCCACCCGGCGAGCGTCCCGAA
>OBLR010000393.1_pt1 | contig 10761 bp, 11 predicted proteins | sample 1519891 | NCBI WGS metagenome assembly OBLR01 (sample SAMEA3113583, study PRJEB22503) | soil metagenome | reverse complement strand
ACCGGCGTTATCTCGTATGGACGGCGTGGGCCGTACTGGCCGGCTTCGTTTTCGGTTTTCTCTACGAGGTCAGCGGCGGTCTGCTCGCCCCCATGCTCGCCCACACCGCACACAACGCCGCGACGCTCCTGCTCTGGAAACGCTCCCGCAAGGACCCGAAGAAGGCCGGTGGCCTCTGAACAAGCTCCCCAACACCACGACAGGCAAGACCGGAGACCGTTCCCGTGTTGGTCCTGTGCTGGCCGCAGTGAGTTTCATGATCCTGTCGCTCGCTGCAGTCGTATCCGTCTGGCCAGGGGACTTCTCGCCGGGGGAGGAGTTGATCTCACCCGGGGCCAAGGACATCGCGGTGAGCCAGGAGGACAAGGTGTACCCGACCTCGGACAGGCTGCGTTTCGACGGGGGGCCAGAGGTGGTTTACGTCTATCTGAGGGTCGAAGACTTCGCTACCTACGAGGACCTCGAGGCGAGAGTAGGGCGGACATCGAGGGTCTCCGCCCTTGGCCGTCTTCTCGGTGGCGGCGGAGGCGAGCTTGTTGTCTCGAAAGAAGGTGAGGAGCGACTCAGCGTGGCATACGGCGGGGCCTCCGGCGTGGTGAAGTTCGCCGTCCGCCCTGGATCGGGAGGGCGGCTGCCTTCCGGCAATTACACGGTGGCGGTCTACGCCGCATCGGGAGGGGCCGGCGAAAACAGCGTGGTTGCCAGAAAATACTTCGTGGTCGGCGCCAGGCACGGCTAGTAGTCGTCCGCTTTTGGGATACAATGGATTGCGATCGAGGCGACGGTCCGCGCGACCGCGTAGGGAGGGAACGATAGCGCGCATCACTGAAACGGTCATCAACGTTTTGAGCCTTCTAGTTGTTGGCGTGGGAGTCGTGGTGACCGCGAGCTTCTTCGTCGGCTCCCCGCAGCACGACGCCGAGGCCGAAGTCGCGGTTGCCGAGAAGGTTAGCACGGCTACCGAACAGCCCAGACTCCCTGTGGCCGCGGGGAAGATCGACAGAGCCATCAAGAGGCAGAGAAATGACTCAGAAGGGGCGGTGGCCAGGAAGAGGGTCGCCAGCCGGGGGCCGGAGAGCAGGATGCTAAGGATGACCATACCTAAGATGGCCCAGATACGCAACGACACCGTACCCTACTCCGTAAGCGATGACAATAAAGCGTTCCGCAAACACGCCGCTGTGCACCTCCGCGGGACGGGCAACCCCTGGGACAGGCAGGCGAACGTCTACATCGCCGGCCACCGGCTCGGTTTCCCAGGAACCGACAGCTGGCTGTCGTTCTGGGACTTGAACGTGCTCGACAAGGGGGATAGGGTCTTTATCACCGACTCGGCGGGCAAGCGTTACGTCTACAAGGTGTTCAAGACCTTTGTCGTGGACCCGGAGGACGTGTCGGTGACGCGGCCCCTACAAGGCAGGAACATAGTGTCGCTACAGACGTGTACGCTGCCGGATTACTCCAGGCGTTTGATCGTCCAGGCCGAAAAAGTGGCCGAGCGGTAGTGCTCGCTACAGAAGAGGGGTAGAGGTTGCTCCGGTTGCCGGTGAGAGAGAAGAAGCAGGCGAACCCCGCGAAAAAGCGTGTGGAGACGCCGCCCATGACCAAGGGCAACATGCAGGTGCGGGTAGTGTCTCTGGCGGTTCTGATCGCTGCTGTCTTCCTCATCCTTGGCGCCAGGCTGTGGTACCTGCAGGTGCTAACAGGCCAGGACTACACCCTCGCCGCGAAGGCAACGCAACACACCAACATCAAGATCCCCGCCCAGCGGGGCGTAGTCTACGACCGCGACGGCAAGATCCTCGCTAACAACGTCCCTGGGCTGAACGTAACCGTCATACCGGATGAGATCTCCAGGGACAAAGTTAGAGAGCTGGCGACGGTAGTCGAGGCCGACACCGAGGCTGTCCTTGCCCGCTACAACGCGGCGAAGGAGACCGGTAACCGGTACAGCCCCATCCTGGTAAAGGAGAACGCGAGCCGCGACGCGGTGACCTACGTGAGCGAGCGCACAGGGGAGTTCGGGGGTATCGCCGTGAACGACGACTGGGTCCGAAGCTACCCCGAAGGCAGACTGGCCTCCCACATCCTCGGGTACACCGGTGCCGTAACCCACGATGAGCTGAAGCAGGAACCTTTCGAAGGCCTGCCCGCAGACTCTATCGTCGGTAAGAGTGGGGTCGAGCTCTCCTACGAGGAGGTGCTGCGCGGTAAAGCGGGCCAGAGAACCTACAACGTGGACGCCCTCGGGCGCATAGTCCCCGAAGGTAGCAGGGTCGATTCCATGGGCAGGTTCGTGGACGAAAGCGGTAACCCCATAAACGTGAACCCAAGCCAGGAGCTACCCGACCATATCACCGAGCCCGAACCTGGCAACAACCTCACCCTCACTATCGACATCGATTTGCAGAAGGTCGTCGAGAAAGAGCTCGACGCGGCCCTGGAGCGCACCTGGGAGGCTGGCTACCAGGGCAGGGGCGGGGCTGTCGTAGCCATGAACCCCGAGAACGGGGAGATCCTGGCGATGGCCAGCCGTCCCGACTTCAGCCCCAAACTGTTCGTCGGCGGCATCTCCGGCGGAGAGGAACTCGCCACCTACAACCGCCTCGTATCCAAGAGGTCGAACGATCCGTTCCTCAACCGCGCGATCGTCGGTGGGCAGCCCGGTGCCTCGACGTTCAAGATCTTCACGGGGATAGCCGGCTTGGCCGCCGGCGTAATAGACGCCTACACGATCGTCAACGATACGGCTATCATGAACGGGACGGGCTGCTGGATGCCGTCGAGCGTCTCGGCGAGCCCGTGCTACAGGAGCTGGCGGCAGAACAGCCCCAACTACCAGTTCCTCGGCGACCATGGCCCCCAGAACCTCTCCGAGGCCATCGCCGACTCCAACGACATCTTCTTCTACCAGGTCGCCGACTGGATCTGGAACCAGACTAGGGATAAGGACTGGCTACCGCACTACTACGAGCGGTGGGGGTTCGGTAGGATCACCGGCATCGACCTCAGCGGCGAGACCGCGGGCCGCATCCCTACCGAGCAGGGCGAGAGAGAGCTGTACGAGGCGCTGCACGGCAGCGAGGAGGGGGCTTACTGGAGCGTGGGGGACTGGGTGAACCTCGCCATCGGCCAGGGCGACCTGCTCGTCTCCCCGATCCAGATGGCCCGGGCCTACTCCGCCCTCTACAACGGCGGCACCCTCGTCACCCCGCACGTCGGCAAGGAGATCACTGACCAGAGCGGGAAAGTGGTGGAGACGATCTCCCCCAAGCCCGCCGGACGGGTAGACACGAACCAGTACCAGATCGACCTCGTGATACAGGGCCTGAGGGGCGTCACGGAGAAGGACGGCACCGCGGGACCGGTCTTCGTGGACTCGACCCTCCCGGTCGTCGGGAAGAGCGGCACCGGCGAGCTGCCAGCCGGGAGGGACTACGTGAACTGGTTCGCCGGCTGGGCTGAGGGCCAAGAGGAGCAGCCGCTGGTCGTCGTCACGATGATCGAGGGCGGCGGCACTTTCCAGGAGGGCTCGGAGATGACGGCCGGGCCGGCCGTACGCCACATACTCGAAGCCTACTACGGCGTCGAGCAGTCGCCCAAGGACCCGCACCCGACGGGCACCCCCCCGCTGGACCCTGCGGACCGCGCTTCCACGGAGAGCGAATCGGACGCAGCCCCGGTAGAGTAGCGTGAACCTTCTCTCGCTGCCGAGCCCGCCTTCCCCTGTAATGTTCGAGGTAGGACCCTTCGCCGTTCGCTACTACGGGCTGTGTATAGCGCTAGGCATCATCGTTGCGACCTGGCTCACAGGGAGGGAACTGGAGCGCAAGGGCTACGACGGCACCCTGGCCCTCGACTCGCTGTTCTATATCGTGCCCCTTGGCTTTATCGGCGCCAGGGCCTATCATGTTATCACCGACTACGGGCTCTACTCGGACGACCCGTTCCCCGGCGTATTCGAAGTCTGGAACGGGGGATTGGGAATCTACGGGGGCGTCGTCGGAGGGTTTGTGGGGCTCTTGATCTTCGCCCGAATCCGGGGCATAAGCCCGTGGGTGTTCGCCGACGCCGTCGCGCCCGGACTGGTCCTCGCCCAGGCGATCGGGCGCTGGGGCAACTACTTCAACCAGGAGCTCTTCGGACGCCCTTCGGATTTGCCCTGGGCCATCCGGATAGCGCCGGAAAACAGGCCAGTCGGGTACTCAGACGCCGCGGCCTTTCACCCGACCTTCCTCTACGAGTCGATCTGGGACGTCCTAGTCTGCCTGATACTGCTGTGGGTGGCCCGCCGCTTCGCGGACCGTCTGAAGAGCGGCGATGTCTTCCTGCTCTACGTGAGCCTCTACTCTTTTGGACGCTTCTTTGTTGAGGCCCTCCGCGTCGACCCGGCTTTCCTCATCGGCGGGACCATCCGCGGAAACCTCTTCGTTAGCAGCGTCCTGGCACTGGGCTTCGCCATGATCCTTCTCCTGAGGCACTCTGGGTCCAGGCGCAAACGTCCTGAGTCCCGCTGACGGGGCTACTCTTGGCCGGAGTCTCGCTCTCTGTACATGGCGTTGACCTTCGAGTACCAGGCGAGCACCTGTAGACGTTTTTGCTTTAGCTCTTTTCTGCTCTGCTGGTTCGCGATGTTGTTCCTCTCCAGAGGATCCGACGCCAGATCGTAGACCTCCTCAGGCTGGTTGCCGAAGAAGTAGATATACTTCTCTGTCCCCTGGATGCTGGCGAGGCACCTGTACTCGTCGAGACAAGAAAAGAACAGGGTGCGGTCCTCCTGCGGCGGACCGAGGAGGGATATCCCGGGGTAATGGCCGCCTTTGACCTTGTAGCCGAGCATATCGAACAAAGTGGGTAGGATGTCGAGCTGGTTCGTCAGGGTCTCGACGCGTTTGCCTTCCTCGAAGCGTCCAGGCGCGTGGATGATGAAGGGTACCTTGAGCCCCTCCTGGTAGATGGTGTTGTCGTGCTGGTAGAGGTCGTGCTCCCCGAATCCCTCCCCGTGGTCGCCGTAGATCACGAAGATCGTGTCCTCGTATAGCCCCAGCTCCTTGTACTGGTCCATGAGGTTCCTCACGAAGAAGTCGAGGTAGCGCATCTCGTTCTGGTAGTGGTCGAGTCCGGGGAGGTTCGAGTAATCCTTTAGCCCGTAACGGTCTATGGGCCTGTAGTCGTGGTGTCCCGTGACCCCCAGGTAGGTCGCAAGGAAAGGTTCGTCTTTGTGTTGCTCCAACCAACTTCTGCTTGGCTGGAGCATGATGTCGTCCTCATAGCCAAAGTAGTTGGATTTCTGGAAGCCCTCTGTCTCCATGGTCTCGACCGGTCGGAAGTCGTCGTAGCCGAAGTTCTCCACCAGATCCCTGCGGTCCTCGAAGTGCTCGGTCGCCGAGGAGAACCAGACTGAGTTATACCCCTGCTCCTTCAAGAGTTCGGGCAGGCACCGGGCTGGGACGCCGCCAGGCTCGGCCTCGGTGATCTCGCGTACGAGGTGAGGATCGATGCCGCAGTTTATCGAGGTGACGGCCTTGGAGGTGTGGGGGACGATGGTGTATGCTCGCTCGGCCAGGAGGCTATTCTTCGAGAGCGTGTCTAGGTAGGGCGTCGTGTCCAAATCCTCGTTGTAGGGCGTCATGGAGCGCGCCCTGGCAGACTCGAGGTGGATCAGGACGACGTTCTTCTTCTCGGTCTGGGCGGTCTTCTGCAGGCGGGTATCCACAGGAGGCTCTATGGAAGAGGCCTTCGCGACAAGGTCTCTGATCTTCGCGTGCTCCACTTCCGACATGATAATGTTGACGACGGCGTCCCTGGAGAATGATTTTCCGGCCACCCCAGCACCGACTGGCAGCGAGAGGAAGATGAATCCTAACGACATAGTGAACGCCCCGAGGGCGAACAGCCTTGATGTGGACGGAGAACCGAAGGATCCAGGCTCCCCAGGCTTTCCACAGACGAGCGTCGTTATTATCCAGGGACCAAGCACTATATAGCCGAGGATGACCAGAACCCAGGCCCAGATAGCCAGCGAAGTCACGCTGCCGATTATGTCTGTGATCTCTCCCAGCGAGCGGAGTGAGTACGTGATGACGCTGAGGCTGAGCGTCGAGCCGGTCTCCTGGAAGTATCCGTGGGCCGAGGTCGTCGTCGCAATGACGAGTATGGTGACCGCATGGAAGAGGACAACCACAGGCCAGCGGAGACGACTCTGCCGCGTCAGGGCGAATAGCCCGACCCAGAGGAAAACGTACCCGAGGTTGAAAAGCAGGTCCGAACGCATCAAGGCGAAGGCGGCGAACCCTCCCTGAAGTTCTTCCTGAGAGTCTATCCGGATCCCCTTCAACACCAGATTGTAGACCACCAGAGGAACCAGCAAACCGGAAAGGTAGACCCAGTCGCGACCGCTCAGAATGGAGCGGAAGCGGGCGAATAGCGCCAGCCGCTTGTGATTTCCGGAAGCCACGAGTTCGAGAGAGTTTACAAAGATTTCGCAGAACTTGACAGCCGACCCACAATTTCCCAACCGGGCAGCTTTGACGCGCAAGAAGCCCCCTGCTATCTTGCAGATGTTCGTGCCCGCAGCCTGGAGGTATACGGGACGTGCTCCGACTGCAGGTAGAGGGGCGTAAGGTAGGGTTGCACGGCGCCACGGCCGATGGCTGGTGGCGGCTGTGAACGCGATCCTGATGGCTTTGCTTGCCGCAGTGGGCTTTTCGGCGGCGAGTCTTCTCGCTCTAGTGGGTGGCGATTTGGAAGCCAGGGGCCGGTCTTACGCCGCCAGCTTCGCCGCTGGGATACTGCTCGCGCTCGCGTTCGTCGACCTCTTCCCCGAGGGTCTCGAGCTCGGTGGAGAGGCCGCGGTCGCCGGGTTCGTTGGAGGGTTCGCCCTCTTGTTCATGACCGAGGTGTTCACCAGGGCCCACACGCACCACCTGCCCGAGGAGCACGTCCCCAAACACGCGCTGGGGCCTTTCGTCCTGGGATTGGCCGTCCACAACCTCGCCGACGGATTCGTTCTCGGCGTAGGCGCCAAGGCTGGAGCCGTCACCTCCTGGCTCGTCGGGCTCGGGGTTCTGGTTCACCAGATACCCGTTGGGATCTCCCTGGCCGCCGTCCTGATCGCGGCTCGTGTCGGAAGGGCAGGGGTTATGAGAGTGGCGGTCTTACTTGGGCTGGCAATCCCTGCCGCAGCGACGTTGACCGTGGCCTTCCCGGCGGCAGGAGAAGGCACGCTCGGTCTCCTGACCGGCGTGGCAGGCGGGGTGCTCGCATACATCGGCGCCGCACACCTGCTCCCCGAGGCCCAGGCCGAGGATACGAACAGGTCGGCCGGCATCATGTTCGTGGCCACGTTCGTCATCACCGCCGCGGGACTCATAGCACTTCCGCATTTCGGCTAGCCAGCTAGTCAGCACGCTCAGGCCCTTGGCCTTCGCTTGTCAGCCCGCCGCCTCGCTGCGCTCGGCGGCTTCTCAGCATTTCAGCTAGTCGTCTGGGAGCCTGCCCACGAGCGTAGAACCTACCGCCGTAAGCAGCGGTTCCTCATACGCTGCCGGAGTAGGAGAAGCTGAAGTGCTGACAAGCGAGAGCCGTAGGCTCGAAGCGTGCTGAGAAGGCGCGAAGCGCCGTGCTGACAAGCTACAAAAGCAGCCACAGGGCGAGCAGGATCAGTTCCGCGCCGAACAGGATGACGGTCGGTGTCGCCGCGCGGAGCGACTTGCTGGAGTGGGCTGTGGGCGCCGTGAGCCATCCGAATACGGCCCCGCCCACGAGGCCGCCGATATGCGCTGTGTTGCTGATATTGGGGACGGAGAATCCGAAGTAGAGGTTCAGGGCGGTCAGGATCAGGAGCTGGCGGATCAGGGGATTCTGCCAGGAGAAGGTGCCGCGGCGCACAGAGTAACCGAGCACGCCTCCGAGGAGACCGAAGATCGCGCCAGAAGCCCCTACGGCGGGCTTGTCGAAGGCGCCGAAGTAGAGGTAGGCGATGCCCCCGGCGAGCCCACTGGACAGGTAGAGCGCGAGGAATCGGCTCTTTCCGAACGCCTGCTCAACGAACGAGCCGAGAAAGTACAGAGAGAGCATGTTCAGCGCCAGGTGGATGAACCCCGAGTGCAGGAACATGCTCGACAGCAAGAGCCACACTCTGCCATCGGCGACGGCCGCTGGCATGAGGGCACCCTGCGCGAGCACTTCAGGGGGCTGTGTCACCAGCCCGAAGTTCAGCGGGTAACCGTAGCCCTGGCCCGCGAGCGCGACGGCGACGTACACGGCCACACACGTGCCTATGAGGCCGAAAGTCACCGGTAGGCGGGAGAGCTCGTTCAATGCCGCATCTTACGTGGGGTCTAGCGGCGTTTGATCTCGCGCACGGCGTCCCCGACCTGCACCTTCGAGAGGTCCTGCAGGGGGCCGCCGAGCATTGACTCGAGGTCGGGATCGTCGCCCGACGTAGAGCCGAAGCCGCGGATCTGGACGTCTTCGCCGAACATCTGCCCGAACATACGCTGCAAGTTCTCCTGCATCTCACCGATGTTGACCGCCCCGAACGGCGTATCCTGCACGTTCTGTAGACGGGCAACGGCGAGCCTGTCCTTGACCTCTGTAACCTCGGCCTTCGCCTTTACGTCCTCGACGGTGCCGAGCGTCTCGCCCGTATCAGGGTCCCAGACCTCCTCGCCCTCGGGCGCGAAGATCTCGAAGAGCATGCCCTGACGGACGCCCTCTCCTCTTCCCCGGTTTATGACGATCTCGTTGTTTCCCAGAATCTTCGCTACCTTGCCTTCCACCGCCATGCGATTGGCTCCTTCCAATAATCCTGATGATCTCACGAGATTATATCTCTCCTGGCGAGGGCCGCCTCAGGACGGTAGAATCGCGCCGCCATGCAAAATAGGACGAACAGGATAGGACGGCACCTTCCGACCTCAGGCGGGCTCGCCAGGACCCTTTGGGCCGCGCGCGAGCTCGGGTGCGAGACTATCCAGATCTTCGTCTCCAACCCGCAAGCCTGGACTGACCCCAGGCGACGCCAGGACGCCGATATCTTCGTCGAGGGAAGCCTAGAGATGGGCATCTGGCCGGTCGTCGCACACGCGAAGTACCTTATAAACCTTGCCTCCACGAGCGTGGAGCAGCGGGATCTTTCGGTGCTGGCCCTGGCCAACGAGCTGGCCGCCGCAGGTGCGCTCGGGGTCGACCTGGTCGTCGTGCACGCTGGTAGCCACGGCGGAGACGGCGAGGAGAAGGGCATGGAGCGGCTCGTAGAAGGCCTGGAGCGCGCCAGGGAGCGGGCCGCCGGACTCGAAGGATCTCCAGGAGCCGTGGCCGAACCTGTGGTCGAGAACTCCGTGGGGGCCGGTACCCAGCTCTGCTCGACGTTCGAGGAACTCGGGGAGCTCACGCGGCGCGGCGGAGTGAGGGTCTGCATCGACACGGCCCACGCCTTCGTGGCCGGCTACGACCTTTCGGCGGAAAGCGGAGGGCGGGGGGTCGCGGAGGAGCTCGTGGACGCTGTGGGAGACGCGGTCGCGCTGGTTCACCTGAACGACGCGAAGTACGAACTCGGGAGCCACCGCGACGGGCATCGTAAAGTGGGGGAGGGGTGCATACCCGTCGACGCCTGGCCTGGGTTTTTCGACGGTCTGGCAGGAGTCCCCGTGGTCATGGAGACCCCGTACGGGACCCCTGAGACTGACTCCGAAGAGGTGCTTCTGGTCAAGAAGTTGGCGGGTGGGTTGCGCAAAGCGCCGATTGGAAGATAGAATCTAGGGCGTGAAGACTTTGGAGATGAGTCCGGAGCGGCACGCAGGAGACCTTCTCTCCACCATCGGCGAGACCCTGCGGGCGGAACGCAACGAGCGGGGGCTGACGCTAAAGCAGGTCGCCGAAGGCGCGCACGTCTCGGTCTCGTACCTCGCCGAGATAGAGCGCGGCGAGAAGGACCCCTCCTCGAGGGTACTGGAGAGCATCGCCAGTGGATTGGACATCGAGGTCAGCGAGCTACTCGTCCGGATCGCCTCGGCGCTCGAGCCCGCGCCGGTCGTCCCTGTCACCGACTCTCTGGCGGCCTAGACTCCCAGGAAGCCGACGTTGCGCTTCACCTTGAAGCCGATCACGCCCAGCGACGCACGAGCCATCTCGCGTTGGCGTTACGACGAACCCTATGCGATCTACGATGGAGATCCCAACTCCGTTGATGCGCTCCTGCAACCGCACTTCTCCTACCACTCCGTCTACGACGAACGCGGAGATCTGACGGGATACTTCTGCTTCGGCGAGGACGCGCAGGTCGCGGCCGGAAAGCGGCTCGGGGTCTACCAGGTCGAGCCCGCGCTCGATGTGGGGCTCGGGATGAGGCCGGATCTCACGGGAAGGGGTCTGGGAGAAGAGTTCGTGCACGCCGGCCTCGGCTTCGCACGGGAGATCTACTCACCCCCGGCTTTCCGCCTGACCGTGGCTGCCTTCAACCGCCGCGCAATCCGCGTCTATGAAAGGGCCGGATTCGAGACCGTAGAGACGTTCGGGGCTCCAACGCTGGGCGCCGAAAGGGAATGGCTGCTGATGAGATGCGGGGCTTAGGCCGGCCGCCTGCGGCCGTTCTCTACAGGCCGAAAAGGTAGACGGCCAGGATGCCGAGTGTGTTGTAGCCTGCATGCGCCAGGAAGCTCGCCGTGGTGTTGACGTAGCGGCGGAGGAGTCCGAGGCCGATGGAGAGCACGAAGATGTAGCCGAGCAGCAGCGATGGACCGTACTGGACGTGCATCG
>OBLR010000392.1_pt1 | contig 10762 bp, 5 predicted proteins | sample 1519891 | NCBI WGS metagenome assembly OBLR01 (sample SAMEA3113583, study PRJEB22503) | soil metagenome | reverse complement strand
GGGCCCGGCCGGGTCGGCCGGGTCGGCCGGGTCGGCGGGGTCGGCATCGGGCCCGGCCGCGCCGCGCCGCCGCGCGCGGACCGGCCACCGCTCGGGTCCCGCCTCCTCGGCACGGCTGCCGGGCAGCGCGAGGGCGATGACGACGAGGAGCGCGGCCGCCTGGACCCCGAGCCAGATGTGCCGGGTCAGCATGCCGCGGGTCAGCGTGAACTGTCCGCCGGCCGGCGGCACGTCCCAGGACTGCGCCCACCCGTCGGCCTTCTCGCCGCGCACCGAGCCGCCGTCGATGCGCGCGTGCCAGCCGTCGTCGGCGGGCTCGGCCAGCAGGACCTTGCGCCCGCCGGCGCCGGGCGGGATCCGTACCCGGGCGGTGATCGGGTTCGCGGCCAGCGGCGTGATCTGGTTGCCGTCGAGCAGCATCAGCCGGCCCCCCGGTGTCGCGAGCCGCCATAGCGCGAACCGCTCGGTGCGGCTGAGCCGGATCACCTCGGGGGCGGCGTCGAGCACGCCGGTGATCGAATCGCGGGCGGGGTTCGGCACGAGGATATAGTGGACGCCCATCCGGCTGAGACCTCGGCTCTCGTCGGCGCCCCGGCCGGCCAGCAGCCCGGCGACGAGGGCGTCCATCCTGCGGTCGGCCGCGCCGGTGGTGAGGATCTCCGACTCGCCGAGCGCCGGCATGGCTCCCCGCAGCACGCTGTAGGCGACCCCGCCGTCCGGCTTATGCCGCAGGACGAGCATGCGCGGCCGTACGGCGGCGTCGGCCGTCGCCGCGACGAAGGCGGGGACCGCGTCGCGGTCGACCGTGGTCAGCGGGCCGCGCCCCCCGGTGACGCCCCAGTTCACCGCGGCCAGCACCGGCGTGGACAGCGCGACGCCGAGCAGCACGATCGCGGCCAGCCTGGGCAGCAGCCGCCGCCCGGCGAAGACGTCGACCGCGCGCCGCACCCCGACCACGGCGGCGACCAGCACCCCGCCGGCGGCGAACGCCAGCGGCACCCCGGGCCACCCGGCCGCCACGTCGGCGCCCTTGGTCACCGTGGCCGCGCTGGCCAGGACCGCCACCAGCAGCCCGAACAAGGCCAGCATCCAGCCGCCGAGCACGGCCGTACGATCGCCGCGCAGCGGCAGCGCGCACAGCCCGAGCACGATCAGCCCGCCGGTGACCCAGAGCGCGGGCGTGCCGGGGCCGCCGGGGTTGAGCGCCAGGATCGACATGGCCGGCAGCCGCTCGTCCACGAGTTCGGGCCGGTTCAGGCCGATCTCGAGGAGGAGCCGCGATGGGTGCAGGATCAGCCCAATCACCCAGGGCAGGAGCAACAGCAAGGGGACGCCGAGCGCGATGGCCAGGTGGCGTCCCAGCGCCGGCACCGACGGCCCGTAGGCGACCCACACCATGCACCCGGCCGCGGCGACGAGGATCCAGGCCGACGGCATGAACGCCGTCGCGATCGCGAGCAGCAGGGCCGTCGCCCAGGCGGCGCGGCCGGCCCGTCGCATCCGGTCGGGTCCCGGCGGATTCACCACGAGGAGGCCCTGCAGGCAGATCAGCGGCAACAGCACCACCACGACCGCGGTGCCGATGCGGCCGGCGGTCACCGCACCGGTCGCGACCGGCAGCATGGCGTACGTCAGCGCCGCCCACGACCGGACCACCGGCGTCGGGATGTGCACGCCGCGGCGGCGCCGGGCCCCGGCCTCGCCGGGGGGCACGTCGGGCACGACGCGCTTGGCGGCGATATAGGCGGTCAGCCCGGCGAGCGGCACGCAGCCGAGCAACAGCGCCATGACGGCCAGCCAGGGCTTGCCGAGCAGGACTGTGGACAGCACGGCGAGGACGCCGACAGCGGGCGGTGCGCCGTCGGCCGAGCCGAGCCCGATCGGATGCCAGCCGGACAGGTACTGGGCCCACAGGTCGTGCGCCCCGCCCCAGGCCGGGACCAGCGCACCGCCGGCCAGCCGGCCGGCGGAGGCGATCAACTCGCGGCCCGCCCCGATCGTCACCGCGGCCAGCAGGAGCACGGTGACGACGCCCGGGTGGGCGAGCACCTTGCTCAGCCACCGGGTCTCGGGCACCAGCGGCTCGTCATCCTCGCCTCCGTCGCCGAACGCGTGATGGCGGCCGGCGGCGCTGAGCGGGCCGGTCCCGGAGGCCATGTTCCCGATCGTGTCGACGAGCCGGCGCAGGGCCAGCCCGCGCGGCATGAACCTGCGGATGTGACGGTAGGCGTGCGTCCTGCCCTCCGCTCGGTCGGCGCGCATCCGGCGCAGCGCGTTCGGCCGCCGCAGGACGTCGCGCAGGCCGCCGAGTTCGTGCCGCGCCGCGTCCGGCTTCTTCAGGATCAGCAGCACCATGGCGCGCACCAGCGACACCACGATGTTGCGCACGACCATACGGAGCATGGCGCGGAACGGCACGTTCGACAGCAGCACGTAAAGGGCGTTGCGCCGATCGACGCGGCGCGGGTCGTCGCTCGTCATGCCGATCGCGCGCTGCCGGCGGGCCGCGGCCTCCGCGTGGTAGACGACGGCGTCGCTCACCGCGAAGACGCGGTGCCCCGCCGCGTGCGCGCGCCACCCCAGATCGATGTCGTCGCGGAACAGACCGAAGCCGACGTCGAAGCCGCCGAGCTCGGCCCAGACGTCGCGGCGGATCAACATACCGGCCGTGCTGACCGCGAGGACGTCCTTGACCCCGTCGTGCTGGCCCTGGTCGAACTCGCGCCGGTCGATGCCGGTGTCACGGCGGCCGGCCGCGTCCATGGTGACGCCGATTTCGAGCAGCATGCGCTGGTCGTACCAGTCGCGCAGCTTGGGGCCGAGGATGCCGACATGGGGGTTGTCGTCGGCGACCGCGAGCAAGTGCTGGAGCGCGGTGGGGGCCGGCGCGGAGTCGTCGTGCAGCAGCCAGATCCACTCGATGCGGTCGTCCAGCGGCAGGTCGGCCGTCTCCGGCACTTCCATGGTCGCGGCCGGGTGGCGCAACGCCTCGGCCACGGCCTCGCCGAAGCCCGTCGTACGCGGCAAGGTCACGAGGTTGCCGTGACCGATGACCTCGGCGAGCACGGCCGGTCCACGGTCGGTACTGCCGGTGTCCGCCGCGACCAGCCGCTGGACAGGACGCGTTTGCGACAGCAGCGCCTTGAGCGTGCTGGTCAGCCAGCGGGCTCCGTCATGGGCGACCAGGACGGCCGTGACGACGTGCCGATCACGTTCGTGCCGGTGCCGCGCATTGTCACGTGCAGGCGACAAGGGTCCGCTCGATCTGTCCGGATTCAGTGTTTGGCCGTGCCGCCCGCACAGGCCGGCACGGCTGACCACTGTACGCGCCCCCATGGGGGCCGCGCCGACGCATGCCGCCAACTCATCCCGGCGCCGGCGTCGAGCGCCGGGACTCAGACGGCCTGTCGTTTGAGCTTGCGGCGTTCCCGCTCCGACAGGCCGCCCCAAATGCCGAAGCGTTCATCGTGCTGGAGGGCGTACTCCAGACACTCCGCACGGACCTCGCACGCGCGGCACACCTTCTTGGCCTCGCGGGTCGAGCCACCCTTCTCCGGAAAGAACGCCTCCGGATCCGTCTGCGCGCACAACGCGCGCTCCTGCCAGCCCAACTCTTCACCGAATGTGCCGTGCGCCAGCGGGATGAGCACCTCGCTCACAGCGCACCTCCTAGCCCCCGGAGCCCCATGGTCAAGCCTTCCCTCGAGCTCCATCCCCCGGGAAGGCGCAGAACTACACCATTGAAATTACACGCGTGTACGGCATGGCCCGTCAAGCGGAACCTGTGGCCGAGGGAGGGTGAAGGGCCCGGTTCGATGCCGTAATGACCGCTGCTGACCTGGGATTATTGCGGGCGTCGGTCGTCGCGGTACCAGTTTTGGTCGTTCTCTTCCCCGGACTGGGGGTATCCGGGAGCCGGCTGCTGATCGCTACCGTACGACCGTGTCCACAGACCGGCCTCGCCCTCGCCTTCGGGGGTCTCGGCCGGGGGCTGCGGCGGGTACCCCTGCTGCGGGCCGCCATAGGGCTGGTGCGCCTGCCCCTGGTGGCCTTGCTGGCCTTGCTGGCCCTGGGCGCCCGGTTGCCCGTACTCCTGCCCGTAGTCTTGCTGCCCGTAGTCTGGCTGTCCGTAGTCTGGCTGTCCGTAGTTTTGCTGCGACTGGCCGTAGGGCTGCTGGGGCTGCTGGGGCTGCTGCTGGTAATCGGGCGGGCCGTACGGCTGCTGGTAGTGCTGCCCGTAGCCCTGCGGCCCGTACTCCGGTGCCTGCGGCTGGGGGTAGCCGCCGTACGGCTGCTGCTGGTCGCTCTGCGGGTAGCCGTAGGACTGGTAGCCCTCCTGGCCGGGCGGGACCGCTCCGGGCGGCCCGGCGGCGACATGCCTGGCCGGCCGCAGCGCCTGCAGCACGGCGTAGGTGACATAGCCGGCGACCCCGATCACGGTGAGCTTCGCCGCGCCGTACAGGAACACGGCCATCTTCTCCGCCGACTCCACCCCGATCGCCTCACCGTTCGCGCTGAGCGCGGCCAGCCAGGCGATCACGCCGAAGAGCGCGGCGAGCCCGAGCACGGCCAGGCCGGCCATCGCGATGGTGCGGGCCTGCGGGCTGGGGCGTTCCCCCGATGCGACCAGCAGCACCGCGACCACGACGACGCCCGCCACGACGACGCCGGTGAGCACGTTGCCGCTGCTCACCTCGATGAGCGACTGCAAGGAGAAGCTCGAAGAGGAGAAGAGCATGATCAGCCCGGCGATGATCTGCAGGCCAGCGGCCGCGATCAGGGCCCAGGCCAATGGCTCACGGAGCCGCCGCACGGCGTCGTAGTTCACGTGATTCTCCAGCGAACGGGATCAATGGTCGGTACCCAAGCTTTGCATATCCGTCGCGTCCGTCCCGGTAGGACCGGGCGCGGGACGGCCTCCGGGTGAATGCCACACTGGCACACATGCGGATCGTGGTGCTGGCGGGCGGCATCGGCGGGGCCCGGTTCCTGCGCGGACTCAAGGTGGCCGCCCCGGACGCTGAGATCACCGTCATCGGTAACACCGGTGACGACATCACCCTGTTCGGCCTGCGCGTATGCCCCGACCTCGACACCGTGATGTACACCCTCGGCGGCGGCATCAACGAGGAACAGGGCTGGGGACGCGCAGACGAGACGTTCTCGGTGCGCGCGGAGCTGGTCGGCTACAGCGTGGGGCCGTCGTGGTTCACCCTGGGCGACCGCGACTTCGCGACCCACATCGTGCGCACCCAGATGCTCGACGCGGGCTACCCGCTGTCGGCCGTGACCGCGGCGCTGTGCGAGCGCTGGCGGCCCGGCGTACGGCTCATCCCGATGAGCGACGACAGGGTCGAGACGCACGTCGTCATCGCCGGCGATGACGTCGCGGGCGACGTGAGCGGCGTGAGCGGCGTGAGCGAGAAGGCGGCGGGAAGCGGCGGCCAAGCCGGCCCGGCGGGCGGGCGAAGCGCGCCGGCAAGCCGCCGGGCGATCCACTTCCAGGAGTGGTGGGTGCGGCTGCACGCTTCCGTGCCGGCGGAGTCGATCACCGCGGTGGGGGCCGAGGACGCCAAGCCGGCGCCCGGGGTGCTCGAGGCCATCGAATCGGCGGACTTCGTGCTGCTGCCGCCGTCCAACCCGGTCGTCAGCGTCGGCACGATCTTGGCGGTGCCGGGCATCCGGGCCGCGGTCGAGGCCAAGAAGGTCATCGGGATCTCGCCGATCATCGGCGGCGCCCCGGTGCGCGGCATGGCCGACGCCTGCCTGTCCGCCATCGGCGTGGAGACCTCGGCGCGCGCGGTGGCCGCGCATTATGGTCCGCGGCTGCTGGACGGCTGGCTGGTCGACACCGCCGACGCCGACGCCGCCGGTCCCGACGTCGACGGGATCGCGGTCCGGGCCCGGCCGCTGTTGATGACCGACGTGACCGCGGCGGCCGACATCGCCGCCGCCGCCCTGGAGCTGGCCCATGAGCCGACTTGAGATCTTCGGTGTCCCCGGCCTCCCCGAGGTCCGCGAAGGCGACGAGCTCGCCGCCCTCATCGCCGCCGCCCTGGCCCCGGCCGGACCGTCCGCGCCCGCCGATGGGGACATCCTCGTCATCACGTCCAAGATCGTGAGCAAGGCCGAGGGGCGGGTCATGATCGCCGCCGACCGCGCCAAGGCGATCGACGCCGAGACGGTACGAGTGGTGGCGCGCCGTCCGTCCCCCGCCGCACCCGGCGGCGAGACGCGGATCGTCGAGACCCGGCAGGGGCTCGTCCTAGCCGCCGCCGGCGTGGACGCGTCCAACACCCCACCGGGCACCGTGCTGCTGCTGCCGGAGGACCCGGACGCCTCCGCGGCGCGGATCCGGGCCCGGCTGCACGACCTGCTCGGCGTCCGCGTCGGCGTCATTGTCTCCGACACGCTCGGCCGGCCGTGGCGCGTCGGCCTGACCGACGCGGCCATCGGCGTCGCCGGGCTGGCCCCGCTCGACGATCTGCGTGGCGGCAGCGACGGGCACGGCAACCGGCTCGAGGCCACCATCACCGCCGTGGCCGATGAGATCGCGTCGGCGGCCGAACTGGTCAAGGGCAAGCTCGCCGGCGTGCCGGTCGCGGTCGTGCGCGGCCTCGGTCACCTCGTTACCGACGAGACGGGCCCGGGGGCGCGCGCACTGATCCGCCCGCCAGAGGAGGACATGTTCCGGTACGGGTCGGCCGACGTGCTGCTCGCGCGCCGGACGATCAGGGAGTTCACCGCCGAGCCCGTCGACCCGGCGGCGGTGCGGCGGGCGGTCGCGGCGGCGATCACCGCGCCGGCGCCGCATCACACGACGCCGTGGCGGTTCGTGCTTGTCGAGTCGGCCGGCGTCCGCGCGACGCTGCTCGACGCGATGCGCGACGCCTGGATCGCCGACCTGCGCGGCGACGGCTTCACCGAAGACGCGATCGCCCGGCGGGTGCGACGCGGCGACGTGCTGCGGCGCGCGCCGTACCTCATCGTGCCGTGCCTGGTCATGACGGGTTCGCACGCCTATCCCGACGAACGGCGGGGGCGTGCCGAGCGCGAGATGTTCCTCGTGTCGATGGGCGCCGGCGTGGAGAACCTCCTCGTCGCGCTTGCGGTCGAGGGGCTGGGTTCGTGCTGGGTGTCGAGCACGATGTTCTGCCCCGACGTGGTCCGCGCGGCGCTCGGCCTGCCCGCCGAGTGGGATCCGATGGGGGCGGTCGGCGTCGGCCACGCCGCCCGCCTGCCGGCCGACCGCCCGCCCCGCGACCCGGCCGCCTTCATCGAGACCCGCTGACTCCGGGGCTTGGTCTCGTGGCCGGGTCCCGGGTCCTGGGGCTGCCTCGTGGCTAGGTCTCCGGACAGTCGGGCGTGCAGAGGCGGCGGGCGATGGAGTCCATGAAGACGTTGATGATCTGGTTCGGGTCGCGGGTGGAGTAGACGCCGCCGCCGGTCGCCTGGGCGATCCGCTCCATCGCCGCGGTGTCGATGTCGGTGCCGAACGCCACGAAGATGATCTGAACGGGACGCTGGAGGTCGGCCTCCTCGCGGATCGCGTCGAGCAGCGCGCCGGTCGACATCCCGCCGGGTGTGTTGTCGTTGGTTGAGGCCATGACCAGCATCGCGTTGAACTTGTCCGGCCGCCAGGTGCGCTTGAGCTCTCGGTAGGCCGCGAGGATCGTGTCGTTCATCTCGGCGGGCTGGTCGGTGGGCCGGGTCTGCTGCGCGATGCGCCGCAGCTCCGCCCGCCTGCTGTGCCCGCCAAGCCGCTGCGTGATCGGTCCGATGGGCACGAGTTGCTTGTACGGCTTGTCACCGTCGAGGCGCTCGGCGTACTGCCAAAGGCCGATGTTCGTGTCGTTCGGGAACAGCTGGAGGCCGAGCAGCGCGGCCCGGATGCCGAGCCGCAGCCGGGTCTCACCCGCCCCCGGGATCTCCTGCCCGACCGATCGGGACACGTCGGTGAGGACCAGGATGTTCGTGCCGAGCCCGAGCCGGTTCCACGCCTGCAACGCCTCGTCGACCTGGCCCGGCTTGGGCGCCGCGGCGACGAGCCTGGGCGTGTAGCCGTTCACCTCGTACCGCTGGGCGATCTCGCGGTCGATGAGGCCCTGGGGGGTGCGGAACCCGAACCGCTGGATCGTCTCCAGGGACAGCCGTGACCGCAGCGCCCACCGGAACGCCTCGACCGCCTCCCTGCGCGCCTGGTCGGTGGTCGTCACGGCGAACGGGTAGTCCATCAAGACGCTGCCCTCCTTCGGGAGGAGCGGCGTCGCCGGGTTGGGCCGGTGGGTGTCGTTGTAGACGAACACCGCCTGCTCGGTGGAGACGACGATGGGCCTGCTGTACCTGGCCAGACCGGTCAGGTAGGTGAACATGGTGGTGTTGTCGCTCCACGTGCTGCGCTGCATGCCGCGGACGAACGACGTGAGCAGCGGCCCCGACTGCCGTCCCGTCCCGATGATCCGCCGGATCGCGATCATGGTGGCGACGCCGGCGCCGCTGAGCGACGGATCGAGCATCTGCACCGACACCGGCGTCTTGGCCCGGGGCCCGCCGAACAGCGTGGCGAACTTCGGGAAGAGCATCCGCCAGCTGGGCTCGATGTCGTCGCGGCGAAACTCCGTGGCCACCGCCCGCGAGGTGGCCAGCACCACGGGGGAGCTGGCGATCGAGCTGACCTCGGTTGAGACGTTGCGCGCGCCCGCCACCGAGTCGCGCGCCACGTTCACCCACATGGACGACTCTGGCACCCAGCCGTCCACGTTCAGCTCCTCGCCGCCGGCGAAGGGGCCGCCGGCCAGGAAGCGGGCGACCTTGGCCGGCTCCTTCTCGTACACGGCGACCCGAACGCAACGCCCGCGCACCTCGTGTGGCTGGACGTTGAACCTGGAGGCCACCTCCATGATCGCGGGTGCGATGTCGGGCTGAGCGGCGATGCTGATCAGCAGCGGGCTGCCCGAGCAGGTCTTGGGGAACTCGCGCAGCGCCCAGCCGCCGCCGATGAAGCCGACGAGCAACACCCCCACGCTGATCAGCACAAGGACCAGCCGCGGGCGCTGCACCCGGCCACTCAAGCGACGCGGCCCCACGCCGTTTCCGGCCTGCTCCGCGCGCTCACCTACGTCCACCAGCCGGCCTCACGGTGTCGGTCGTTGTTTCCGGCCCCAGGTTGGCAACTTAATGCCGAACCACCCGTCCACCGCAAGCGAAGATGCCGGATTTGTAACGCTCGGGCGACCTGACAAACGCCCGGCGATCTGTCCTTCGCCTGCTCACCAAGCGTTCGGACGGTCACTGGACCAAGGGCAGGAACCGGCCGACGCCGTCGGTGCGCCGCGCCGCCTCGATCCGCTCCTCGCCGACCGGGCCGTACGTCGTCGTCCGCTGTCGCGCCGGGCGCCCAGCCCGTTCGGCCAGCCCCTCGAGCGCGCTCATCGTCTTGAACGAGCCGTGCTCGGAGCCGGCCATCCGGCTGATCGTCTCCTCCATCAGCGTGCCGCCGAGGTCGTTGGCTCCCCCGCGCAGCATCCGCACGCACAGGTCGTCGCCGAGCTTGACCCACGAGCACTGGATGTTGTCGATGGCGCCGTGCAGCATGACGCGCGCCAGCGCGTGCACCGCCCTGTTTTCGCGTTCCGTCGGGCCCGGCCGGGCGAGCCCGGCCAGGTAGATCGGCGCGTTGTGATGGACGAACGGCAACAGCACGAATTCGGTGAAACCGCCGGTCCGGTCCTGAATCCGGCGGATGAGCCTGAGATGGGCGACCCAATGGGCGGGCGTGTCGACGTGGCCGTACATCATCGTGGACGAGGTCGGGATGCCCAGCTCGTGCGCGGCGGTGACGACCTCGACCCAGGCGGCGGCCGGCAGCTTGCCCTTGGTGAGCACCCAGCGCACGTCGTCGTCGAGGATCTCGGCCGCGGTCCCGGGCAGCGAGTCGACGCCGGCGGCCTTGGCCTCCTGCAGCCACTCCTTGATGGACATGTCGCCGCGGCCGGCGCCGTTGACGACCTCCATGGGGCTGAAGGCGTGCAGATGGATGTGCGGCGCCCGGCGCTTCACCTCGCGGGCGAGGTCGAAGTAGGCGGTGCCCGGCAGATCTGGATGGATACCGCCTTGCATGCACACTTCGGTCGCGCCCGCCGCCCAGGCCTCCTCGATCCGCCGCCCGACCTGGTCGAGGGACAGGGTGTAGGCGTCCGCGTCGGTGCGCCGCTGGGCGAAGGCGCAAAAGCGGCAGCCGGTGTAGCAGACGTTGGTGAAGTTGATGTTCCTTGTCACGACGTAGGTCACCGCGTCGCCGACCGCGTCCTTCCGCAGGTCGTCGGCGAACGCGGCGACCGCGTCAAGATCGGGCCCGTCCGCCGCGAGCAGCGCGAGCGCGGCCGCGTCCGACAGCCCGCCCGGGTCGCGCTCGGCTGCGGCGAGCGCCGACTTGACGTCCGCGTCGCCCCGCCGGGGCGCGGAGGTCGTACTCGGCAGCCGGTCGCCCACAGCGGACCAGTCGCCGTAGACCTCGTCAAAGTCGTCGCGCCGATCGGCCGTCCGCCCCGTCGTGTCGATCTCGACGTGCAGGTCCGTACGCCCGGTCGCGGTGAAGCCGCCGTCGGGCTCCTGCCACGGCAGCCCGGCCGGGCGCGCGTCCGCGCGGGCGAGGCCGGTCGCCGGGTCGGCCAGCGCCGCGACGTGCCCGGCCAGCCGGGGGTCGAGCCACGGCTCGCCGCGCCGCACGTACTCGGGATAGATCGTGAGGCGCTCGCGCAGT
>OBLR010000391.1_pt1 | contig 10774 bp, 11 predicted proteins | sample 1519891 | NCBI WGS metagenome assembly OBLR01 (sample SAMEA3113583, study PRJEB22503) | soil metagenome | reverse complement strand
TTATCGGCAAAGATATAGCTGAGATCGAGGTCGGTCGTGTCGTCTTCCCAGCCGACCTTGCCGAAGAGCTGCCGGATCTCGGAAGGTGATTCCACCCGCCAGCCGTCCTCGTCCAGGGCGTTGAAAGTAAGATACCAGTCCAATTGGTTCCAATGACCACCGTGCTCTGCCTCGACCGCCCAGCGCCCGAATGATCCGCCCGAGGCCTCGACCTCGGTGCCCTCAAAGGCAAAGCCGCTCTTGGTCCGTACGGCCAGGGCTCCGCCTAGCGTATTGAGGCCGAACAGGGGATTGGAGCCCGGGATAAGATCGATGCTGGAGATGGCGGATTGGGGGATCAGATCCCAGTTCACTGTGTCGCCGAAGCCCTCGTTGAAGCGCGCACCGTCCACATAGATTGAGAGCCCGATCGCGCTGCCAAGCAGCGGCGAGGCCAGAAAGCCCCGGTAGGTGATATCGTTCTGAAAGGGATTGTTCTGCGCTGCGTTCAAGTGGATGCCCGGGACGTTACGGAACAGCATCTCGGAGAGGTCGGCCGGATTCTGATCCTCGAACTCCTCGGCTGTGAGGGAGCGCACGTTGGCGGGAACTTTCTCAAGTGGCGTGCCGAGCGCCGGCAGAGGCGTAGTACCGATCACCTCGACCGTGGGTAACTCAAGCTCTGTTACGGGATTATCTTGCTCCTCAGCGGCGCCGGCTGCTGGAAGTAGGATCAATGTCAGGAGCAAGGAGCGCTTCATAAGTGTTATTAACCGGAATAAGGTGTCGTCGTCGCCCCCATAGACCCACACGTCGTTGCTCACTCATAAGGTTGTTATTAAGCTTAAATCGTCTCGGTTTTCCCCGTTATTGTCAGCCAACTGGCTCGCAGTCTTTGTCTGGGGGACGAGGTTATTGAGCAGTCACTTTAGGCAGGGCGATGTGATGATTCCAGAAGGCATTACCATTACTTTGGGTCGGATAAATCACCGATCGCTGTAGGATAATTCCCTGGTGTGCTGGGGTGTTTTCCCTAAGCCGGATAAGACAGTCTCTCTTGTGTACAGAAACTTGCTAAAATTGGATCAGGATCCGAAGATTGTGCGAACAGGGATCGGGATCCTCGCCAAGGAGGTCAAAAAGGCCTATGACGAGGGTGCGTGAACCTTTTGCTCGGTACGGATCGCCCTTGAATTTTTAGGATTCCGGAAGATCAAAGGCCTCGCCTCCGGCCTCCTAGTATCGTTCGCCCGTTCAATGACCTCCAGGATCTTGGTATGGTGCGGGGAAAGGCTACATACGGGATCGGCGTTTGCCGCATCACCGGTGAGCATATAGGCCTGACAGCGGCAACCGCCAAAATCCTTGAACCGTTCCGGACAGGTCTTGCACGGTTCTTTCATCCACTCAAAGCCGCGGAACTTGTTGAAGGCGGGCGACTCATTCCAGATCCACTTGAGGCTATGGTTGCGGACATTGGGAAACTCGAGATCCGGCAACTGGCGTGCTGCATGACAGGGAAGCGCGGTGCCATCGGGGGCAATGGTAAGAAACACCGCGCCCCAGCCGTTCATACAGGCCTTGGGCCGATCCTCGTAGTAATCGGGCACGATATAGTAGATCTTCATCTTGCCCTTGAGTCTTTCCTGATAGGCATGGGCGATGGCCTCTGCCCGCTCGAGTTGGGCGCGGGTAGGAATTAGCTGGTCGCGGTTGTGGAAGGCCCAGCCATAGTATTGGGTGGTGGCCAATTCCACGTAATCGGCCTGCAAGCCGATCGCAAGCTCTAAGATCTGCTCGATATGATCCGCGTTCAGCCGGTGCAGGACACAGCACAGCACCATGGGATAGCCGTACTGTTTCACCAGGCGGGCCATCTCGAGCTTATGCTGGAAAGAGTCGGTGCCGGCGATGTAGTTGTTAAGGTCTTCACGGCTCGCCTGCACGCTGATCTGAATATGATCAAGCCCCGCCTCCTTGAAGGCTTTGATGCGGGCTTCATCCATACCGACTCCTGAGGTGATCAGGTTGCTGTAATAACCGAGCCGGCGCGCCTCGGCGATCAACACCTCCAGATCCCGTCGCACTAAGGGCTCCCCACCGGAGAAGCCAAGCTGGATGGCGCCGAGCGCGCGCGCCTCCCGCAATACCCGCAGCCAGTCTTCAGTAGAGAGTTCGTACCGGTAGCTTGCAAAGTCCAGCGGATTGGAACAGTACGGGCATTGCAGGGGACAGGCGTAGCTCAGCTCAGCGAGCAGCCACAAGGGTTTAGGCAGGGAGATTGAAGCGGATCCAGCCGTGCTCATAGGCCACCTCTAAAAATTTATGGACATCGGCCCTGAGGTCGTCGACGTCCGGAAACTGTTGGTTCAAGTCTTGAACAATGACTCCCACGGTCTTGCTGCCATCACAGCGTCGCAGGATCTCACCGGCGCTCTGATTCATTTTGACCATGCCTTCGGGATAGAGGATGACGTAACAGCCTTGCGCCTCTTCCCACTGGAAGCGAAAGCCGGGAGCCAGCGTTGGAATGTTCCCGTCAGTAAAAGCGGCAGCCATCACGAGACGTTGTAATAAGGCGGGCGCTTTTCAATATAAGCCATCCACATCGCATCCAGCATGCTCCAGAGCACATCGAGCTTGAATTGCAGGATGGCCAGTGCGCGTTCCTGCTGGTCGCGGGTTTTAAAGTAATCCAACGTGATCGCTAGCCCATATTCTACATCGCGCCGCGCCTCGCTCAAGCGTTTGCGGAAATAGGCATAGCCTTGAGGCTCAATCCAGGGATAATACTCCGGCCACTTATTGAGCCGCTGCTCATGGATCATCGGGGCAAAGAGTTCAGTCAGCGATGAACACGCCGCTTCCTGCCAGCTGGCCTGCCTGGCAAAATTGACGTAAGCCTTCACTGCAAAGCGTACACCGGGCAACACCTGTGCTTGCGACCAGAGTTCCTCGCGAGTAAGCCCGACCGCCTCGCCGAGTTGCAACCAGGCCTCGATCCCGCCTTCCTCCCCTTCTCTGCCATCATGGTCGATGATGCGGCTTAGCCAATGGCGGCGCGCCTCGCGTTCCGGGCAATTGGCGAGGATCGCCGCGTCCTTGATGGGGATGCTGATCTGGTAATAAAAACGGTTGGCCACCCAGCCTTGGATCTCGGGCCGGTCGAGCTTTCCGGAGTTCATCAATTGATGAAACGGGTGATGGATGTGGTAGTACTTTTCCTTGGCCCGAAGCCTTTGCTCGAATTCCTCCGGTAGCCAGGGGGCCCTCTCTTGGGCAGTCATTACGCTCTCTCGAGTTCTAAAGGGTAATCTCCATGCCATCGTAGGCCACTTCGATCCCGGCCTGTTCGAGCGCCTTACGTTCCGGCGAATCTTCGTTGAGGATAGGATTGGTGTTATTGATATGGATCAGGATCTTGCGAGGCCGAAACAGGGGCTTGAGAAAACCGATCATACCGCCCTCGCCGGATAATTGCAGATGTCCCATCTCGCGTGCGCGCTTGGTGCTGATCCCTTCGCGCGCGAGCTCATCGTCGGTCCACACGGTGCCATCGATGAGCAAGCAGTCCGCCTCTTCCATATAGGCTTGGAGATGAGGCTCGATCTGCCCAAGACCTGGAGCGTAAAACAGATTTTTACCGATCTGGGTATCCTCGATGCGGATGCCGATGTTGTCCCCGGCGTGGGGATCTTGCCGATGCGGCGAGTAAGGGGGTGCCTTGCTTGTCAGCGGCACGGCGGTAAAACGCAGCCGCTCGGCCTTGGGGATCGAAAAGGATTCACCGTCTTCGAGCGGGATCGGATACCATTCCACACCGCAATAATGCTCCAGCACCCGAAACAAGGGATAACCAGTCGTAAGGTCTTGGTACACCTGATTGGTGCAGTAGACCTCGAGCGGTTGCCGATGTTCACGCAGCATCATGAGCCCCGTGGTATGGTCGATCTGGGCGTCCATCAGAACGATCGCGCCGATGGCGGTATCGCGCACGGCGCGCGCCGGCTGCAGGGCGGGGAAGGACTCGAGTTGCGCTCGGATATCCGGGGAGGTATTAAATAAAACCCAGTCCAGACCATTGCCGCTGACGGCGATGGAGGATTGGGTGCGCGGCCTCGCCGTGATCTCACCGTTACGCAGCCCACGGCAGTTGCGGCAATTGCAGTTCCATTGTGGAAAACCGCCGCCCGCACCCGAACCGAGCACATGGATATACATTACATTACACGGGTTAAGATAAGATAGAGAATAGCCGGTTTTTAGGAGGGGTGAAGTAGCGAGGGGCCGCGAGCGGCCCCTCCCTCACACTATACATCAACGGTTGTTAATGTACATCGTCACTTCGAAGCCAAAACGAACCTCGCTATATGAAGGGGTTTCCCACTTCATGAAATGCCTCCTTTTGTTTTAAGGTTAATGATGATAACACCCTCGTCCCCGATAGAGATAGAAGGTCTACGGGAGTCCTACCTGAGGCATTCTGCGTGTAAAAAGCACATAGTCTCGGTAGGATTACCTAGTAGTAAGAATAGCAGCAAATATGCCACTAAAAAAGAGACTAACCCCTAGATCGCATGAAAATTGATTATCTTTAACGTATAGAGGGGACTTAGGTTTACTTGCCCGCATTCTAGGGGTTTTGCTTTACCCTAAAACTAAACGCCTATTCTGTGCGGGTGGTTGTAGGTAATCACTCGATTGGTTTGAATCAACCAGGCTATTCCCTTTATAGACTAACCCCCACCCCCACCCCTTCGCAAGGGAGGAGGTGAGGGATTGTGTATCTTGGCTTGGGTCCATACAATAACTTAAACCGCTCCCACCCGATTAACGAGAGAACAAACGAGACTAGGCAATTATGGCAGCCACATCGCGATCCGATCCCACGGATGCTCGCCAGAACATGTCCCCAACCATCGATGCACCGGCGATCGAGATTAAGGGTTCGGTGTTTACCCTAACCGTGTTGCGTATACTACGCGCTGATTTGCGCGCGATCGAATATGCGCTTAAACAGCGCTTATCGGTAGGGCCTCATTTCTTCGAATGTGCCCCGGTCGTTGTAGATTTACAGGATCTCAAAGACCATTCAAACGAGCTTGATTTTTTGGAATTTGCAGAATTGCTGCGGCAATTGCGTTTGGTGCCTGTGGGTGTGCGGCATGGCACGCCAGAGCAATTAGCCGGGGCGGGGAGGGCAGGTCTTGCGATCATGAAGGGTGGCCCGTTACAGGATCTGCCTCAGACTATGAACGCTATCGGCGATGACCAGAACCGGGCGACTACGCCGCAGGCGGGAACTGGGCACATCAGTGGCAGGGATGCGAGCATAGGATCCACCCACAACAAGCTGGTGCATGATCCGGTGCGCTCGGGTCAACAGATCTATGCCCGAGATGGGGATCTGATCTTATTATCTCCGGTCAATCCCGGCGCCGAGGTCATCGCCGATGGCACTATCCACTGTTATGCGCCGCTGCGGGGCCGGGCTTTGGCCGGGGTCAAGGGAGATACCAGCGCCCGGATCTTTTGCCAATCTATGGAAGCTGAATTGGTCGCGATCGCAGGTAACTATCATGTATTTGCGGAGAAGATGCCAGAAAGGGTATACCGCAAAGCGGTGGTTCACGTGTATCTGGAAGGCGAACGGCTGCGCGTAGTTCCGCTTGCTTAATATGAAGCTTCTAGTATGGATTTTGACTAAAATTGACCGGTCCTTTGGGACGTAGGGGGATATCTAAATAGGGTGTTAACGGGAGGCGTGGGTGAATAAGGTTATCGTTGTCACCTCCGGTAAAGGTGGCGTCGGGAAGACGACCACGGGCGCAAATTTCGCCACGGGGCTTGCGCTGCGAGGCCACAAGACTGTAGTCATCGACTTTGATATAGGCTTGCGCAATCTTGATCTGATCATGGGTTGCGAGCGCCGTGTGGTCTATGATTTTGTCAACGTGTTGCACGGTGAAGCTAAATTAAAGCAAGCGCTTATTAGAGATAAGAATTGTGAATTGCTGGATGTTTTGCCGGCCTCGCAGACGCGCGATAAAGAGGCTTTAACCAAGGAAGGCGTAGGCCAGGTGCTGGATCAATTGCGCCTCGAGTACGACTATATTGTCTGCGATTCACCGGCAGGTATCGAAAGGGGCGCGATCATGGCCCTTTATTTCGCTGATGAGGCGATCATCGTCACCAACCCGGAGGTATCTGCTGTCCGCGACTCGGACCGTATCCTCGGGATCTTGGCGGCCAAGTCCAAAAAAGCCGAAGATGGCGATGGGGAGAGAGTCCTTGAACATTTAGTGATCACGCGCTACGTTCCCCATCGTGCACAGATCGGCGAGATGCTCGGTATCGAGGACATATGCGATCTGTTAGGGATCCCCCTGCTCGGCGTGATACCGGAGTCTGAAACTGTACTGCAGGCATCGAATATGGGGGTTCCGGTTATCCACAATGAGAAAAGCCCCAGTGGACAGGCTTATCAAGATATGGTTGATCGTTTCTTAGGAGAAGAACGACCGTTGCGGTTCATTAAACCTGCGAAGAAGGGATTCTTCACTCGGATCTTCGGGACTTAGATTATGCCACTGTTCAATTTCTTCTGGAACCGGCCTAAGCGATCGGCGACCGTTGCCAAAGAGAGGCTTCAGATTGTGCTGGCACGAGAGCGTGCCGATCGCGATGGACCTGATTATCTGCCCGCCTTAAAAAGAGAGCTTCTTGAGGTAGTGTGCAAATACGTGGCTGTCGATCTGGATGATGTTCAGGTTAATCTTGAACGCGACGGAAATTATGAAGTGCTCGAGCTCAATATCGTGCTGGCCGATCCAGAAAACACGGCGCGGGCGGTAGTACGTAAGCAAACGCCCTATCCTTATCCCTCATCGTGAAAAGATCTACCTATTATCATCGGTATTACTGAGTCTGCTGAGATAGTATTATGGAAAAGAATATTGAACCTGCGCTTGCCCTCATCGTGGGGATCCTGATCCTCATCCGGCCCGCCTTGTTGAGTATTATTGTGGCCCTTTATCTCATCATCATCGGTATCCTGGGTCTGGCGAGGAACCTCAGGCGTTAAACGGTGAATGCATGAAAGGCGGGATCTGGTGGGCAGGTTGGCTGAGCGGCAGTCTGCTGCTGCAGGCAACCTCCTACGCAGATGATTATCGTACGCCCCGCGCCGGCGAGGAATACCACACAGAGCTGTGGGGAATACCGATCACAGCGCCCGCGCGCAATCGGCGCCATGTAACGGCGCTCAGTTTGGGCCTGCAATGGATCCCGGATGGGCCGGTCAGTCCTGTGATCGCTCCCCTGGGCACCGGGCTGTTTGTGCGTGATCGCAACGAACCCGGCAGCGATCTGATCCTACCGTTCGGGGCCATTTTTGTGTGGCGCAACGAGGACAATGGCACGAAACGCTTTCGCGGGGTCTTCTCGGGGCTTTATAACGATCTCCGCTACAATATCGCGCCTGAATTTTTGCAGGGCGCGGAGGCGGTCTTCACCTTCGAGAATTTCACCGTGCCTTTCGGGCGGCCGGAGTATGTGGAAGGGCGGCGTATCAGGGATGTGGATCTCGAGTGGCAGTATGTACGCGGTGGACTGGGACTTGGCTATCGCACGCCGCTCGCGCCGGGGCATCAGGACAATGCCCTGGAGATCACGCTGAGCTATGAGCCAGGGTTCTTCTGGTTCGATTCCGGCAGCGACACGGCGCGGGACTTTATCGTGCCCCACGATACCTATGAAGGGCGCGCGCACCTTCGCCTGCGCGCCGATGCTCTGGAGCGTAATCTCCTCGAGCTTTCCCACCGCGGCTTCTCCGCAGGCTTGGATCTCGTCTACGGACACCGTGCCAACTGGACAGACTGGGGTGGATCGGTGTTCGGTGTGGCGGATGCGGATGAAGAGCGCGATTATTTTGCCGCCAGCTTTTATGCGGCGGCAGCAGGCGCTGTGCCGTTTGTGGACAGCGAACGGCATCGGCTGATCGCAAGCGCCTACGCGGGGCTTGGTACAGATCTGGACCGTTTCTCCGCCTTCCGCTTAGCAGGACGGCCGGATGCCTCGGAGTGGGAGGCCATCTCCCGCCCCGATCTGCCTGGGGCGGCCTTTGACGAATTCTTCTCCAGAAGCTATGGCATCGTGGACCTACGTTACCGCTATGAGGCGCTGTTTTTCCTCTATCCCTACGTGTACGGTAACTGGGCCTGGATCGATCGTCCGCGCCTCAAGGATGGCAGCCTAGGACACCCGATGGATTCGCTGCCCACACTCGGAGTAGGCGTCATCACCGGCGCCCCCTGGCGTTCCCGGCTCGAGCTGAATTACGCTTACAACTTTGGGATCCTGAGAAACCCCGAGGGCCCGCCGGAATTTGGCGGTCACAGCATCATCGTGCACTGGTCAAAAGAATTCTGATGCGGATCTAGGATCCGTCCGTCGCAGCTCGGCTAATAACTGCATGGATAAAGCCCAACTTTTCCATTGCTGCCGGCGAGAGCACGAACGGGTATATGTCCGGCTGCCCCATGCTGCGGTTGAGGCTGTTGATCGCGTAGGTGAGCGGCAGCCAGCTCGCCATCATCGCCTCCAACGAGGGCGGCTGGTACTCTGTGACGCCACCCGGGGTCGCAATCGAAGCGCCTGCACCCTCGGTCACGACTTTCAAAGAGTAGTTGCGCGCGGTCTCCAGGGTATCGACGATGTGCAGGTAATGGGCCCAGCTCTCCGCCCAGTCCTCCCAGGGATGGGTGCTGGCGTAGGCGCTCACGAAGCGCGCTTGCCAGTCCGCCGGCGGCCCGTTGTTATAGTGGACCTGTAACGCCTGGTCATAGTCGGCCCGCTCGTCCCCGAACAGCTTTCGGAAGGGTTCGATCTGGTCGTTAGGACGGACCAGACGTTCCCAGTAGTAGTGGCCGCTCTCATGCCGGAAATGGCCGAGCAGGGTGCGGTAAGGCTCGGCCATCTTCAAGCGCATCCGTTCCCGCACTGCATCGTCGGCCTCGGCGATGTTGAGGGTGATGAGGCCCTGGGCATGACCGGTTATCACCGCCGTGCTCTCCCGGAAAGGCGACTCCGGATCGGCGAGAAACGCAAAAGCAAGACCCCGCTCCGGGTCATCCTGTTTGCTTATGAGCGGCAGGTCTAGCGCCATCAGGCTATAGACCAGCCGCCGCTTCGCCACCTCCATGCGCTGCCACAGGCCGCGATGCTCCGGCACCGAGAGATCCGGGATGGTCTGGTTGAGACGGCAGGCGAGACAAAAGGTGGCGCTGTCCTCAGCGGGCAGCATCCAGTTACACACCTGCTCCTGACGGTAATTGAGGCACATCCGGTAGCGCTGTGATTGGGCCTCCGGCGCGAGCGCCCACCAGGTATCCTCACCGGCCGGCTCGATCGCGCTTAAGACCTCCGCCTCCGGGAGGTAGCCGAGGATATGGCCGCAGCGCACGCACTGGTTATTCTCGAAAAAGATCAATTGCTGGCATACCTGGCAGTTGAAGGTCTTCATTTTTCCTCCAACGAAGCTAATATCAAGTATTTTGAAGACCTCATGGAGTGTTCTCCTCATCTGAACTGAGTGTAGCCTAGCACCACTACCGAGGTTAGGAAGCGCCCATCGGATCGTTGTGGCAGAGGCGACTCCGGGTGATAGGTAAACGGCACCTGCCCCCCGGGCGGGATGTCCTCCTCTAGGGTATGTACGATCGCCCTGCCCGGGCTATCCTGTCCGGGTGAGAATTCGTTCGCCCAAAGCCAGTCGTAGCGGACCAAGAGTTTTACGTTCTGGATCTCGTGTCCCGTGTTGTTGACGACGACGCCCGAAACGGCGCCGTCCTCAGCCCGGACGTCGCGGACGAGCACGTCCTGGGCAGCCTGTTGACGGGAGACAATGGTCTCGGCCCAGGCCGATCCTCCTAATAGGCTGCTCAGTATTACGGCCGCCGCCAAGACCAGACTAGTATACCCCTGCCTCATCTCACACCTCGCTCTTTTCAACGGTCATATTTAGGACCTGGAGGCCACGCTAATAAACTGTTTCCACGCCTAACCCGCCAGAACCGCTTTCTCCTAATAGCGCATTAACCGTGCCACGGCGGATCCGCCCAAAGGTCATGAGGTATTCAATAGAGAGCGGGCTTATCTTAAAGCATGCTAGGTGTTCGCACCCACCTTGCTTTGGGAAAAATTTACCGCTTTGCCTGTAAAAGTTGCAAGAAAGACCGAGGCGCCCAGCCGTTTTGCAATAAGGCCGCCTCTAAGGAAGCCATAGCGCGCCTGTGAGTCGGCATATTTTCTGCTTTAATTAAATACTCGACCACATGGTTGAGAGAGGGGGGAGGCGTGTTCCGAACGTGAATACCCGAGATCAAGAGAAAAAAGAAGAGAGGCAATGGCTACGTGAATATCACCTCACCGTCGCCTTTGCCTTGGTGTTGGCGTTGTTCCTCTGCTTTAGCCTGCTAGCCTATACGTTGAGTACGCTGTTCGCGGTGATGATCTTCACCGTGGCGTTCTTCTCCATTCGCCGTGAACGTGCACGGTGTCGGCAGATTGAGCGCCTCTTGCGCCAAGTCGGGCAACAGGCCGAGCAGCGCAACACGGAGTTCCTGGCGATGTTGTCGCACGAGCTCAGAAACCCGCTCGCGCCCATCTATACGGCTGTTGTTCTCCTGCGCCGGCCGGCTCTGAGTGAGACCCAGATCGCCTGGGTGCGCGAGGTCATCGGCCGCCAGCTACAGCACTTGAGCCGGATCGTGGATGATCTGCTCGATATCTCGCG
>OBLR010000390.1_pt1 | contig 10779 bp, 10 predicted proteins | sample 1519891 | NCBI WGS metagenome assembly OBLR01 (sample SAMEA3113583, study PRJEB22503) | soil metagenome | reverse complement strand
AATACATCAACAAAATCCTAGAACAACATTTGGAAAAGCAAGAGTTTCTATCAAAGGTTGTTCCTGATCTGTCTTTGGATTCGCTTGATTATGAGATAAACAAACTAGTCATAAAGGATTCTCGGCTTGGAAGATTGTATAATGTATATTTCAGGAACTTTCAAATGGAATGTGAAACCTGTAGGTCTTCTGATTGTATACACACAAGGTATGCATTCACCCTTGACGATATCTACAGACTACGAAAGTACGACCAGTTGCCACCGACTGATAGTAAAGTGAAGGTGAATAAAAAGACCCACCGTGTAAAACTGCTGAAAACACTAATACCATTATTACCATCAATTGCCTCTATCGGAGGGCTGTACTTGATACCAGAAGTCTCCAGAAGATTAGCCTGATCTAACTATTCATTCTAAAAGTGTCGGATAATACCAAACCTTACATGCTCCGCCAGTTAACATGGCTCGGGATATATACCGGTATTGGTCTTGCTATAGTCTTCTTACTTCCTTCTCCAATTGACTATATTCTTCTATTTGGTGTAATGATCGCTATGAACATCCTTAGAAGAAGATGGCTAATGAAAAAACATCTTGGTAAAAGCAGTATGAGGGGTATCTCTGGCTCGTTCCCATCTTCTATGTCTGGTAATAATCAGAGCAGGCTGCTAAAGTACTATTGTATGGGTTGCAGAAAAGAGCACAGAGAAATTGCATGTCCTAATTGCGGATCCAAAATGAAAAGTGTAGGATAAGAACTTTTTTTCTTTTTGAGATTCTTCCATTCCCGTATCAATGTATATAGGAAAATTGAGAACAGACGAATCCAGATGCCCAAAAAGTTAAGGGGTTCTATATTGGTCGGAACCATCTTATAATAATAGTAAACATGATTAGTTTAGGTAGAAAAAGAGAGGGAGATACTACGATATATTGACAGTCGAAGTTGCAGAATCCAGTCTACCATTTGTACATATAATAATTTCTCTAGCGGTTTTGCTTTTTTCGGCAAAGTTGTTTGCCGAACTATTCCATAGAATAAAGATGCCCGTTGTCCTTGGGGAATTATTAGCCGGAATCATCGTCGGCCCTTTTGCTTTGGGAGGGCTGCCCATCTTCAATGGAGAACCTCTAGTCATCCTGGATGAAACTGTCAAACACATAGGAGAAATTGCGGCTATTGTAATTTTGTTTATTGCTGGTCTTGAGATTACTCCTAGAGAATTTTTGAGAGGCGGAGCCGCTTCGTTTACGGTTGGCTCACTAGGTGTAATAGTCCCATTTTTTGTAGGTTTTTATATATTTCTTACATTTGGACTGGAAGCAATTGAATCTATGTTAGTAGCCACAGCATTAACAGCAACTAGCATAGCCATAACTATTCAGGTACTAACTGAACTTGGTAAAATGCAAACAAAAGAGGCTCGCCTAATATTAGGAGCCGCTATTGTAGACGATATCCTTGCTATCGCTGCCTTGTCTGTAGTTACGACAATGGTACATACAGGAGATACTACCCCAGCCATTTTAGATATTACTTTTCTTATTCTAAAAATTCTAGGATTATTCGCGGTCCTTTTGATTGGTTCAGTACTTCTCATTCCAAGAATATTGCATATAGAAAGACTGTGGCGTTCAGAAGGAAGTATGGAGGGCGTTACGACTGCAGCATTTTTTGGAGCAGCAGGTTTAGCAGCGTTTGTAGGCCTATCGCCAATAGTAGGCTCCTTCTCTGTAGGAATGGCGGTAGCAAGTACAAGGGTTATCAAAAAAGTTGAAGAATACGTTTCTAAATTGGGGATTATTTTTGCTCCCTTATTTTTTGCAATCATAGGCGCTCAGGTAGACCTAAGAGGTGTTAACATTGAAGTTCTATATCTATCTGGAATCATAATTGCAATTGCTGTTATTACAAAATTGGTTGGATGTGGGCTGCCTGCACTAATCTTTTTGAAAAATAAAGGCAGGGCAATGAAGGTAGGTATAGGCATGGTATCCAGAGGAGAAGTTGGTCTGATTGTTGCTGGCGTAGGGGTATCTACGGGAGCATTATCTGCGGATATCTATACAACTGTAATTATAATGGTCGCGCTAACAACTATTATAACTCCTATATGGCTAAAAATCGCATACCGAAAGGAAGAAAATATGACATCTCGGATGGAAAAAGCGACATGATAGATAAACCGAAGTCTAAGAATATGGACAATGATAATCCATTCATTCACTTCTAGTGATTGGTCGGATCATGGATGGAATAAATACAAATGTTTCTTATACTATGATGTTATTCTAATTTAGAACATACCATGTCTACTTCTTATGATAGGGCCAAACACGTAGTCGAAGTAGACGAGAGAATTTCGGCTGTTTTTATTGTTGACTCTGTTGGCAAGATATCCGATTTATTTGTAGCGGAGGATGCGAATATCAATCGTTCTTTTATAGAATCTATTAGAACTACCTTAAACATAAGATTTGAAGGAAAGAAAGAAAGCACAAAAGATCAACCACTGGGGCAACATCTCTGGGATATATTGGAGTACGAGAAGGTAAGGATAATTAAAATACACGAATCAGAAAGGATGATAGTAGTGTTAGCCAAGAGCAAATCATCTCCAGGAGATACTGCAGAAAAAGTATTGGGTTACCTGTACGAATCAGAAGATGAACCACCTAAAAGTCTGTTTTAGGGTGTGGTAGAGATACCTGGACACGGCTATAGAGACCCCGCAGGACTTCTTGGCTTCATTCCTCTTTTTGATCTTTTTTTGATCAAGCTAAGTGATCCTAGAGAAATATTTGCCATTCATCTTAAAATGGACAGTGCCAGGTCGTTTTAGCTCTGGTCCTGCACTCATTCCGAACTCACTACTATTCTGATCGGCTTTAAAAAAATAACGAGCGCCTTTCTGCGTGTCAGTGACTAGATATCATAAATTAGTTTTATTCCAAGCGTGCTGTGTGTTCTTAGTGTCTACATTCGAAAGCCTTACGTAACTTTCTTGTTACTTTTGATGAATGTAGCACTTGCTATTGTTATTTTTTCTATAAACTTGCATCTGCTATATCTTGTCAAAATTAGATCTCGATAGTAGACATCAAAAATAACAGGAGAAAGTAATATGGGAAAAAACAACCATCGTAAAGAAAGACGAATAAAGATTGTAGACCCAAAGAAAATTGACTATAGTTATAAAGGTAAAGATGAACCGTTTAGCACCAAATCCACTTTATCAGCAATGGAAAAGAATATTGACTCTTAACAGAGATCAAAAACCGAAAAGAAGGACATTGACCGAATACGGCAAGGTATTGAGAAGAATATAAAGACAAGTACTAAGGGGGAGGATATCGGGCGGACAGTCCAAACAAAGCCATTTGTCTGTGTATGAATAGAGGAACTACATTTAGGACAAAAAAAGAAAATCAAAGAGCCTCTACCTAACCGATCTCCATGACATCTTTTTAGAATTCTTCTGCATACAAATCAGTCCTTCTTTCTTGAAAACAGACTAGTCGAAAGATAATCCAAAACAGTATTGTTCCAGTAGGATAAAAGAATCAGATTGTTAACTGAACTTGTTTTCAAAGATCTTTGAATGCCATAGTATATTATATACATCTGGGACATCAGTTTTAGGTTCTCCTTCTATGCGGACAAAGATAAAACTGGAACATGTAGTCTCCTTTAGTGACGCTATTTTCGCATTTTCTATAACTTTCATGGCTGTGTTAATTGAGATACCAGACTTGCCAGCAAATCTCAGTCAAACAGAAGTTATTCAGAGTTTAGTAGAGGATTTAGGACCACGATTTGCGATTTATGTGATTAGTTTCTTTGTCATAGGGCTCTACTGGATTTCATATCATCAAATTTTCAACCATATAGAAGGTTCTCATGGGGTAATAGTATGGTTAAACCTTGTATTCTTATTTTTCATAACCATTATCCCTTTTGCTGTTGACCTTCAAGTAGATTATGGATTCTATCAGGTCATATTCATATTATATGCATTAGTTCTAACTTTTGGTGGTTCGACTCTGACTCTGATTTGGTTACATGCAAGGAAAAATAGGTTGATTGATAATACTGTGAGTCATTCCGAGATACAAAATGTCTTGCTAGAGTCTATTCTTTTGCCTTCTGTCTTTGTAATTTCAATTCTTATTTCGATTGTTGACCTACAAATTGCATATTACTTTTGGATGGTAATAGTACCTGCAAAGATAATCATACGCAAGAGGTATCCGTAGCTAACCTACAAGTTTATTTCGGGTCATAAGAACTATCAAAAAGAGACAGAAAACAAAAGAGAGATCAGAACCCTACTGATGTTTCCATATCATCTAATAAAATAAATAAAAAACAAAATTACTTTACTCTAACTGGATCTATTCTTTTTGCTAAATGCTTCCACTATTTTATTAACCTGCTCTATCTAAATACGATATTTTCCATTATTAATCAGGCCTAAAACTTGGTAACACGTTACTGCAGGAAGGCCTAGGCCCAACTATGGTTAGCGCACTTTCCTTTGGTTGAGTCTCCTGCGGTTTCTTATACCATACAGGAAAGAGTTGATTCTCTAACTAAATCAAATCAGATAATTGTGTGCAACTGTTCAACATTTATTCAAAAGGTAGTCTACCTGGATCTGCCTCCTTTTGTTATTATCTTATTAGCCGTCATGAGGATTGGCCGAGTAATTGACATAGTTTCTGAGTGATGAAAAGTGATTTAAATAACAAGATATTTCATTCAAAGGCATGCACTAGCTATGTCTTGCTCTGATTTATCAATGAGAAGTACTAATTTTATTACTCGTGTATGGTTATAACTTTCTTGATAGCCCGTCATACTGTTTAAATATTAGGGCGACCTAATTAGGAGAGCCTAATCATATGCTAAGAAATGATTTTGTATGCTTGAGTGACAGCCGCATAGCAATACCCTTGTTGCAGGATATTATAGATGAAACTACACTAAAGATAATCTCATCAACTATTGATACAGCAAAGAATGTATTTCAGATATGCCATGACAACGGAATTCCTCTAAGTTCAACTTATAAGAAGATTAGAAAACTACAACATGATAATCTGGTATCGATTGAAAAAATAGAGATTGATGGCAAGGGAAGGAGGGTCGCCTTCTATAGGAGTAAAATAAAATCTTTGGATTTCAATTTGAAAAAGGAGAGTGTGCTATTGCAGTTTGAGCAAAATGATGGCTTTTCAAGAAGGCATTAAATCCTCATAACACTAATCCTGTTTTTATATGGCTACTTGTCTTAATTGAATTGATTGATGCTGAGCAATAATATATTGCAATCTACCAATCTTAATGGCAATCAGAGTCATATTATAGACTAATCCCTGACCTTCCAAGGTACATCCATAATTGATTTTTTAGCATGGGTTAATCCATTTTTCCACCATCATTGTCTATAATTTTGGATATACATTAAGAAAATACATGTAATGTTAATAGTTAAATTTAGCAATACATTAATCACAAGGGTATTTGGGGACTACGACTATAAACAGTAAAAAAGATGCTCCCGAGGAAAGAGAGGAACTCTATATTGACACAGCTGAGGCAGAACATATAGAGATGTATCTCAAGGCAATCTGGTATATACGTGAACAAGGAGAAGATGTTAAGGTAAGTTCCATTGCCAAACTTCTCAGTATAAGCCAACCTTCTGTAGTTCAGATGCTTCGTAAATTACATGATGCTAATCTAGTTGAATATAAAGGAGGAAAAAATCTAGTTCGGCTAACCAGTGAAGGTGAAAGAACAGGGAAACAAATGATAAGAAACACAAGATTATTGGAAGTAATGATGAAAGATGCCTTAAAGATAGAAATTGATGAAGAAATGATATGTGGTATAGAACATCATATGAAAAAGAAATTTACAGATGCATTATGCACCTTGTTAAACCATCCAAGAAAATGTCCACATGATCATAACATACCATATGGACAATGCTGTAGAAAATAGTCATAGCAGATATAGCAGTGTGTTATTTTTTTTAAAAAAGTAAATGAATATACGAAAGGGTCACTATCTTATTCGTATGTACCAAAATAACTTATACACATATTATTCTGAAGACGGTTATTGCCAAACTAGAGAATCGGTGCCTCCATTAAGTAACTAAATATTCTGTCAATGTTAACCTAATGCTTAGAAATTGGATAATATTTTTAAAAAGAGTCAATACAGTAACCGTTATTGATTATTGTTTCCCATCATTTCTATCCTGATGTGATAAGTTATACTTTTATCCTCGTATCCGGACGTTACTATGCCGAAGAACATATGTAACCACATAGAAATGAATAGAAAAAGATATGTGCATCTCTAGATATTTATCGTTGAGGAAAAGAAAAAGAACAGTTTTATGATCAACCTACAGGGACAAACGTGGCCATCAGGAGATGTAAGCCAGTTGCTCAACTGTAAGGAAAATAAGTAAATCATTAATAATAGTAAGTACATAAAAAGATCGAGATATAATGGCGACTAAGAAGAAATCAAGCAAAAAAGGACTTGCATCCGCTAGTAAGAAAACAAAAACAAAAGTGGCAAAGAAAGGCGGCAAGTCATAAGAAAATAGGGAAAGAAAAAAGGATCAAAGAGCTGACTAAAACGCAGAAGGTAAACGAGAGTAAAGGATTAGTAATTAACCCTCTTTCCCTTTTTTGTGTAACTCCATCAAGAGAGAAAATCTTGATGGCAGTAGTATAGGAATAAGAGAAAGAAGAAGAGAAGAAGAAAACAAGACAAATGGCGACTAGGTCAAAAGCAGCTCGCGTTAAAGCATACTTTTTTATTTTCCTCCTTTCTTCCTGTAATAGGCACTATCTTTACTAACCAAGCATAAAAACGATTGTCATAATATACATTTCATGGATTGACTCCTTTTCGTGTCAATTATATCGATCTTGTTCTTTTTAATGAGAATTTATAGATACCACAGAAGAAAACGTAGATGTCAAGAAAGCGATCAGGAAGCAATAACAATTTTGTTATATAAGCTAAAAAAGCTAAAAAACCTTTATCCTGCTGCATAGGCTACAAAATGTCAGCAGCTATACCTTTCCTACTTCGATATCCACTCAAAGGAGTAATACAAAAGGAGTTACCTTTAGCTGATATAGGTAGCTTACTCCCATTGTGTCTTCTATTACAACTTTCGGCTGTATCCATTTTTTTTAACAGATACATGATATATTGATTCGAGGAAGAAAAAATAGTGGAAATTATCAGAAATATTCTGCTACCGCAAGGATTGTCTTCAAGAGCTAATGGCCGTCTGCTTTGCTAGTCTAGTACATAGCTGCAGATGCCTTTTCTCCTCAGCCAAGATGGCTTTAACTTTAGTTCCAAACTTTTTATTTTTTATACCCTTTGTCATTGCATTTAGTACTTCATAATGCGTCACTTCCCCGCCTTCTGCAAGACATAAAAATTCTATTGCTTCAGAGTTATCTGGGTCTTCTCCAAGATATATTTTCATTATTTCAGCAGCCTTTTGTTCTGTTTCTTGTGCAGCTGTTTGTATATTGGTAGAACTAAGGCCTTCTGATTCAGATAGCGCTTGAACAAACCCCTCCAAGTTTGTCTGATGATTGTTAGCCTGTTTTTTCATGTTCCGAAGTTTGTCTTTTATGCCACCTTTATCTAGTAGCCCTTTAGCAGAAAGTTCTTCTACAGCCACTTGTGCAGCTTTTTCTAAACCAATTGCTTCACCTATCTTCTGTTCTAAATTTTCTTTATTGGATAACAAATTAGGCTATAATGGGACTTATTTGTTAATTAATGGAGAGGTAGTTTTTTCTGACAAAACTATAAGATATAATTCCTATGAGCACGTTACTACTACTACCGTCCCAATCTGATAGGTACTTTCTTCTCATATACATTGGATGATCTAATTATCACAGATATCACAACCATCAATAATTTGGTTATTTATTGAATTTAGTCTCTAGTACCTTCAATTACGGTTTGCAATGCCTGGACGACTTCTTTGGTTTGTATTGGTGTATTGTTGGTATTGTTATCACTACCTTTGTCGCTATCATCATTGGAATAAACATCATTATTTTTTCTTCTTATAATAGCCCCGGCAGCATAACTATGACCACCACCATTTAACTTAGATGCAATGATATCACACCTTATTATATTTAGACCTGGCTTTCTCCTTATACTTATTTTTCCATCCGGGGAAAATAAAACCACCATTACTGCATCTGGCTTTTCAATAAAGATTTTTTCTGCCAAAAGACTCTTGGCTACCAACTTTGGAGACTCGGCTACTGCAATAGCATAATTACCTATATTATGCAAGGAGAGAGATTCAAAAGCTGACGATAAAGCCTCTTCCCTTAAAGGAAGATATTTGCTATCATATTCTTCTTGTAGGTCTTCATTCCAAAAAATTCCTTTGGAGAAATTTTCTATCAATTGCTGAAGCTTGGTATAAGCATCAGGCATATTCCTATAGTAAGTGATAATCTCAGGAAGTGGAGGAAGCTTATGAACACCAGGTAAACGGAAATCAACAACGTGTGCAAATTCGGCAGCCCTTCTACATCCTGTTCGACCTTTGGCAAATTGTTGATAGACCAACTCTGCAGCACATTTCTGCTCATGCTCTGGTGAGAGGATCAACTTGGCAAATAATTGTACCCTTTTCTTTATTTCTTCATTCCAGTAGTGATGATCCAACCAAACAATTTCCCAGCCATATTCTTTTGCCTTCAAACATGATTTCTCAACTATATCAACATCAGCTAGACTATTGATGCTCAGATCGCTGAAAACTACTGTCCCCGGTCTCTTGGACTGAACGACATTTTTCTCCAAAACGTCTGCAACTCTTTTCATATTTTTGTGGCCATGGTTTGTCAGAAATACCAAGGTATTTTTGAATGCATTTTTGAGTATTGCACCACAAAATAAACCATCGACATCCTGTTCATGTGTAATAGAGAAAATTCTAGTGGATTTATTCATTAGCAAATCATCCCTTTTTTCTCGCAGCACGATTTCTTATGGCTAGATTTAATCCTGGTTATGATCTTTCTTCTAATCATTTAATTACATCTGACCACAGATCTTTATAAGAGCAGTCAATAGATAGATAATTATGCAATCTGCATGAAATTCTGATAGCTTCAGGATCTTTTGAAGATGCCATTAAGAAGAACTAAATGTAGGTATGCTGAACCTAATCATTTTCACTCGCTACTATATTATAAGAAGGCGCTGCTATTTTCATGTAATTATCTCTGACTTTGGAAACGACATATTTTACCTTATGAGTTGTCGTTATTATTATTCATGTTATTGGTCGTGGCTCTACATTATAGGATTCGTTGTACGCTTGGCAGTTTGGACACTCGAATACTATATCAATAGATATTTCGCCTTGTGAAACATTCTCTGCAAGAAGATGGCCACAATTTCCACAGAGGTAGTCTAGCTCTTCACCAAGATTACCTTGTATAAATGGTTCATTTTTGTTAATTCTCTTAGCATCTTTTCTATAGACTGGTCTTGTTCCCTCTCGTGGCTTTGGTATAGTTCTACACTTAATTTCAACCACTTCTACTCATCCCTACTCACTACCACATCTATTACACTCATTCCAGCATCATTATTAAAGCTCTAGCAAGGAAATGCTTTATTTCTTCTTTAACGGGCTCACTGGTGGTCCAATACACATCTGCTTTAATTAACTTACATCTATCTTTAAGGTTGTTACTTATCTAACTACAGGCCGCGCCCATAGAGGAGGACTCTACAGCCATTTTTTGCTTTATAGTATTCATTATGAATATATCAATGCTCTATCTAATTGCTTTTCTTAAATAATATTACACCATATAAATCCAAAGTTGTATTAGTAGTATAAGCATGAATATGGAAAACAACAATAAAAATGAAAATATGCAGGGACAGCAACAGCAGCAACAATCAGGAAGTCAATGGTCTCAAATGATAGGACAAGTTCTAGAAAGTGTAACAGGTAAGAATATGTCAACTACTATAAGCTTTCAAAACTTAGAGGTTGATATTCCTAGAGCTCAAGGCCCTGGTGGTAGAGACTTGGGAAGTGCCAAATGGACAGTTAATGGAAGAGTAGTGTGGACTACAGAGTTACATAAAACAGGAGATAGCGACTAGACCTTCCTCTACCATTCCCTTATTCATTTCGTTTTATAGCCTTCCATATCATTTCTATTTCTGATTCTATTTCGTATTGGTTAAAAGCCTACTTTAAAATTGCATGCGAAGAGATCCAATGCATTTCATAATAGTTCTAACTGGTTTACATGCAAGATCATAATATGCACTCAATCTGATTTTAAATTATACAACATTGAGTTAAGATTTAACCTTCGCTAATTTTTATGTCAGGTTCATGGGGATTAATTACTAAAGTGCAGAGAGCACTTTATTGGAACGATTCTCTATATTCTTTTAATAGTATATTGTTAAATAAACAATAATGAGCGAAATCAAAGACAAACTTAAAGGCGTTAAAGACAAAGTAGTGGGAGCTGGAGAGGGCACTAAAGATACAGTTACTGGTAGTAATCAAGAGGATACTTCTACTTCAGGGGGAACTGGAGCATACGAGGAAGGTGCACCGGGTACTGAGACAGGAAGAAAAGACGATCCATTGACATCATATAGAGAAAAAGAGCCAATGACACCTGCAAAAATAAAGGAACATGAACCTACAGCAGT
>OBLR010000389.1_pt1 | contig 10786 bp, 11 predicted proteins | sample 1519891 | NCBI WGS metagenome assembly OBLR01 (sample SAMEA3113583, study PRJEB22503) | soil metagenome | reverse complement strand
GGGTCATGTTTCAAGGGAAAATCCGACAGAGGAGACTGACTCCTTGATCTATAGGATTACTACACTTGGTATACACTGGTTAAATTCAGTAATCGGCAAAAAACTAGCATGATACTTCGTCTTGTTTTCTTCATAATGGTGTTTGTGTTTCTCCTGAAGGAGGCCTCTTTTGAATATAGCGATAATTTCTCATAGAACCAACCCTAGTAAGTATGCTTTCTCTTACCATGTCTGTAAGTGAGTGTGAGACTGCAGTTCTATCATAGTTATAACCTCGTCGTGACAGCTCTTCATGAATAATTCCCAAGAGTCTCTCTTTTTCAAAATATCCTTCAAGGAGCAATTTTTCAAGCAAGCCTCTGCAGGTGGAGCCGCCCTTTTGTACCGTTTTGCGAAGAATATCTGTTGAACTGATGTTCGGACCAACTGATTTCATCCACGAGGTCATTGAAGATTTCATAGATTCAATTTCCTCTTTTATATCGTTTATTTCGGAACCCAACACGGACTCGTCATGTGAGATATTATCGATGCTCGAGAGAACATTTCCGATAACCTCCTTAATTTTGGTCTCTGCGCAGGAAACTTCGATCTCCCAGTCTCGATGTTTGAGCTTAATCTTTACTTCAGCGGAGGGAGGCAAAGGTGGTTCGCTCATAGGCGCTTCAGGAACCTTCAGCTTCTAATACTTTAGAGCAGCATTGCATTTGGCCATGTTGTGCATGTTGCGCAACATTAATAAGCATCTCCACCTTTCTCATATTGAACAACATGCACACGCAAATAAATCTTGTGCAGAATTCATTCGGCCTAAGTCAATTGGAAGCACTACTTGAACCATCAGTTAATCAATGCTTGTCATCAAATTTTGGCAATCTCTTAAACGGTAAGCAAATCATCTTTAGTGATGGAGAAACGAGGCTTGTCCCGATTAATGGATGGCATAACAGAAGCAAGTGCGCTGGTAATACAATAGTATCTCTCCAACCCATAAAAGTAGATGCAACTATCCTAGCTATAGACTCAAGTAGTATCAAGATTGCTGAAACAGAGGAAGGCGCACTATATGCTGTGAAGGGTGGAATTGCAATGGCTTTTCATGGTGAAACACAAGCCCATTTCAAGATAGGCCCGATGTTGTTCTATTTGAGTGAGGATACTCTCAAACACTCTGAATTAGATCATCGAATAGCGAAGTTAATTCTTTTCGATAGTGAATCTGCGCGAAGACTAATTAGAATACGGGTGGAACGAGCCATCCAGTTAGAGCTTTCTCGACGCCTTGCCGGTGCCATTTTACTCGTGGATGGATCACTGAGATTATCTGTTTTCGAGCATAGAGACCAGACATTGAGTAAAATTGTAGAAAACTGTTTACTCTACAAGAATTCGATCGTCGGAATAAGCAAGAGTACGAAGCTTAAGATTCTTGATAAAATTTCTCTTCCGTTGAGTAAAATCAAAAGCCCTGGCTTTATAGATGTCAATATGATAATTAAGAGCCTAACCCAAAACACGATAGGAGACAGCGTTTTAGTCAAAATTGGAAATAGCCATAATAGCCCGATATTGAGGGCAGATATCGTTACACCCGACGGTGATAAAGTTAGGTCATTTGGAAAAATGTTGTGGAATGATTCAATTGCTAAGGGATACCCTGAAACCTTACAGCTTGCTCACCATATCGCAACTTTTACGAGTACTGAGACGTCCTGCCTTAAAAGTCATGTTCTGAATAAGTATGATGTTACCGAGCTGGCATCAGAGGACATACGTAAAAAACTCCTGGGTTCAATTCCGATATGAGAATCCTTTACAAGAATAGTACTGACGAACTTGTTTTGCTTGCGATGAAATCGGAAACCGCAAGTAAGGGTGACTATTTGCTTATTCATGACGAAAAAACGAATAAGAAGATGGTGGTACAAGTATACAATGAAGAATATCTGTCTTCTCAATCACTAGTTGAGGACATGGTAAAGGATGAAATGGTGGTTGCATCAAGTATAGAAAACCTACACGATCCTTTAGAGATAGGTAACTTGTCACGAATGATTAGAGATGCTAGATTGTTCAGAGCAAAGATAAGGGCAAGTATCGATTCCGAGTATAAATCTTCAAACGAGGTTACATGGCTCCCATCTAGAGTCCACTCAAGGCTGAACAGAATGAAGATTTCTGAGATAGATAAGTTAGTAAAAAGAACGGGACTTTATTCTATCCGTCTTGGTAGCAGTGGACGCGATAACGAACAGTTTGAGATATATGCAGAAGACCTTGATGGCAAACTAAATATCATCACTGGAAGAAAGGAATCTGGAAAATCCCATCTATCAAAATTACTCATTAAAACTCTTGTGGAATATGGGGCATTTGTGATCGTATTTGATCTGAATAATGAATACGGTGGGTTAGCTTGGAATGGAGAGGGGACACCATCTGCTGTACACGACCAAATAACTATATTGGAGCCTGGAGAAGGTTTGGGTTTTTCGTTACGATATTGTGGCAAGGCCGCCATCTCTAGTATGCTTAAAAATGCCTTGGATATGCCCTCTGCCTCGTTACGAGAATTCTTTAGAATATGGGACTGGCTAGAGAACAAAAATACACTAGATATCGAAGCTCTGGGCAACGCAATTAATACGTGGAATACCAATGAACTTGTGAGAGACGCTCTAATCTCAAGATATCACGCAATTTGCTCTTCTGGTCTATTTACCAACGCTCAAACTACTCATCACCAAGAGTTGAGATTTGAATATCTCACTTTAAAAAAGGACAAAGGGTTGGCTCTAGTATTAAGCATGGCTAAGGTACCGCCGGTTGTTAGAAGAATGATAGTAGAATTGGTGTTGACAAAGGTAGTCGAACTTTTGGGAAAGGGCGTAATTCCACCTGTATTTCTGTTTGCAGAGGAGGCACATTTGTACATCAGAGATACGTACTGGGAGGATATCATAACTAGAATGAGGCACTTTGGGATATATACCACATTTATTACAAATCAGCCGGACGCCATCAGTGATGGCATTTATCGTCAAGTAGACAATATTTTCTTATTCAATTTTACGAATGATGCGGATTTGGATAAAATATCGAAAGTATCCTTGGCAGATAATGACACCGTAAAGTCTATAGTCAGAACGCTACCACAACGCCAGTGCTTGGTTATAGGAAAGGTTGTGCGCGACTTACCAATGGTTGTAAAGATAGCATCAGCAGATGTGCTAACGTTAGGGGAGACCAAAACCTTCTTTAAAGCTCCGTCTTATAGGAAACAAGACACCAATCCTATAGCATGATCTCTTCAGACTACTTTATGACGTTTCCACCGCCACGTTCTTTGGTACCAATATCGATCGCTTCGCTGACCGGTGAAATGAATATCTTACCATCTCCAGGTGATCCAGTACTTGCTACCTCTAATATAGTATTGACAATATTGTCCACCTCCGAGTCCTCAACAATTGTGATAAGAGTAGAACGGACTGAAAATTCAGACGTAAATCTAGAAGTTCCCCTTCCTGACTCAACCATTGGTTTTTCCCCTTTCCCTCTTCCCTTTGCATCTAGAACTGTGCATCCGCCGACTCCGGCGTTCTTTAATGCTTCGTTTACAGCAAGAAGCTTTTCGCTCGCAATTACGGCTTCTATCCGTTTCATATTGTGCTATAAAATAGTTATAATGATATAAGGTTTTCAAGCAATATCTGATGCCAAATAAATATAACCAGAGAAGTTTGAATCAGGAAACTATCATAAATAAACAAAATTATATAGTCCCCACCGACGTCGATCCATAAGCTTTGGATGACTGGTTACTCTATCTTAGTTCTCAAGGATAATTACAATTTATGCATACACGATATGTTTCCCCATCTAAGTGATCAAAATGTCTTCCACAGGAAAGGCACGTGTGATGCATTTCGTCTAATCCGTCTATACCCTTAAATTCAAAACCTGCGAGGTTTTGGCTTTTGCAACTAACGCATCTACATCCACACACCATAATAGAAGTTAAGCGTCGAGTCAAAATAAGAATCATTTGGATGAGAAACAAATTACCTCGCATTATCAAAAAGAACACAATCGGTAGCATTTTCAAGTTATCGATATTTTCCATGGTCGTGAAGTCTTGAAAAATGCAAAATGCCAGACTTAGGAATAGTAACCAGTTGTATTTACAATGGATCTTAAAAACCAGGTATTCTGTAAGATTGCTGGTCCTATGATACTGAGGTTATATCTTCAACGCGATCGAAAACCTTAGTATTGAACTTCTTCAGGACAGATTTGTTATTGGTTATTATATTTTTCATGAATTGATCTGCAAGGATTACAATTTCCTCAAATTCGTTCTTTGTCAGAAACTCCTTTAGTGATTCTACAAAAGTATTGTAATTATTTGCTCGATATATCGTTAACTTAGCAGATAAATTGTGCGCGGCAGGAAATATATCAGATATTTCTGAGGGGATAATCCCCAGAAATCGGTTATAAGTACAGATCTGGGCCCCTGGAAATTTCTTCGCAAGTTTCTTAAACTCTCGTGTAGCGTAGAAGGGATGAATACTTGAGTCTGGATACAAAATGAGTTTTCCTTGCCCTCCATCACTTTTCGTTGATTTAAACCCAGAAACCATCTTCCTAAAGTGCAAAGCTTCTGGCCTATGTTGATCTAAGGGATCATAAAAAAAAATTGCCTTTTGTTTAAAGATTGGCGTTCCTGGCCCTAGTAAGTTGGAATCCTTCAATATCTCTATAGACTCCATAAGCTTCGGGTGTGCTCGTGATTTCTGAATGACATACTCCCATAATCTACCATCCAAAATCGCTTGCTTTACAGTATTGAGCTCTGTCTTCAGAATATACAAATTATGCTTTGCTATCTCTATGGTTCTTATCTCTTTGTTTGAATCGAATAATTCTTTTGGGCTGCTATACTTAGCGCATACAGCACAGTGACATGTCAAGTAGGACAGGTCCTCAAGTCTGGCGGTCCCGTTTGCATGCATGTATCGATCGTCTTTTGCATATAACATATATGATGCAGAATCAAACATATCACAGCCCAATGCAACGGCTAAAGGAATAGTTAGTGGATGTCCAGCGCCAAATAAATGAATTGGTTTTGTAGGCACAACACTTTTCGCAGCGGCTATCATCTGTGCTAGTATCGAAAATTCATATGTCTCCATGATCTCCACAGGGCTTCCCAATGCCATAATGGTATACCCCATTTTGTCGAGTTTACTCGCAGAATACCTAACTAGGTCAAAATGTTCAGCCCCCTGTACAGGTCCGGCCCATATTGGTTCATGTGCACAGTTTTGCCTTGATATCTCGGATTCGTTGCTGTTTTCTAACACTAGGCTAAGCGTATCCTTTGCATTTGTAAGCGTCTGCTCGACATGATTTCTGGCTGTGTGATAATCTAGACCGTATCCCGTAGGCTTGTCTAGGGGAACACATATGTCGCTTCTAATATCCTTTTCAAATTGTGCGATTGTGCTGGCTTTAATATTTATGGATCCGTATTCTAGAACTTGATAGCCGCCTGAATCAGTCATTACGACTCCGTCAAAGTTTACGATATCATGGATTCCTCTCTTGCGTGCTATATCTCCGTAATGTCCTAACGCGATATACGCGTTAGTGATAATGGCATCGAAACCCAAGCTTTTCAAGAATTTTGGACTGACGCTCTGGTGTACGGGGTGAACGACTGGGATAAAAGCTGGCGTTTCAATAACCCCATGCGGAGTTTCTAACTTTGCTATCCTCCCGGCCAGGTCAGTATATCTAACCTCAAAGTTAGTAGGAGATCCCAATAGTTCACCTGATTTTAAGTCAAGATCCAAGGAACATCTAGAGTTTTGGTTATAACGAAACCATAATAAATCAATACTCTACCGAATGTCTAGGACTGCTATTTAAAGATGCCATGATAACCAATCGTCATGTTGCGTGGATGAGATTACGGTCATCTGTACACCTGTTTCAAATGTAAATATCAGTAGGAAGTGGAGCAGGGATGGCAACAGCAACCAAATTTACCAATATCTGGTCCTAAATACTGTCCTTAGCGGCTTTTTGTTTTTTTCTAACCTGAGTCTATGACGATATCTACATCAGAAACTAGATCATCCAAAGACACTGAGGATACCTCTCTCATAATAAGGTCAACAATTGAGAAATATTGAGTACCATTCATTGTCGATAAGAAAATATTGGATGGAATTTTAGACAGAATGTTTTACCATGCTAGTATTCAAGGTGCAACACAGAGGAAAATCAAGAGGACCACCAGTGTCTTGATGGCTATAAAATACCATCACCAACGCATCGAGCCCTACCGTAATTTTGGTTTTAATTATAGTAGTTTAAATAATGTGGTGTACTACTACCAAATACGGTAATAATAGTAGAAGTAGAGAAGCAAAAGAGTAAAGAGACAATTGCGAAGGACTCAATTACATGTCCTGTCTGTGGTAATGATTACTCAGACATCATTACAGACTCTGAGTCGGGTGAGGTGGTTTGTGGTAATTGTGGTATAGTAATTACTGAAAAGCCTGAAGATGTCATAAATCCGGAATGGCGTGCATTCACACTTGAGGAAAAGAATAGCAGATCAAGAACTGGTGCCCCAACTTCTCTAGCTAAACATGATAGAGGTCTTGCTACACTAATTTCAAAAACAGGAAGAGATGCAAGCGGACAGAGATTGAATGCCTACGCAGATAGTACATTTAAGAGGCTAAGAACATGGGATTCTAGAACGCAGTATTCTAGCGGCGCAGACAAGAATCTTATGCAGGCTTTCTCAGAGCTTGACATACTTAAGGATAAACTTGGTCTTTCACATGCGGTAATCGAAAAAATAGCCTATATCTATAGAAAGGCTCAAGAAAGGCAGCTAACACGTGGCAGGTCTATCTCTGCAATGTTAAGTGCAGCAATATACATAGCATGCAGAGAGATGGGAACACCTAGAACACTAAAGGATATAGTTGCGGCTAGCAATGTAAAGCGCAAAGATGTAGCCAGGAATTTTAGAGTACTAATACTTGAACTAGATATTAAAGTGCCTATAGCAGATCCTATGAAATGTATCACCAAAATTGCCAATAAATCTAACTTATCTGAAAGGACTGTTCGCCAAGCGGCCAGAATGATGACAAAAGTCATTGAGAAAGAAATCACTGCTGGGAAGCATCCTATGAGCCTGGCAGCAACCGTTCTTTATATTTCTTCCATCAGGAGCGGTGAAAATATAACCCAGGCCGCGATAGCAGACGCTGCAGGATTGACGGAAGTCACTCTAAGAAATAGAATCAAAGACTTGAAACTAAAGTTGGATATTATAGGTAGCAACTAACTCTCTTTTATCCGGTACAAAGTATCTACTGTCAGCGGTTGAAAGACCGATCCAATCTTATTGTCTAAACATTTGAGAATGCCCTGTTAGTAATATTTGTACACGATATCTCATGAACACACAAAATGGAACATGTAATGGATGTTTGGAGTAGATCACCGCAAGTATACAACCTAAAAAAGGGTGATATCCGCAACCCCCGTATGATTTTTTTAGGCATATATTTGATATTTCTATGGGCTGCCTTTCTCCAGGTACGATGACAGGGTACGGGGTAATGTCAAGGTTCATGCTTTCTAATCATATTCATAAATTTATCAAACTCCTTTTCAAAATAATCTAATAAAATTTGCTTATCTTGAGGATGTTGCCTTAGGTAATTATCTGATAAATATGAGAGAACGCTTAGCAAAGCCGCAGAGGTATGGCCAAATGATGCTTTGTACATTTGAAAAATCACCATGATCTCTCTGTTTAGATCTTTTACTTTCTTTTCATCCTGTTCGTCTGGCGTACGACCACTGCTACCATTGCTAACTTTGTCTTTGCCTTTGCTAACATCATTATTAGTTTTCCCAGTGATCATGCCTAGTTATTACTATGAATCTTATAATAGCTGTAGATGTTATATATACAACACGGAGAAGGTGAGATAAATCATCGCTCCTGAGAAGACTGCATTTATTTCAAACATTTTGGATCCTAGGCTATATGTACCTACAATATACGAACATCTTCATACTGATATCAGGGACTTTTAAGATCATAGAAATTTGATACACTAGCTATTGTTTCTATTCCAAAAGCAAAAGAAGTCCTAAAGGATCACAGCCCTCTTACTTTCTATTGTGCTCCAATTGATACTCTACTCCGCATTGTTCCGAACAAAACTCATTGGGGTTGCTGTCATCGCTAATATCATCGCCGCAGTTTTTGCAGGTCCTTTTCTCATTCATACAGTGGAGATGATAATAATATTTCGTTATTACGTCTTTCTATAAATGATGATGTATTTGTTTTAAAAAAAGCTAATTGACAACACATAGTGAATGCCGGCAATTGGGGAGGCAAGGTACGAAAGGCAGGATATGGAGGCTTCGACATACTAGGAGTATTTTTGACATTCTATAAAGCAGAGTCTTTTAGAATGAATTGGAAGGAATCGTACTTCTCTCTAACTTATGGAATATCAGATTGGAAGCAAAGAGAAAATACTAAGGAGAAATAGGATGGATATGGAATAAGTTTAACTTCAGTAATAGAAAGTAAGTAAGTGAACAAAGGAACAAGCAAGATTTGAATTCTCACTTGATGGTTCATGTGAGTTAAAAAAGTGGATAAGAGATTCTTGTTATAACAGCCAAGACAGCCCTAATTTTTCTGAATTACCTGGATAAAATCAATATTTCTTGTACCATATCCTTCAAACAATCTAATATAACCTCTATTTGTAACGATTCTAGGACTCATTGCAAAAAGGTAACTGTAATAGGGTCTCATTTCAATCTCAAGCGGATCCATTTTTGTCAGGGCTTGACATTTAATTCCATTGTGGCTAATCTGTCGAGCTAATCTTTGGTTCGGACCAACTGCTTCTTCATCCTTAAAAATGATTTCGGGAGACATAAGGATGGCGCGACCAGAAGAGGCTTTGATTTTCTCAGCGGCAATATCCCGCCTGATAAGACTGACCTTTTCTTTTGCAATTTTCTTTGCCTTACCATAAAATAGACTGGTTAAATTCTTTATCAATTGTAAAATCCCTATGGACATAGAGGCTCCTTTAGTTTTTAGATTTCGTGCAGTAAGAACGAGCAGTCCTTCAGATATTTGTCCAATTTCTATAACTTTAGGATATCCCAATTTGACTGATTTTCTGATTAGAATTATGGTTTGTCTCTTTAACCAATGTACAAGTTGAACAGCTCTTGGTATTACATGAGCTTTTACTTCGCTACCGAGAAACAAAAACAAGCCTTTCAACAAACGTCCAATCAGAACTGCTATTTCTCTTACCATCCCTTCTACCTCTTTAGATATGGCATATGTAGGGGGCGAGGAGTATTCTTCTGGCTTATCTTTAATATTACCTGACAAAATCGTAATTAATTCGCATTTGACACATAAAATGCCTTCTGGTCAAAGAGCTGTGACTGTCTTGTGTAGCACGACAATAGACAATAAGAGAACTGCTGAACTGTGGGACAATAGTATTCTTAAGAGTACTAATGTTTTTGCTATATTTTCTTTATTTAGATTATATCCCTCATAGAGAATAATCGTTTAAATTGGTTCTCTATCTGGTAGTTGACTTGGCCTTATCTCTTCTTCTTTTCCACTAATCGTCTAACAGTTATCCCTGCGATAACTACAGCGATGCCAGCCGCTACCTTGCGGCCTATTCCTATATATATAATCTGATGGAAAATAGTGCTGGTTTGCGGTAGATAAACATTTTAGTAGCGTCTTGTTCTCATATGAGAACCAGAACAATATCCGCAGTAATCATTTGTGCTTACCCTTTTGTGACATATGCATTCACAGCTTCCTCCACGACTTCCAAAGAATTTTCTTTTGTTCACTATATCATTAAAACACTATTAGTATTTTAGACCTTTGATGATAACTTCTTGCTCTCCTATATTAAGTGCAATATTAGAAATTAGGGGAATTTTACGTTGTTGTTTACGATTTATTGAATTTTCTTGAATACTTAATAATATTATCAGCAAGTGCTGATTAAGGATATAATATCACAATTATCCGACACAGCTTGAAACTTGATTGTCGGATTTTCGGATGAGAACTCTCGGTTTATTCACTCCACTCTTTTCATGGTTCGAAAATAGACAGGTTAAAACGCGTGAATATGATGGGATGTGAGATTTTTGGTCTTGAATTAACTGATCCAAAGTCAACTTATCAATTGTTATATTGATACTGTTTACGAGTTAAGAAATACAAACAAGCGTTAATTATGTTACTGTAGCTGACTAGAGTCGTCCTCCAGACTATTGACGCTGGATTTCATTGAAGTATAAGCCTATGTTTGGACTTTGACGCTAGACCTAGAATAAGTGAAGGATTAGAAGGTGCAAAAGAAGGATACTACTTATATGTTTTGAGAAACTAAAGTAAGAGAATCCCAAGTTAGTGGCTCAGTTGTTTACTTAGATAAGAGTTTCTGTTTTTTTCTTTCCCTCAGTAATTTCATATTCCGCCGTAAGTCAATAACAAACCCTGCCAATTGTTTTTCAGTCATCTTTGATACTATGGGATTATATTCTTGGCCTTCCTTTGTATGCAGCATTTGCTCTGCGATCTGTTTCATTTCCTTTCCTTGTTTTCGCTCCTCTAATGTTAACATTCCACGATTTATCAGTTTATGCCAAAGTAATTTAC
>OBLR010000388.1_pt1 | contig 10809 bp, 5 predicted proteins | sample 1519891 | NCBI WGS metagenome assembly OBLR01 (sample SAMEA3113583, study PRJEB22503) | soil metagenome | reverse complement strand
GGCAATTATTTTGCTTTTACTTATGCGCCTGCAGTTTGGTAAACTATCGCTGCCCAAAGTGCAGTTCCTTACATTCAGTAGCAGTGGACAGAATATTTGATGGGCGGCTGATATTTCGTTGTTCCAAATGCAATATTTGTGCAATAGTACCCACGGCAGATAGTACAGATGAAGCTTATCTAGAGTTTCTCGACCGCTGCGAGAGCGGCACAGGTGTCGCTTATGCTGATGATCTAAAACATCTGATGCAAGAAGAAAATATAATTCGGCCTTCTAGAGAAATAGATGCTCTCCTATCTGCTGCTAATGCTAGGGGCGATTCACTTCTTGAACAGACATTGCGCTCCCAGGAGGATTATATCGTTGACTTTCAGGCAATAGACGAGCCTCCACCAGAGTTTGGGTGTATGATCAACCATGCCCCAGTAGACGAAGCCATGATCAATGTCTTGAAAGCTAAAAAGATCGACTATCTTTACAAGTTTCAAGTGGATGCAATTGGGAAAATCCTTGAGGGTAAGGATGTGGTAATCACGGCACCCACTGCATCAGGTAAAACAGAGGCGTTCTGCATCCCGCTGCTGCAACGTGTGGCAGCAGAAGAATTGTCGCGTTTTGGCTCACTTCGGAGTGGCAAAGGTAAAGTATCTGCAATTTTTATTTATCCAACTAAGGCACTATCACGTGATCAATTGCCTAAAATTGAACAGCTAGCAACCCCCCTTGGTGTGAGGGTAGCAGTCCTTGACGGCGACACGTCGGAAAAGGATCGTAGAGTCATAATAGACTACCCGCCGGATATTGTTATCACTAATTTTGATGTTTTGCACTACCATATGATGCATAAGACGAAATTTTCACGTATACTCAGAACTGCCAAATTTCTGGTAGTCGATGAGGCGCATGTATACACAGGCATCTTTGGAGCAAATGTACATCATATTATTAGAAGGTTGGAGAGGCTTGCTGGGAGTACACTCCAAATTGTTGCTTCATCAGCTACGTTGCCAAATGCCTCTGAATTTTGTCAGATGCTTTTTGGCAGAAATATGCATGTAATTAGCGGCAGGGGCAGACGAGGCAGGATAAATCTTGCGATAATATTTCCTTCACTTAGATCTTATAGGTCGTTGATGCTGGACCTGCTCAGGCAGACCACAAAAAGAAAGCATAAGACTATAGTTTTTGCCAGCTCGCATCTTAGCGCCGAGTTAATGGCCTTCTACGGCGCGCGCCAGGGAATTAACATCAGAGTCCATCGTGCAGGATTATCATCTGCCCTCAGAAAAGAAATAGAACAACAGTTCAAAGGAGACCAGCTAATGGCAATATCTGCAACACCTACATTGGAGCTAGGTATTGACATTGGAAGCGTTGATGCTGTAATTTCCAATATAGTACCTATTAACAGGCTTTTTCAGCGAGTCGGGCGGGCAGCAAGGAGGGGCCAGCAAGGATACGCGTTTCTTGCACTGGGAAATGATCCAATAAGCCAGTATTACAAGACCCACCCAGCAGATTATATGGACGATAATGAATTGGCATATACAGATCCAACCAATCCATTTGTAATGGAGTACCAAGTATTAGCAATGGTCTGTGACAAGCCATTGCTGATTGCAGAATCCAAACAGATATGGGATGTAATTCAAAAACTTATCTCAAAGGGCATTGTCAAAGTCGCTAAAGATAGATTTCTACCTGACCTCAAAGAGGCTTTGAAGGTGCTTAATGAGTATAGCATTCGAGGCATAGGGACGAGGGTCGACATCAAATTCAATAATAAGATTATAGGCGATCGCGCCTTGCCACAAGCGCTTGAAGAGCTTCACCAACACGCAGTCTATTTTCTTGGAGGTCGACGCTACAGAGTAAAAGAGCTCCATTTTGATCCAAACGATCAGCCCTACGCTGAGCTTGTATCTATTCCCTCCGACTACCCTTATTACACTAAAGCTTTGACTAACGACTGGCCCTCTATTTTAGAAATATATGAGAAAAAAGTAGTTTTTGGAGTTGAAGTTGCATACTGTGCTCTTAACATCCAAAAGAGTGTACCTGGATACGTCAATGTTGAAATTGGTCAAGAGGTAGCACAAGGAAAAAAAATAATGCTTGATAAACCCCTAGAATACGAATTCGTTACGAAGGGGTTTGTGTTTAGAGCACCTAGACCCTCAGATCTCTTACAAAGAGTAGAAGACGAACAGTACGTAGAAATGAGCGGCTTTCATGCTTCAGAGCACGTCATAATAGAGGGGAGTGCGATGATAACAGGAGGTGCATCGCAAGACTTAGGTGGCATTTCCCTTGGTTCCTCCGGATTAATAGTTGTCTATGACGGTAGCATTGGCGGTAATGGAGCTAGTAGAATATTGTATGACAGGCTAGATATTGCGTTTGGACGCTCACTCCGCATATTATCGGAGTGTGCATGTAAAAGTGAAAGTGGCTGTCCTCGGTGCACCTATTCATATCGGTGCGGTAACAATAACGAGTTTTTGCATAAGCGCGCAGCAATTGAAGTGATGAATAAGATAGTCGAAGGCGAAAAAACCAAAATAGGGGAGAAGGTCTGGGGTGATAGAGCTCTTGTCTGATAGGATAAAGTTTAAGAGTAGTTGTGAATGGCTTTAAATAAAATTGGAAGAAGCCGTCATTACTACTGCTACTACACGTGCAAAGTGGCAGAATCTTGAGCATAAGGGTGTAGCATTCCCTCCCGAATATCAGCCAAGAGGCATAACAATCACAATCAGGGGAGAAAAGCTAGTGCTCAACCGGGATCAGGAAGAGATTGTCTATGCGTGGGCGAAGAAAAAAGATACTCATTACGTTCAAGATCCTATATTTCAACAGAATTTTCTAAGCGACCTTCAAAAGTTTCTCCCTGAGAGACATCACAACATCACCATAAATGACATAGACTTTTCGATGGCTTACCAGCTTGCAGACGAAGAAAGATTGATGAAAGAGCACGAGAATGAAAGATACAAGACCCTACCAAAAGAGCAAAAGAAAAACATCGCACAAGCAAAAAAGGCGGAGCGTGAAAAGCTCAAGACCATTTACGGCAAGGCAGTAGTAGACGGCATTGAGGTTGATGTCGCAAACTGGCTAGTTGAGCCACCAGGATTATTCATGGGCCGTGGCCAACATCCAATGAGAGGCCGATGGAAGCCACGTGTAAGGCCCCAGGACGTTACACTAAACTTGGGCGAAAACGCGCCAGTACCAGAGGGCAACTGGAAGGCGATCATTCACGATCATTCATCTACATGGCTTGCCACATGGATAGAAAACCTGACGGGTAAACGCAAGTATGTATGGCTGCACGACTCTGCAGCGCTTCGCCAAGAAAATGATAAAGCCAAGTATGATAAGGCAAAAAAACTGGCCGAGCGCGAGAGCAAAGTGCATAGAGAAGTAATCCGGAGAATGATTAAGGGAGACGGCAAGGTGGCTACTGTTGCCTACCTGATACTAAAACTTGCGATGAGAGTCGGCGACGAAAAGGATCCTGAGGAAGCTGACACCGTCGGTGCAAGTACGCTTAGAGTCGAGCATATCGCATTCCCCCAGATAAACGGTACTCAAGTTATAGAATTCAATTTTTTGGGTAAAGACAGTGTGCCATGGCAAAAAAAGCTTGAGGTAAATACTGAAGACACAAAAGCGCTTTATAAGAATCTTAAAAACTTCATGCATGGTAAAACCCCAAGCGATCAGATATTTGATGGTATCAACTCGCGTAAAGTAAACGCATTCTTACAGCAAATAATGCCCGGGCTTACAGCGAAGGTCTTCAGAACCTGTATTGCGACTAGGGTCGTGCAGACGCAGTTATCGAAAACGAAGGTGGACAAGAATTCTCCTGAAGCGCAGAAGGTCTATGCCGCCAAGAAGGCAAATCTCGAAGCTGCGGTTACATGCAATCACAAAAAAGGAATCGATCCAAAGAACCCTGCAGCTAGAAAAGCACTGGAAAAATTTGAAGAATCAATTACCAAAAAGAACGAGGCAATAGCCAAGATTAAGGCAGATATTGCAACTAGGAACTGGAAGACAGAGCTGCAAAAAGAGCGGCTAGAAGAAAAGATAGAGAGGCTACAAATGCAGGTAACGCTTCAGCAGGAGACCCGTGATTACAATCTTGGCACGTCTCTACGCAATTATATAGATCCGCGAATTATGAAGGCGTGGCTCAATTATGTCGAGCTTGATTGGACTAGAATATACACTTCAACTCTTCAGCGTAAGTTTAAGTGGGTAGAGGGCTACAAAGACAAAAACTTTAGAACGTTTTATCCCGAGATAAAGAATTAGGAAGGTCAGAAGACTTATATCGTTTCCAGTCTTCCTTTAGAGATTGGTAAACACGTTTTAATGGTATCGGCATATCAGTGGAAGCATGGGGCCGGTTTTTTAGTTCCGGCGATGCTCATTGTTATTGTCATTGTTGCCGTAATCCCAGTCTCTGCCCAGGAAGGCGACGGGCAAGGCCAGAGTTCAGCCTCGTCACTCTTTATCGCACTCTTTGCAAACGGCGATGCGCTTGTTGAACAAAACGTCGGCATTGAAAATCCTGTTGCTGAAGAAATAAGGATAAACCTCTTTGGAGACGACATCAGTGACCTTGTTGTTGTCGACTACGAGGATAATGCAGTTGAATTTAACAGAGGAGAAGCACCAAATGAAGTTATACTCAACAGACCGAATGCTTCAAACCTCAAAATAAGTTATACTACCTCGGATTTTTTGTCCAAGGACCGGCGGGAATGGATATTTAGTCTCAATTCAACAGTCAGCCTCTCAGTCAAATTACCACCCGATAGTATATTGACAGATCCAGGAGAAAACCCCTCTATAGTGCTGGTAGGCGATCAACAACTCCTAACATACAAGCCGGGCAACATACGGTTCGTTTATGTAATAGGAACTCTGGGTACTGAAGAACAAGCAAACATTGTCATCCAAGCAGCCGAAACAGCAATCTTTCAGATAAATAACAATTATCCCGGCATTGTTATGACGAGTGCAAACGATCTCCTTCAGAGAGCAATAACTGCACGTGATGACAGCAGGTTTACAGAAGCCGAAAGATTAGCAGATCAGGCTAATGATGCAGCTATTGCAACAAGCAGAGAGTATGCTACAGCTCAAGAAGCACTTGCCAATGCGGAGATGCAGATAAACAATGCTGCAGGTAGCAGAACCGTAGATGTTGGTGCGATTAGAGAGATTCTTCTGCAGGCAAACAACCAATTTACAGTTGGCAATTATACACAAGCCACAATCACTGCCCAGGACGCGGTTTTAGCGCTCGATGACAATGAGTCTTCCCAGCCTGATATGCCCATATCTTTCGTTATAGCAGCATTATTAGTTGCAGGAGTGGCAGGAGGAGGAGGAGTGATAGCGACCGTTTTATTCCTAAAGAAGAGGAGGCGCAACGCTAACGATACTACTAGCCCCTTAAAACCAGTACAACAAATACACAAGCCAAATGATATACCAAGCTCCAATACTAACAATAGCGGTAGAGGAGCTGTATTCCGGCCTGCTCACTCAACAGCACCAATCGATCTCAGGCGAGATATTGTAGAACAAGCAGAAAGGCAACAGGACATGCTAGACACACTACAAGAACCAAGCACTCCTCCAATCTCAAATAGTGCCTCAAATTCACAGATAGATAGATCTATTCTTTCACGTGTAGTTGGCAATATACTTACAGAAAAACCACACTTGCGCCCAGAAGATCAACAGGTACTAAAGTTTCTCGCTGAAAAAGAAGGTGCAGTTTTTGAAAGTGAGATCAGAATCAAGTTTCAGATACCCAAGACTACAATTTGGAGGTTGGTCAAGAGGCTTGAGCGCGAAGAGCTTGTAGAAATTCGCAAAGCCGGCGGTCAGAATCTTATAAAGCTCAGATTTGAAGACAAAAAAGCTTAGCGACGCTTAAATAAACCAGAATAGACTAGTCATATGTATGAGCGGCTCCACAATCCCTAACGATATTTCTGCACTGTTATCTTCAACTATTGAGCATTTCATAAACACTAACGTCGCCATTCTAGAAGGTGACAAATTCGCAGACCAGGCATTAAACCTCATGAAAGAGAAAGATGTTAGAAGTGTTCTAGTATCACATGTAGGAGAAGTAGTGGGCATTGTGAGCAAGACAGATATTCTCTTCAAGGTAATGTCGCAGGGAAGAAATCCAGGTAAAGTTAGGCTCAGGGAAATAATGACAAGCCCGGTGCTTGCTGTGGGTCCCCACAACACGGTTCAAGAAACCCTGTCAATCATGGATAAACATGTGGTAAGACAGGTAATCATCAGCTCCCATTCAGCTGTCCTTGGAATGGTCTCCCGAGACGACATCTTTGAGAAGATCCATATGGCAACAGTATCTACCGCCCACACTGCTATCAAAGGCACACCCGTCTGTATTATAAACCCCAAGGCGATAGTCTATATGAAAGATGTCAGCACTGCCAAGCTTACGTGTCCATACTGTGAATCTCCGTTTGACACAAAAGAAGGACTGTCGAACCACATAGACAGGTTGCACTCAGGGTCGGGCGTGCTTGAAGGCGATGTGCGCCGAATGTTTGAATGAGCGTAAATACTATTGTTTGGCCCAATTCATGTTGCCCCTAATGCAAGTACTAATAACATTGGTAACATGTAGTCGCAGTACGGACAAATAGAAGCTTAATCCTGATTCACATCATCCACGTTATTCTTTTCTTCATAACTTATATTATGCACTGTTAAAATCCAGTGGCGTTACACTTCGTGCCGGGGTAGCTCAGCTTGGTTAGAGCGTACGACTCATAATCTCATCTGGTAAGAAATCGTAAGGTCGCGGGCTCAAATCCCGCCTCCGGCACCTTTCTTTATAATCAGTATGAATGCACTTCTGATTTATGCTCACGAAGATACTTTTTCTTCTTGAATCGTTCATTACACTTTTCGCACTTGAAAGGCTTTTCAAATTCTTCAAGAAACCGTCGTCTTCGTTCTTCTGCTGAATCCATGACAGGATTTTGATTATCAGCATTGATCATGATATAATCCATCTATACCTTTTTTGCTTATTTACTTTAAGTAAGATAATTCAGTAATAGGAGCAGGAGATAAACAAATTTCAGCTATTGGATTGATGATATAGTCCAAGGGCTACCAACAAAGTAAGCATAAACGAAAAGAGACATACAAATAGGAATACTCAGCGCAAGACAACCTCTTTCTGATGGCTTTATGTGTGAAACACAGGAGCCGAAGGTAAATTTCGTGTAAAATGACTCCAACAAATTTAGAATACTATATGCTTATGTGTTTTTGTGTTTAAGACACGATTATATATGATCCGTAAAACTAATCTTGTAAGTGCCGTCGTAGCTCAGCCTGGGAGAGCACTCGACCTTTTAAGGGGTGAAGCTGAAGACCGAGCTGTCGTGAGCTCAAATCTCACCGACGGCATTTTACATCTTTTTTGTAACATTTGAGACCATTGTAGAGGTATTTTCGATTATCCTTTCAGATGCCGCCAGGTGGTTTTTGGCATCGAAAATAGTCGCCAATTCCTGCTTTGACAACTTGCTGGAAATACTCCTATCCTTAGAAACCGCATCAAAAAAATGCTCACCACTTTCAAGTGCTAAAAAGGCAACTCTTTGTATATCTCTATAGGCTTCGAAGCGGGCAACCCCTTTTTTTATTAGCGCGTCTAGTATGAACTCGGCATAGATCTGGCCCTTTGTCATTTCAATATTATGCGTAATTCTTTCTTTGTTTACTTTTAGCTCTCGAATAACTACAGTCATTGCATTCAGCATTTCATCAAGTAGGATAGAAGCCATTGGAACTATGAAGCGTTCATTTGCTGAGTTTGAGAGATCCCGCTCATGCCATGATGCGATATTTTCCATCGAGACCCCCACAAATGATCGCAGCATTCTTGCAAGCGAAGATACCCGCTCGCTTTTTATAGGATTGCGCTTGATTGGCACGGCGCTACTTCCCATTTGGCCCTTTCGAAAGGGCTCGGCTACTTCACCTATCTCTGTGCGTTGCAGGTTCCTTATCTCGATGGCCATTTTTTCGAGTGTGGAGCCAATAAGTGCTATATAAAACTGCATCTCAGCAAACCTTTCTCTTGGAACGATCTGTGTTGCAGCATCGACTGAGTAAAGACTTAGGTTATGAGCAACAATCTTTTGTACATCTAGTGCCTTGTCGCCCATTAGAGAGCCGGTGCCAACTACTCCAAGCGTCTTGCACACTAGAAAGCGTTTTTCACCTTCCTTGAGGCGTTCGATGTGCCTAGCCATTTCTGCTGCCCATACGGCAAACTTTAATCCAAATGAAATGATGCTTGCATGCTGTCCATGCGTCCTGCCTACTGCTGGCACATTTCTGAACTCAGACGCTCTATATACTAAAAGCTGCGCCAGGATGGATAACTTCGATTGAATAATTGAAAAGGCCTCGCGCATCTGCATACATGTGGATGTGTCTATGACATCATTGCTTGTCAGTCCATAGTGTATCCATAGCTTGGATGTAGCTGAGACTTGCTCACTTAACGCCTCTACCATTGCTGCTGTGTCGTGCTCGCTCACGGACTCAAGTTCGCTGACTCTAGCAGTAGTGACTCTGCCAGGGAGGGATCCTTCAGTAATCTCAAGCGCTGCAGCTTCGGGAATCATGCCCAGCTCGGCTTGCGCCCGCGCAACTGTTGCCTCAAAATTAAGCTGATACTGCAGTCTCTTTTCATCAGCAAAGATATCACGCATCTCTTTGCTACCATAACGTCCAGAGTCTATTGGCAGTATTGGCATCGGTATTGAAAATACAGCGGCAAGGCGGCGGAAATAAATCTTCTTGCAAGATGCACAATACTTCGTTACAATGACCCACTAGCTTGTTATGGTAGTGTGTATATCATCACAATTTAGCATGATCGAGGTTTGTTTGCTATATGGAATCATGATGATTATTATTTAGATGCTCGAACTCAATATACAGATGACACTCATTATCTTGCCTTCGGCGGGCAAGGCTTATAATTACTTTACAAGAAATAGCAGCAACAGAATTGGATGAACTTGTTACTAGGAGCGGCAGTCATCGAGTCAAAAAGGTAAGTGACCTCGAATATAGAATAGATCCAGACCCGGCCAAAGGTATGAAAGTACCAGTTACCATCTACGCCAACGAATCGTTGATTTCAAAAATGGTGACTGATCGGACGATCGACCAAGCTGCAAATGTCGCCACACTGCCAGGAGTCAAAAAACATGTCATTGTGCTCCCTGATGGCCATGAGGGCTATGGCTTTCCTGTAGGAGGCGTTGCAGCAACTGATCTTGAAGAAGGAGTGATCAGCCCAGGTGGGGTGGGCTACGACATCAATTGTGGTGTACGCTTAATAAAGACAGACCTGACGGAACGTGATGTCAGGCCAAGGCTAAAAGATCTAGTCAACGAGCTTTTTAGATCGGTCCCATCAGGCGTTGGAAGTGAAGGAGCAGTCAAGCTGACGAAGACGGAACTTGACGATTTGCTAATAGAAGGCGTAGGGTGGGCGGTCAACCATGGATATGGCAGTGAAGATGATGCGGAGGCGTGTGAAGAAAGAGGCAGAATGGATGGGGCTGACCCTGCAAGCGTCTCAGACACTGCAAGAAAGAGAGGCGCTGCACAGCTCGGTAGCCTGGGTTCTGGCAACCACTTCCTCGAAGTGCAAAAAATAGATGAAATCTTTGACGAGCGTGCTGCCAAGGCAATGGGTATTAATCAAGTCGGGCAGCTTACGGTGCTTATTCACTGCGGGTCTAGGGGCTTTGGGCATCAGATATGTACGGATTACTTGCGAGTTTCCGAATCAGTGTTGCGAAAATATGGATTGTCGCTTGCAGATAGAGAACTTGCTTGTGTTCCAAACAATTCCAAGGAGGGAGAGGAGTACCGCAAAGCAATGTATTCTGCACTCAATTTTGCATGGGCCAACCGCCAAATGATTACACATTGGACTCGGAGAACTTTTGCTCAAATGTTCAAGTCAAAAGAAGATGATCTTGGCATGGATCTTGTTTATGATGTTGCGCACAACATTGCCAAGGTGGAGCGGCACAAGATTGATGGGAACGGTACCTCGGATGTTGTAGTTCACAGGAAGGGTGCAACAAGGGCATTCCCCGCAGGAATGAAAGAGGTACCAACTAAGTATAGGAGTATTGGCCAGCCAGTAATAATACCAGGCTCAATGGGAACCGCCAGCTGGATTCTGCTGGGCAACAAAAATTCCCTTGATCTCAGCTTTGGATCTACTGCCCATGGCGCAGGACGAATGATGTCTAGGTCTGCTGCAAAGCGGAGCTATACAGCTGACGGTGTGAAAAATAACTTAGAGTCTAAAGGAATCTATGTCAAAGCGCTCACAAAGGAAGGCGTGGTAGAAGAGACACCAGAGGCATACAAAGATGTTGATGCTGTAGCCAGTGTATCGCACTCTCTTGGTATTGCTACTAAGGTGGCCAGGCTTGTGCCAATAGGGGTGATAAAAGGCTAATGTCGTCATCTGACGACCCTGAGATCGATTTAATCAATGCACGCAAGCTAAGGGAGCTTCGAGAAAAGGCAGCTGCATTAGAAAGGGCCAAGGCTAACCAGCAGCAGCAGCAGTCCTCGTCATCAACATCACGGCCAAAGTCTTCAAGAGAGATCTTATCTCCATACCTCTACGATAGGGCAGACGAAGTGCTAGATCTCGCCTATGGACAGTATCCTGTCCAG
>OBLR010000387.1_pt1 | contig 10814 bp, 9 predicted proteins | sample 1519891 | NCBI WGS metagenome assembly OBLR01 (sample SAMEA3113583, study PRJEB22503) | soil metagenome | reverse complement strand
CGGACATGCTGCTCTCCTCAGGCGGCCGCCGGTCGTTCCTGCACCTGGCTCTCGAGCCGGTCGGCGGTCCACCCGTCGCCGACACCAGCGCGGGAATCGGCGACCTCCTTGCGGTGGGCCTGGCCCCATTGCGCGAGCGCGATCAACGGCTCGGCCAGAGTCCAGCCGAGCGCGGTTAGCGAGTACTCGACTCGGACCGGGACCTCGGCGAACACCCGGCGAGCCACGAGGCCGTCCCGCTCGAGGGCCCTGAGCGAATCGGTCATGACCTTCTTCGAGGCGCCGGGGAGGCAGGCGAGCAGCTTGCTGTGGCGGTGGACGCCGCGCGCCATGACGAACAAGAGATCGACCTTCCACTTCCCTTCCAGCACGCGCAGAGCGTCGTGAACGCAATGGATCAGCTGCTCGTCGTCGACCGGTGGTCCGGCACCGCTACCAGGCCCTCCGCCGCGAAGGACCAGACGGTTCCCATTCGACCCAGACATTCCTCACCCCTCGTTCCGGGCCCGCAGCAGCCCTGTTCGCTTTCCGCGAGCATGTCGGAGCGCGCCGGGCGAGCGCATCTGTAGATCCCCTAGTTCTCGCAGCGAAGCTGCCGTCTACCGGCGTCCGCCGTGCTCGTCGAGCGCCCTGGCCAGCTGGATTCGCGAGGTGATGCCCAGCTTCTGGAACACCTTGTGCAAGTGGTACTCCACCGTGCGAGGGCTGATGTAGAGCTCGACGGCTACTTCGCGGTTCGTCGCACCGGAGCTGGCGAGCCGGGCAACGCGTAGCTCGTGCGGTGTGAGCGCCTGGGCGGGCTCGACTCTCGGGCGCCTGACCAGCTCTCCCGTTGCGGCGAGCTCGGCCCGGGCTCGTCCGGCGAAACCGGCCGCTCCGATCGCGCTGAACATCTGATGCGCTCGCCTGAGCTGCTCGCGCGCCTCGCGGCGGCGACGCATCCGTCGGAGCCATTCACCGTAGAGCAGGTAGGCACGCGCCAGCTGGGGACTGATCAGGCACCGCTGGAGGCGCGTGATCGCCTCTTGGTACAGCGCTTCGGCCTCGTCTCCGTCTGCGATCAAGGCCCGACTACGCGCGAGCATGCCCAATCCCCACTCCGTACTCGCCGGCAGCACCGACTCGGCCAGGCGTTCGACGGCGGCTGCGGCGACATCGCGCTCACGGCAGCGCGAGGCCGCCTCCACCAGCTCGGGAAGCGCCCTCGTTTGGACAGCGAAGTCCTGGTCGGCCTCCCTCGCGGCCGCCAGGGCCGCTCGGTACTCGCTGCGGCCGAGCCCCAGCACCGCAAGGGCGTATTGCGCGAAGCTGCCGAAGATCCCGACGCCGCGGTTGTCCCCGTCCCGCGTGCACCTGCGAGCGAGCGCGCGAGTCTCTCTGACGCGACCGCGCCAGGCCGCCACGATCATCGCACCGACGTCGGTTCGACCGAGCAGACCCGCCGTCCCGGTCGCGGCAGCCGCTTCGGCCGATTCCCCGAAGGCGGCCTCGGCGGCACCGAGCCGCCCTGCGATCAGCTCGTATGCCCCGAGCTGGCTGAGGGCATTCGGCAGGGCCATGAACGCGCCCGTGTCCCGGGCGAGCTGCACGTGGCGCAACGACAGCCCGCGTACGTCGTCGTCCTGCCAGAGGTCGAAGGCCGCGATGTAGCCCAATCCGAACCACCGTAGGTCTCCGTGCTCGCGCAACGCGTCGATCCCCGCACGAAGCGCGGGCCCCGCGGCACCGGGTCCCTGCGTGACGCGCACCGAAAAGCCGTCCAGCAGGAGGTCGGCGGCCGTGGGAGCCCTCGGCGGAGGTGGGGCGTCCGCCGCTGCCTGGCCGATCTCGAGCAAGGCTCCGGCTCTGCCAAGACGTCCGGCATAGATCGTCCCGGCGAGCGCCTCCAGGTACGTGTCGCGTGCCAGCCGCGCATCCAGGGATGCGAACGAGCGCGCAGCCTGGAGCAGGATTTCCGGCGCGCCCTCCGCGCTTCCTCGCGCCAGCTCGATGGCTCCACTGAGGCGCTGGGCTCGCGCGCGCTGGAGCACGTCTGGCAGTCCCGACACGATCTCGATCACGAGAGCGGACGCAGCCTCGACAGAACCGGCCGTCAGCTGGGTCTGCGCGGCGCCGAGCAAGCGGTCGGTACGGCTGCTCCGGTCGGGCGTAAGTTCGGCCGCGCGCAGGAGCAGCCTGGCCGCAGCCGCGTGGCCCCCTCGCCGCCGGGCTACACCGGCGGAGCTCTCGAGCTCTGCCGCCAGCGTCTCATCGGGCACGACGACCGCTGCGGCGCGGTGCCAGGCACGCTGGTCTGGGTCCCGTTTGGCGTCCGTGGCGTCGGCCAGAGCTCGGTGCACGCGCCGGCGGCTCGCAGCCGGCGCCCTCGCGTACACCGCCGACCTGACGAAGGAGTGACGAAACTTCAGCGGAGGGCCGGCGTCAACAATCCCTGCGGCTTCCGCGGAATCGAGGCTCTCCGGGTCGAGGCGGAGCGTGGCCGCGGCGCGCCAGAAAAGCTCCGCGTCCCCGCTGGCCTCGGCGGCAATCAGCAGCAACAGAAGCTGCGTTTCTGCCGAAAGGCGATCGATGCGCCGCGTAAAGACCAGTTCCAGGCTCTCGCCGACCGGCAGGGGCCGCGGAAGGGGAGATGAGCCCGAGCGCTGTTCCGTCGTCAGCGCGGCGGGCAACTCCAGGAGAGCGAGCGGATTGCCTCGCGATCGCGTCACCAGCCGATCCCGAACGCGGTCGTCGAGCGGGCTCGGCGTCGCGCGGTCGAGGAGCACTCGTGCCGCACTGTCCGAAAGGCCCTCGAGACGCAGCTCGACGAGCCCCTCGAACGGCAGATACTCGCCGGAGAGATCTCCGATCGCGACGACGAGCGCTATTCGACTGTCTCCGAGACGGCGCGCGACGAAGCCGAGCGTCTGAGCTGACGCGGAATCCAGCAACTCCGCGTCGTCGACAAGACAAAGAAGCGGTCGGCTGTCCGCGACGCGGGAGAGGAGGGCGAGGACGCCGCGGCCCACGAGGAAACGGTCGGGGGAACCGTCGCCGCCGCGTCCGAGGGCCGATTGCACTGCGTCGCGTTGCGGGGCGGGCAGCTCGGCAAGACCGTCGAGAAAGGGGGCGAGAAAACGGTCGAGCGCGGCGAAGGCGAGCTCCAGCTCCGACTCCAGACCCATGACGGCCGCCACGACCATCCCCGTTGCGGCGTCACTCGCATAGGCGAGCAGCGCGGACTTTCCGAGACCCGACCCTCCTCGAATCACCAGGGATCCGCCGGCGCCGTTCTTGGCCTGCTCGAGCAGGTCGTCGATGACAGCAGACTCATCGACGCGATCGAGCAGCTGGGGCTCGGCGACGATCACTGAGCAAGGGGCCATGAGGGCTTCGTGCGGATCCTCACTGCGAGCATAGACCCTCCGCCTCGGCAAGCCAGCGTGGGAACCCGGCGCTCTCCTTGATACGTGTAGGTTCCTCACCCCGACGGTAGAAGGTTCTTGAGGCAGAGAGATCGCCCGGCCCGGCCGTGTCGCCGCGCGCGCCGGCAGAGACTCGACGAAAGGGGATCCGACATGGCCGTCGACCAACCAGTTTGCCCGCGACATGGAAGGCCGGCCGTCGCGACGCGAACGCGCCTACTGCCGGATGGAACGCAGGAGACGGAGTATCTCTGCGACATCGACCTTGCCGAAGAACGAATGTCAGGCCGTCTCGGCCGCACGAGCCTCTTCGACGACTTCTTCTCGGACTTCTTCGACCGCGGAGGCGGCGGCCGCTCGCTGACGCCGTCGCGCCAAGTGGAGCGGGTCGACGTGACGGAGTTCTTCAGCGACGCCACGCGGGAGCTCCTGCAGCGGGCGGCGCAGACCGCACTCGAGTGGGGAAGCCTCGACCTCGACACCGACCACCTGCTGTACGCGGCGCTCCAGGACGGCGTCGTGCGCCACGTACTCGACCAGATCGACGCCGATCCGGAGGCGGTCGCCGCCCAGCTCGAGGAGGAGGCCGAGAAGGCGGAGCGCACGGACGTGGCACCGTCGCTGTCACCTGACGCGAAGGCGGCCCTGCTAGCGGCCTACGACGAGTCGCGGGAGCTGGGCAGCTCCTACGTCGGGCCGGAGCACGTCCTGCTCGCGCTCGCCCGCGATACCGACACCGAAGCCGCCGACCTGCTGGAGCGCTTCGGCGTCTCGCACACCAAGCTCCGCGGCGCGGTCATCCGGGGCGTGGAGCCATCCGGTGCGGCGCGCGAGACGAGTCCGACTCCCAAGCTCGACGAGTTCGGGCGTGACCTGACGGGCGAAGCTGCCGAGGGCAAGCTCGATCCGGTCATTGGCCGAGCAGACGAGATCGACCAGACGATCGAGATCCTGTCCAGGCGGACGAAGAACAACCCGGCCCTGCTCGGCGAGCCTGGAGTCGGCAAGACGGCGATCGTGGAAGGCATCGCCCAGCGCATCGTCAACGACGAGGTGCCCGACACGCTGTCGGGCAACCGAGTCGTCGCGGTCGACCTCGCGGGAATGATCGCGGGGACGAAGTATCGCGGCGAATTCGAGGAGCGCCTCAAGAATGTGATCGACGAGGTGCGCGCGACCGAGAACCTGATCCTCTTCATCGATGAGCTGCACACGGTCGTCGGGGCGGGCGCCGCCGAGGGCGCGATGGACGCTTCGAACATGTTGAAGCCGGCACTCGCACGGGGAGAGCTGCACGTCATCGGCGCTACGACCCTGGACGAGTACCGCAAGAACATCGAGAAGGATCCCGCGCTCGAGCGCCGGTTCCAGCCGGTCTTCGTACGCGAGCCAACCGTCGACGAGACGATCGAGATCCTGCACGGGCTCAAGGACCGGTACGAGGCGTTTCACCGTGTCCGGATCTCGGACGAGGCGATCGTGGCCGCGGCGGAACTGTCCGACCGGTACATCCGCGATCGCTTCCTTCCGGACAAGGCGATCGACCTGATCGATCAGGCGAGCGCGCGCGTTCGGCTCAGGACGAAGACGAAGGACGACGACACGAGGTCGCTCGAGGAGGACCTCCGCCGGCTGGCGCGCGAGCGCGACCAGGCGACGGCGGCCGAGGACTACGACCGGGCCGGCGAGCTCAAGGACCAGATCGAGTCGCGGCGCGGCGACCTCGATGAGCGCCGAAAGGGACGCTCACGGGCCGCCGAGGTGACGGCGGAGGACATCGCGGAGATCGTCTCGCGGGCGACCGGCATCCCGGTCTCCCAGCTCACGACGGAGGAACGCGAGCGCCTGATGCGGCTCGAAGAGGAGCTGCACGGCCGCATCGTCGGTCAGGAGGAGGCGGTGGCCGCAGTCGCCGAGGCGGTGCGCCGAGCGCGCGCCGGGCTCGCCGACCCGAATCGCCCGGACGGGAGCTTCCTCTTCCTCGGCCCGACGGGAGTCGGCAAGACCGAGCTCGCCCGCGCGCTCGCCGAGGCTCTCTTCGGCGACGAGGACCTGATGGTCCGCTTCGACATGAGCGAGTACCAGGAGCGGCACACGGTCGCGCGGCTCGTCGGCGCTCCGCCCGGCTACGTCGGGTACGAGGAGGCCGGCCAGTTGAGCGAGGCCGTGCGGCGGCGGCCGTACGCCGTCCTCCTGTTCGACGAGGTCGAGAAGGCGCACGCCGACGTCTTCAACATCCTGCTGCAGATCCTCGACGACGGCCGCCTCACCGACGCTCAAGGCCGCACGGTGGACTTCAAGAACACGATCGTGATCATGACGTCGAACCTCGGCGCCGATCGGATCCAGGAGTACGCTCGCAAGGGCGGCGACTTCGATCGGCTGAAGGACGACCTGATGGAGGTCCTGCGCTCCAGCTTCCGGCCCGAGTTCATCAACCGGATCGACGAGATCATCGTCTTCCGCGCCCTGACCGACGAGCAGCTGGCCGACATCACGAAGCTTCTGCTCGACCGCCTGGCCAGACGGCTTCATGCGCAGGGCATCGAGGTCGTTTTCGAAGACGAGGCGGTGCGTCTGCTCGCCCGCGAAGGCTTCGATCCGGAGTTCGGCGCGAGGCCGCTGCGGCGGACCATTCAGCGGCTTGTCGAGAACGAGCTCTCGCGGCTAGTTCTGGCCGGCACCGCGCAGCCCGGCGACCGGGTCAGCGTCGGGGTACGTGACGGTGAGCTGCGGTTCGACGTCGAACGAGGCGAAGGCCCGCAGCCGGACGAGGCAGTTAAGGAGGAGGCTGCCGCGCAGGCCGCGTCACCGGCGTGACAGCCGCCCCTGCTCCCTCGGGCGAGGGTGCAGTCGAGGCGCGGCCCACGGTCAGCCTCGGCGTCGTCGTGGCGCCCGGCCTGACCCATGACATCACCCCCGAGACCGCGGCGGAGCTCGCCGAGGATCTCCGCCGCTCGCACCCGTCGGTCGACTGGCACGCCGACCTGGTGGTCGACAGGCTGGTCGAACCGCCGGCTCCCACGTCCGACATCTTCGAGGCGGCGCGCGCCATGCTGCTCGAGCGCGACTGGGATCTCGGGATCGTCATCACCGACCTGCCGCTGCGCCGTGCGCGGCGGCCCGTCTCGCATCATCTGATCCCGACCTACGGGATCGCGATTGTGTGTCTGCCCGCGCTCGGCGCCATCCACGTCCGCCGTCGGCTTCGGCGGACCCTGGCAGACCTCGTCGACGAGCTCGCGGGAGACGACAAGGGCGAGGCGCTCCTGGAGCTCGCCACCGACACGGCGGAGCGGCCAGGGTGGATGCGCGTTCTCTTCGTTCCGATCGTCTTCGTCGCCAATCTCAGGCTGCTCTTCGGAATGGTGAGGGCGAACCGGCCTTGGCGCTTCGCGGCACGTCTCTACCGCGCCCTGGTCGCCGCGGTCGCGGCCGGCGCATACGGAGTCGTCGTCGCCGACATCTGGCGGCTCTCGAGCGCGATGGGCGCCTGGCGGCTCGCCGTCACCTCCCTGCTCTCGATCGCCTTGACGATCGTCCTCGTCATCGCCGCCCACGGGCTCTGGGAGCGGGCGCCCGACTCCCGGGTCCGGGAGCAGGTGATTCTGTTCAACGTCGCCACCGCGGCGACCGTGACGATCGGGGTGCTCACCCTCTACCTCGCGCTCCTCGGCCTGATCCTGGCCGGCGCCGGCCTGGTGATCGCGCCGGGCCTCCTTTCGGCGACCCTGGACGAACCTGTCGGCTTCGGCGACTACGCGATGCTGGCCTGGTTCGTCGCCTCCCTCGCCACGGTCGGAGGCGCTCTCGGCGCGGCTCTCGAGTCCGACGAGGCCGTGCGAGAGGCCGCGTACGCGTATGTTCCTTCGACGACGGCGATGAGGCGCTAGATGGACCCGCTCAGCCTGCTCTGGATCTTCTTTATCCTCGCCTCGCTGCAGCCGGCCGTGCAGCGCCAGTACCTCGTCGCGCAGCGGCGGAGACGTCTGGAGGGGATCTCACGGGCGCGAAACGCGACAGTGATCACGCTCATCCACCGTCAGGAGACGATGTCGCTCTTCGGCTTTCCGCTCGTCCGCTACATCGACATCGACGACTCGGAGAGCGTGCTGCGCGCGATTCGCGACACGCCCGACGGACAGCCGATCGAGATCATCCTGCACACGCCGGGCGGTCTCGTCCTGGCGGCGCAGCAGATCGCCGCCGCCCTCATGGCCCACGACGGCCGTGTCACGGCGGTGATCCCCCACTACGCGATGAGCGGAGGAACGCTGATCGCGCTTGCCGCCGACGAGATCGTGATCGAGTCGCACGCTGTGCTCGGCCCGGTCGACCCGCAGCTCGGCCAGTACCCGGCCGCCTCGATTCTCGCTGCCGTCGAGCATCCGGGCCGGCACGACGACAACACCCTGATTCTCGCCGACGTCTCACGCAAAGCTCTCTTCCAGGTCGAATCGTTCACACGGCGGATGCTCGAGCGGCATCTCGACGCCGATCGAGCCCGCGACGCGGCTCGCCTGCTCGCCACGGGGACCTGGACGCACGATCATCCGCTGCAGGTGACCGAGCTGGAGACCCTCGGCCTCCCCGTCCGCGTCGGCGTCGGAGAGGAGGAGCGTGAGCTCATGACCCTGTATCCGCAGCCGCGCGGCCGCCAGCCTGCCGTGGAGTACGCGCCGGGTGCGCCCGAACGCCCGGGGCTGCCGGGACGGCGGGAGCCTCCACGACCTGCTCGGGCGGGACGACGATGAGCACAGTCGTTCACTACGAGCTCGTCACCGTCAATCGCGCCGGCATCGAACGCCGCCGCCCGTATACGACCGCCGAAGAGCTCGGTGCCGGCGACGTGGTCCTCGTGGAAGGCCGCTACTGGCTCGTCGAGCGGGTAGAGACCTCGAGTGGAGGTTCTCCTGCGCGCGCGCACGCGAAGCCCGCCCGGTACCGCCTGGTGCTCCGCCATCCTGACGGCCGCGTCGAGGCAGGCGCGCTCCGGCGCTACCAACCCGATGCTCCGAGCCTCGGCCACGCCTTCAGCACGCTCGAGAACGGGCGGCCCGTCAACTGGGAGGTAATCGACCGGCAGCTGGAGCGGGATGCAGAGGACGAGCCGTACCTGGAGCTCGTCGCAGAGCGGGACTACAGCGAGGTCGAGGAAGTCCCCGACCACGAGCTCGAGCATGCGCTCGTCCGCCGCAGCTGGGACGACCTGCCGGAGGCCGCAGCGGCGACCTTCACGCGCGCCGAGCAGGCCGGGCTGGCAGTCGAGCTCGTCGCGCTCGATCCGGGCGAGTCGCCCGACTGGGCGGAGGCCGAGGAGTACCTGGACGCACTCGCTCTCGAGGAGGTCGAGGACGACCTGTTGGAGCTCTGCGGCGTCGATGTCGATCGCGTTCCCCGCGACCAGTGGCTCGAGCGGGTCAAGGAACGGCTGCGATCAGACCTCGAGAGCTTCCGCAGGGACGTCGAGGGCGACCACGACGAGATCGAGGAGTGGGACTTCCGCGGAGGACGCATCTTCGCCTCCGTGGGAAGCTACGAGGACGAGGCGGACCCTGACAGCGGCCACGGCTGGATGTGCCGCCTCGTGGACGCGGGCGTTCTGGCCGCGGCCGGGTTCATGCGGATTCGAAAGGCACAGTTGGTCCCGAATGACACGTAGAAAGCAGCAGGAGATCGAAGCGCTGCCTCTCCGCGAAGAGCTCGACGCGCTCGTTCACCACTACTACCACCTCCGGAACGAGCACGAGCGTGCCGATCCTGAGAGCTCGACGAGGAGGCGGCTCGAGGACCGCATGCTCGAGGTGCGGGAGACGTTCGAGCGCCTGCTCGAGGAATGGGTCCCCGACCCGGACCTCCAGGAGGCGTGGCGCGAGCACATCCGCAACCGCGGGCCGGCGCCGCCGGAACCGCCTGCGATCCGCCCGCTCGTGTACCAGGGTCGATCGAAGGTCTCGGGCTCGATCGTGGAGGTCCGCAGGAAGGGTGACGAACTCCTGGTGGAGGTGGACGGGACACTGCTCGAGCGGGTCGCGGCGGAAAAGGATCTCGCGGAGCCGACGCCCGCACTTCGCTTCCGCGTCAACGGCACCGAGTTCGAGGAGACCTTCAACGCGTCGCCGGAGGCGCTGCGCTCGCTCGCCGATTTCCTCGGCCAGGGCGGCTCACCGCCCTGGGAGCACGCGTCGGAATTGCTCGCCGACGGTCTAATCGACGTCCACTTCGACCTGACGCCTCGGGGACGGCGGGCGCTGGCACGACTGCCGTGAAGTCGGAGGATCAGAAGCGAGAGGTCGAGGCGCTCCAGCGCGAGCTCGAACAGACGCGTGCTGCATTCAGCGGTGCCGAGCGTCGGGCGCGGACCTACCTCGTCGAGCACGGCGTGCTCGATCAGACGAATCGCGGCCTCTCGGTCCTCCTGCGAGAGGCTTCCGAGGAGGACGATCAGACCGCCGCTGCTCGCGCCTCCTCGAGCACCTGAAGCGCCTCCGCTCGATCGCCGAAGCCCGCGGTCCTCGTCGTCACGCCCTCGAGCTCCTTGTAGACCTTGAAGAACTGCTCGATCTCCGCGCGGAAGGCCTCCGGGATGTCGTGGAGATCGCGCATCTCCGACCAGAGAGGGTCCTTCAACGGGACGCAGAGCAGCTTGTCGTCCTGCCCCTTCTCGTCGACCATACGAAAGACGCCGACCGTTCGAACGCGGATCCGGCAGCCCGGAAAAGTGGGATCGCCGACGAAGACGAGTGCGTCGAGCGCGTCCCCGTCGCCGGCGAGCGTCCCCTCCACGTAGCCGTAGTCGGCCGGATAGACCGTCGAGGTGAAGAGTCGCCGATCGAGCACGATCGCGTCGAGATCGGGGTCGTACTCGTACTTGTTCCGCGACCCGCGCGGGATCTCGACCGAGACGACGATTTCGTCCTCGAGCTCAGGAATATCCACCACCTCCCGGTCGTTAAAAGTAGTACAGGGCGAACCCGAGAAAGTCGACTCTCGCGAGCGGCCATTCTTGCGGTGCGCCGGAGTATCTCCGGGAGGCGAACAAACCTTGAAGCGAATTCATCCTGAGCTCATGCAGACGACCGTGCGCTGCGCGTCGTGCGGGACGACGTACACGACCCGTTCGGTTCGCAGCGAGATCTCGGTCGACGTCTGCTCGAACTGCCATCCCGCCTACACGGGCGTGGAGCGGCCGGTCCAGGCCGGCAGCCGGATCGAGCGGTTCGAGCGCCGGCGCGCGGCGGCTCGCCGCCGTGTGGCGGCATAACCATCAACACAAGAGGAGTGAGAAACCTGACGAACATCGTTGAAACGCCCCTGCCGGCCTTCTTCGAGGAGGTCGAGGAGCGGGGGATGATCACGGAGGAGGAACTCGAGGCCTTCGCGCTCGAGCACGACCTCGACTACGACGAG
>OBLR010000386.1_pt1 | contig 10860 bp, 9 predicted proteins | sample 1519891 | NCBI WGS metagenome assembly OBLR01 (sample SAMEA3113583, study PRJEB22503) | soil metagenome | reverse complement strand
TGACAATTTCGCTTACAAATTGAAGAGGCCAACATCTTCTACTCCTTTCACTATAATGTTCTTCCTAACTCGTCATCCGTCATCTAATTTCGAACTGGCTTTAGTTAGTGGTTGTAATATGCTTTCTTTTTGGGTGTATTTTGCTTCCTTCCTCTTTTTTACATCCTCATTATCCTCTGTAGTCAAACCTACTACCTGGGTTATTCAAAAAGCTGAACGCATATGATACAGGGGTCTCCTGTAGTTGACGTTCCGCTATTTCGTGTTCGCTTATAGTTTGCAAGTTGTTAATGCATAATATATAGAAGGGGGTGGTAATAAAGCGACATGATTGGCGCTCATACAATAACATCAGGAATCGTAGAAAACAACAGACCTACTTCAAATGGGACCTTTGATTCAGGGTTGATAAACACAGGAGACAGTTTTCCTTTTGTTTTTGATAAAGCTGACGAATACCCATATTATTGCACAATTTATCTAGGGATGACCGGCATGGTCATCGTAAGTTGAATGAAAACCATTTCCCTGACCTCAGCCCAGGTCCAAGAGCTCGTACAAATCGCGAAAGATGCTCTTCCAAATGAGTGCTGTGCATTCCTTCTGGCTGAGCATAATAATAGTGGAAAAGTGGCCATGATTCTACCTATGCGAAACATCGATGAGTCGCCTGTTTCTTTTAGCATTGACCCAGCGGAACTCCTGAATGCTTACAACCTTGCGGACGCCAAAGGCATGGAAGTCGCTGCGATCTTCCACTCGCATCCTGCAAAGGCATCGCCATCTAGTACTGATATGATGTATATGGAGATAAACCCTGTAATATGGATTATTTATTCAACGACACAAAATGAGATTAGGGCGTTTGTGGCCGAAAATCAGGTCATTAAAGAAATATCTATAAAGAATTCCAATTAACATTATGGCGTTAGCCTTTCGGTGTCTCTAGGATACAGGACAACTTCCCGTACATTTTGTTCCCCTGTGAGAACCATCATTAAGCGATCATAGCCAAGTCCCCACCCCGAGTGTGGAGGCATGCCCCAATCGAAAGCTTTGAGATGCTCTCGGAACGAAGCAGGATTCAATCCTTGTTCTCCAAGTCTTCTACGCAGTTCTGCAGGGCTATGCAAGCGACGTCCACCCGATGCAAGCTCTAAGTAGTTGTGCTGTAAGTCAAAAGACTTTGAAATTTTAGCATTTTCCTCCTTTTCATGTATGTAGAAAGGCTTTAGCTTTAAGGGCCAGTCCATAATGAAGTAAAAACCTGGATGCAAAACTCCTAATCTTCTTAATGCAGAATCTGACAGATCGTCTCCAAACTCCAACTTTTCACCCTCTTTAATGAGTTCGTCTATACAATGTTCATAAGTCAGCCTCTCTATTTTTGTGACGGAAACTTCTTTTGCACCTATTTCTACGAGGTCTGCTTTGTGCTTTTCATTAAACTCTAGTGCGACTTTTCTTACTAGCTGCTCTAGGATGTCCATAACCTCTTCGTAGTCAAGGAATCCGGCTTCAATGTCAACGCTTGTAAACTCAGATAAGTGCCTGACTGTATGAGAGTATTCTGCACGGAAGTACGGCCCAATCTCAAAAACTCTGTCAAGGCCAAGGGTTAATTGCTCCTTGTACAATTGTGGACTTTGTGCAAGGTAAGCCTTTCTCTTAGCGAAGTATTCAAATCCAAAAAGGTTTGCTCCTCCCTCGCTCGCGCTGCCGATTATCTTGGGTGTATTGACTTCAATAAAGCCCTGCGAGCATAGTACGTCTCTTATGATCTTAAGCCCACTTGAACGTAGACGGAAAATCGCTGCTACTCGAGGGTTCCTTAAATCAAGTGCACGAGAATCAAGCCGTTTATCTATTGCGGATTCAACCCTCCCAGTAGGATCTATCGGCAGAGGATGAACTGCTTCAGCAAGCACGATAAATTCGCTTGCCTTTAATTCGACAGAAAAGTTTCGCGCTTTGCTTTCCTGTACTACACCCTTAACTATCACCGCACTCTGTCTAGGGGCCTGCAGGGCAGCTTGGACATTGCTACCTGTAACGATCACTTGACAAACACCTGTGACATCCCTGATCGTTGCGAAAGCAAGTTTGCCGATGTCCCGTATATCCTCTATCCATCCTCCTACCCGTACCTGTTGTCCAATCAAAGTATGGTCAATCTGACGGGCATAATGGGTTCTTTTGATATCGTTTAGCGACACTTTTCCTACTTCCTTTTTTGATTGTTATTGAACTCGACTAGAAGTTCGATGTTCCTAACAGCTTTTGCGATCTTTTGAGCTTTGTCCAAATTGTATTGCATATCTTTAGGTTCATCGGCCAAAACTACCTTTGTAAGCTTGTTCGCCCCAGGAAGCCAGAAGAAGTTTACCGATAATACTTTAGTCGGATGGAATATACTTTCAATGAAACGCCTGTCGGATGCCTCGGTTTCAACAAACCAGACCTTCTGTCCCATTTCTTTTTCAATCTTGTTAACGAGCTCTTGATTGCCACGAAGCACACTTACATCATGTCCCCGAAGGACAAGCACAAAGTCGCCGTTCACCCTTGTGCCACGAATAAGGGTGAACTTGTTGATTTCTTGGTTCCGATCTGCTAAACTAATTAACTTCTTTGCAGCATCAATATCATCTTGCGTAATGCTTCCCGACTTCAGTTTTGCTTCGCATGTTCTGCAAAGCATTCCAGATTTGGCATCAAAGGAGCAGATCGGTGTTTTCAATGATTATAAACTTACCATAATTTGTGTTTTGGGTTATATAACCCATATGCATTCGCATGCTTCTGCAGAGAGATTCGTGATTGTGAAAAATTGAAATGGCTAGCTAAATGAGGTAAACATAATGTTACATTCTCCGAGCTCTAACGTTCACTATAGTATCAAGCGCGTTGCCAATAAGCACGAACGCAAGCCCCGTTATTGCTATCATCATACCTGGTGGAACCATCCACCACCACAGGCCCCTTGACATTGCCCCTGCGGAATGTGCATCATGCAATATCTGGCCCCAGGTTGGGATTGAGGGATCGCCAAGACCCAAAAAAGAAAGAGCGGCTTCACCTAGAATTGCACCAGGAACAGATATGGCAATGGTAGCAAACGTCAGTGGCAGGAGCTGCGGAATTACATGTTTAAAAATTATCTTTGTGTCAGATTGACCCATCAACTTTGCTGCTTCTACGTACTGGAGGTTCTTAATCTGAAGTGCAAGACTTCTGCTTATCTTTGCCATTCCGACCCAACCAAAAATCACCAGAAACCCTGTTATCAAAAATATATTACTCCCTACCGTTACCGAGAGTATCACAAGAATGGGAAGAGTAGGAAGAGAATAAAACAGATCGTTTATGCGCATTAGACCCTCATCAGTCCGGTTTCCCTTATATCCGGCTACAACGCCATATAGCAGGCCAATGAATACCGCAGCTACTGACACAGTAAGGCCGATGAAGAGTGCAACAGGTGCACCCCATAAGAGGCCAATCGCCAGATCTCGGCGTAAATCATCTGTTCCCATAATACCATAAACCTTGCCACCCAATATGATTTCCGAGTCGATAACAATGTCGCTTGGATCAAACATATAGAATGTAGTCCGGATGATGTATGTCCCTTTAAGCACCTCATTCTGCTCTGTTTCAGAAAAAATCATGACTTGCGGCCTAGCAGGATCGACTGGGTATGCGAATAGATTGCTATAGCCAGCAAGGCTATCTGCGATAAGTCTGTCTGTAGAAAAGATCGTGGCAGAAAACTCGTTGTTCGGGTTCTGAGAGGGAGGAAGAGATGCAAAGTAAATCTGAAATTCACTACCGTCAGGCCTAATTACATCTACCTGAACTGCCGGTTGAATATCGCCATATCTGGCAGAATACATAATCATGAAATCACTAGGGAAAGAATCATAATCAAAATTAAGCTCATAAGAATGGGTCTCAATACGGACGCCATTTTCTGTAATATCGCTTTTCTCAGCATCCTGCGATGTCATGGCCAAATGCTCTGGTACTTTTAGCCCTAGCAGATTTATCCAAACTGGCATAGCAGACTGTGGTTGGTCAATCCAGAAGTTTGGGTTATTCCATTGAGTGAAAGATTCCAGTGGAATAGCCGCAATTGCATAGATTGTTATCAGGAAAAGTCCAAGTAATATTGCTAGACCTGCAATACCGCTTTTGGACTTTTTAAATTCCTTTACAACTTGTGACGTAGAAAGAGATTCTATAGGATCTGTCAGGTGACTTTCACCCTTGGGTCAAAATATGCAAATAGTATATCAGTAAGAAACACCGTCAGGATGAATATGAGTGTGGATATGTATGTCAAGCCGATAATGATAGGTATGTCTCTAAACCCTATTGCTTGATAATACAGGCTCCCCATGCCCGGCCACCCAAAAACTGCTTCTACCAGAATAGCGCCGCCAAACGAGCCGGCAAGGCTCAAGGCTACGACTGTTATGATCGGTGGCGCCGCATTTTTCAGAGCATGAGAATACAAGATCTTCTTTTGAGGTATACCTGCTGTCTTTTTGGCTATAATATAATCTTCCCCTAGAATCCCAATCACGAAATAGCGTACAATATACGCCCATGAGCCGAATCCAACTAGGACTATCGTGATAAGAGGCAAAAGCATGTGATAAAGTACATCTATTATATAAGATGGATCGGATGGAGAGGTAAGAGGAGTAGCACGTGCAGGAAAAATATGATATGTGAATGCAAAAGCAAAGATCATAAGCATACCCACCCACCATGGAGGAAAGCTACTACTGAACACAGCAAAACCAGAATTCACCTTGTCCCATAAAGAGCCGGCACGACTTGCCACAAACGCGCCAAGATAAAGGCCAATGACTGTGATGATCAAAGTCGAAGTAGTGAAGAGCAATACTGTCTTTGGCACTTTTTCGAGAATGATATCACGCACATTTGTAGAGCCGCTTTCACTTGTAAGATAATTAGACTTTCCAAGATCGAGCAACATCACCTTCAATACTGTGTTTGTGAATCGCTTCGGAGAATACCATGGCTCATCAAGGCCAATCGACTTTATCTGGAGCTGAATTCTTTGGTCAATATAATTTTGACGCTCCACATTATTTTGGAATTTGATATCGCTAAGGTTTGTCTCTTCGATCACAAAAGACCTCGTAGCATCAAGGAGGATCTTATCCATGGTAGGACCAAGAAGAGCCATTGTCAATACTAATGTTGAAAAAAGTACTATTATCATGTTTAACGAGCGCTTAATAATAAATCGGCCAAAGTCTCCCAATTACAATTAATCACCGCCCAGCCGTTATATTTCTCTACCAACTTCGTCTATGCATATATATTTGACTATGAAAGAAATAGTACAGTAAATTGTAAGAGGTTCGCCCTTGCAATACGGTGACTCAGACGCAAGGCCTATACGCATGTTGCCAGAAAATACGTTTCTACGCACCATGAATTATGATTACAGAGGCCGGCCGCACGGTAAATTACTCCGGGAGAGTTAGTTGTAACCTTTAGAGGGTTCTTGATTTGTTGTTAATCTGTCATGTTAATAGGCGATTGTAAACAATGCATGTTACCAATAATGATGGCACTATGGGACGTGCATTGGGCATTGAGCGCAATCATCCAATAATAGACCTAAGCGGGAGCCCTGTACGCTCATCTTTTGGACAGCAGGGCCATAAGGCCTTGTTCCTCATGTGTGCATGACGGTCGGATTACCCTGAGGCAGCAGCTGCTCCGGGAGCCGCAAGAATAGTGCTTGAAGAGATGTCAGGTCGGAGGGCTACGTTGCTTACTGCGAATATCTTGATGGTATTTGGTCCTTGAGATAACTTTGCGGTCATCTCGGATGTAAGATCAATATTGAATTCTCCTTGACTTCCCTGCTGCTGAGCTTCTCCTGTAGCCACTACTGTTCCATCCTTGTTTGAAACAAAGTAGTTGACAGTAACGTTGCTGCTTGGCTCGCCAGCTAGTTCGACATTGACCTTTATTGGAGTGGGTTGACCCATCGATACTATTCGTGGGACGTCGACACTGGTAATGTCAGCCAACCTAGGTGTCTCATAATTGGACCAGTGGCCCGCTTCAAACGGATATGAGGCATCTCTAAATGCATTAATGGTTATAGTCCCTCCTGCTACGTTGAAATTGTCAAGATAGAAAGCACCATTGCTAATTATTGCATGACCGTGGTTTTCAATCCAGCTGATGCTGGCATCATAGCGTCTGATTGCATCTTGCACAGTTACTATATCTTTTAGGCCAGCCGGAATGTATTGCTCATTTTTCATCTCTTGGAGCTCTGCCTTTATCATATCTGCATGCTCCCTTACAATTGGGTCATACCATCCAACTCCTTTCGCTTGTGCATCACTCCTAGAATATGCAAGTTTACCTTCCATTACGATTCTTTCCGATGCAGCTGTAATCTCCCATGGCTCATTGACAAAGAACACCCCAGAGTCAGCGATCTCCTTTTCATCATAATGCCAAATGTCAATGAAAGATTCAATCCTATCGGGGGAAACATATCTTGTTCCCTTTGAGAGCTTAAGGGCTTCCGCTGCAACTGGCGTAAATTCAGGATCTATTGTGCGGTCTCCAGTGCCGTTATTAGTCCCCCACTCATAAGTGAAATAATCACTATACATCATGTCAGAAACATCCATGGGTATACCATGATGCCAGTTTGAATAAAGTGGTGTGAATGTGACCTTGCTTGTGGCAGTGGATCCTTCGCCTGATTGAACCCATTGCTGAAGCGTCTGATTCCATTTTATGGTATCTGCAGGCATATCCAATTTGCCAAGAGGTCCTTGGGTCGTGATGTTTGTCCAAGGGCTTCGAAACGAGATAACCTCGCCAGTATATGGATGTCTAAAGGTATCAGAATCTGCAATCATGAAATAAATGCTTCTGCTATAGAGATCCTGCAGACCTGCAATTGTATTCCAGGATCCTTGATGGATCTGTTTAACTCCTATGTCAAGCGACGAGTTCCCGTCTCCTGACCTTGCATTTAGCAGAGAATACTTGCTTGTGATTCCTGCTCCAAAATCGTTTACAAAACCCTGTACAGAGGCAGAGGAAACAAACGGGTCAGTCTTTTGGGCAACAAAGATCCTGACAGATTCTTGAATACCCATTTTTATTGCATCATTTACAAGCTGATTCCTTTCCTCCTCAGATGTAAAGTTGAAAAATGCTATTTTTTGAGTAACCTCATCTAGCGTAGCATTCTGGTAGTTCCAATAGGTAGGATTCTGAGATCCAGGCATTCCACTTAACCACGGCGCATACATCTGGGCAGGAATTATTGGATTATATTTCACAAAAGCACTAGTTCCACCCATTTCCTCAGTATATAGTTGCCATTGCATGTTCTTTGGATCTGAGGCGTACACTACTATGTTGGCCTTGTTCAAATCACCGTAGTCTCTCTGGACAGTGAAGCCAATCTTCTCTAGCTCTGAGGCGACCATCTCTCCCATTGATTCCTTTTTGACGTCGTCTTGTCTTATTAGTACCTTTATGGTAACAGGAACTCCATTGAATTGCCACTTGCCATTGATATTTGTAGCACCAGCACCAGTCATTGCCGCAGAGATCATGTTTGATGCAAGTGAAGGATTATACCTAAAGCCAAATGATTCAACCGTATTAATGATATTCAGATATTCCGGTGAATATACCCCGAATGGATCAAAAAGCGGATTGCCGTAGCCCTTCAGGATCTCATTTACAACAAATTCTCGATCTATGAGATAGTTTAATGCATAACGGACTTCCTTGAATTGAAACGGATTGAGAACATTAGGATCGGCTGCAGGAGCAGGGTTAGCAAGAAACCCTAAAGAACCGGCCGTTTTATCATATACCTTTAACCTGGGATCATTCTTTGCATTATTGGCAGCTTCTTGAGGGATTGGAAAGAAATAACTGTCGAGGAAACCCGATTTGACCTCTTCAAGTGCAAGATTCTCGTCCACCCGATGGATAAATCTTGCCTGATCTATAAACGGACCTTTTTTTGCTGCCTGCGAGAAAGCAGGATTTTCAACTAATGCAGAACTGAGTAAAATAACTATAACAGCACAAACAAAATAGGAATGAAATCCTAGTTTTCTCAACGCTATCAGGCACTGTACCACTGGGTATTATATCTTTCTAAAAATCCAATCCGCTCATTTGATTTGTACTTCTGGTACGGCATCTATCAGCGACTTTGTATAAGGATGTACGGGATTGGATAGGATGTTATCAATTGGACCCATCTCGATTATTTTACCACTCTTCATAATAGCCAAATCGTCTCCGACATATCTTGCGGTCGATAGATCATGTGTGATATAAATGTAGGAAATATTGAATTTCCGTCTTAGGGTCTGCATAAGTCCTAATATTTCACCCCTAACCGAAACATCTAACATCGACACGGGCTCATCAGCAACGATGAGTGAGGGGCGAAGCACAAGCGCTCGTGCGATTGCGACCCTCTGCCTTTGACCTCCTGAAAGAGTATAGGGCAACCTGCCTGCTATATCCTCTGCTGGCTCCAGACCAACGTCACTTAGCGCATTCAGAACTTGTTCTGATCTCTGCTCCTTTGAAGATATCTTGTCGTGAATGTTGATCGGCTCCATAATTATATCCTTGACCTTCATACGTGGATTGAGAGAGGCATAAGGATCTTGGTATACCATTTGGGCTGCACGTCTAAAGCCTCTCAGGTGTCTCCCCTTTGAGCGCATTATGTCATTTCCTTCGAATATTATTGATCCAGCATCCGGATCTATAGCTCGCATTACAAGTCTTGCGACAGTGGTCTTGCCTGAGCCAGAAGCACCCGCAAATACTAAAACCTTACCGCGGTCGACGGTGAAGCTTACATCGTCTACTGCTTTGACAAATTGGCGCAGCGCTCCAGGCCTAAAGAATTGGCGCAAAGTCTTATTGATAGGAAAATACTTTCTGAGCCCTTTTGCCTCAAGCACAACGTTCAACTGGTTGCAGTTGCAAGAGTTGGTAATATAAACAAAATCGGGGTGCCATGTGGAGGCTCCCAGAATCCTATTATAGTCTTAACCGCCTTTTTCTTTTGCTATTGCCCAAACTAAGAGTGTCCGGCCTCAAGACATATTATTTTACGGAGTACGGGATAATCAGAGCAGTGGATGGCATCAACTTGGATATTGGAGACGGCCAGTCAGTTGGCATAGTGGGCGAGTCAGCATGTGGCAAAAGCACACTAGGGGCAACAATCATGCGATCTGTACAGTTACCAGGTAGAATAGTTGAAGGAAGTATGGCCCTCGGAAATAACGATGACATTGTCAAGATGTCGCCATCTGAATTTGATACGAAGGTTCGGTGGAAGAGAATAGCAATGGTCTTTCAGGGCGCCATGAACGCCCTCGATCCTGTATACACTGTCGGAAGCCAGCTGCGGGAAATACTAAAAGAACATAACTTTGAAGGAAAAATCGAGGATAAAGTAGCAGAGTCGCTCCAACAAGTTGGCCTCGATTTGTCAATTGCGAGACGCTATCCCCACGAACTGTCAGGCGGTATGAAGCAACGTGTTGTGATCGCTATGGCTCTATTGCTTAATCCGGAAGTCTTGATAGCTGATGAACCAACAACTGCCCTTGACATGTTGAATCAATCACAAATCATAAATTTGCTTAAAAAATTGCAAAAAGAAAAAGGAATTACAATAGTACTAATAACTCATGATCTTGCGCTTGTGTCACAGATTACGAACAAAATAGGCATTATGTATGCAGGACAATTAGTAGAATTCTCCACCACAATGGATATTTTCAAGAATCCTCGGCATCCTTATACTCAGGCTTTAATTGAATCTATCCCACGTCTCAAGACAAAGGACAAGAAAATACACTTTATCAAAGGAACACCGCCTTCGTTACTTCATCCGCCCAAGGGTTGCAGATTCCGTGATCGCTGCAGCTATGCGATGGAAGTGTGCGAGAGTGAGCCTCCAGAGTTTAAGACGGAATCAGGGTACGTCCGTTGTTGGCTGTACGATAGCTCCGCAGAGAAACCCCCAACCTTAAAAAGCATGGGATGCTAAGGAAACATCACGGTCTGTAGGTAATTTCAAAGATGGTAAACTCGATATTAGCGCATTTTCCTTTTCCGACGGTCAGGGAAAAGCAAAAGAAAGTCCTTGATATGATCGATTCAGCAATTAAGTCTGGCTACAAACATATATTTCTCGAAGCTCCCACCGGCTTTGGCAAGACACCCGTCGCAATAACACTTGCGCGCTACCTCGGTAGCTCCCATATCTGCACAGCGACGAAAGATCTACAGACTCAGTATAGGCGAGACTTTCCTTTCGTGGTCGATGTAAAGGGAAGAAGCAATTTTCCTTGTATTGTTAAGGAGGATATGGGATTGGATGAGAGTTGCAACTATGGGCCCTGCATTAAGGACGAATCTTATGATTGTTCCTACAAAACTCGGCTTAGTGACTACAGGGTCGAGGGTCAAGGGACACTTCATGAGCTGGTTAAACTAGATGCTTTCGCAGAGCGTAGGTATGAGGAGAAGCTTCGATTAAAACCAAAGTTAGTCGATCTAGACTGGAAACCATGTCATTATTATCACCAAAAATGGATAGGTAATCTCTCTACTCATACTGTGTATAATTATAGATACTTCTTATCAGACATATTTTATGCTGGCGCAACACAGAAGCGTAAACTGCTAGTTCTTGACGAAGCACACCAGCTTGAAAATGAGGTAGGCGATTTCAGGAGTTTCACGGTCAGGAAGAATATGTTGCCGTTCTTAAAGATGCATATG
>OBLR010000385.1_pt1 | contig 10866 bp, 8 predicted proteins | sample 1519891 | NCBI WGS metagenome assembly OBLR01 (sample SAMEA3113583, study PRJEB22503) | soil metagenome | reverse complement strand
GCGCTCGGGGTGTGCGGCACCGACCGGGAGATCGCGGCTGGCGGGTACGGCTGGGCGCCGGCGGGCGCCGACCGCCTCGTCCTCGGGCACGAGTCGCTCGGCCGGGTGCGCAGCGCACCCGATGGCGCCGGACAGCGGCCGGGTGATCTCGTGGTCGGGATCGTCCGGCGCCCCGATCCCGAGCCGTGTCCCGCCTGCGCGCGCGGGGAGTTCGACATGTGCCGCAATGGGCGCTACACCGAGCGCGGCATCAAGAAGATCCACGGGTTCGGCTCCCAGTTGTGGACCGTCGAGGCCGACTACGCGGTCCGGCTGGATCCGGGCCTGGCCGATGTCGGCATGTTGCTCGAGCCGGCCACGATCGTGGCCAAGGCGTGGGAACACATCGAGCGGATCGGCAACCGTGCCTGGTTCGGCCCGCGTCGTGTCCTGGTCACCGGCGCTGGCCCGATCGGATTGCTTGCCGCCCTGCTCGGCGCGCAGCGCGGTCTCGAGATCCACGTGCTCGACCGGGTCGAAACCGGCGTCAAGCCGCGGCTGGTCCGCGACCTCGGCGCCGTCTACCACACCGAGGGCGTCGCGGAGGTGGCGAGTAAGGCTCCCCCCGACATCGTCATCGAGGCCACCGGGGTGGACCGGCTGGTGCTCGAGGCCATGGAGCACAACGCCGCCGCCGGCATCGTCTGCCTGACCGGGGTTTCCACGGCCGGCCGTACGATCGGGGTCGACGCGGGCGCGGTCAACCGTGAGATCGTCCTGCAAAACGACGTGATCTTCGGCTCGGTCAACGCCAACCACCGGCACTACGAGCTGGCCGCTGCGGCGCTGGCCACGGCGGACCGGTCGTGGCTGCGCCGGCTGGTGACCCGCCGGCTGCCGCTGGAGCGCGCCGCCGAGGCCTTCGAGCCGGGAGACGACGACGTCAAGGTCGTCATCGAGCTGTGACCGGCCCGCCCGGGCCCTGCGGGTGGGCTCAGTCGGCGGGATCGCGGAACGTCGTCGCCCAGCGTTCGACGGCTGGGCCGAGGCGGCGCAGGGTGCGCCACGCCGCGGTGCCACGCCGCAGCGTGCCGGGCCGCGGCAGCGGATGGGCGGGCGTGTCGACGATGACGCGGACCGCCGCGATCGGCCGGGCGCCGATGACGGCGGCGAGCACCGCCGACTCCATGTCGACCACGCGAGCGCCGGTGTCGGCCAACTCGGCGATCTCGGCGGCGCGCACGATGTGATCGGTGGTGTGCAGCGGCGCCGTGACCGCGGGCAGCCCGTCGCGCCTGAGCTCGGCGGCGAGCTCCCGGGCGCCGGCGCAGCGTACGGAAACGTTCGTCCCGCGGATCTCGGTCGCCACGACGACGTCACCGGGCCGCAGCTCGGTGGTCAGCGCGCCGCCGAAGCCCGCGACGACCAGCGCGCCGTGGTCGGGCAGCCGATGCGCCCGTCGGCCCCGGTAGCCGACGTGCACGACGGGTGTCGTGACCAGGCCGTGCCGCAGGGCCCGCGCCTCGATGCCGAGGGCGGCCCCGACAACCAGTTCGCGCACGCGACCTCCGAGGTGTGAAAAGCCCTGCCGCCGACCGGCGATGCCCGGCGGATCGTCACGGGTAGGGATTGTCGCAGACGAACGACCGGGAATGGGGCGGCGGTGCCGGCCGCAACGGAACCGCCGGACGAGGTCCGAGTGCGCCCCTCCTCGGTGCTCAGATCTTGGTGAAGTGGTGGAAGCACTCGAAGGCGGCGTCGTGTTGGCCGAACGCATCGATGTCGGAGCGTTTCACCGCCAGATACGCGGTGCGCCGCAGCGGGCCCAGCGCGTCCATGAGCAGTTCGTCGGCCGCGAGCGCGTCCAGCGCCTCGCCAAGTGAATGGGGCAGCGGCCGGACGCCGAGCCTGGCGCGCTCCCCGTCGCTCAGATCGGCCGGGTCGACGTTGACCGCCTCGCCGGGATCGGCCTTGGCGCGTACGCCGTCGAGACCGGCGAAGATCACCGCACCGAGCGCCAGATAAGGGTTGGCGCTCGAGTCCGACGGCTTGAACTCCAGGTTGGCCGATCCCTCGGCGTCGCCCCGCAACGGCGAGCAGATGCGCACGGCGGCCTCGCGGTTGTCCATGCCGTAACAGGCGAAGGCGCTCGACCATGAGCGCGGGGACAGCCGCCGGTAGCTGTTCACGGTGGCCGCGGTCAGCGCCAGCAGCGCCGGCAGGTGCGCGAGCAACCCGCCGATGAAGTGGTAGCCGACGTCCGACAGGCCGTACTTTCCCGCGGCGTCGTAGAACAGGTTGCGCGTCATGCCCGCCGACCACAGCGAGATGTGCAGGTGGCAGCCGTTGCCGATCTGGTCGGGGATCGGCTTGGGCGCCAGCGACGCCCACAGGTTCTGGCGGAAGGCGACGCCGCGCACGGTCTCGCGGAAGAAGACGTGATTGTCGGCCGCGCGCAGGGCGGACGCATGGCGGATCGACACCTCCTGCTGGCCGTGGCCGTATTCGGGGTAGTAGTGCTCGACCCGTAGCCCCTGCGCCTCGAACGCCCGCAGCAGCGCCATCGTGTAGTCGTGCGCCAGATGGAATCCCGTAGACGAATAGCAGAGGCTGTCGTCGATCGGGACGAGCCGGTCGGGACCGCCCGCCGGATCGGGCACGCGGCGGCCGAGCGTGAACTCCGGCTCAAACGCGGCCGCCAGCTCATATCCGTCGCCGGCCAACTCGGCGATCGCCTGCTTGAGGAAGCTGCGCGCGCACGCCTCCCACGGGCCGCCGTCGAGCCGTACCAGGTCGGCGCACATGGCGGCGGCGCCGGGAGCGTAGGGCAGCATCGTGAAGGTCGCCGGATCGGGGACGATGCGGACCTCGCCCACCGGCCCCATGCCCGCCACCGGTTGCAGGCTGTCGAGCATGGACATGGCCATCATCCCGACGGTGTGCCCGATCCCGGTGCGGAGCCGTTCCGCGAGGCGGCCGCGCGAGCTGGCCTTGCCGCGAATGATCCCGCCATGATCGGCATAGAGGAAGCGGATCACGTCGGCGCCCTCGATGTCGGCGCGTTCCAAGGTCTTGATATAGGCGTCGTCGAGCCGCTGGACGGTCATTCATCAGCAGTAACACGGTGACGGCGGTCAGTACAGACACCGACACCCGCAATCGGCGGGTGGGGCGGGACGTCACGAAGCGAGGCGCGCCGCCGCCGCCGTGACGACCCGGGGATCCTCGGCGGGGTCGCGTCGCAGCCGCCGCAGCCGCACCGTGGCGGCCTCGTCGAGCGGCGCGGCCACGGCGGCGACCCGCCGGACGTCCTCCTCGCAGTCCCACAGGCCCTCGGTGGCGAAGGACTCGCCGGTGTGCGGCGCGGTGCGCATGAGCGCGGTCAGCAGCCGCGGGCGTAGGTAGGCGTATGCGGACTCGTCCCAGGTGCGTTCAAGAAGGGGTACGGCGGCGCCGGCGCGGAGTCGGCCGAGCCCTTCGGCCGGGCTCGCCGCGGCGCCCCAATCGCCGTGGGTGAGCGCCCGGTCCAGGTCGTCGAGGAGCAACGGGATGTCCTGCTGGGTGCCGTGCTTGGCCACGATGTCGATGCCCACGTCGGAGCAGGCCGATCCGCATGCCGCCCAGGCGCGGGCGCGGGGGAGGGCCGCCGAGCCGTAGTCGCGCAGCGCGCGGCAGACGACGCTGCCCCATCGGCTCGGGCGCTGCGGGAGGAACTCCTCGGCGAGGTCGAGCAGGACCGGGCTGCGCCGGCGGCCGAGCTCCAAGATGGCCTCGACCGCGCTGTCGTCGCCGCGACGGGCGAGCTCGGCGAGCTCGGTGTCGGACCGGTTCGACGGGCCGGGGTCGCGGCGGCGCGGGCGTTCGCCCGGCTGCCGGCGGGCCAGCGCGTCGGCCACGCGCCGATGGCGGGCGGCCCACTCGCGTACGACGGGATTGCCCGGGTCGGCCGCCAGCCAGTAAAGATCATCGTCGTCGCAGCGTTCGACGGCGACGTCATCGAGGCCGGTCACGAGCGAAAGATCGCCGAGCTGGAGCAGCGCGTCCAGCGCCTCGAACCAGTTCCACCCCTCCTCGGCATAGCGGCGCAGGGGCGCCGCCGCGTCGCGCCGGCTTAGCTTGATCAGGTCAGCGAGTACTTCGATGGCCAGCGAGGTACGCCACTCGTCGGTGTCCACAAGGTCGGACACATCGAACAGATGATCGGCGATCGGCCGTGCCGACAGCTCAAGGTCGAGGATCAGCCGCGCGTAATAAAGGCCGCGTGACTCGCATTGCCGGTCCCAGCGGGGATCGTGGCACACGCAGTCATAGACGAGCTCATCGGCGCCTTTGATGTCGGCGGCGCGTCGCGCGGCTCGGCCCAGGCCCCGCTGCAGCGTCCCGTGCAGCGTGCCCGCAGGTTGAATCGCGACCTTGTTCACGCAAGCAGCATGCGCAGCTGACCACGGAACGAGCAAGCCCTTTACCGTGCGGAAACATCGAACGCGCGGCCGGCGCTTCCGGTGACGGGTTCACGCGGCCCCCCGGCGCGGGCGAAAGGCCGGCCAGGCGACGCCGGGGCCGGCATGGACGAGGATGGCGCTGCCGAACGTCCCGGTCAGGTCGAGGCCGATCGGGACACCGTCCCGGCCTGTCCGTCCCGACCCGGTGTCCCGGTCGAACAGGAGGCGCCACGCGTATACCGCTGGTGTGGCCGCGGGCCCCGTTGCCGAGCAGCCGTTTGGGCCGGCAGCGTGTCCCGGCACCGGCCTCAGACGCGCCAGCGGTGTTCGGTGAGGGCGGCGACGGCCTCGGCCTCGCCGGTGAAGCGAACCTGCGCGACATCCGCCCGGCCGAACACCCACAGCACCAGCTCGCTCACCGGGCCGTGCACGCGGGCCCGCTTGCCGCCCTTGGTGACCAATAAGGTCTTGCCGTCCGGCCGCACCACCGTCACCTCGGCCGGCACCTTGCGCATGACGAGGCGAGCCGTGCCGCGCAGCCGCCGCCATAGGTACTCGTCGAGCGCCGGATCCGGCGGCCGCGGCTCCCAGCCGTGCTGGGCCCGCCGCACGTCCTCGTGATGGACGAAGTACTCCGCGGTGTTGAGCGCCTTGTCCATGCCGGGCAGGCCGAAGACCGACCAGGTCGGGGGTCCCTGTCTGATGCGGTCGATGAGCTCGGGGAAGGGTGTCGCCTCCTTGACCTTCCTGCGTACCCGCTCGTTGTGACCGGACAGCGGCGGCACGACGATGCCGGCGGCGGCGTCCGGGCGGTGTTCGCGGACTACCAGGTGCGCCGCGAGATCGGCGGTCCGCCAGCCGTCGCACATGGTCGGCGCCTCGGGGCCCAGCCGGGACATGAGCTCGCACAGCGCGAGGCGTTCCGTGCGCGCTGGATAGGTCGAATCCGCGGCGGGCGCGGGGGTGTCGGCACTCACGCCGTGATGGTAGGCCCCCGCCGATCCGCTCACCACCCCTGGTCCCGGGCGACGTCAAGGGCGTCGGACGCCGAGGTCGCCGCCGCGCCGTAGCAGTACGGGAATATCGGGAATATCCGGGGCCCCCGAGACGGTAGGCATAGAGGGCCGGCCCACTGACCCGCGACCGCGTCAAAGACTTGAGGAGAACCATTGTCACAGCGCGTGACCTCCGACATTCTGCGTGCGGGACTGCGGGTGCTGTGGGTCGCCATCCGCACCGAGCCCCGGGTCTTCGCCGTCGCCGTCGTGGGCAGCGGCCTGTACGCCGCCGCCACCGTGGGCACGGCATGGGTGCTTGGCCGGATCACCCAAAACGTGGTGCTGCCCGCCTTCGCCGCGGGCAGGACCACCGCCGGCGCGCTCGGCGGCGCCGCGCTCGTCATCGTCGCGGTAGCCGTGCTCAAGGCGCTCGGCGTGGCCGGGCGCCGCTTTTACGCGGGGCTCATGCAATACCGGCTGCAGGCCACCTACCGCAGGGCGGTCACCCGCCAATACCTCGAGCTGCCGCTCGCCTGGCACCACCGGCATCCGACGGGACAGCTGCTGTCCAACGCCAACGCCGACGTGGAGGCCATCTGGGCGCCGATCGCGCCGCTGCCCATGGCGGTTGGCGTGGTGCTGATGCTCTTCATCGCGGCGGCCGCGATCCTCGCGACCGATCTGCTCGTCGCGCTCGTCGGTTTCCTCGTCTTCCCGGCCATCGCGGTACTGAACGTGGTCTACCAGCGGCGGCTCGGCCCGATCGCGGCCCGGGCGCAGCAACTTCGGGCCGAGGTGAGCGAGGTGGCGCACGAGAGCTTCGAGGGCGGCCTGGTGATCAAGACGCTCGGCCGTGAGCAGGAGGAGACCGACCGCTTCGCGACCTCGGCGCGGCGGCTGCGCGACGCGAACGTATCCGTCGGCAAGATACGGGGCCTGTTCGATCCCGTGCTCGAAGCGTTGCCCAACCTCGGCGTGCTCGCCGCGCTGCTCGTCGGCTCGATCCGGCTCGAGCACGGCGCCATGACCGCCGGCGACCTGATCCAGGTCACCTATCTGTTCACGCTGCTCGCCTGGCCGATCCGCGCGCTCGGCTGGGTGCTCGCCGAGACCCCGCGCAGCGTCGTCGGCTGGGATCGGGTGCGCGGCGTGCTCGACGCCCGCGGCTCCCTGCCGTACGGCGCCGCCGCGCTCACCGAGCCCGGCCCGGCCCGGCTGGAGGTGCGCGACGTGCGGTTCGGCCATGCCGGCGGCCCGCCGGTGCTCCATGACGTGGGCTTTGTCGTCGAGCCGGGCCGCACGGTCGCGATCGTGGGGCCGACGGGGGCGGGCAAGTCCACGCTGGCCGGGGTGCTCGTTCGGCTCGTCGACCCCGACTCCGGCGCGGTGCTGATCGACGGCGTCGACGCGCGCGCCGCCGGGCGCGGCGAGGTGCCCAGAGTCGCCTCCTTGGTCGCCCAGGAGACGTTCCTGTTCGACGACACGGTGCGCGGCAACGTCACGCTCGGCCTGGACATCCCCGACGAGCAGGTATGGACCGCCCTGCGCCGCGCGCAGGCGGACGGGTTCGTGACCGAACTGCCCGCCGGCCTCGACACCCGGATCGGGGAGCGCGGCGCCACCTTGTCGGGCGGCCAGCGGCAGCGGCTCGCGCTGGCCAGAGCGCTGGTGCGGCGGCCGCGGCTGCTCGTGCTCGACGACGCGACCTCGAGCGTCGATCCCCGGGTGGAGGCGCGCATCCTGCGGGGTCTGCGCGAGGCCCAGGCCACCGGCTCCGGGTCGACCGTCATCGTGATCGCCTACCGCAAGGCCACCATCGCGCTCGCCGACGAGGTCGTCTACATGGAGCACGGACGGATCGTCGACCAGGGCACCCACGCCGAACTGCTCACCCGATCCGCAGGCTACCGGCACCTGGTGACCGCCTACGAGCGCGCCGAGTCCGAGCGCGCGGCGCGGCCCGAACGGCCTGGGCGGTCCGGGCAGGCAGCCGGGGAGGCCGAGTCGGTCGACGCCGGCGAGGAGGCCATGGCGCCATGACCACGCTCACCACGGCAACCACCATCGACGAGGCCACCGCCCGCACCGAGGGCGCGCTGCGCACCGTGCGGCGCGGGCTGGCGCTCAGCCCCGAGTTCCGGGCCGGTCTCGCCGGCACGATGCTGCTCGCACTGATCGCCACCGTGGGGCGCCTCGTCGTGCCGGTCGCGATCCAGCAGACCGTGGACAAGGGCATGCGCGGAGCCGGATCCGCGGGCGGCGCCCCCGACATCGGCTTCATCCGCAACGCCGTACTGATCTGCGCGGTCGTCGTCGTCATCACCGCGCTCAGCGCCTACGCGATGAACGTACGGCTCTACCGGACCACGGAGGCGGGCCTGGCGACCCTGCGGATCACGGCGTTCCGGCACGTACACGACCTTTCGATGCTCACCCAAAGCAGTGAGCGGCGCGGCGCCCTCGTCGCCAGGGTGACCAGCGACGTCGATCAGATCAGCCAGTTCATGCAGTGGGGCGGGCTGATGATCATCGTGTCGATCGGCCAGCTGGTGGTGGCCAGCGTGCTCATGGCGATCTATTCCTGGCCGCTGGCCCTGATGGTCTGGCTGATCTTCCTGCCGTTCGCGTTCGGGCTGCGGCGCCTCCAGCGCGTGATCTCCCGCGCCTACACCGGCGTACGGGAACGGGTCGGCGACATGCTCGCCGCCATCAGTGAGTCGGTCGTCGGCGCCGCCGCGATCCGGGCCTACGGCGCCGAGGAACGTACCGAGCGCCGGGTCGACGAAACGGTGGAGCGCTACCGCAAGGCGCAGACGCGGGCCCAGGGGCTCGTCGCCATGACCTTCCCCTCCAGCGAGTTGATCGCCGCGATCGCCATCGCGGCCGTGGTCGTGGTCGGCACGCTGATGGGGGTGGCCGGCCACCTCAGCGCGGGCAAGCTGATCGCCTTCATGTTCCTCGTCACGCTGTTCATCGGGCCCATGCAAGTCGCCACCGAAGTGCTCAACGAGGCCCAGAACGCGATCGCCGGCTGGCGCCGCGTGCTCGGCGTTCTCGACACCACCCCGGATGTGGCCGATCCCGGCCAGGACGGGGTCGAACTGCCGCGCGGGCCGACCGAGGTGCGTTTCGATGACGTGTCGTTCGCCTACCCCGGCGACGGCGGTACCGTGCTGCACCACGTCGACCTGACGATCGCGCCGCGGTCGCGGATCGCGATCGTCGGTGAGACCGGCTCGGGGAAGACCACGTTCTCCAAGCTGCTGACCCGGCTGATGGACCCCTCGTCCGGACGGATCCTGATCGACGGGGTGCCGCTCAGGGACGTGCGGTTCTCCTCGCTGCGCGAACGGGTCGTCATGGTCCCGCAGGACGGGTTCTTGTTCGACGCGACGCTCGCGGCCAACGTCCGCTACGGCCGCCCGTCCGCGACCGACGCCGAGCTCGCCGCCGCGTTCACCGAGCTGGGCCTGGCCGATTGGCTGAACGGCCTACCGCGTGGGCTCGACACGCGGGTCGGACAGCGCGGCGAGTCGTTGTCCGCCGGCGAGCGCCAGCTCGTCGCGCTGGCCAGGGCCTACATCGCCGACCCCGACCTGCTGGTGCTCGACGAGGCCACCTCGGCCGTCGACCCGGCCACCGAGGTGCGCATTCAACGCGCCCTCGACGGGCTGACCCGCGGGCGGACCGCCGTGACGATCGCACACCGGCTGTCCACCGCGGAAACGGCGGACGAGGTCCTCGTTTTCGACAGAGGCCGGATCGTGCAGCGCGGCCCGCACCGCGCGCTTGTCGCCGAACCAGGCGTCTACCAGCGGCTGTACGCGTCGTGGTCGGCGCATGGCGGCATCGCCTGACGCGGCGCGGCCCCCGCGAAGGTCATGCGGACTTTCCCTAGCGCCAACTTTGGCCTTACGTTCCCGCGAAACGTCTACGGTCGGTGATACTCTGGCTCCTCGGTTGCAGTCGTGGTTCTCGTTCGTTTGTCCAGTCTCAGACGCCCGCGGACTGATGACAGCGGGCGTCTTTCCTATCCCGAGACGTAGCGGGGGGCGGATGCGCCCGCAGGCAGCCGAGCCGGGCTCGCGAGGTGTGGGCCCAAGTTTTGCCGCAAGGAGAAGGACATGCCCCAGCAGGGCACCGTGAAGTGGTTCAACGCCGAGAAGGGTTACGGGTTCATCGCCGTGGACGGCGACGGTCCCGACGTCTTCGTGCACTACTCGGCGATCCAGACCTCCGGGTATCGGAGCCTCGACGAGAACCAGCGCGTCGAGTTCGAAGTGACGCAGGGCAACCGGGGGCCACAGGCAGATCAGGTCCGCCCCCTCTAGATCGCCCATAGACCTGGCCGAGGCCCTGGGGCCGCTATCGCGGTTCCGGGGCCTCGGTTTGTGTTACATGCATTGGGGCCCTGGGGTCGCCATCGCGGCTCTGGGGCCTCGGTTTGTGTTACATGCATTGGGGCCCTGGGGTCGCTATCGCGGTTCCGGGGCCTCGGTTTGTGTTCTACGGGACCGGGCGGCCCGCCGGACGGGCGTCGAGCCGCGACCGGCACAATGGAGCTCATGTCCCAACCCTCGTCCAGCCTGGACCCGAAGATCGCTGATCGGCTGAAGCGCACAGCCGACGGCCTCGTGCCCGCCATCGCTCAGCAATACGACACCGGTGAGGTGCTGATGGTGGCCTGGATGAACGACGAGGCGCTGCACCGCACGCTCACCACCGGCCGCGCCACCTACTGGTCGCGCAGCCGCCGGGAGTACTGGGTGAAGGGCGAGACCTCGGGTCATCAGCAGTGGGTGAAGTCGGTCAGGCTCGACTGCGACGCCGACGCCATCCTCCTCAAGGTGGACCAGGTGGGCGCGGCCTGCCACACCGGCGACCGCACATGCTTCGACGCCGACGTGCTGGAGGCGGCCGTCGGCGTCCGGCCCGAATAGCCGGCCGATGAGCGCCCGTCGCGGACTCCTCCTCGCCGCGCTGCTGTGCGCGGCGGGGGCCGGCCTCGTCCTCCTCGCCGCCGGCCGGCGCTGGGCCGGCGTGGAGATCGTCGGCGCCGGCACCCCCATCGTCCGGGCCCTCACCGGACACGACCTCGCCGCCCCGGCCACCGCACTCGGCTGGGCCGGCCTGGGCGGGCTCGCCGCCTTGCTCGCCGTGCGCGGCCGCGCCAGGACGGCGGTCGGTGCCGCGCTGGTGGCCTTCGGCGCCGGCGCCGGCTACAGCTCGGCGGCAGGGGTCGGGCGGGCGCATGTGCTCTCGGTGGCGGCGGACAAGAGCAACCTCAGCGCATTCCTGTCGACCGACGTGCATACGGGCGGGTGGTGGTGGGGGGTGTCCGTGGCCGGCGGCGCGCTGCTCGTCGCATCCGGGCTGCTGACGATCGTCCGGGGCCGCAGGTGGCCGGGCATGTCGGCCCGCTACGACGCGGCCCGCGGCGGGGGACC
>OBLR010000384.1_pt1 | contig 10885 bp, 10 predicted proteins | sample 1519891 | NCBI WGS metagenome assembly OBLR01 (sample SAMEA3113583, study PRJEB22503) | soil metagenome | reverse complement strand
CACCGGGTGGTCGAGGCGGCCGGCGGAGGTCTGGACGCCGATGGGCGGGACGGGATCACCTTCCGACTCCGCCTCCCCGGCTAGTCACCCCTCGGCTTCCACCAGGTCCCGGAGCCGGACCAGGTCTCGGCGGAACACCCGTCGCATCAGGGGCAAGGACGCTCGCATCCCGAGCGCGCCGACGGCCCCCCACGGCGGGATCAGCGTCTCGGTCCAACGGAGTCGGGAGCTCTGCTCCGCTTGGGGGAACAGCTCCATGAGGCCTCGTCCCCGGACCCACCCCAGATGGGCGATCTCGAGGACGTGGGGCGGGTCCCATCGGGTAACCCGGATCCGGTCGCGGGTCGAGATGCCGGCGATCCGAACGGTCGCCTCGGCTTCCACCCCGATGCCCTCCCGGTGGGGTGTCGATACCCGGACGTCGGAGATCTCCTCCATCCAGCGGTCGAGCCGTTCCCAGTCGACCAGGTAGGGCCACACCGCGGCGGTGGAGCGGCCGACGGTGATGCTCAGCGTGATCTCGACGGGGGCAGGCACGAACGGAACCCCCGTACACTAGCCGTCCATGGATCGAGCCGAGGCCTTGCGTATCCTGGAGGACGCCCGGAGGGACGGCGTGGCGGCCGTCCATGGCGCCGCAGACCTCGACGCTCTGCGTCAGCTCGAGGTGATGGTCCTGGGGCGCAGGGCTCAGGTGGCCAAGGTCCAACGCGAGCTGGGACGGCTCCCCGCCGATGACCGGCCGGACGTCGGGCGAGCGGTCAACGAGACGTTCGAGGCCCTCCGCGGGGCCGTGGCCGAGCGCGAGGCGGCGCTGCGAGCCCAGGCGGACGACGCCGTGGCCGAAGCCGATCGGATCGACGTCACGCTTCCCGGCCGGCGTCCACCCCCGGGTGGCCTGCACGCCCTTACCGAGATCGAGCGTGAGGTCGTGGACGCCTTCGTCAGCCTCGGCTACCGGGTCAGCGAGGGACCCGAGCTCGAGACCGAGTGGTACAACTTCGACGCCCTGAACTTCCCTCCGGATCATCCCGCCCGCCTCACCCAGGACACCGTGTACCCCGACGTACCCGGAAGGGACGACCTCGTCCTCCGAACGCACACCTCACCGGTGCAGATCCGGACGATGGAGTCCCAGGAACCGCCGATCTACGTGGTGATCCCGGGCCGGTGCTTCCGGCGCGATACCCCGGACGCCACCCATCTCCCCGTCTTCAACCAGGTGGAGATCCTGGCCGTGGACGAGGGCCTGTCGCTGGCCGATATGAAGGGGACGCTCGAGGCGTTCGCTCGAGCGCTGTTCGGCCCCGATCAGCGGATCCGGATCTACCCTGACTACTTTCCCTTTGTGGAGCCCGGCGCCGGCGTGGACGTCTCCTGTTTCCTGTGCGGCGGCGGCGGATGCCGGGTGTGCGGCAACGGATGGATCGAGATCCTGGGGGCGGGAATGGTGCACCCGGCGCTCTTCGAGAACACCGGCATCGATCCCGAGCGGTACACGGGATTCGCGGCCGGCCTCGGTATCGAGCGCATCGCCATGCTCCGCCATGGGGTGCCCGACATCCGGATGTACTACGAGGGTGACGTCCGGTTCCTGTCCCAGGTCGCCGGGAGGGCGTGAGGGATGCGCGTCCCGTTGTCGTGGCTCCGGGAGTACACGCCAGTGTCCGGACCGGTCGAGGACCTGGCCGAGCGGATGACGATGCACGGTCTGCCCGTGGACCGGATCATCCGTCCCTGGGAGGGCCTGATGGGCGTTCGAGTCGGTCGGGTCCTCGAGGTGTCGGATCATCCCGGAGCGGATCGGCTGTGCCGGATCGTGGTGGACGACGGTGGCGGTCAGCACGAGGTGGTGGTGGGCGTCCGGAACATGGCCCCCGGAGACGTGGTCCCCTATGCACCGCCCGGTGCCACGCTCCCGGGGTTCGAAGGAAAGCTGGAACGCCGAGACATCCGTGGCGTGCTTTCCGAGGGGATGCTCTGCTCTCCGAAAGAACTGGCCATCTCGGGCGATCACGGAGGGATCCTGATCCTCCCCGGGGACCTCGATCCGGGCGCCGACCTCAAGGAAGCCCTCGAGCTGGACCAGGCCGTGATCGATCTCGAGGTCCTGGCGAACCGAGCGGACCTCCTGTCGATCGTCGGCGTGGCCAGGGAGGTGGCCGCCATGACCGGCGACGAGCTCCGGGTGCCGCGGGCGGAGGCGACGGGCGGTCCGGGACGGGCCGAGGACGTGGTGACGGTCGAGGTCACCGACCGGGAGAAGTGCCCCCGGTACCTGGCCCGGGTGATCCGGGGCGTCTCGATCGCTCCGTCCCCGCTCGGGGCCCAGGTTCGACTCGCCGCGGCCGGGATGCGTCCCCGGTCGAACGTCGTTGACGCCACGAACTACGTGATGCTGGAGGTCGGACAGCCGCTCCACGCCTTCGATCTCCATCTTTTGGCCGGGCCAGGGATCGTCGTTCGGCGGGCGTCGGAGGGGGAGAGGCTGACCACACTGGACGGCGCGGAGCGCTCGTTCACCGAGGACGATCTCCTGATCGCCGACCGCGACCGCCCCGTGGCGGTGGCCGGCGTTATCGGCGGCGCCGACACCGAGGTCACCGGGGCCACCTCCGACGTGCTCCTCGAGTCGGCTCGGTTCCAGCCGGTGAGCGTCTTCCGGACGTCACGCCGTCTGGGCCTGCGGACGGATGCGTCGACGCGGTTCGACCGTGGCGTCGATCCGGAGGGCGTCGAAGCCGCGGCCGATCGAGCCGCCGCGATGATCGCGGCATGGTCGGGCGGAACCGCCCTGGAGGGAGCGGTCGACGTCGGTGAGGTTCCGACCCGGAGGACCGTGGCCGTGCGCTCCGATCGGGCCAGCGCCCTCCTCGGCGTGCCCGTGGTCCCGTCCGACGTTCGCCAGGCCCTGGGCCGCCTGCTGATCCCGGCCACCGAGGAGGACGGTCGGGTGGTGGCCGAGATCCCCGGGCATCGGGTCGACCTGGAGCGAGAGGTCGATCTGATCGAGGAAGTGGGGCGGATCACCGGGTACGGACGCATCCCGTCGACGCTCCCCGGGGTCCGGCAGGCCGGTGGCCTGGACCGGTTTCACCGGCTCCGGAGGCAGATCCGCGATCTGCTGTCCGGGGCGGGCATGTACGAGGCCCTGTCCTACTCGTTCGGTCCGGCCGGCGATGCGGAGGTATCGGCCCTGGCCCGGCCGCCACTCCGGATCGCCAACCCGATCTCGGAAGAGGACGGCTTCCTTCGGGCCAGCCTCCTTCCAGGGCTCCTCCGGGCGGCCCGGCGGAACGTCGGCCACCGGAGGACCTCGGTGCGCCTGTTCGAGGTGGGGACCGTCTTCGCTGCCACCGGGGCCCGGCCCGACGAGGAGGAACGGGTGGCCGTGATCCTCACCGGCCCCGCAGCCGAGCAGTGGCCGGCCGATCGCCGGGAGCAGGATTTCCTCGACGGCAAGGGGATCCTGGAGCACCTCCTGGACGGGATGGGCGTGGCCGGCTGGTCGCTCGGCGGGCCACCACATGGTCTCTGGCATCCGGGGAGGTCGGCCACCGTCCTCATCGGCACAGAGCTGGCGGGTGAGCTCGGCGAGCTGCATCCCCGGATCGGAGGGGCCTTCGACCTGGTCGGGCGGGTGACGGCGTTCGAGCTCCGTCTGGCCCCGGTGGTCGAGGCGGCTCTGGCCGAGCCCGGGTACCGCGAGCTGTCCCGGTTCCCGCCGCTCCGCCGGGACGTGGCCTTCGTGGTTGGGGCCCGGGTGCCGGCCGGCGAGGTTCGGACCACGCTCGAGCAGGCCGGTGGACCCCTCCTCGACCGGGTGGTGCTCTTCGATGTGTTCGAGGGCGATCCCCTTCCTGCCGGGACCCGGAGCCTGGCCTTCGCCCTCGATCTCCGGGCCCCCGACCGCACGCTGACCGACGAGGAGGCCGACGCAGTGGTCCGGTCGATCGCCGAGCGGCTCCAGGCCGAGTTCGGGGCCCGGCTCCGCTCCGGCTAGCCCGGCCGGGCCTGGCCGTTGCCGGATGGACGGCCGGGGACCCGGAAAACGTGGGGCGGGCCGGCTAGGACGTCGTCGATCAGGCCGTACTCCACGGCCTCTTCCGCCGAGAGGATGAAGTCCCGATCGGTGTCGTCGTGGACCTTCTGCACGGGCTGGCCGGTGTGCCGGGCCAGGATCTCGTCGATCTCCCGGCGCTGCCGGAGCGCCTCCCGGGCGTGGATCTCGATGTCCGCGGCCCGGCCGCCGAGCTCTCCGTGGGGCTGGTGGATCAGCATCCGGGCGTGGGGGAGGGCGAATCGCTTTCCCTGGCTCCCTCCGGCGAGGAGGACCGCGGCCGCCGACGCGGCCTGGCCCACGCAGATGGTCGACACGTCCGGTCGGATGCACTGGATCGTGTCGTACAGGGCCAGCAGGGCCGGCCCCGAGCCGCCCGGCGAGTTGATGTACACGTTGATGTCCCGTTCCGGGTCCTCGGCTTCGAGGTGGAGCATCTGGGCGGTGACCAGGTTGGCCACCTCGTCGTCGATCGGCGAGCCGAGGACGACGATGCGGTCCTTCAGGAGCCGGGAGTAGATGTCGAACGATCGCTCGCCTCGAGCGGTCGACTCGATCACGGTCGGGACAGGGTCGGCCACTGTTCGCCTCCTTTCAGGCAACCGCCCGGTTGCGCTATGGTACCGCGAAGAAGCACGGAGACGCAACCGCCGGGTTGCGAACAGGAGACCGTTGGGTGGTGGGCGTGGATCGGGTGGAGAGACGGATCGAGCTCCCCCTCCCTCCGGAAGAGGTCTGGCCGGCGCTGTCGGAGGGCCGCCGGATCTCCGAGTGGTTCGGGGCCACCAGCGACCTTCGGCCGGAGCCGGGGTCCAGGGCGACATTCCGGTGGCCGGACGACAGGGAGAGGGGCGCGGTGGTCGAGACGGTCGAGCCCGGCAGGCGTCTTACGCTCCGGTGGCTGCCGATCGAGCGGCTGCCGGACGGACGCACGGTGGTCATCGGGTCGGGCCGCATCGAGCTGGCGCTCGAGCCGGCCGGGACCGGCTCGGTGCTCACCGTGACCGAATGGGGGCCCACCTACGCTCGAATCCCGGAGCTCCAGGCGACGCGATGACGGTGGATCGCTCGGCGGAGGTGTTCGCGGCACTGGCCGATCCGACCCGCCGCCGGGTGATCGACCAGCTGTCCCGGCGAGGCCCGTCGTCGGCCACCGAGCTGGCCGGCTCTCTGCCGGTGAGCCGGCAGGCGGTGGCCAAGCACCTGGCCATGCTGGAGGAGGCGGGGCTGGTCTCGGGCCGGCGATCGGGCCGGGAGCGGCGGTATCGCCTCACGCCGGGTCCGCTGGCCGAAGCGGTGTCGTGGATGGCGTCGGTGGGTTCGGAGTGGGACGACCGGTTGGAGGCTCTCCGACGCCACCTCGGGCGGCGGTGAGCGCCGGCGGAGGATAGACTCGGCCCGTGCCCCGGCATTTCCTGTCGATCGACGACGTCACCCCGGACGAGCTCGGGCACCTGCTGGAGCTCGCCGCCAAGGTGAAGCAGTCGCCGGAAGACTACGCCTCCCGCCTCAACGGCCGAGCGGTGGCCCTGATCTTCGAGAAGCCCTCCACCCGAACCCGCGTCTCGTTCGAGGTCGGCGTGGCGGCTCTGGGGGGGCATCCGCTGGCACTTTCGTCGTCGGAGCTCCAACTGGGGCGAGGGGAGACGATCGAGGACACCGGGCGGGTGCTGTCCCGGTACTGCGACGCCCTCGTCCTCCGAACCTTCGGCCAGGAGCGCCTGGAGGCCCTGGCCGCGGGAGCCTCCGTCCCGGTCGTCAACTCGCTGTCTGATTACGAGCACCCGTGCCAGATCCTGGCCGACCTGCTGACGGTCCAGGAGAAGAAGCGGCAGGCGAAGGACCGGACGATCGCCTACCTGGGAGACGGCAACAACGTGGCCCATTCGCTCCTCCTCGGCGGCACGATGCTTGGGATGCGGGTTCGGGTGGCCACGCCGCCGGGCTTCGAGCCCATCCCCCAGGTGGTCGAGCGGGCCACCGAGATCGCCGGCCTCACCGGGGGATCGGTCGAGGTCACGAACGACCCCAAGGCGGCGGCCGAGGACGCCGACATCCTCTACACGGATGTCTGGGCCTCCATGGGCCAGGAACGGGAGCACGACGAGCGGGTCCTGGTGTTCACCCCCTACCGCCTCGATGGCGCCTCCGTCGACCGCGCGGCGGACGACGTCATCGTCCTCCACTGCCTCCCCGCCCATCGGGGTGAGGAGATCACGGACGATGTGATCGACGGGCCTCACTCGGTGGTGTGGGATCAGGCCGAGAACCGCCTCCACACCCAGAAGGCCCTGTTGCTCTGGCTCCTCGGAGCCGAGTAGCCTCACCACCACTCCGGTGCGCATGGCGATCTTCGGCACGGGCGGGGTCGGCGGGTACCTCGGTGCCCGGCTGGCCGAGGCCGGGCAGGAGGTGGTCCTCATCGCCCGGGGTGCGCACCTGGAGGCCATCCGTCGGCATGGGCTCCGCCTGGAGAGCATCGCCGGCGATGCGGAGGTCCGTCCCGCGCTGGCTACCGACGATCCGGCGGAGGCGGGGCCGGCCGACTCGGTGATCGTGGCCACGAAGACTTGGCAGCTCCGGGAGGCGGCCAGGGCCCTGGGGCCGATGGTGGGTCCGGAGACGACCGTGCTCCCCGTCCTCAACGGGGTGGAGGCGGCCGATGTCCTGGCCGAGGCGCTGGGCCGGGAGCGCGTGCTCGGCGGTCTCTGCGGGATGATCTCGTTCCTGGTCGGCCCCGGCCGGATCCGACACACGGGCGCGGATCCGTGGGTAACGTTCGGGGAGCTCGCCGGGAGCATGACCGAGCGGGTCCGCCGGCTGGAGGAGACCCTTCGCCGATGCCGTGGACTCCGGGTCGAGGCGACCACGGAGATCCACGTCGCCCTGTGGGAGAAGTTCGCCTTCATCACGGCGACCGGTGGGGTGGGCGCCGTGACCCGGGCGCCGATGGGCGCCTTTCGGAGCGTCCCGGAGAGTCGGCGGCTGTTGGAGGATGCGATGCGCGAGGTGGTCGAGGTGGCCCGGGCTCGGGGCGTTTCGATCCGGGATGAGGTCGTGGCCGAGCGGATGCGGCTCGTCGACGGGCTGGAGCCCCACGGCACCTCGTCCATGCAGCGGGATATCCTGGCCGGCCGACGGTCCGAGCTGGAGGAGTGGAACGGCGCCGTGGTGCGGCTCGGTCGCGAGGCGGGTGTCGAGACGCCGGCGCACGCCTCGATGTACGCCGCCCTGCTGCCCCAGGAGCTCCGGGCCCGGGGCGAGTTGTCATTCCCCGAGGCTCCCGGCACAGCCTCGTAGACTGAACGCCGATGCCTCGAGCGAACGAGGAGGTCGCCGAGCTCCTCCAGGAGTACGCCGATCTCATCTCCATCTCCGGTGGAGACGCCTTCAAGGCTCGGGCCTACGAGAAGGCGGCCCGGTCGGTGGGGGGGTACCACGGCGACGCGGCCACGCTGGACGACAAGGGCCTGAGCGCGATCCCGAACGTCGGCAAGTCGATCGCGGTCAAGATCCGGGAGTACCTGGGCACCGGCACGATCCACGCGCTGGAGGAGCTCCGGGCGGAGATCCCCGACGGCGTGCGGGCCCTGATCTCGATCCCCACGCTGGGGCCGAAGAAGGCCCTGGTCCTGTACGAGGAGCTCCACGTGGCCTCCATCGAGGAGCTCCTGGACGGGCTCCAGGAGGGGCGGCTCCGGGGTCTGCCCGGATTCGGCCCCAAGACGGAAGAGAACCTCCTCCGGGGGATCCGGCAGATGCAGCAGGCCGGCGACCGGGTCCTGCTGGGCATGGCCCTCGACCTGGCGGAGGAGATCCTCGACGAGCTGCGCGGGGTGCCGGCGGTGCAGCGATGCGCCTACGCGGGGTCGCTCCGCCGGATGCGGGAGACGATCGGTGACATCGATCTCCTGGTCGCCGCGGAGCGGTCGGCTCCGGTGATGGACGCGTTCACCTCGATGCGGTACGTCGAACGCGTCCAGGCCAGGGGAGAGACGAAGTCCTCCATCCTGACCACGAAGGGACTGCAGGTCGACCTCCGGGTGGTCGAGCCGGCGGTGTGGGGGGCCGCCCTGCAGTACTTCACCGGCTCCAAGGCCCACAACATCCGGACCCGGGACATGGCAGTCCGGAAGGGGCTGAAGCTGTCCGAGTACGGGCTGTTCCGGGCCAAGAGCGGGAAGCTGATCGTGGCGGAGACCGAGGAGGAGGTGTACGAGCGCCTGGGGCTTCCCTGGATCCCGCCGCCGCTTCGGGAGGATCGGGGAGAGGTCGAGGCCGCGCTGGCCGGAGAGCTCCCGGATCTGGTCCAGGAGAGGGACATCAAGGGCGACCTCCACACGCACACGGACCTGACCGACGGATTGGCGCCCCTGGAGGAGATGGTCCGGGCCGCCCGAGGCCGGAAGCTGAAGTACTTCGCGGTGACGGACCATGCCGAGCTCCTGTACATGCAGCGCATGACCAAGGAGAAGATCCTGGCCCAGCGGGCCCAGCTGGAGAAGCTTCGGAGTGGGGGCGACATGACGCTGCTCCATGGGACGGAGCTCAACATCCAGCCGGACGGCACCGTCGACTGGGAAGAGGACTTCCTGGAGGAGTTCGACGTCTGCGTGGCCTCGGTCCACTCGCACTTCACGATGTCGAAGGACGAGATGACCCGCCGGCTGATCCGGGCTATGGAGCACCCGTGCGTGAACATCATCGGCCATCCCACCACCCGTCAGATCGGCCGCCGACCGCCGATCGAGTTCGACCTGGACGAGGTGTTTCGGGCGGCGGCCCGCACCGGGACGGCGTTGGAGATCAACTCGTTCCCGGACCGACTCGACCTGAACGACGAGCACATCTCCTGGGCCCGGGAACACGACGTCCGATTCGCCATCGACACCGACTCCCACTCCCCGCTCCATCTGGCCAACGTCCGGTTCGGGGTGGCCATGGCTCAGCGAGGATGGGTGACCAAGGGGGAGGTCATCACCACGTGGTCGCTCGCTCGGCTGCGACGGTTCCTGGCCAAGGGACGAACCGGCCGGACATGAACCTCCGTCCTCTGTCCCGGCGGTTCTACGGCCGGGGGGCGTCGGAGGTGGCTCCGGACCTGATCGGCCGGGTGCTGGTCCGGGATACGGACGGCGTTCGGATGGTGGGGCGAATCGTCGAGGCCGAGGTGTACCGTCCGGACGACCCGGCCAGCCATTCGTTCCGAGGTCCGACGCCGCGCAACGCCACGATGTTCGGCCCTCCCGGGCACGTCTACGTGTACGTGTCCCACGGGATCCATCACTGTATGAACCTGACCACCGGCCGCGGATCCGCGGTCCTGCTGAGGGCCCTGGAGCCGATCCATGGCCTGGATGAGATGGCCCGCCGTCGGGGGGTGGCCGATCCTCGCCTCCTGTGCGCCGGACCGGGCCGGCTGTGTCAGGCGCTCGGCGTCACTCGGGCGGACGACGGTGCGGACCTGACCATGGGGGTCGGTCTGTGGGTGGCGCCCGGCGATCCGGTGAACCCGGTCTCGGCCACGCCCCGGATCGGCCTGACCGTGGCCAGGGACCGGCCGTGGCGGTTCGTCGATCCGGGCAGCCGGTTCCTGTCCCGGGGCCGGTGACTATCGGGCCACCGTGATGGTCACGCTGCTGCCGGGGGCGGCGGGGGTCCCCGGAGCGGGAGACTGGTCGATCACGGTCTCCTGGGGATAGTCGCTGTCGCGCTCGTATCGGCGCTCGACCACGTAGCCCTGATCGCGGAGGATCTGGAGGGCCGTTCGAACGGAGATGCCCACCACGGCCGGCACCCCCTCGACCGATGGGGCCGGCGACGGCGTCCCGGCGACGTAGTCATCGCTGGTGTACGAGCACGTGGTGGTGGGCTCGGTGCCCGGCACGAACTGGATGTAGCGGACGTTCTCGGACGGCGTCGAGGTCGTGGCCCGGCAGCCCAGGGTGATGTCGATCGGGATCGTGACGTAGTCGACGGCCGGCTCCTTGAACTCCCTGACCGGCATGCGCCGGGTCACCTGGGACATGAAGGCGTGCCAGATCTGGGCCGGGAACGAGCCCCCGGTCACGTTGCCGATCCTTGTCCCCGTCATCGAGATCTGCCCCTGCGGGAACCCCACCCAGACCGCTGCCGTGAGCTGGGGGACGAAGCCGGCGAACCATGCGTCGCGCCATTCCTGAGCCGTCCCGGTCTTCCCCGCCGCCGGACGACCGATGTTCGCCGCTGTTCCGGTCCCGTAGAGGATCACCTTCCTCAGGATCTGGAGGGCGGTGTCGGCGACGGCCGGGTTGAGCACCTGGCGCGCCTTCGGCTTCGCCTCGTACAGGACGTCGCCGCTCGCGTCTTCGATCCTCATGATCGCCGTCGGAGGGACCCGCCGACCGAGGGTGGCCACGGTGCCGAACGCCGACGCCATCTCCAGCGTGTTCACCTCGTTCGCCCCGAGAACCGCGGAGCAGTACGGACGGAGGCGACTCCGGATCCCCATGCGATGCGCCACGTCGACGACCCGCTCGGGGTGGACGTCCCGGATGATCTGGGCGTAGACGACGTTGACGCTGCTGATCAGTCCCTGCTCCATGGTCATGCTGCTGCCGTAGCTGGCCCCCTCGTAGTTGCGGACCAGCCACGGAGAGTCCTCCGAGCCGCAGGGTGGCTCGTCCAGGACGATGGAGGACGGAGCCGGATAGGTCCGATACGGTGGGATGCCGTTCTCCAGGGCGGCGATCAGGGCGAATGGCTTGAACGACGATCCGGCCTGCCGCCCCGTGGATCCTCCGGTGGCCAGGTTGATCTTGGCGAACCGGTCATCGTGGCGGGGGG
>OBLR010000383.1_pt1 | contig 10908 bp, 9 predicted proteins | sample 1519891 | NCBI WGS metagenome assembly OBLR01 (sample SAMEA3113583, study PRJEB22503) | soil metagenome | reverse complement strand
CTCGTACTGGCCTTGGGCCTGGCCGTCGCCCGAGCCGGTGACGCTCTCGCTCTTTACGGGAAGCGCGAGCCGGCTCGAGCTGCCGAGCCGCAGCCCTCGCCTGGAAGACGGCGAGCTTCGCCCGTTCGATGCGCCGGAGGCGGCCGCACCTCTGGCGGTGGAGCCCCAAGCCAATCAGGGGCGAAACGTTCGCCAACTCGAGCGGGATCTCGCCACCGGCCGGATGGTCCTCCTCCGGCGGATGGAAGATTCCGGCCGGTTTCCGGGAGGGCTCGAGACAGAGCGGATCCGAGTCGAGACGTGCTCGATCGTGGAGGGGGATCCGCTCTCCGCTTCGGTCCGGAGCGAGAGCACGCAGTGGCTCTCGCGGGGCACCTGGAGCGTCCGCATCGAGACGCGCAGCCACATGACGTCCGACGGCGAGACGTTTCACGTGTCGAATTCGGTCGACGCCTTCGAGCGTGGGGCGCGCATCTTTGCAGGAACCCGCGCGTTCAGCGTCCCGCGCGACGCGGCCTAGAGAAGAGCTCCGTCAGCGCCTCGAGCAGGCGGTCGAGGTCGTGGGCCGTGTTGTACGCCTGAAAGGAGAGCCGGACCAGCTGCAGATCCTTCCACCGCCGGATGGGGACATCGATCAGGTGGCGGCTGAAGAGCTGTCGTCGGAGGTCGTCCGGATCACAGGGTGGAACTCGCGCGGAGACCATCTGGGCGAACCACTCGCGGGAATCGGGGCTCAGGCTCGGCAGGTCGAAGAGCGCGCTCAGGGAGGACCGCGCCTCGCGCGCCAGCTCGTGACAGCGCGTTCGCACCGACTCCCACGCGTTCGATTCCTGGAAGTCGAGGGCCGCCGGGACGGCGAGGAACGCGCTTGGATCCCGGGTCCCCTGCCAACGGTTTCGCTCGACGAAGCTCGAGCCCGCCTCGGACCCGTGGCTAATGACGGGGGGCTGGACGACGGCGTGATGCTCGGGGCGGACGTAGAGAAAGCCGGAGCCGCGGGGCGCGCAAAGCCACTTGTGGCAGCTCGCCGCATACACGTCCGGGCCCATGGCGTCGATATCTAGCGTCAGCTGCCCGGGAGCATGCGCACCGTCGACGACGGTCATGATCCCCGCCGCCCGTGCGCGCTCGCAGATCTCCGCGACCGGCAGGATCAGAGCGGTCTTCGAGGTGATGTGGCTCAGGAAGATGACCCGAGTCCGGGGCGTAACTCCCTGCCAGATGGTCTCGACGAGCTGCTCGCGATCGACGACAGGAAGCGTCAGGCTCCGGCGGATGTAGCGGGCACCCGCCTCGGCACAGGTGCGGCTCCAGAGAAGATCCATCGCCCCGTACTCGTGGTCGGTGGACAGGACCTCGTCGCGAGACCGAAGCTGGAGCGAGCGAGCGGCGGCATTCAGCCCGGCGGTCGAGTTGGGAACGAACGCGAGCGCCTCCGGATCGCAGTTGAGGTACACGGCGAGCCGGTCTCGCGCCTCGTCGAGCAGCGCGTCGTAGCGATGCGAGAGGACAGACGTGGGATGTCGCTCGAGCTCGCGCTGCCAGGCCTGGTACGTGTTGAGGACGGGAGTCGGACAGGCTCCGAATCCCCCGTGGTTGAGATGGACGATGTCAGGATCGAGCAGGAAGAGGTCGCGAAGATCCTTTCTTCGCGCCTGATTTCGATCATCCACGTTCGGAGCCCTTGCCATGCTCGAGCTTCCTAACCCTCAGTGGAGGACGGCCACGGCAACTGCCGCAGTCAGAAGCGCCGGGATCGTCGATCCAACGACGAGCAGCCGTATGAGCTGGGGCCGCAGATCGAAGACCCGCGCAAGGATCACGAGGTTGAACGCACAGGGCATTGCGGCGCCGAGGTAGAAGACATCCGGAATCGACGCGCCGAGTGCTTTCCCGCAGATGAGAAGCAGAACCGGCGCGACCGCGAAGCGAATCAGAAGAGCGCCCGCAGCGCGACGAAGCTCGATCACGTCGTGAACCGGCGGTGCGAGCGGCAGGGCAAGCCCGAGCAGGAGGAATCCAACAGGTCCGATGAGCGCACTGCCGACCCGCCCGAGCGACTCGACCTCGCTACTCACGTCAATGCCGCCGATCCGCAGCGCAATCGCCGCAACAGCCGCGATGAGCGGAGGGTTGACGAGGATCACTGACAGCCGCTGCCGGGTGCTGCGCGGAACTCTCCGCCGGCCGTGCAGCCGCGCCAGCGCGGTCGAGATCGCGACCGATGGTACAAGCCAGGCCAGGCGATCGTAGACGACCATGAGGGTGAGGCCCTGGTTGCCGAAGATGAGCTGCGCGAGGGGATAGCCCACGAAGCCGGTGTTCGGGAACGCGGCACCGAGCGCAAGCGCGCCGCGCTCCTCGCGCGCGTCTGCCACGCGAGCGGCGTAGGCGTAGCCGACCCCGATGACGAGCCAGTTCGCCAGAATGGCAGCTGCGAGGGCGAGCCCGATCTCCCGCTCGAACGGGACGGTCGAAAACGCGTAGAAGACGAGAGCCGGGACGAGAGTCCAGAAGTGCGCCGTCCACAGACGCTCCCGCAAGCGTTCCGCAGACGGAGCCCTGAGCTGAAGGGCCAGCCCGACGCCGAGGAAGAAGACGAGGCTCAGGACTTCGAAGATCACCGTTCGTCTCGAACTCCCCGGCTGACCGAGGGCTCATGGATACCCACCGGCGCTCACCTCACCGCCCCGAGGAACCGAGCGGCACGCGCCACGGCCACGGTGAAGAGCCGGGTCGCGTGTGCACGCCGGAAGAAAGAGTGAACCGGCGCCTCGAGCGAGAACCCGATCGCACCGTGCACCTGATGCGCGATTTCGCAGACGCGGCAGGCTGCCTGGCCTGCGTACGCGAGCCCGGGCCACTCGTCGTCGCGCTCCTCCCAGGCGAGCAGCTCGAGCCCTCGCGCGAGCGTGGCCGCATCGGCCAGCGCTTGCTGCACCGGAGCCAGGCCGAGGAGCGGCCTGCCGAACTGGATCCGGCTTCGCGCGTGGTCGACCGTGAGCGAGAGCGCGGAATCCGCAAGACCTCCCAGATAGGCAACGTGGAATGCCATCCAGGCTTGGAGATCTGGGAAGGGCGCCTCTTCACCTTCACCCGAGAGATAGGCAAACCCCTGACCGTCGAGCGCCGGTTGCGGCAGCACGCCCTCGAGGGGAACGACGAACGCGCCCTCCTCGCGAAGGTCGAGAGCCGCCGAGCGGCCCTGCGTGTAGCGGGCGAACCCTGAGGCAGCGAGCGCATGCTCGCCCGCCACGAGCTCGTCGAAGAGCGCGAGGGGGGCAAGAGAGCGGCCGAGCTCGCGACCGGCTGCCGCGACGAAGCCGCGACCCGCTTCCGCCGCCTCCCCGAGCCCGACCGCTGCCAGGCGGGCTCCGAGCGTAGGATCGCGGTCGTCGACGACGGCGCCGGGTGTCCAGGCCGGCGGTCGATAGCCGGCGAGGGCGGAGCGTACGCTCTCGCCGAAGGCAGCCTCTTCCGGGCCGACCGCGAAGTTCACGGCCGGACCGCCGAGGCGCGCGGCAGGTCGGGGAGCGCGGTCAGGACTTCCGCGCTGTGCTCGCCCCGCGCCGGTGCGGGGCGCTGCGGCGGGAAGACCTTGCCGTCGAGCTTGAAGACGTTTCCGAGCAGGCGCACCGGGCCGAGGCCCGGCTGGTAGATTCGCCGCACTAGGCCGTTCGCTTCCACCTGAGGCTCGCCGAGGAGATTCTCGAGCGTGCGCACCTCCTCGCAGGGAACACCGCGGGCTCGCAACCGGTCGACCCATTCCCTCGCCGGTCGCTCGGCCAGCTCGGAGGCGAGCGCCTCGACGACCTGCTCGCGGCGGCGCACCTCCTGCGGGCTCGCGGGAACCTCATCCGGGTTGACAGCCGACCGATCTTCGAGCCCGAACGTCTCGAGGAGGCTCTCCCGCTGCGCCATGTTCAGGCAGGCGATGGTGAGAAATCCGTCCGAGGTGGCGTATGCACGGTAGTAAGGGTTGATGCGCAACCCGAGTTCCGCCTGCCGAGCGACCTGGTCGAGGGCAGCGACGTCGGCGACCGCCGGCTCGGTGCCCAGCGGCTTGTCGCAAGCCTCGATCGAGACGAAGCGCTGGACCTGAACGGCCAAGGCGGCTCCGAGCAGCGAGACCTCCAGCTCTCCGCCTCGACCGGTCCCGCGAGCACGAGCGAGGCCGGCGAGGGCGGCGACGGCGGCGAGGAAGCCGGCCGCAAGATCCGCCATCGCAATCCCGCCCGCCCGGATCGGAACCAGGTCGCCGGCGCGGGCATCCGCCATCAGGAGGCCTGACGCCGCTTGCGCGCTGAGATCGTAAGCCGTCCGCTCCGAGGCTGGGCCTTCGCTCCCAAAGGCAGAGATCACGACGAGCGTTGCTCCCGGGTTCGCCGCTCGGACTGCTTCGCGACCGAGCCCGAAGGCGGCGGCGCGCTGCGCCGGATAGTTGTGGACGACGATGTCGGCGTCCGCGAGGAGCGACCCGGACGCATCGCGACCCTCGACGGACTTGAGATCGAGGACGATCGAGCGCTTGTTCCGGTTGAGCGCGAGGAACGGCCCACTGAGGTCGTCGCCGCACGGTTCCTGACGCCGCCATTGATCGCCCTGCGGAGGCTCCACCTTGATCACGTCTGCGCCGAGGTCTGCGAGGAGAAGCGTGCATAGTGGGCCCGCGACGTACTGCGAGTAATCGGCGACGACGACCCCGTGCAGGGGAAGCGGGGTCATCGAGCGGCGAGCTCCCGGCGGGCGATCACAAGCCGTTGGATCTCGGCGCTCCCCCCCGAGATGGTCGCGCCGACCGCAGCCCTGAGCAGGGCCGCCGTGCGTCCACCGAGCGGGCCCGAGGAGCCCGGCTCGAGGAGCGCGGCCGGCCCGAGCGCATCGACAGCCGCCCGGGCAGCGCGCTGCACCAGGAGTGCCACGGAGAGCTTGGCCATCGACGAGGCCGCGCTCGCATCGCCGTCCTGATCAAGGAGCCAGGCGGCCCGGTAGCCGTGCAGCCGAGCGGCTTCGGCCTCGCCGCGCAGCGAATCGAGACGATGGCCGGTCACCGCTTCGAGGCCGTCGATCAGCCAGAGGACAACGCCGACCTTCTCCGACGTGACGCGCTCGTACGCGAGGGTGGCCATCACCACCCGCCAACCCCCGTCGAGCTCGCCGACGATCTGGGAGGCCGGCACTTCCACCTGCTCGAGGAAGACTTCGTTGAGAACCCCTCCGCCCAGCGTCGGAAACGGCCGCACCGTGATTCCCGGCGTCGACATTGGAGCGACAAGCACCGTGAGGCCTTCGTGCTTGTTCTCTGCGGCCGAGGTCCGGACCGCCAGGTAGATCCAGTCAGCGACCTGCGCGCTCGACGTCCAGATCTTGTGCCCCTTGACTATGAAGCGGTCGCCGTCTCGCTCTGCCCTCGTCGCAAGCGCCGCCAGGTCCGAGCCGGCCTCGGGCTCGGAGAACCCCTGGCAGAAGATCAGTCGGCCGGCCGCGATGTCCGGAAGGAGCCTCGCGCGAAGCTCCGGCGAGCCGAAGCGCAGAAGCGCGTTGCCCACCGTCTTGACCGACAGGAGATAGCTCGACAGCGGCAGCCATCCATAGCCCAAGCGCTCCTCGAGCGCCACCGCCGAGACATGCGTCAGCCCGCGCCCGCCGAGCTCGTGGGGCCAGTTCACGCCGATGAATCCCGCTTCGCCGAGGGCTCGATAGGTGGTGACGGAATCACCGTCGGAGGGCATACCTTGAACACGGTGATCCCTGTCCGCTTCGAGCAGGGGGGCACGTGACGCACAGAACGCGTCGGCGTCATCCTGTAGTCGTCGCTGCTCGTCGGAGAGGGCGAGTCTCATGTCCTGCCGGGTGCGAACGTCCCGGCGCCCCTGAGCGCGGCGGCGACGTCCGTGAGTCTCGGCACGATCGTCTTCACGAGCGTTTCGGGAGAGAGTCGTGTCGCCGAGGCCGCGACATTCATCGCGGCGACCGGTTCCGCTCCCGGTCCAACCGGAACCGCGCAGGCCAGCAGTCCCGATTCGTATTCGCCGACGGAGAGCGCGTATCCGTTCGTCCGGGCGGCCTCGAGTTGGCGTTCGAGGGTGGTCCACGTCCGAGCCGTCGCGTTCGTGAGCGCGGGGTAAGGCTCCGGCCCGAGCCGGCGTCTCGCCTCCTCCGGATCGAGCTGGGCGAGCATGCACTTTCCCAGCGCCGTGCAGTGTGCGGGCAGACGCATCCCGGGGGTTGCCTGCACCCTGAGGTGGAACCTACCCGGGCACGAAAGGAGATAGAGGACATCGGCGCGGTCGAGGACGGCGAGGTTCACCGTCTCGCCGGTTTCGTCGGCCAGGGCCCGCAGCCGAGGCCACGCGAGCTCGGGCAAGCCAAGCTGGTCGAGAAAGGGGGCGACGAGGCGTGCGACTCCCAGGCCGAGACGGAAGCGCTTGGTTTGCGGATCCCTGGCCAGGAACTCGCGCTCGACGAGAGTCCCTGTCGCCCGATGCGTGGTCGGCACCGGCCAGTCGAGAAGGTCGGCGATCTCGGAAAGCGAGAGGTCGGAGCGCTCGGGCGTGAAGAGTGCCAGCACGTCGAGCACGCGCCCGAGGGATTGGATAGGTATAGTTTCGCTAGTCGGAACCGATTTCACGTGGCTGAAACTATATTACCGACGCCGTCACCCTGGTGCACAGCCAGTGACGCAGTCTGAGAGGTGAAATCGATGCTTCAGAGAGACCAGGTAGGACTGCTCATCGAGCAGTACCAGGCCAGCCAGATCAACCGGCGTCAGTTCCTGCAACGGTCCGTCGCCCTGGGGATGTCGCTCGGAGCGGCGGGTGCGTTACTCGCGGCCTGCGGGGGAGACGACGGCGGCGCCGGGGGGACGGAAGGCGCGCCTTCGGTCTCGACCCAGGAGCTTCGCTTGCACTTGGACGAGGACATCGAGAACCTCGATCCGGCCATCAACCCCGGGCATACCGACACGACGGTCGCCGCGAATATCTTCGAAGGACTGGTCACCTACCGTCCCGACAAGTTCGAGGTCGTCAATGAGCTTGCAGAGGAGTTCAGCCCCTCCCAGGACGGTCTGCGGTATGAGTTCAAGCTCAAGGAGGGAATCCGGTTCCACGGGGGTTACGGCGAATTGACTGCCGAGGACGTCAAGTTCTCGTACGAACGAATCGCCGGGCTCACTACACCGAAGCTGGACTCTCCGTACCAGTCCGACTGGGCCGCGCTCCAAGTCGTCGAGACGCGGGGCAAGTACGACGGCACGATCGTCCTCAAGGAGCCGTTCGCACCCTTGATGACGACGACGCTGCCCGAGCAAGCGGGGCAGATCGTTTCGAAGAAGGCGGCCGAGGAACGAGGCGAGGGCTTCGGCACCGAGCCGATCGGCACGGGCCCGTACGAGTTCGTCGAGTGGAGGCGCAACCAGCACGTCCTGCTGAGGAAGTTCGCCGACTACGGCGGGGCCGCCGGCTACACGAAGGCACCCGTGTGGGAGGAGCTGCGCTTCGTGGTCATCGCGGACGATAACCCGACCTCGATCGCGCTCGAGACCGGCGAGCTCGACTTTGCCGTCCTACCGACGAACGCCATCGACCGCTTCCAGGGCAACGAGGACTTCGAGGTGATCGAGAAGACGACCCTGGACTACAACTGGATCGGGATGAACGTCGAGCACGAGAACCTCAGGGACAAGAACGTGCGGCTGGCCATCATCCACGGCATCGACGTGGACTCCATCCTCGAGGGCGCCTACGACGGCCGCTGGACCCGCGCGACAGCGATCATTCCGCCTGGGATGCCGATCGGCTACTGGGAGGACGCTCCCGTCTACGAACGAGATGTCGAGATGGCGAAGGACTACCTGGCTCAGGCTGGTGCCGAAGGGCGAACGATCGAGATGACCGTTTCCTCAGGCGAGCCCGCCACGTCGACGGTCGCCGAGATCGTCCAGGCCAACTTGAACGAGATCGGCCTCGACATCGAGGTGGTCGTTCAGGAGGGCGGCGTCTTCGGTTTGGCTGAGCCCGAGGCAAACGCGAAGAAGCAGCTCTTCTACACCGGATTCTCGACCAATCCGGATCCGTCGTGGTCCACCGTCTGGTTCACATGCGACCAGGTGGGGGTGTGGAACTGGATGTCATGGTGCAACGAGCAGTACAGCAGCCTCGACAAGGCGGCGGCGCGCGAGACCGACCCGGACAAGCGTGCCGAGATGTACGTCCAGATGCAGCAGATCATGGACGAGGACGCAGTCGCGCTGTGGGTGGCCTGGCCGACAGAGTTCCTGGCGGTGAGGAAGGGCATCACGCCGGCCATTCAGCCCGAGGGGACCTTCATCCCGTGGGCCTTCACACCCTCCGCGTAAGCGCGTAGCGAAACGCGGTTCGAGGGGAGGCTCGTGGCCCGATATCTGATCAAGCGTCTGGTCATGACCTTGCTTGTCGTGATCGTGGTGATGATCTTCCTGTCCACGCTCGTGCACCTCGTGCCGGGCGACCCGGTCGAGATCGTTCTCGGGCCACGCGCGAGTGAATCCCTTGCCGCGACGGTTCGTGAGGAGATGGGCCTCGACGATCCGATCCACGTGCAGGTCTGGGATTTCGCCTCGGGGGCCTTCCGCGGAGACCTCGGCAAGGATTTCCTCTCGCAGACGCCGGTGACCGAGCTCGTTCTCGACGCGCTTCCGCACACGGTCGTGCTCGCTCTTGCCTCGCTCACGCTCGCCACCCTCATCGGCATTCCGCTCGGCGTCTACGCGACCAGGCGACCCAACTCCCTGCTTGATCGGGCCACCGCGCTGTTCTCCGTCTCCCTCATCACGATGCCGTCGTACATCGCGGGTCTCTTCCTCCTCCTCCTGTTCTCGCTTCACTGGAACGTGTTCCCGGCCGTGGGCGCCGGCGACTTCTCCGATCCGGTGGACTACCTGAAGCACCTCGCTCTCCCGGCGACCGCCCTCGCGCTCACGTGGATCGGCTACATCGCCAGGCTCGTCCGCACGACCATGCTGGAGGTGCTGGGTGCGGACTACATCCGCACTGCACGGGCGTTCGGCCTCCGCGAGCGGCTCGTCTTCTACAAGTACGCGCTGAAGAACGCCCTCATTCCGACGGTCGCCGTCGTCAGCGTCGGGCTGGGCGATCTGATGGGCGGGGCGGTGTTCGTCGAGGTGATCTTCTCGCGCCCCGGTCTCGGCCGGTTGGCCGTCGAAGGAATCGCAACGCGCAACTTTCCCATCGTCCAGGGAACGGTCCTGGTTATCGCGCTCGTGTACGTGGCGGCGAACCTGGTCGCCGACATCTCGTACCGCCTGCTCGACCCGCGGATCAGGGTCGAGGAGGCTCCTGCGACGTAATGGCTGTCTCCCTCCCCGCGCCGAGCCGCCGACTCGCCTTCCTTCGAGGTGACTCGGTTCTCGCGCGGCTTGCGCGCCGCCCGTCCGGGGCGTTCGGGCTCGTCGTGGTGGTCGGGCTCTGCCTCGTGGCCGCGTTCGCGCCGCTTGTGGCCCCGTATGCACCCGAGGAGCAGGACATCGTCAACCGGCTTCAGGGCCCGAGCGCCGGTCACCTGCTCGGCACCGACCATCTCGGACGAGACCTCCTCTCGCGCATCATCTTCGGAGCCCGAGTCGAGCTCGGCGTCGCCGTTCCCGCAGTCACGACCGCTCTCGTGCTCGGACTGATCCTGGGACTCACCGCCGGCTACGTGGGCGGGCGGGTCGACAACGCCCTCATCGTCGTCATGGACTCGGCCCAGGCGTTCCCGACGGTCATCCTCGCGCTCGCGCTCCTCGCCGTTCTCGGCGGCTCACTCCGCAACATCCTCATTGTCATCGCGATCACGTTCGCCCCCCAGTACGCACGCGTCTCGCGGGCCTCGGTCCTCGCCGTCAAGCAGAACCCCTTCGTCGAGGCGGAGCGCGCTCTCGGCGCCGGCAACCTGCGCGTCGTCGGGGCCCACATCCTGCCGAACATCATGGCCCCGCTCTTCATCCTGCTCGCCATGAACATCCCGGCCGCGATCACCGTCGAGGCCGGCCTTTCGTTCCTCGGGGTCGGCGTCCAGCCGCCGACCCCGTCCTGGGGCGTCATCCTGGCCGAGGGCTTCGAACGGGTCCGCGAGGCGCCCTGGCCAGTGCTCAGCACAGGGTTTGCCCTCGTGCTCACGACCCTCGGCTTCACGCTCCTCGGCGAGACGTTGCGCGATGTCGTCGACCCGCGCCTCCGCGCCATGACCACGAGGCCGCGGGCGTGACCACCCGGGAGGACACTCTCCTTCGGATCGACGGCCTCGAGGTCGTCTACCACACGCAGCACGGGCCTCTCACCGCGCTCCACGACGTCTGCCTCGCGGTTCAGCCGGGACAGATCCTCGGTGTTGTCGGCGAGTCGGGCTGCGGCAAGTCGACTCTGAGCAACGCGCTCATGGGTCTGCTCCCGCCGAACGGCGAGGTGACCGCAGGCACGATGGTCTACGAAGGACGAGATCTGCGAGGGCTGCGGCCGGAGGACCTGCGTTCGCTGCGAGGCTCCCACCTGGCGATGGTCTTTCAGGACCCACTGTCGAGCCTGAACCCGACCTTCACGATCGGATCGCAGATGCGCGACGTCCTCCGCGCCCACAGCATTGGCAAATCAGCGGACGGGGTGCCCATGAGGGAGCGCGCCGCCACGATGCTTGACCGGGTCGGAATCCCGGACGCACGCCGGCGACTCGATGACTACCCGCACCAGTTCTCCGGCGGAATGCGGCAGCGGATCATGATCGCGATGGCGCTCATGCTCGAGCCTGCGCTCCTGATCGCCGACGAGGTGACTTCGGCGCTCGACGTGACCCTGGAAGCGCAGATCCTCGACCTTCTGCGCGAACTGCGGGACGAACGCGGAACGGCCGTCCTCTTCATCTCGCACGACC
>OBLR010000382.1_pt1 | contig 10909 bp, 11 predicted proteins | sample 1519891 | NCBI WGS metagenome assembly OBLR01 (sample SAMEA3113583, study PRJEB22503) | soil metagenome | reverse complement strand
GGCCGGAGACCGCTCGCGCCAGATCGCCGTCGGACGTGACGAAGGTATCCGCCTGGAGCTGCGTCAGCGCCACGACCTCGGCGTCGTACGTTGTCTTCCACCCCAGCTGGTCCGCAACCTTCCAGTAATCCGTGAGTGGAGCGTACCGGGATCGAACCGGTGACCTCCGGCTTGCAAAGCCGGCGCTCTCCCAGCTGAGCTAACGCCCCTTGCGGCTCCTAGTATGCCGATCCACGAGGTCGCGCAGCCTGACCGCGCCGCCCGTCGCCTACCGCGACGATGTCCGCTTCGAGCTCCGCCAGGCGGCAGAGCGACTCGCGGTGCTGCTTCTCGTTCAGGTTGAACGCGGGCCAGCCGGCGCTCCAGCCCGGCCAGGTGGCGATGGCGTCGCCGGCGATCAGGAGGTTCCTCTCCGGCCAGTGGAACGCCAGGTGGCCCGGCGAGTGGCCGGGCGCGAACACGACCTGCAGCGGGCCGATGCGGTCGCCCTCGTGGACGAAGTGGTCGACCGGGCAGGGCGGGTGCCTTCCGAGCCCGAGCGCGAGGCCGACCTGGAGGGGGAAGTACGCGCGGAGAGGGCGCCTCGGCACGAGGCTCACGGGCTGCGCCTTCCGCTCGCCGCGAACGATGTCCGCCTCCCACTCGTGCGCGTAGACCCCGGCTCCGCTCCGCTCGCGCAGCAATCTCGCCCCGCCTAGATGCGAGCGGTGGCCGTGCGTCAGAACGATGTGCCGCAGCTCCTCGGGGCGACGGCCCGTCTCGGCGATCGCGTCCAGCACCCGCTGACCGTCGGTGTCGTAGAGCGTGTCGACCAGCGTCAGGCCCTCCCCGTCGTCGAGGAGGAACGCGTGCACGCGGCCGCCCTGCCTCTGGCCGAGGCTGAGCACGCCCGGCGCGAGCTCGGTCGCTACCCTCCGACCCGCTTCCACGGCTGGAACGCGTTCTCCACCCCGCGGAGCGCCGGCGCAAGCTCTGGGAAGTGGCGGAGCAGGACGGTGACCATCGAGTTGTCGTTGATCCAGTCGAGGCCCTCGCGCGTGTACACCTCCGGCGTGTAGTCGCGCGTGAAGAAGCGGTCGCTCTTCAGCCGCCGCGAGGCCATGAGGATGAACACGCGGAAGGCCGTGTCGCTGAACCCGAAGCCCTTGGGGAACGGCTCGGCGTAGAGCCCGACCATGAGGTCGACGCGCTCGACGTCCCCGTAGACGCGCCGCATCTCCTCGGCCCAGTCCGGATTGTCCGTGAGTTCCTCGAACGAGGCCGCCGGCTCGAGCCGGAAGTGCCGGCGGAACTCGTTGTACCTCGGCACGCCCCGCTCACGCACGCGCATCACGTCCGTCGCGGCGAGGTCCATGGTCGTCCCGTCGGGCCGCTCGAAGTGCTGCAGGAAGCGCGGGAAGTTGTGGAGCGTGATCGCACCCGGGTGGGCGATCCCGAGCGAGTAGGCGGCGTTGGCCAACCCCAGCTCCTCCAGCCGGGCGCGCGTCTGGAGGGCGCCGACCTCCGGGAAGGTCCGCTCCTGGAGCACCGAGTCGTCGGCGAGCGAACGGAACGTGTACTCGTCCGGGAGAAGCGGGTGCATGCGGTAGACGGCGACGAACTCCTCCGTGAGCGAGTACGGGACGCGGTGGTGGTCCGTGGGCGAGCCGGGGATGCCGCTCAGCACGTCGCCCGACCCCAGCCGTCCGAGCCGACGCCCGAGGCGCTCGCCGACGAGGCCCCACCAGTTCGCGTGCATCGCGTAGCGCGTGGTCGGGTGCGCGATGATCGCGGGCGTCCACTCGACCGTGTGGATCTTGGCCATGAGCGCGGCGTTGACCAGACGGGCGCGGTCGAAGAGCTGGTCGTCCGTCCACGTCGGGTATTCCCTCTTCAACCGCTCGCAGATCGCGTTGTGCTCGAGGGTGAAGAGGGTGTGGAGGATGCCGAGGCCGATCCAGAGGTTGCCCGCCACGCCGGTCAGGTCGACCATCTCCTCGAGGTCGCGGGGCAGGAGGCCGTCCGGACCGAGGCGGAGCTTCCCGTCCTCGCCCGCCCGCAGAGCGGTGGCGAACTTCGGGTCCGACCCGTAGATCTGGGAGCCGTCCCACCAGTGGCTGTCCGCCGTCACGAACGTCGGCGCCGTGCCGCTCTCCGGCGAGTGGCTCGGGTCGCGACGCGTTCGGGAGATGCGCATCGGCCGCTCCTCCCATGGGTCGTCGTCGGCCAGCTCGATCTCCCAGGGATCCTCCGGCTCGTCCTTGCCGTGGCTGAACCAGTCGTGGACCTCGAACTGGAGCCAGGCCGCCGCGAGGACGTTGACGATCGTGGCCGGAATCAGCTCCGTCCTCGTGAGGAGCTCGCGGCTCACGACCCGCGGGCTGGGCTCGAGGATGTCCGGCTCCGGCTCGGGCCAGGTCGCCTCGAGCGGGATGTTGCGGCCGAAACGGGAGCCGACGCTTCCCATGAGCGGCTGCCGCAGGTCGTTGAACGTGCCGTCGAGGGTGCGGGCACCCGTCGCCCGGCCCTCGGGCACGGGCGCGCCCGAAACCCCGGTGTCGTAGAGGTTGCGCTCGCGCAGCCGCGTCCGGAGTCCGATCAGGGTGAGGATGCCGAGCGGGCGCGGCAGGCGATGCCAGCCGAAGCGCTCGTCCAGGCGCTGGGCGGCACCGGCGAGCAGCTTGGAGAAGAAGGAGGCCATGGCGGCGCGCAGACCTCCCGCGATCAGATCATCGGGCTCGACGGTGCGTCAACCGCGGCAGGGCGCGGCTATTCGCCTTCGACGACGAGATGCGTGACCGGGACGTCGAAGCGCTCGAAGGCCTCGCGGGCCGCGCCTTGCTCGAGCCAGCCGGCCTCGTCGCCCGGCCGCGTCACGACGAGGAGCTCGTCGGCGGGGAACTCGCGCAGGGCGTCCTCGATCGCCTGCACCGGATCGGTGTCTCCGACCTCCGCGTCGGTCACGCGCGCCTCGGGCGCGACGGCGCGCGCGGACTCGTCTGCCTTCGCCGCCGCCTCTTCGCGGGCCTCGTCCTCGTCGCTCGCCAGCCACTCGAGCGGCGAGACGTCCGAGGCGGGCGCGACGACGCGCACCTCCGCGTCCTCCGCCCCGGTGTGCTCACGCACGCGCTCCCGGAGCAGATCACCCGCTGCTGGGACGGTGGTGACGACGAGCAGACGGCGGCTCACGCTCCCTCTGTACCCGGGCGAGGGAGGAGGGCAAACCGCAGACGGGGCGAGCCTAGGTCGCCCGCGCCGCTCCTGCAGCCAGTTCTAGTCTCCCCAGTCGAAGTCCCGGGAGCGCCCCCACAGCGTGTCCTCTGGATCCGGCGCGTCGTCCGCCGTCTCCGGCTCCTCCACCGGCCACGCGAGCACCGGGCTGCGCTCGAGCTCGAGCTCTGACTCCTGGCCGCTGAGCGTGTCCTCGAGCCTGGCCTGCTCCTCGGTCTTGAAGAGCGGATGGTTCTCGAAGGGGTCGACCACGCGATAGCGGTCGATCGGCAGCTTGCCGTCGAGCTGAGAGTTGCGCCGCTTGAGCTCGAGATGATCCTCGATAACGCGGGCGAACGTGTTCTCCTGATCGAAGCTCACTCGCACCTCCGGGGGTTGCTTCTTCGGGTACTGGGGTGACGGCGCCGGATTGTAAACCACCGGCGGAGCTTGGGGAAAGCCTCAGGTTAGTCCGCCACGCGGACGGTCGGGCTCGTGTCCGCGTTGACGACGCAATTCTTCCCCCGGCGCTTGGCCCGGTAGAGCGCGTCGTCCGCCGCCGCGAAGAGGGCGGCCGGCGTCGCGGCGTCGGGGAAGGCGGCGACGCCGAAGCTCGCCGTGACCGCGACGAGCGAGCCCGGAAGCGTCGACATCGGGCGCGAGGCGAGCTCGCGGCGCAGCCGCTCGGCGAGACGATTCGCCCCTTCGATGTCGGTCTGCGGCAGGAGAACGGCGAACTCCTCGCCTCCGTAGCGGGCGGGTAGGTCGATCTCGCGGACGGTGGCGCGGAGGATGGAGGCGAAGGTGCGGAGGACGTCGTCGCCGGCCTGGTGGCCGTGGCGGTCGTTCACCTGCTTGAAGTCGTCGAGGTCGGCGAGGATGAGCGCGAGGCCGCCGCCGAAGCGCTCGGCGCGGGTGATCTCGCCCTCGAGCGCTTCCTCGAAGTGGCGCCGGTTCGGCAGCTCGGTGAGGCCGTCCGTGCTCGCCTGGCGCTCCACGAGCCGGTGGAGGCGGGCGTTCTCGAGCGCGATCGACGCCTGCGAGCCGAGCCAGTGCGCGAGCTCGCGGGCGTCGTCGGGGAAGTCGCTCCCCGACGGCGTCAGGTAGAGGACGGCGTTCTCGCCCTCGGAGCCGAGCGGGATGGCCAGCGGGACGCCGCCTGCGTCGGGGTCACCTGCGCGCGCGATCTCCTTCTCGTCGACGACGAGCCGGCCCCCGCTCGCGCCCGTCGCCTCGACCGTGCTCCCGACGATCACGGGGAGTAGCGCATAGGGGTCGTGCGTGGCCGCGAGGGCCTCGCCGAAGCGGGCGACCGCGTCTCGTACGCGTCCTCGCTCGGCGGCGAGCTCCTCCAGTCGTTGCTCGAGCTGCGCAGCCATGTCGTTGAACGCGCGTCCCAGGCTCGCGAACTCGTCGCGACCGTCGGCGGGAACCCGCCGCTCGAACTGCCCGCGCGCGACGGCGCCGGCCGCGTCTGCGAGCTCCTTCAGGGAGCGCACGATCGTGCGGCCGAGCGCGTAGGCGAGTACACCGACGGCGAGGAGTGCGCCGAGGGCGAAGAGGAGGAAGCGCCGGCGCAGGTCGCTCGCGGCAGCGTCGATCCCCGACTTGGGCGTCAGGCCGAGCAGCGCGACGGGTGACCGGCCGGCGACGAGCTCGGTTCCGATCCCCCGGTACGTCTTTCCGCGGAGGGTCACGTAGCGCGGACGCTCCCTGGGCACGTCCACGGTTCCCTCGAAGCCGTGCGGCGCGATCACCCGGCCTTCCGCCACGAGGACGAAGCGGTCGGCGCTCTCCAGCCCCGCCTTGCTGCGCAGCCTGCGGACGAGCTCGTCGTCCAGCGGTAGGGAGACGACCACCGTGCCGATGACCTCGCCGCCGCGCGTCGTCACGTCGGCCTCTCGAACGACGGAGTGAGACGCCGGCTCCTCTCCGGCGAGGAGGTCGTCGCCCGAGTAGAAGGCCGAATGCGGCACCTCGCGGGAGATACGGACGAGGGCCGAGCGGTTGAGCGTGACGAAGGCGCGCTGGACCGGAGTCGCGCGCGCCAGGGAGTTGGCCGCGGCTGCGGCGTCGTCCTCCACCTGCTCTGCGTGGTCGGCCGCAGCGACGCGAAGCGCAGTGCTCAGGCGGGCGTCGGCGCTCCCTGCCTCTCCGCGTCGGGCGACCTCGCTGAACGCCCAGGTAGCCGCGATGAGCGGCAGGAGCGAAAGAAGCATGAAGTACGTGACGAGACGGAGCTTGAAGCTACCCATTGGACGCCTTGGGTGGGGGATGCGACTGAACCATGAAGCCGATATGTGCATCGGCCTTGGCGCAATCCCTCTTTAGGGGGATCGCTCGGAAGACACCCCCGCCGGACGGACGAAGTGCCAGGGCATCTGGTCGCTCGGTCAGAATCCCGCAGTCGCTTCCGAGGGAAGAGAGCTTCGACATGATCCGCGCCCGAACCGCCCACGGCCCGCGCTTCCCGCGACGGTTTGCGCTGGTGCTCGGGCCCGTCCTCGCCGCCGCTGCCGGCTCGGCGGGTGGTGCCGACGCGGCGCCCTGCTTCGGCGCCTCGCCCCGACTACGTCGCCGCGTTCGACGCCAAGGACGGGGAGCGTGGACGGGCAGGTGCACTACCGGGAGCGACGCGTCTACCTCGAGGTTCAGGGCTGGCTCACGAGACGCCGCCGGGCGCCGGGTCACCACTCGGAGCACATCCACTCCGGCACGTGCTTCCCGCAGGGACAGACATGGGCGCGGAAGGTTCGCCGCGGGCGGCTCGACTACCGGCACATGTTCCACAACGTCGTCGGGTACAGAGTCCGCGGCGTCCGGGGAGGGTTCGTCGGCATGGGCGTCAAGATCAGGGAGACCGACGCCCAGCGCAGGAAGCTGAACCGGGCGGCTCGGCGCTCCGCCGGAACGACGGTCGCGGTGTTCCAGAGCTACCGGCTGAACTTTCGGAGGCCCAAGTCGAACGGGCGCAAGGAGACGCGCACCGGCCTCGATCTACGAAAGAGCTCGCGCAAGGCGATCGTGAGGCGCTGGTTCACGAGCACCGGCTGGCAAAGCTACTTCGCCTTCCCCGGAAGGCGGAGGACCGAGCCCGCCCGAGACTGCGACTCGATCATCGCCCGCAACTGGGTCCCTCGGTTCGAGTACGCGAAAGGAGGCGTCGGGTGCGGCTGGCGGGCGTCGCGGATGGACGATCCAGTGCCGGACCGCTGGACCGTCAAGGCGGGAATGGCGCTCGGCGTCCGCAGGGGCTCGCTCCACGTCGACCCCGACTTCCACAATCATCCCGATGATCCCGGCCTCTGGTCGAGAAGGATCTGGCGAGAGCGGCGTGTCACGATTCCCGCATCCGGCCTCACGCCCGGCGTCCACCGCCTCGTGTACCTCGCCCACGAGGGAGGACGGCGGAGGATCACCAGCACCGCCGTCACCATAGTGCCCTTCAGAGTGGGCTGACGGAGCCCGTCGGTCGCTAGAAGATCGGGCGTTCGAGCAGGACGGCGATGATCATCCCCGCCAGCCAGCTCGCCGTCGTCGCGACGACGGCGACGGGCACGAGCCACCGGTGGCTGCCGCCGATCGCGGCCGCGAGCAACGCGATGAAGATCGCGCCGGGGCCGATCCGGCCCGGGTAGTACACGAGCGCGACGAGGCCGGCGAAGATCGCGAACGTCGCCATGAAGTCCGCGACGAGGCCGGCCGTCGGCTCGCCGCGTACCGGCTGGGGCTGCTCGCGAGCGCTCAGACGATCCTCTTCGCCCGGCTCGGGTGGGTCTCGGCCGTGCGGACCTGGCGACGCACCGGCGTGCCGTGCGGGCCTGGGCGACGGCCGGGAACGGGCGTGCGAGGACGATGCGGACCGGGGCGGATGCCCCCGCCGCCGAGCCCACCGCTCGCGCCGCCTGCGGCCTCCACCGGCGGATCCTTGACCGCCCACCAGATCACGTAGCAGAGGTAGAGCGCGGGGATCTTCAGGATCACCATGAACCAGAGGGTGAACCAGAGCATGAGGCCCCAAGTGTAACGTAGGCCGCTTCCGGTAAAGAACACCTGGACCGAGCGTCCTCTGCGGCAGCTGCGGACGCCGGCCCTACCCGCCCCCTTTGGCCGGTGGCGGGCCTGCAAAGACCCAGCAAGGGGGAAATCGGTTGCAGCTCACGCGCACACGCGTGCTTCTGCTCGCGTCTGTCGTCGCTCTGTCCACTCTGTTCGCTCTCGCGCTCACCGTCCCGGCGGCGACGACGAGCGTCGACGCCCAGTCCGGCCCGAGGCTGCTCCAGCAGATCCGGGAGGATCGCGCGAAGACGTGGCGGTGGCAGCGCGTCATGGGCAGGCCGCGCACGAAGGTTCGCCCGCGGGAGCGCAGGGACCGCTCGCCGGCATACCTCCTGCGCCTGCGCGACCGTTGGAACGCGCGCGCGCTGCGCGCCAGCAAGCGTGGGCACCGCCCGCCCCACCTCCGGGCGTGGCGCTGCATCCATCGCTACGAGGGGGCGTGGAACGACCCGAACGCGCCCTACTACGGAGGGCTCCAGATGGATCTCTCCTTCCAGCGCACGTACGGGCGCCGGCTCCTGCGCTCGAAGGGGACGGCCGACAACTGGACGCCGCTCGAGCAGATGTGGGTCGCCGAGAAGGCGCACCGAGCGGGTCGCGGCTTCTATCCCTGGCCGACGACAGCGCGCCTCTGCGGCCTCATCTGACATGTCCGGTGCCTGGCACCGGACATGTCCGTCTGGGGAAAACCGGCGCCCGGCTGTGGACGGCCCTGTGGATCAGCGCTCGCCCGGCGGGCGCAGGACTGCGAACTGGTCCGTGACCTCGAGGTCGTCGGCCGCGAAGCGGAAGACGGCGGCCGGGCGTCCCCCGGCGCGGCCCGGCGGGCGGGTCTCCCCTGTCGGCTGGAGCAGCCGGCGGCGGACGAGCACGCGCTGGAGGTTGGTCGCCGAGACGTCGTGGCCGAGCGCGGCGCGGTAGAGCTTGCGGAGCTCGGAGATCGTGAACGCAGGCGGCGCGAGCGCGAACCCGGCGTTCGTGTACGAGAGCTTCGCCCGGAGGCGCTCGCGCCCGGCGAGCGCGACCGCAGCGTGGTCGAACGCCATCCGCGGGAGCTCGTCGACCCGGTGCCACGCCGTGTCTTCCGGCACGCGCGGGTCGGCGTCGGCCGGCACGAGCCCGAGGTAGGCCGTCGCCACCAGTCGGCCCTCCGGATGGCGGTCCGGATCGCTCAGCGTCTCGAGCTGCTCCAGGTGCGAGAGCTCCCGGACGTCGACCTTCGCGGCGAGGTGGCGGCGGATCGAGCGCTCGAGCGTCTCGTCGGCGCCGAGCCGCCCTCCCGGGAGCGCCCAGGCCCCGAGGAAAGGCTGACGCGCACGCTGCCAGAGGAGCACCTGCAGCTCTCCACCCCGCACCTGGAGCACGGCTGCGAGCGCCTCGTGGCCGCTTTGGGCCTCTGTGCTAGACTTGTCCACGAAGTTATCGACTCTCAGTCGTAAACCTTCGCCCAGGATAGCACTCTGGCCACCGTCGAAGCCCCAGTCCGCCCCGCCGCTCCCCCGCGCCTCGACGTCGAGGACGTCCTCCGCGAGGGCGGCTTCACGAGCTTTCACCGCAAGGCGGTGCTCGTCACGGGAGCGGCCTGGACGTTCGTGGCCATGGAGATCCTCCTGGTCGGCTTCACCGTGCCCGTCTTCACGGCCCTCTGGGACCTCTCCGGGAAGACGGCCGGCTGGATCGCCGCCTCCGCCCTCGCGGGCTCGCTCGTGGGCAGCCTCGTCTTCGGCCGCCTCGCCGACCGGGTCGGGCGGCGGCGGATCTTCCAAAGCGCGATCCTCTGGTACGCGCTCTTCACGGCGCTCACGGCGCTCGCCTGGGGGCCGGCCTCCGTCTCCGCCTTCCGCTTCCTCGCCGGCATCGGCCTGGGCGCGCTCTTGGTCGTCGACCCCTCCATGCTGGCGGAGTACCTTCCGCCTCAGCGCCGCGGCCGCTTCCTCGTCGTCCTCGATCTCTTCTGGCCCGTCGGCCTCCTGCTCGCCACCGGCCTCTCGTGGCTCTTCCTGGCGCAGGTGGGCGGCGAGTGGAGCTGGCGCTACCTCTTCCTCGCCGCCGCCTTCCCGGCCTTCCTCGCCTTCGTCGTGCGCCTTTCCCTTCCGGAGAGCCCGTACTTCCTCACGCGGCGAGGACGCAGGAAGGAGGCGGCGGAGGTGCTGACCGGCATCACCGGCCGCTACGTGGAGCCCGCCAGGCTCGCCGCGGCGCCCGAGGAGCACTCCTCCCTCCGCGAGCTCCTCGAAGAGCGCCTGCGCGGGACCACGCTCATGATCGCCGTCGTCTGGATCGCCCTCAACATCTCCTACTACGGCCTCTTCCTCTGGCTCCCCTTCGTCCTCCAGGGCGAGGAGCAGTTCACGCTCGACGTCTACCTGCTCCTGACCCTGAGCGCCCTCTCGCAGTTCCCCGGCTATGCGGCAGCGATCTGGCTGGTCGAGCGGATCGGGCGGAAGCCCACGCTCGCCGCGTTCCTCCTTCTCGGCGGCGTCTCCGCCTTCGCGTTCGCGATCGCCGACTCGACGCCCATGTACGTCGCGGCGCTCTTCTTCGTCGGCTTCTTCAACCTGGGAGCCTGGGGGGCGGTCTACCCGTACACGTCCGAGCTCTTCCCCACGCGGCTGCGCTCGAGCGCCTTCGGCCTGGTCGAGGGCGTCGGCAAGGGCGCGGCGATCGCCGGCCCGTACATCTTCGGCAACCTGCTCGACGCGACCGGCGACACGGTCTGGTCGCTGACGTTCGTGGCAGCAGTCATGGTCGCCGGGGCGTTCGTGGCGCTGCTGGGCCGGGAGACCCGGGGTACGAAGCTTCTCTAGGGGTAGTGTGGGAGGCGTGAACCGCCTCGCGCACGAGACGAGTCCCTACCTCCTGCAGCACGCGGACAACCCGGTCGACTGGTACCCCTGGGGCGAGGAGGCATTCGCGCGCGCGCGCGAAGACGATCGTCCTCTCCTCCTCTCGGTCGGCTACGCCGCCTGCCACTGGTGCCACGTGATGGAGCACGAGTCCTTCGAGGACGAGGCGACGGCGCGGCTGATGAACGAGCGCTTCGTCAACGTCAAGGTCGACCGCGAGGAGCGCCCGGACGTCGACGCGATCTACATGGAGGCCGTGGTCGCCTTGACGGGACAGGGCGGCTGGCCGATGACCGTCTTCCTCACGCCCGACGGAGAGCCGTTCTTCGGCGGCACCTACTACCCGCCCGAGCCGCGGCACGGGCTCGCGAGCTTCCGGCAGGTGCTGGTTGCCATCGCGGATGCCTACCGCGAGCAGCGCGGCGACGTCGGCCGGCAGGCGCGCGCGCTCGTGGAGGCGATCGAGGCCTCTGCCCGCGCCCGGCCGTCCGCCGACCCGCTCACGAGCGCGATCCTCGCGGAAGCACGCCGCGGCCTCGAGAGCGGCTTCGACCCGCGCCACGGCGGCTGGGGCCGAGCGCCCAAGTTCCCGCCCGCGTCGACGCTCGAGTTCCTGCTCCGCGTCCACGCGCGCAACGGGGACGAGCGCGCGCTCGCCATGGTCGAGACGACGCTCGACGGCATGGCCGCGGGCGGGATGTACGACCTCGTCGGCGGCGGCTTCCACCGCTACTCGGTCGACGAGCGCTGGCTCGTCCCCCACTTCGAGAAGATGCTCTACGACAACGCGCTCCTCGCGCGCGCGTACCTGCACG
>OBLR010000381.1_pt1 | contig 10909 bp, 11 predicted proteins | sample 1519891 | NCBI WGS metagenome assembly OBLR01 (sample SAMEA3113583, study PRJEB22503) | soil metagenome | reverse complement strand
CTGATGATTATTATCATAGCAACTCCCACAACAATATTACAACCTGCACTAGGTACTGCTACCACTAATTTATCAACCAACACAACAACAACAATAACTACTACTGATATAGAGTACAACTCTATCACTCTTGTCCCGTTAAATCAGTCAAGTACGTCATTAGTTGATAAAACTAATGTTACCCTAAGAGGACTCTTTAACGTACACAACGATCCAGGAAATTGGAATCAACTACTCCAACCTGCTCTTGATGAACTCAATAGACGCCACCCAGATATGAACATAGAGTTAGAATACATTGAGTTCTTTTATCCTGGAACAAGAAATCAAATTTTGGATAGATTATCTAAAGGCGAAACTGTTGACATTATATCTATAGATCAAATCTGGCTTGGGGAATTTGCACAGCGAGGATTGCTAAAGAATCTGACACAGGAATTTGAAGAATGGGGGAGAATTCCTGATCTATATGAACCAAATCTTGATGGCTGTGTATACAATGGCACATTATATGCTCTGTGGCTATGGACCGATGTTAGAGGCACATGGTATTGGAAGGACATGCTGCAAGAAGCAGGAGTTGATCCGGAATCACTAAAAACTTGGGATGGATACATTTCTGCTGCAGTGAAACTGAAGGATTTCTTTGGAGATAATATAACTCAAGGAGTGCATCTTGCAGGTGCTCCACATGAACCAGATATGTGGTATCCATACCTTTGGATGCTTGGTGGAGAAATACTAGAGCCGCGTGAAGGTCATCCTACAAAAGGTGGATACTGGTTTCCATCATACAATAGCTCTGAAGGAGTAAGAGCTATGGAGTTTTTGAAGCGGCAGGTAGATGCTGGAATAGAACCGCAAAAGGAGCATTCTTGGGGACTCGAATTTGCTAACAAGACCTTTCCTGTGATGTTAGAGGGCTCTTGGATGCTTGATAGATTTCCAATAGAATCATACCCAACATTGGAGCAGCAAGTTGGGTTCATTCCTATGTTTCCAGTACCTAACCAGACAATCCAGACCTCAACTATGATGGGAGGATGGGAGTTAGCTATACCAAGTACATCTCAAAATAGCGACTTGGCATGGGAATTGATAACAATAATGGCTCAGCCTGAAATATTGGGTCCATTTCTACGAGAAAATGGCTATTTGCCGACACAACATGTGTTGGGAGAGGGTCCATCCTCCGAACCACTAAAGGAAGCAGTCCCGTACTTTGAAGAAATGGTTTCAATGATTCCGTATGCTGGAAGCAGACCAAATATTCCCGAATATCCAGAGATAGCTGAACATATACATCAAGCCATACAACAAGTTTACAATGGTTCGGCAGCATCACCAGAAGATGCCCTTAACACAGCAGCTGCCAAGTCTGCAGATTTGTTGGGATGGTAGTAGTAGTAGTTGACTACAAAAACTTGTACTTGTTTGAGATTCATCTGTGAGTGCAATTTCAAATATGGTAGTAGCATTAGCGTCATTAACTAAGCAAGTAGAGATTCCATTAGGCTAAGACCTAATCTCTAGAGCCTGATTAATTGCATTATATCTTTTCATACCTAATTGGCAAAACACTGGATCATATATGGACTGTTATTGTTGTTAAAAACCCGGGCTCGGGGGAATCCGGCAGAAAAACCTTCAAGATTTAGACTCAGTAGAGTAGGACCAATCGATTCCTATTGGAAAGAACTTATCTAGGCAGCTCTGACGACTTTGTATTTTACTGTTCATAGCAGGGTCGAACTAATCCTATGATTTTTGATAGTCAATGCATGGGCTGTCACAATTACCGTCTGCTACACAAGTGTTGTTGGTCATCATCAAGAGTGAGTACCACTACTAGTAGTACCAGATGATGGTGCAGAAGAAGGTATCGCTCCGATCTGCTGCATCAACCCCATTGTGTCTGCGTCTACCCAGTCTTCCGCTACCTTACCATCCACAATATTTGAAATGCCCGTGGAAGTGAAAGAGACTTTCTTGTTGGTAGGCGGTATGCCTTGAAACTCTCCTTTGTGAGTGCCACTAACAGTTAGACGATATGCCACTTTATCACCTTCTGCTAGGATGTCTTCAACTTTAAAATGGAGGTCTGGAAATGCCTTGGAAAGTCCAACGATGAATTGTTTATGTGAATTCCAATCCATTGGTGGTGCTCCTGGAAAGTGAAAGATGTGCTTAGGTGAAAAAAGCTTTTCTGCTTTTTCTATATCTTGCTGATTGTAAAACTCAAATACTTGGCGAACCACCTGTTTGTTTTGCTCTGGCGAAGAAGCCATATTTAGCTCGCAAGAGGCTATTGCTGTCTTAAGTACTGTGTGGGTAAGTCTCATAGAACTTTTCTATAACGTCCAGAGGGTTCCAAGAGAAAAACCTTCAAAATTTGTAACCTACCTTGTGTTATAATTCAATGAACGAGAATGTGTTTGCAGAGCAGTAACCTTTAGTTTTGTAGTGAAACCAAGGCATGGTAGAACAACAACAGAGATTTGATATAGTATAATGCAGGGTTAGATTGCCTATGCTTTATGTTTAGCTTGAGGGCGGATGTTAAGGTAGTAAATAAAATTGTGGCAATGATACAATCTATTAATGCTATTGAAGAAGGATAGATAGAAGAGGCGGTTCCATTAAATGTACATACTCTAGGTTTGGACGCTGCAAAAATGCATAAAAGGAATATGTGAGTATAGCAGCGAATGGTTTCTATTGTAGAGATTGCATCGCTTCTACAAAGAAATGATATTATTTTTGCCTTGGTAGTAATTGTAGGCACTACAATTGGAGTTAAATCATCAGATCTATTGTTGAAGAATATGCTCAACCTTGCCAAACGTACGAAAACTGATCTTGACGAATTAATAATAAAATCAGTCAGAATTCCAATACTGGTGGGTTTGATAATTCTAGGTGCCTGGATAGGTCTAACTCAAATTGCATTCCTAAGGCCATATTCAAATTTGCTTGATGATGTGTTTTCTGTAGCATGGCTATTCCTAGTTGCATTGATGGCTCTACGAGTTATTGATGTAGCAAGCATAGTATCTACTAAGGTTTGGTTTAGACGATCTAAGGCCAGTGTACAACCATTTGTAACGCCATTATCCAGACTAGGAAAAGGATTAATTGCAATTCTAATTGGGCTAGCTGCAGTAGCAATAATCTTTGGTTTTGATGTAAGCCAGCTTATTTTCGGTGGGGGATTATTTGGATTAGCCATAGCTTTGGCACTCCAGCCTGTTCTGTCAGACATCTTCTCTGGACTTTCTATTATAAGTCAAGGGTCTTTTAGAGTAGGAGACAAAGTCATTCTAAATTCTGGAGAGATAGCCAAGATAATAGAGATACGTCTGCAAAATACCATACTTCAAGACATGACAACTGGAAACTATTATTACTCTATTTCAAACACTGATCTAAGCAAACAAAAGGTTACCCTACTGCATGATGGTGTACTACATGTATCAATACCATTCAAAATAGATTACAATGACTTGGAATGTGCTTCCCATATAGCAATGAAAGTAGGGAAAGAGACTGCTGATTCATTGGCAGCCACTCCAGCTGTTAATATTGTGGAATTAAATGAGGGTAAAGCTAAACTAGAGCTTTCATTATGGATAAATGATATTGGTAAAAGAAGTCAAGTTATTACACAGACATCATCAAAGCTTGTGCATGAATTAAAGAAGGAAGAGATACAGATAGGCTAAAAATACTGTCGCTCTATGCAACTAAGTACATCTCTGAACTTACACACTGCAGAAGAAATGTCTATGCAATCAATGCAGGCCTGCTGACGGTAAGGCAGAGGGTTCCGGCAGAAAAACCTTCAAAATTTAGACTTAGTCAATCAAGATCTGAGGAACAGGATGTAATGTAAGATGCATTTAGGACCCGCGATACTCTACTTGTGCAATGCATTCTGACCAGAATTACAATATTTTTTCGAACTATGCATTCGATCCATTATGTGGACAGACATCATTTTGACAGACAAAATTGATTTCATAAATGCTGAAGATATGTTATTATTAATCATACTTTGCTGTAATACGAATTGTAGTAGGATAGTAAAGTCATAAATAAAATAAGAAATAGTGCTTTTCACTATGAAGGCTGCGATTTTTGAAGCACCTGGTTTAGAAAATTTAAAGGTAATAGATAATGCAGAAGAACCAAGAATAAGCGACCATGATGTACTCATTAAAGTTAAAGTGGCTGGTATAAATCCTATAGATCATATTGTTGCTTCTGGTTCATTACCAAAAGTTGATCCTGTTCCACATATACCAGGAGCAGAGTCAAGTGGTATAATAGAGGAACTTGGAAGTCACGTAAACAATAGTCAACTAAAGAAAGGAGACAGGGTAGTTGTACATAACAAAGTGTTCGATGGGACTTGTGATATGTGTCTTGATGGTCTTGATATGATATGCAGAAATGGTGGCTTAATTGGTGCGATTACAAATGGTGGTTTTGCAGAATATATCTCAGTACCTGAAAGGAATGTGTTCAAGATACCAGATGACTTGGACTGGGATATAGCTGCAAGCTTACCTGTGACTTCTCTAACTCCCTATCATGCTCTAAACGAAGCATCATTAAGAATAAATGAATATCTGCTTGTGTTTGGTGCGTCTGGTAATACGGGGATGATAGCAGTACAACTGGGCAAGAAGATGGGAGCAAAGGTTATTGCAGTCTCCAAAGATAACTGGATAAAAAGCGAGTTCGGTGCTGATTATATTATTAGTGACTATGACAAAGTAGCCGAGAATGTAAAAGAAATTACTCAAGGCAAGATGGCAGATGTAGTTCTGAATTCACTAGGTGTTGGAACATGGGATAGCAGCTTCGCATCCGTCGGCGTAAATGGAAGGTGGGTAGCGTTTGGTGGTTTAACCGGTGCAGATGTTAAGCTAAATGTTCAATCTTTATATTCTAAACAAATAAAATTGATAGGTTCAACTGGTGGTACCAGAAAAGAGATGCAAGAGCTTATCGATATATCGCCTAAATTAAGAGTTAGAGTATGGAAAAAGTTTGATCTTGAAAATGTTAAAGAAGCATTACAAGCATTGTTCGCGAAAGAAAGAGACGGAAGAATTCTTTTGAATATAGCCTAGAGTTAATAAATTGTTGAAATATTGATTTTTATATCTTGAGCTATTCAGTTGTAACTCCTGCCTGCAAATTTTACTTTAAAGATAGAATCAGTTACATAATAGTGAATACTATATAACAAATAAGTTTTGGATATAGTCAGGTTTTGTCATCCTTAAAGCTAATTGTTCTATGCATACCATCACAGAAAGGTTTGTTGTTAGAGATACCACATCTACATAATGCATAATGTTCTTTTGAAAACCCTTCTGCAAACTGTATATTATCTCCTATTAGATCTATGCCTCCAGTAATTAGATATGGTCCATCCTTCGATACTGTGACTAGCGGCTTTCTTTCGTTCTGATCCCTATATTCTACCCCATCAATAGAATAACTAAGTGCACCAGATGGACATTTTCTTATAGTATCAATTATTTCTTCTATTTTTGCTGCATCAGGATTAATCCATGGCCGCGAGTTTAGGTTGAAAACAGATTGCAAGTTATTTACACACTCTGCGGCATGAGAACATATTTTTCTGTTATCATGAATAGTTATTTCTTTGCCTACATAATTTTTTCTCTTATCTTTGATTGTCTGCTCACCAATACCTTTATTTTCACTTGAAAATCCAATCCTGCCATGAGTACCATCGCAAAACGGCTTGTTATTTGATGCTCCGCATCTGCATAATGATACTCCGCGTAAAGTTGAAAGAGGTTCTCCTTTTGAGTTTTGAAGATTTTCGATAATTTTAGGCTCATTATCGTTTATCAAGAGGTAAGGTCCATTAGGAAGAACCACGATCTTTGGCCTTTCTTCTAATTGATTATCTTTTATGCCACTATGGGCTTCCATGAATATCTCTTCAACCCCTTATCATAAACTCTTATCCTTCCCTCGGGCCACAATTTTCTCTTACCATTCTTATTTCATGAATGTCTCGTCTATATAACACCATTTCCAGTTCTCACCTGGCTCATAGGACTTTATGACAGGATGCCCTGTTTCTTTGAAATGTCTTGTTCCATGCGTATTAGGAGAAGAATCACAGCAGCCAACATGACCACATGACAAACATAATCGCAGATGCACCCAGTCAGATCCTATTTTTTCACATTCTTCGCAGCCTTTTGTTTTTCCTTGTATCCCAAGGTTTACTTGTTCAAGATGACTACAAGGTTTCATGATTATATCATAATAGAATGCCATTTAAGTGAGCAGCTACAACTCAGATATAAGATTAAGTAAGAAGAGAAAAAAGAAGTGCAATGGCAATTTGCTTTACAATCTTATATAGAACGATAGCGAACTGAAACGAGAAAAAAGGTGGCATTCAAAAAAGAAATTAATAAATTGACTGTCCCTGTCAATATTGGTACAGATCACATTCGTGGCTCCATTTATGCGCCCATAACAATAGTAGAATATGGCGATTATGAATGCCCCTATACTGGCATGGCTTATCCTGTGGTCAAGGAAATAATGAGGCGGTTTGATGAAAAGATATACTTTGTATTTCGTAACTTTCCTCTGAGATATACATCCCCATGCTCAGCACGCAGCAGAAGCAGCTGAAGCAGCTGCAACTCAGGACAAATTCTGGCAAATGCATGATTATTTGTTTGAGCATCAGAAAGCATTAGATGACTATCATTTATTGGAATATGCACAAAAAGTAGGATTGAATATTGATAAATTCAAAAAGGAAATGTCAGGACACATTTATGCTCCTCTAATAAATAAATCGCTAAAATCTGGAATTGATAGTGGTGTTGAAGGCACACCAACTTTCTTTATTAATGGACAACGTTATGAAGATTCATGGGACCTAGATACTTTATCTAGTTTCTTGACGAAGAGCTTACCCAATAGACTTTGAAGGAGAATCTTTTTGATTATCTTTTTGTAATTTCAGATCTTATCATCCAAATAGCCTTGTTAAAAAACCCGGGCTCGGGGATTCGGTAGAAAAACGTTCAGAAAACAGACTCGGTCAGCTATATTTTAGCAATACAAAAGTAACAGTTAACTTACAAGGCATTATCGAGGCTAGAAGCTAAGCTAGTGATCCCCGAAATAATATTCACATGATTTGCAGGTGGTTCTGTGGTCACGTATACAAGATGCCTCTCCCCTAGAGGCATCGTAATGCGTTTGATCTTTTCGTACTCTGGAAGCACATACTTTCCCTTTCCTATCTTTGGAGCAAGCTGACTTCTTGACTTCCAAGCATTCACTGCCATTTCAAGTGACTTTTTGCTCTCGTCTGGTGTAAGCAGATTGGTGATGCCAGGTCGATGATCGGAGTACATTATCTTGCCGTCAGGGTAACATATAGTGACCATGCGAATATTTCTGTCTAAGCTCAAGATGTCTTGGTATAGTTTTTGATAGTTCATTAACAATCTACCAATAGTACAAGACCTAGTTAAGCTTTAAACAGTCAATTTAATTAGAATGTTGCATTACTAATTATGATGATGGTCTTCCTCTCGCCTAGTATGATAAGCTGCCTTGACGCTTTCATTATCTGCAGCTTCAATAAGCCTTCCGGGTCCCAAGACAAAGTGATAATGTTCGCCGTCAGAATGTAGTGTTTTTCTATCACTTGATGGTTCTTTGGGGAATTAGAATCGATAGGCATTGGTTACTTTTGCATCTGATGGTTATTACGACTTATACCTGCCAGCTTTGGTAGATGGAAGATGATTGCTAATATTTAGGTTGATCGTATCTTTAGATATCTTTTCTGCTCTTATAATCATCATTTGTTAAATGCGATGTTATGCTGCTTTTTACCATATGTCGAGCTTTGGAGCAACTTAGCCATTGTTTCGCCCTCGCTATGGACCTCCAAGAAATGGAGATGAAAAAGTAGAGGCAGATAGAGACGGCATTAAACACCTTGAATATTTCATGAACGGAAGCTGGCGGCATAACCAAAAACAATGCAGGACCAGAGTAAATCCACAGTGTGAGAGATAGATAGACACTACGTCTACCACTTTTACATCTGAAAAAGTGGAAGACTATATAAGGTAGCCAAAAGAAGATGGCTTGATAAGAAATAAGGGCGCGAAATTCAATTTTTATTTGGATGGCCAATCAGATAAGAATATGCAAGTTATTATCGACTTTTGTTTGGTAAATATGCAGTACATCCTGTACCTAGGAGCACGTTAGCAATGAAGGCAAGTGCAATTGCTGCACTTTCATATCATTGCACAGTGTTAGGTTCCGTGCATCTTTTACACCATCGACTGTATTAAGAGTGTCATGGCAGCAAAAAACTGGAAGCTTGAAGGCGACTATTTTGAGGCATGCGATTGCGATACTGTCTGCCCATGTGTATTTTTAGGAAATCCAGACCAAGGCGAATGTAACTTAACTGTTGCGTGGCATATTGAGAAAGGGCACTTCAATGATACATCTTTGGACGGACTAAATGTAGTTGGTGTTTTCCATACTCCCGGCAACATGTGGACAGGTCCAAAGTGGAAGGCGGCATTGTACTTGGATGAGAGAGCAACCAAAGAGCAAGCAGATGCTCTAGGCAGAATATATTCAGGAAAGGCTGGAGGATTTTTTGGAGTTATAGCAGAATTCATTGGTGAATTGGCAGGTGTTCGATCAGTGCCAATCAAGTTTGAAGTAGTAGATGGCAAGAGAAGGACATTGCAGATTCCATCTGCCATTGATCTCACCATTGAAGGCATGTAGAGAGCTGACAAAACTAAAGAAGTAACTATTAGCAATGCACCAATGCTTGTAGCTCCCGGCTTTGCAGCTGTAGTAGCAAAGTCTACAAAGAATAGCTACAGCGACCATGGAATGAAGTGGGATAACTCTGGCAAGAATGGATTGTACTCTAGGTTTGCATTTGCAGCTTAGACACGATCCATGTTAGAAGATAGAAAGAGAAAAAAAGAGAAGACATCAATAGTGATCTCCCTGGATTGGGATCAGAAAGTCACGTATCCATACCGTTGGGTTCCTACTTCTGCATTAACATGGATTGTATCAGGGTGTCTGACAAACTGGAGGATATGGCATTGGCATTGCGAGACATTCCGTCCGACATCTTCGTAAGACAAGCTTAATCCAATGCTGTATCTTCCAGAATAAGAGAAATGGACCGGGTGAGAGTTGAACCCACGACCTCATTACAAGGGTTCAATTTTTCTTAAACAACCACCAATTGGTGGCTGAGCTTTAAAGTTTTGGCTTACTGCGTTAAATGCTGATGACCACTGCTGCTATCATCGTTGCTGATACTACTACTGGTGTTGCCTGCACTATCGCTATCATATCCTCTCATCATGTTGTACATTTGAACCTGTTCTATGGATAAGATCTGGACTGTATCCAAGTGAGCAGATAAATGAACAGATCTAAGTTGCCCATAGAGGTCCGCGCTGTTGTCAAGCATTAACTTCAGGTTCTCTTTAGTTATTGTCTTGTTAGCAAAATCTCCATCTATATCCTGCTCAATACTGATAATTGCTGATCCTATACCCTTTGCCTTATCAGACATATTCTGGTATATGCGCTCGATTTCCATTCTTTGCCTGTCGGTCAATTGAAGCTCTGATGCCATGTCCAAAACATGGCGAGGACCAGGATAACCATTTAGTTCTGCCAGCTTTGCCATCCCTCCAAAAGCTTCACCTGTACCATTTTGAAGCAATTGAATATCTTTATCTGAAAGTGATTTGATATCTCTCAGTTCCTGTCCTGCATACGGAGAAATTTCAGAAGAAGAACTCGCAGGTGAAGACGACGATATGCCATCAATATCATTATTGAAATGGTTCTCCATTGTATGCTGCTGCTCAGCAATTTCAGCAGTTACACTCGTAATGCCATGCGTGGAATTAAAAGTAAAAAGTATTCCAGAAGCTAGAATTGAAACTGAAACGATTACAGCTAATCCAATCTGACGTGTGATAGTCATTATGGACTTGCTATAACAAGGTAAGTATAATAATTAGATAGTGAAACCAGGGTTAGTAACTGAAAGTAGGGTTAGTAGGTAGCAAGAATGAGGTTAGAGTAGGAAGGAATAAATGCACATGCTAGGACAAGAACGCGGTTTTAAATGGGTCAAAGAAAACATCAAGCAATGTCCAATTAGCAACTCAATGGATCTTATAGGCAAAAAGTTTGCAGTCTTGATCCTTCGCAACATGATAGTATACAAGCAGACACGGTTTAACCAGTTTATGGATACTATCTATGGAATAAATCCTAAAACTTTGACTGCCAGATTACGGGAGCTTGAGCGGAAGGACCTGATCTGGAGGAAAGTATATCCAGAAGTACCACCACGAGTAGAGTATTTTCTTACTAAAAAGGGAATGACATTGAAGCCAGTGCTAGAACAGCTGGCGGCATTCTCTATACAAAACTATCCTGATCACATATTTCGCAGCAGCAAACGATAATCATAGAACTAGAAGGGTTTTGGTGGTCACTTGGAAGGTCTGAGATAAGCCGTAGTTACCAAACGGTTGACATCAAGCTATCAATAATGGAAACAAGATTTGCAAGGCCTAGTTTACTGTAGAATTTACTAAATTATGAAAAGTCGCATCATTTACACTGGTGTAGCAGATGAAACAGAGGTTGATGGTGCGCTCCGTAACTCACTCACTATTGGCGGGGGATTGGGGATGTATGAAGAGTTAGCATCGGAGTGTGTCTCTCCAGTCAACCTCAATTCGACTAAATGATCATCATCATTAAAAAATTTCATCGTCCTAAAAGATTTAGAACAATATAGATCCCC
>OBLR010000380.1_pt1 | contig 10915 bp, 12 predicted proteins | sample 1519891 | NCBI WGS metagenome assembly OBLR01 (sample SAMEA3113583, study PRJEB22503) | soil metagenome | reverse complement strand
GGCTGGGGTTTCGTCGACGCCGAGTTGACCCGCCGGCTCGTCCGGGACCAAACAGCCGCTGAATGGCGATTTGCCATCACCGACGAATGCGGTCGATTTCTGCATGAGGGCGTAACCCGGCGGCGCCCCGACGGCTACCCCCACCGTGCCGCTTCACCGTGCCGCGGCGGCATCGTCGAGCTTCAGATCAACTTGCCCGATCTGTGGGAATTGAGCGCCCGAGCCGACCAGTTCGGTGGCTGGGCGAGGGTCATTGACGACTTGGCTCGCCAGGCCGACCATTTCGCGGCCGACCTCACCCGTCCTCAAGAGCCTGACCAACAGGACGCCGGTCGAGGTGGGCGCAGACTTGGGCGGCCGCTGCGGCGCCGCACTGAGATCAGGGACCGCACCTGCGTTCATCCGCGCTGCCGTGCGCCCGCACACGGCGGCGACGGCGACCACACCCAGGACTGGGCGCGCGGCGGTGGCACGCACGAAGGCAACATCGGCTCCGTTTGCCGCCACGACCACCGGCTCAAACACGAGGGCGGATGGATTGTTCGCCAGCCACTGCCGGGCCACTTCGTGTGGACCTCACGGCTGGGCCGTGATTATCACGCGCGCCCGCCGCTGATCATCCAGCCCCTCCCCGACCCCATTCCCCGTGATCCACCTCCACCCTTCTGACCAGCACCAATACAAGCCCACAGGCGAGGCGGCCCAGGCCGCTCCGCCTGGGCGGCTGACCGTTGAGGTCGGGATTTATCGACGGTCATGGCCGGTCGTGCGCGGTGCTCGCCCGGCAAGACTGTCGGAGAGCGCGGCCAGGCGGTCGAGCCGGCAGCGCAACGTCGGGTGCGTGCGAACCATCCGGGCCACAATGGAGTCGCCCGCAGGCAGTCCGACACACATCAACGCACTGTAGGCGCCGACCTTGCGCAGGTATGGCCACGAGAGTCGTGAGGGGCGTTACCGTTCCGCGACGATCAGCAGTAGGGGTGCGAGCGTCGATTCGGCGACGGTGGCCGCGCGGGTGACGGCTCGGATGCGCTCTGCCTGCGCCAGGGTCGCACGCGGGCGCAGTGCTCGCACGCCGCGGAAGCCCGCGTCCGCGAGCAGCTGTCGGTAGGTCTCCTCCGGCCAGTGGTAGTCGACCAGCTCAAGCGGTCGATCGCCCGGACCGTAGAGTTCGACACGCCGCGGTTCGCCGGCTTCGTAGGTCCTGCCCGGCTCGCCCGTGCGGAAGCTCGCGAACGCGGTGCCCGTCGCATCGGGATTCGCGTCCATCAGGACGTAGCGGCCGCCCGGTCGCAGCACTCGTCCGACCGCGTCCGTGATCCGTCGCAGTTCGGTGAGCTCGGCGACGTTCGAGAAGACGAAGCAGCACATCGCCGCGTCGATCGACGAAGGCGCGAGAAAATCGAGCCCACTCGCGTCGAGTAGCCGGTGGCGCACGCGCGGGTGGGGGCGGGCGCGCGCCAGCCGCAGCATCTCCGGTGCGATATCGACCGCCGTGATCTCCACGTCGTAGCGCTCGGCGATTTCGAGCGCTATCCAGCCCGGCCCGCAGCCGTAGTCGAGCAGCGTCGATACCCCTGGGCCGCCGAGCCCGAGCTCGCGAAACAGCGCCGGATACCCGACCGTGCGCTCGGTCAGTCCATCGAGCCCGCCGAACGTGTGCGCGAGCGCGCCATCGAGCCAATCGGTTGTCATACCAGCTCAGACTCCTCGACCGCCAGGATCGCGTCGAGTACGCGATCAGGGGTGAACGGCGCCGTACACAGGCGAGCTCCGGTGGCGTCGCGAATCGCGTTGGCGACGGCGGCGGCGACACCCATCGCGGGCGCCTCGCCGAGCCCCTTCGCCCCGAGCCGGCCCGTCGGATGGGGCACGTCGATGAACACGGCGTCGATCGAGACGGGCCAGTCGGCCTGCGGCAGCCCCTGTGCGTGCAGGCTGGATGCGACGACCGCCCCGGCGGCGTCGAAGCGCAGCGGCCTGCCGAGCGCGAGCCCGAGGCCTTCGATCACGCCACCGCGTACCTGATCTCGCGCCCGTGCGGGGTCGAGCAGCCGGCCGGCGTCGTGGATCGAGACCAGCCGCAGCGGGATGACCTGCCCGGTCGCGCGGTCCACCGCAACGTGGGCCAGCTGGACGCCGGCGACGAGCGCGTTGTCCGGCGCGCTGAACGTGCTCGTCGCCGACAGGCCGTCGAGCGCCGCGTCCAGTCGCTGGGGCACCGTGGCCATCGGGACTCGCTCGCTGATGCGGGCGCGCAGCTCGCGTACCGCCTCGAGTGCCGCGTTCGCGGTCAGGAAACAGCCACGGGAGGCGGCCGCGCCGATGTCGGCGAGGCGGGGATCGCAGTCGATGTCGATGAGCCGCTCAGGTAGCCCGAGCTCAGCCGCGCAGACGCGCGCCAGCACGCGATGCAGCCCTTGCCCCACATCGGGGCAGGCGGTCGTGACGCGTAGCCGACCGTCGGCGACGGTGCATTTGACGGTGGCGCTGTCAGGGCTCTCGAGCACCCCGGTGAGGCCGCTGATGTTCGCCAGCGCCGCGACGCCCCAACCGCGCCGGCGCCGTGCTCCAGTGGCCTCGGCGCCGGGGCGATCACGTGGAAATCGGCGCCGCGCGGTACGCAGGCAGGCGGCGAGGTCGAACGAGACGGGCCAGCCGTGGGTGGGATCGGCGTCGCCTCGCTTCAGCGCGTTGCCCGCACGCAGGTCGAACGGATCGAGCGCGAGCGTGCGGGCGATCTCGTCGAGCTGTGACTCGACGGCGAAGAGCAACTGCGGTCCGCCGTAACCGCGGTATGGGCCCGGCGGTACGCGGTTGAGGGCTACGCACTCGGCGACTCCGCGCACCGCCGGCGCCGGATACAGCGTCAGCGCGAGCGAAAGGCCATTGGCGACGACGCTCGGCGAATGGCCGGCGTACGGCCCGCATTCGGTCGTCGCCTCGATCAGCCGGGCGGTCAGCTCACCCGACGCGCCGCAGCCGGTTCGCACGCGGACGCGCATGGCGTGGCGCGTTCGCCCGCCGGCGGTCGTCTCCGCGCGATCGGTCGCGAGCACCACCGGCCGGCCGCCGACCGCCCGGCTGCATAGCGCTGCCGCTGCGTCGAGGAGGAACTCCTCCTTGCCCCCGAATGATCCGCCGATCGCCGGGCTGATGTAGTCGATCCGCTCCGGGGCGAGCCCGAGGATCGATGCGACCAGCTGCAGGTTGAGGTACGGAAGCTGGGCGTTGGCGACGATCCGGCAGCCGCCGCCGGCGTCCCAGCTCGCGATCGCCGCCGCCGGTTCGAGGAAGGTGTGTGCCGCGGCGTCGCAGCGATAGGTGTCGTCGAACACGTGCTCGCTCGCGGCGAAGTGCTCTTCCAGCTCGTCCGCGGTCATGCCGATCTCGAGCATGAAGAACCGGTTGTCGTGGAACCCGCGATGCGCCGGCGGTGCTCCTTCGGCGAGGGCCTGCTCGACGCTCAGCACGGCGGGCAGCGACCGTTCCTCGACCGGGCGGCGGGCGGCCGCGCGCGCCGCCTCGCGGGTCCGGGCGACAACGGCGCCGACGACGTCGCCGGCGAAGCGCGCCTCGCGCGCGAACACACTCGTGTCCTGGCGCACGGCGTACGGATTGGTGGAAAACGGCCGCCCGGGATCGTCGGTCGCGTCCAGCACCGCGACCACGTCCGGCAGTGCGCGCAGCGCCGCCCGGTCGACGGTGACGAGCGAGTGCGGCCCACGGGCGCGAATCAGGCACGCGTGCAGGGCCCCGTGCGGAGTCAGGTCGAGCACGTAGTCGAGCCGCCCCGCGGCCTTCAATGCGCTGCTCACGGTCATGCCTTCTCGTCGTCCTCGACGCCGACACCGAGCAGCGCGTCGATGATCGCGAGCTTGCCGGTGCATCGGCACAGGTGGGAGGTGAGCAGCTCGGCCAGCGCGGTTCTGTCGTCAGGCAATGAACCGTGCTCGCGCATCCACGCCACGCAACTGACCGCCATGCCAGGGGCGCAAAAGCCGCACTGGAAAGGTTCCCGTGCCCTCAGCGCCGCGGCGAGCGCCTGTCCCGGCGCGCTGTCGGCCAGCCCCGCCGCGGTCTCGATCCGCGCTCCGGCGGGCACGCGCGCGAGTGGGACCACACACGCGGGCGCGGGTTCGCCGTCGATCAATACCATGCAGGCGCCGCACACGCCCTCCTCGCAGCCAACCTTGACCGCGGTCACGCCGCCGTCGCGCAGCCACCAGGCGAGGCCGGCGAGCGGATCGTTCGTGAGCCGGCGCGCCACCCCGTCAACGAAGACCTCGTGCTCATCCATCGGCGAGCCCCCGGCGGATGCCGGCACCGCGCTCCCGGCCGATATCGGTGAGCTCCCGGCGGATGCCGGCCCCGAGCTCCCGGCCGATATCGGCGACGAGCGACCGAACGAGCCGATCGGCCGAGTCGTGCTCGTCGTCCGGCAACCGCGGCGGCGCCGGCGGCGAGCAGACGCACACGGCGAGTGTCCCGTCGGCGCGGACCCGTGCGGCGACCGAGACGAGGCTCGGACCACCGCGGTGGTGGCCGCTGAAGCGCCGGAACCGGCTGGGGCCCGGCACCCCCAAGTCGACCTCGAGCACGACGCGCGGATGCGCGAGTTCGCCTAGCCGCAGCAGCGGATGCCATGCGATCTGCCCGCCGGCGCCGAGCACCCGTACGTATGCGTCGTGCGCTCCGAGTGCGACCGACAGATCCGGGCCAGGCGGGACGCTCGCGAGCACTCCGCCGATCGTGATCCGCCGCCGCAGCGCGGGCGTCGCGGTCTGCTTGATCGCGTCGAGCACCGCTCGCCGGCCGGGGAGCCCGCCGCGTTCAAGAGCCTCGAGCGTGACCATCGCGCCGACCTGGCGGCCGTCGCGACGGTCGAGGCCGAGGCCGGCCAGGCTGATGTTCACCGAACCCCAGGTAGGGGCCATGGCGGCCGACATGAGGCCGACGGCGCCGCCCACGACGACCGCGTTGTCGTGGGCGGTGATGGCCGCTGACAGCTCCTCAAGGCTGGTCGGCGTGAGCAGGTTCATGCGTCAACACCTCCGACGTGGACCCGTGGGTCCGGACACGGCGGCTCCCATGCCATGAGCAGATCCAGCAGCTCGCCGGGATCGCTCGCGTCGACCGGCCGGCCGCGGCGGGCGTCGGCCACGAATCCCGCACGGTCGGCGTGCGCGAGCAGATCGACGAGCCCGTTCCAGTAACCCGCGACGTTGAGCAGCCCGACCGGCTTGCGGTGCAGGCCGAGTTGGGTCCAGTTGAGCGCCTCGACGATCTCCGCGAGGGTCCCGATGCCGCCAGGCAGCGCGACGAACGCATCGGCGAGCGCCGCCATCAGCGCCTGACGCTCATGCATCGTCCGTACGATTACCAAGTTGGGCAGGTCGGTCCGCGCCAGCTCGTGGTGTTCGAGCGCCTGTGGGATCACGCCCGTAACCGAGATGCCCCGCCGCAGCGCCGCGTCGGCCAGCTCCCCCATCAGGCCGAGGCGGCCGCCACCGTAGATCAGGCCGAGGTCGCGAACCGCCAATGCCTCGACGAGCGCGCACGCCGCCTCGGCGTAGCCGGCGTCGCCGCCCACGCACGAGCCCGCGAAGACACAGACGCTTTTCACCGGACGACCTCGAGCTCGTGCGGCCGACCGGCCAGTAGCGCGCGGAAGACGTCCTGCTGGCGGCGGGCGTGGGCGACCAACGCGGGCCGCATCGCCCGCGCGAGCGAGCGCGCGACCCCCGCGTCCTCGTTATAGGCGCCGAGCGTCGCCGGCGGCACGCCGTGGTCCTCGCACCAGCCGAGAATCGCTTTGACGCCGATCAACTCGATCGCCACCCGGCGCATGGCCGGCTCGGTGAGCGCCGCGGCCAGCTCATCGAGCATCGACGGCCGCGCGATGGTCATCATCGCGACGCATCTGTCCTCGATCGCGGCGGCGTGGGCGTCCCAATCCTCGACCAGCCGCAGGTGCGGCTCGATCCGACCGTTGTCAAGAGTGGCGAAGATCGCCTGCCAGAGACTGATCGAGCCACCCTCAAGGACCACGGCCGGCCCGAGTCGTCCGATCAGCCGGCGCAGCCGGGCAAGGCCCTCCGCGACGGTCAGGTCGGTCTTCGCCTCGCGCAGTAGTCGATGGTCAAGGTAGACGCGACGGGTCCCGTTGAGCTCAGCCGCCGTTGGGCGGCCGCTGATCGTCGCGAGGTCGTCGAAGACCTGGATCCGATCGATGGCGACGACCGGCGCGCCCACCGCCGCCGCGAGCATGATCGCGTGGCCGGTCTTGGCGCTCGCCGTCGGGCCGAGCACGAGGTGGAGACTCTGATCGCGGCCGGGCAGGCTCACGATTTCTCCAGCGCGAACAATTCGTAGGTCACCAGGCGCGTCGCATAGCCGTCGCCCATGAACCGCTCGCTTCCGGTGGCATGCTGCGAACTCTCCCGCAGCCGCCAGTACGGGGTCGTCCTGTCGGTCAGATCGACTCTGTCGGCCAGCGCCAAGCCCGCCTCACGAGCCGCGGCGAGATAGGCGGCCGGTGGGTGGATCGTGGTCAGGTAGTGGTCGTCAATGCGGGCCTTCAACCGCTCGGCCTCCTGACCCTCGCCCGCGCACCAGGCGATCACGACGATCCGCCCGCCAGGTTTCAGCAGCGTACGGAAGCGCGCGAAGAACGCCCCGAGATCGTCGAAATGCTCGGTGCTCTCGCATGCCCAGATCGCGGCGTAGCGATCGGATTCCAACGGCAGCTCACGCAGGTCACCGGCGTGGAAGCTGACATGATCGTCGACTCGCAAGATGGTGGCGGCGGCATTGGCGAAGCGCGCCTGCTCGCGCGAGAGCGTGAAGCCCTCGACGTGACAGCCGAAGCGTCGATGGATCATGATGCCACCGCCGCCCGCGCCGCAGCCGGCGTCGAGCACGACACTCGACGGGCCGGGCTCGCCGAGATAGTCGAGGCCAAACGTGACGAGGTCGGCCTCGAGTTCATGCAGGAGCCGCAGGCGGACCGACTCTTCGAGCGGCTTGTCCGCGTCCAGCGACCGCGCGGGATTTACCACTCCATTGTGGTTGAAGAACAACAAGTCACCGGCCGCCAACCGTGCATTTAGGCCACTGGCATCGCGCGTCTTCGCGTCGTACAGCCCGGCGATGGCGTCCGGATGTGGAGCCTGTTCGATAGCTGTCGTCGCCGTCCTGGGGGTGTCCATGCGGGGAGACGATACATTTTGTCTCACATAGTGGGCAAGTTTTGGCAATAAAAAACTCTAGTTTTAATCTGACCGAAAACGGCATCCATGCCTGTGACGTCGAAACAAGCAGACACCGATAGCAACCAAGGGTGTGCCGACCGTGCCTAAACCGAGGGCGATCTCACATCGTGAGATAAGAAGTCGCCTGCTACCTGGGTTTCGGTCCAGAAGCACACAGTGACGTTGGTGACCGTCACGAAAACACCGGAGGCGCGGGTGGCCCGTGGCGCATGAGCCAACCTGGCCCGCCGTCTACCAGATAACTATCTCCAACTTCCGTACTGCGCGAAACCGGCTCCTATGGACCGTGCACGAAAGAGCCAATTCGCGGTGCACGGATCGACCAGCCGCGGCCCCGTAAATCACCACCGAATCACGGCACCGTCTAGGGCCGCCGCTTTGGGGCTGTGCACGGAAAGCGAATTCGCGGTGCACGGATAGACAATCCGCGGCCTCATACATCGCCACCGAATCGCAAACGATCTGGACCCACGCGCCCAAGGATCGCTCGACGTCGGAGTAGGCTGCCGGCTGATTTTCCTTGTGCCGTTTGGAGATCCACATGTCGAGCGCCCAGATTGAACCTGTGCGGCTGACCATAGGACCTGACATCTATCGCGACTTGCGTTCGGTCGCCGAAGCCGGCCGAGTGGTCCCGGTGCTCTTGCACGGCACGGTGAAGGTCTGGTTCTTGACCCGTGCGGCTGACATAGCCGAGGCGGCCGTCGACCCTCGCTTGTCGGCCGACGACGCCCATCTGGCAGGCAAGGACTCAGCACACAGGTCATCGGTCAAGGTCGCGCTCATGGGGATGGACGGCCCCGCGCACCTCGAACGTCGCCGGATCCTCATGGCCCCGTTCAGCCCTCGACAGATCTCTCACCTGGCGCCGCGCATCCAGCTGCTCGCCGATGAGCTCGTGGCCGCCATATTGCCGGCCGGTCGGGCAGATCTGGTCAATAGTGTTTCCCTGCCGCTGTCGTTGCGCGTCATCTGCGAGTTGCTAGGGATCCCGCTCAGCGAAAGGCCCCGGTTCGAAGCGGCGGTGAACAAGGTCTTCCTGCCCTCCGCCAATGCCGAATCGGAGGAAATCGTCCGAGCAGCCAGGGAAGAGTTGTATCGTTACTTCACCGATCTCACAAACCAAAAAGATTCATTTCCAGAAAGCAGCCTTCTCGCACTGCTCAAACAAGAAGAGTCACTGACTCCGCGCGACCTGATCGAGTCGGCCACGCTGATACTTTTCACCGGTTATGAGACTACCGCCAACTTCATCGGTAACGCACTGTTGGCACTGCTGAAAAACCCCGAGGAATTGCAACTCTTGCGCGCTCATCCAAGTAAGACAGCGCAAGCGGTGGAGGAGCTTCTGCGGTACTGCGGCCCTGTCGCGACCGGTCCCACGCGCTATACGCGCGAAGAGGTCGTCATCGGAGGGAGTCGAATCCCGGCCGGCGAGAGAGTGATTCTCGGCTTTGGCTGCGCCAATCGCGATGCGGCTCGATTCGATGCACCAGACCGGCTGAACATCGAGGCCCGCCGGGATCCCCACTTCGCGTTCGGTCGTGGGCCGCACTACTGCCTCGGAGCGGCACTGGCAAAAGTGGAGAGCGAGATCGGGATCAGAACGATCGTCGACCGCCTAGAGGACCTCGAACTCGACGGCGAACCCGTCTGGCGTGCCAGCTTTCTCCATGGACTCGAGCGCCTTCCAGTTAAATACCGGTCAAAGCGCAGCGAGGACGACCGGTAGCTATGCCGCCTGGTCGGAGGCGACCGCGACGCCGATCACCTCGACGATGCCGTAGGAGTCGAGCAGCTTGGCAGACCGCCGGCACTGCCGGGGTGGAACGCCGAAACCTGGCCCATCTCGACGACGCGTACATCACGAAGATCGCCCAATAGCATTTCGTCTGGTGTCCGTACCAAGCCATCCATCCCGGCCGATGCCGGTATTGGATGCGACGCGCGATCTCGTCGGGTCCGATAAACATGGCCGGCTCAACACCACCCCAGCCGGGGTCGCCGGTCGCCATCACTTGACAACGCATTCCGCGTCGGGCTCACCTGCCACTCGCATCGACCCGAGTGTGAGCCCGTCCTCGAGCGCGCCCATGATGAGCTGCGCTTCGGCCGGATACTTCGCGATGAGATCGGCCATGCTCTGTAGCTCGGCGGCCGTGGCCAGCAGCCGGGCGTGGTTGCTGAGCTCGGGTTGAACCGTCATTGCTGCGCGTTCCTTTCGTTCAGCGTGGGCTGTTTGGCCAGCTCAATCGACAACTGCTGGGGGCCATCGGCGATGACGGTGGCGTGCGGGTGCTCGCGCCCGCTCAGCAGAACGCGGCTCGGGATCCGGTGCCGATATCTCGCGCACCAGTACTGCCCATGCCGGGAGAGGAAGATTTGCCAGTCCGGCCAGGCCGCGGCCAGGGCCGCAAGCTCGTCACTGTCACTCATCGTCGCGCCTCACTCGCCATCCGTAACTACCTCAACAGATTGGCGTGACAGCGCTACGCTGAGAAGCGTTAGGACGAGGACATCAGCGGGTAACGGCCCGACCCATACTTACTGCCCGGGGGAAGTGGAAGAAGATGCCAAAGCGCGTGGAAGCCATGGTTCGATGGGGTAGGGAGTTCGCCCGAGCGCGTGAAGCCGCCGGCTTCCGCAGTCAAGTGGCCCTGGCCGAGCACGCGGAGATCTACGTGTCGAGCTCAACGATCGCCAAGTGGGAGTTGGGGCAACGGATTCCAAAAGCTGAAGATCTCACCCAATGTGAACGGATTCTCGGGACCAACGGCTATTTAGCACGGCTGCTTGACGAATGGGTGCCCGACGAGGTGAGCCATGAGTGGCTCCGCGAATGGATAGAACACGAAGCGACGGCCACCACCCTGCTCTGGTTTGAGACGACGCTGGTCCCCGGCATTCTGCAAACCGAAGAGTACGCCCGCGAGGTCCTCAAGAACGAGCATAAGACGAGCCACCGACTCGAACGCCAGAGAATTCTGGAGCGCGACGACGCCCCGACGCTCATCGTGCTCCTGGACGAGAGCGTTCTGCTGCGCAGAGTGGGCAAGGCCGAGGTCGTGTATGGCCAGTTGCTGCACCTCGCGCAGATGGCCGAGCGGCCCAACATCAGGATTCACATCATCCCACTTGAGAGCGAGATCTGCTCCGAGTTCTCCGGCCCGTTCGTCCTCGCCGAAGTCGACGGGCGGGTCGAAGCGGCCTATATTGACGATGCCGTCGTGGGGCGAGTTTCGCATCGCGCCGAGGACATCGCCGCTCTGCGGCGTAAATGGGAGCTTTTCCGCGGGGACGCCCTCCGCAAGAACGAATCTCTAGATCTCATCAGAAAGGCGATGGAAAAATGGATGCCAGAACGGTGATCTGGCGCAAGTCGTCGTACAGCTCCAATGGAGGTGCGACTTGTGTCGAGGTCGCTCGAAAAGGCGGCCGGATAGCGGCGCGCGACAGCAAGCAACCGAACGGCGCACAACTCGGTTTCGGCACCTCAGCATGGCGAACCTTCATGAAGGACGTGAAGCTGGGAAGGTTCGATCTATCGCGGTAAGGAAGCGGATCAGGCGACTCCCGAGCGGTCTTCCCAGCGCGGATCGCTCTCAACGACCTGTTCGATCTGCGACGACCTATCCGGTGCG
>OBLR010000379.1_pt1 | contig 10928 bp, 7 predicted proteins | sample 1519891 | NCBI WGS metagenome assembly OBLR01 (sample SAMEA3113583, study PRJEB22503) | soil metagenome | reverse complement strand
AGGTCAAGCGCTCAGAGTCAGTCATGATAGAGCAGCCATATACTATTAAACCTGATGTGACAGTGGCAGAAGCCAAAAAGGCTATGGCAGAGTACAGCGTCTCCGGCCTACTTGTCGAAGAAGGAGGCAAGCTCCTTGGCATAATTACAAGGCGCGATATCACGTTTGAAAAGAACAACAAACTCAAGGTGTCAGAACTTATGACAAAGGATGTCATCACTGCCAAGGCAGGCATTACTATAGATCAGGCAAAGGAGATTTTGCACAATAAAAGGATAGAAAAGTTGCCGGTGGTTGATGAGAAAAAGCGTATCGTGGGGCTTATTACCAGCAAAGACATCTTGAAAATGGAACAGTATCCGTATGCATCAAAGGACAAGAAAGGCAGATTGCTTGTAGGCGCTGCAGTCGGCGTCAAGGGAGACTATTTAGAGCGTACAGAGGCGCTGCTCGAGGCAGGTGCAGATGTTATTGTAGTCGACATTGCACACGGCCACAGCGAAAATGCTATCAACACCGTACACATGATCAAAAAGGCATTCCCTGACTCTGAGCTCATTGCAGGCAATGTCGCTACAGGCGAAGGCAGCCGTGACCTCATTAAAGCCGGTGTCGATGCAGTTAAGGTAGGAGTAGGATCAGGCTCGATATGTATAACAAGAGTAGTGACAGGCTCGGGCGTGCCGCAACTGACTGCTGTAATTGACAGTGTCAAAGTTGCACGCGATTATGAGGTGCCTATAATATCTGACGGCGGTATCCGCAACTCTGGTGACATTACTAAGGCGTTAGCTGCAGGTGCATCCTCAGTAATGATAGGAAGCCTCTTTGGTGGGACAGATGAGAGCCCAGGCAAGACTCTTGTCAAGAACGGCAAAAAGTACAAGATGTATCGAGGCATGGCGTCATTTTACGCGTCACTTGGTAGGAAATACCGTGAAGCAGGACCTCAGGTAGTAGACTCTGATGACCTTAACGATTATGTCCCAGAAGGTGTTGAGGCTATGGTCCCATACAATGGAAGCGTAGTAGAAATCATAAGACAGATGGCAGGCGGCCTGCGGTCGGGGCTCAGCTATTGCGGTGCAAAAACGATTCCTGAGATGCAAACAAATGCCGAGTTCATCAAGATCACATCGGCAGGATATATCGAGAGCCAGTCGCATGATGTCGATCTAATGTAGGGCTAGAATTTACATTATCATCATTGAGGTTATATGCAAGTCTAATAGAGTGAATCTTGGTCTAGTCGATATATGGGTATGGGAACAGGAGAAGAAGAAGGAAAGGGAGGAGCAGGAGTAGGAGCAGACAGAACAGGACAAGAAGGAGAAGATCAAGCCATGAGGATTATCGAGAGGCTAAGGAAACTAAAAGCGGGTGCAGAGGAGAGACAGCAAGCCTACAGCACAATGGAACATTACTTCGAGGAGCTTGGCAAAAAACTACCCAACGATGAAATTCAAAGGAGCTTTGCAAATGCGATTTCAGACCTTGCGGGAGGGTTGGAGGAATTATACGGTGTCGTGAACATCCTCACGGAAATGGTTACCGAGGAAAGTATAAGGAGACAACAACAACAACTACAACAACCTTGATAATTCGTCCCCCTTGTCTTCTTTTCTATATAATATGGGGTATGATTTGACATTATACTGCTACTGAATAGTGCTAATTCCATATTCATAAATATCCCAAGACATACCAGCGCTTTGATTATGTAGGTGCACTTAACGTTTATAGCATTTGTTACCAGTATACTGGATAAAACCTCGATGAAAAAGGAATATCTACAGGCTTATCAGGCCAAAGAAAGAGAGGACTTGATCGTTTTATACGTAAAATTCAGTCCCATGGATTGGATCCGGATGACCGCTATCCCTCTCTACAAAGACTTGAAATTGTTCATCACCCTATTGTATATTCTGTTTGTAGCACTTACAGGCTTGATAATGAAAAGATTTGGTCTCAAATTCCACTTGCAGGAACTTTACTAATACCACTGTCAGCATATGACAAAGACTATGTGCTAAATGGTTGTGGATTTGATGTTAGTGATATTCCAAACCTTATCACACTTGCAAAAGAGACAGGACGTGTACGGTTTGGGCTTGCCGATCCTCCGGAATATTTCGAAAACTTGGAGCATTTTGAACCTATATTCAAAGAACTTAGTCCGCCTGAGTTGATTTACATGCCTGATGAAGCTTTATCAACCGATCCGCAGACAATCCATAATTTTCACAAGGAATTTGAAGATTTAGCAAAGGTAAACTACTACAAATCTTTGAAAAGACATATTGAAAATAATGCATTTTCGCAGAATGACTTTTTGTCCATTATACATCATCGCAAGGACACCTTTGTCTATATGAAGATTTTAGGTATAGAAGAAGTTGACAATATCTCAAAACTAATGATCACTGAACCACCACATGCGGATACCTTATTGGCTGCATATGAATATCTCGTAGAACCAATATTTGACCCATTAAAAGCAATAAAAATTTCAGCCTAAGTGAAATACAACAATATGACTTAAATTCTCTCGCATCAAAAATGCCTTCATCATCACAACAAAGTCCGAATGTGCGTTCCTTTCCGGTTGAAATTGGTCGTTTCATAATGCAAAAAATCACCTTAAACCCATCATCCTACTATGCGTGTATTGATGTAATTCAACACTATGAGCAAAATGAATTTTACAAAGCCTTTGAGGCTCTTGATAAAGCAATCAAGACTAAAAAGCAAGATGAAGTTCCTACTCACATCTCTAAACTAAATGAAATAATGAACAATGTTTGGAAGGGCGCTGACAAAGTAAAGCTGGTCGGTGAAGGCGTGAAAGATGACATAAGTGTCGTAATAGGCGGTGTGGGTGCATTTGCATCTTCATTAATAGGAGTAGAGCCAACAATGGGAGGGCTTTTAGCGTCGTTAGGTTTTAAGGCGATGGATAGAGCACTAAGCAGAGTTGAGATGCCAATAGGTGATAGGTTATCTCGATTATTCAATAATGAATATTTAGTCAATATATATGACTTCAAACAAAGGCATAACCTAAAGTAACGAAGCAAGAGCATTTCCCAGACCTTTATTCAATTCTGCTAGTCTTGTTGAGGGCATATTTTAATGGCATCACTTTGTCGATGGCAATAAACGAATGGGTCTTGCTATCGCTTCTACATGTAGGACAATGAATGTGTGCTTTTGACGTCTTTCAGCGCGGCAAGATTTTCTTGCGGATAAATTAACTATCAATTGTTGTAGTATGTTGAAGAAGAAGAGGACAATACAAGGGAACAAACGGCTCACTTCTTTATAATGTACAATATTATTGCACATTATGTCGATCTAATGTAATTCTGATATACTAACAAACACGTCATGCCTCTTGCGTTTACTCTTTACCTTTATTCTAAGCAATATAATTTTCATTTATGAGGAGAGGCTATTACAGCGGCCTAGGGACGGGGCACAATTATTAGTTTGGGTTTATTGTTCGTAGAGTGGTGGCACTTCTTTCCGCACAGACTGCAATTCCTTCTGTCCTGATAGATACACTGGCAAGGATGAAATTTCATGTAACTCTCAGCAGCCTTGGTATATTCACCCGTACCATTGCAGAATGAACATCCTATTGATAACGATTCTAGGCGGCCAGTGTTTTGACAAATGATACAACCATTATGATTAAGAATAACGTCCATCTACATTCTAATAGAAGAAACGCATAGAATATAAGAGTAGCGAGAGAATATTCTGAATATATTGCCTAGATTTAAAGGACAAAATAATAAAATAAATTTTTGGATAGCAGCGACATTAACTGCACACTAGATTTCGCCTAGATATCTGCTCAGAATATTCCCAGTTCGGCAGCTATGGGGTTCCTATCTGAGTGTACAGATGTACACTCACTAGCTTTCTTAAATCATCCTATAATTGTTGTCACTCTATGGGGTATTCTGCCAATACATTTGCAATCAGTCCCAAAATTTGCACTTGGAACAATTAGAATCCTCAAATTGAGGCGTTCGAATAATCGAGATTACTGCCATCATTTTTGATTCTCTATGTGAACATCGTCATTTGGCGTTATAATATGGCGATATCAATGATATATGCGCCATAATACTAGTACATGACTTGACTGATTCTTCTCTGGATTTTATACATCTGATGAGTTGATGCAAAAAATATGGTTGAAAAAACCTCTCACATGCTCTGACCTTCTAAACTGTTTTACTTCAATTGATCGAAAACCCTGTAATAGAATCATAAAACGCGCAGAGAATCAAAAATAGATCATAGCCCTGCCTTAAAACAGGGCTAGGCTATCCTGTCTGAAGCCTGCTCTCTTCAGTATTAAAGGAAGATGCTATAATCTTGTTGATAGCACGAGCAGCTACTGCATCTATGTCCTAGGTATGGTTCCATAGATTGTTTGTCCGTCGATTACACTTATGATACCACGTTGTCCTGTATCTGTTATCCTTGCTTCATCAATATCAATGCCTTGTATGGCAAGAGTTTGGCCTCTAATTGTTAGTGTCATTGGAACATTATCTATGACTGGCGTAGTGCCACCGTCGAGGAAGATGTTGCCTACTATACTTGAGCTAGCTGCTGCAGTCCCATTTCCCTCTGTCACTTCGAAGCGATGAGGATCGCCCTCCCTGATGGTGATATTGTGAAATGATGATCCATCAACTGCTGCTACATTCATTTCTGTTACAAAACTTTCAACAGCGCTATCATTTGCAAATACTCTGAATCGCCCAGTAGCAACATGGCCACTGCTATCATTAGCAGTAAGAGTACCTGCGCCCTGCGTAGGTAGAGTGCTGCCTATAAATCCCCGCATTGCATCAACGTTCCTGTCAGCCATCAGATACGCCGATGGATCTTGTACGGTAGTAGGGGCAGCAGGAGTAGTAGGAGTAGTAGGAGTAGTAGGAGTGGTGGTAGTAGCTGTCTCCTCTTCCTCCTCCTCAACAACTATCTCTCCATCTTCCTCTTCTGTTACCTCTTCGTCTTCCAAAAGAGGAAGATTGAACTGTCCAAAGGCTTCTTGCATGATGATTGTTCCCCCACCAAATCCAAGGCTAGCTGGCAATAATAAGAGAACACCCAAGCTCATGGCAACAGCAATTGTTGCCTTGCGCTTATCTCCTAAAAAAGAAAACTGGTCTGTCATTATTACGACAAACCTAGAATCGCTTATCTTGATTTCGATAAATTACTCTAGTAATATTCCTTAGTATGTATTTATAATAAGATATTACAGTTATACTATTCTACCGTAACCTTAATCAACCTAGCTTAAAGGCAATGACTTCTCAGACGTTTCACTGAGCGTATTCAGCGCATTAGATATTGCAATTGGTGTACGTATTGCTGCCGTAGCTGGTATGTCGTTTATAGTAGCTTTGGGTTGCTAAAGGGCATTGGATGGCTTGGACTCTAACTATAATTTTATCAATTATTACCGTATTAAATGCTATCTCGCTACAGGAAATTTAGGTGGAATAGCTAGCATAATCATAAGTGGAATAACCCTCTACTACCTATACAGACGCCATCTCAACATATTTTGGGAGAGGTTCGAGTCCTGCACTTGCAGTAGCCACCTAGGCACTCTGTATCTACTATAGAGACCTTGTAGAGACTAGTTAATAGTTTCGGCAGAAGCTTGGCACTTCAGAATTATATAGGCATATGTAAGCAATTGAATCCTTTGTCTTTAGATCAGGGTTTGTATCTGCCAAATTGCAGAATTTGAGATGAGGCTTATAGTATGCAGTTTTCTTTTTTATTCCTCAACAGCTTTAAGCTATTTGCATTGGTACAAGATTTCTACAGGTTTGATACATTCTCTTGGTTCACCTTTCTATGCTATTTAGAGCCTCGTAGAAAACGGGAGCAGCACGATAGTGAACTATATCTGTAGTTTTTTACACTGGATATTTCGTTAAATCCACAGAAAATAATAGTAATAATGTGATTCAACTACAATCCTTGTTGTCATTAGCTTAGAGACTAATGATGCTGTTATATGCCACTTGTATTCTTGCTAATAGACTGCCTCTTGATATTTCCTTCAAATTTATCAAGGCAGTCTTTGTCATCAAGCTAATTGTATTGTCTAGGTTCTTTATCTACTTCTACTTTCAGTTCATTGTGTCAATAATAATAATAATAATAATCCCTCTCGCCTGGATGTTATATCTTTTCAATCTTTATCTATCGATGCCAGTAGAGCAGTAAAATTGTGTCTTCTTGCAATGAAACTTACCAAGAATAGAGAATATAGCTTTGGCATATACCACAAAGACAGCAATAACTTTCTTTTCCATTAAAGTGAAATATATTTGAACAAAAACTATCAACATAATTGATCAGTTCATAAATTAATAACGCGATTCCATCTTGGAGGAGATTACATACATGCACCCAGATGATCTAAAAGCAGTATGGATTTGCCAGGAATGTCATAAGGTATTTGTTTTCCACAGTGATGTTGACGATCATAAAGGTTTGATCGGCCACAAGATGATTGAAAAAGTGACACTGATTTCACCAGAGACCTTTGCATAAGAATCTTATAATGACATAGAGACTGCTGCTCTGTATTTTTATGCTTCAGCACTTAGAACAACTAGTAGCATGATTACAATATGGAGTAGCAAAATAGGATCACGCATTACCCTTGCAAGAACCTCTAATAAGTACAATTACATTATTTGGCATTTGTTCTCTGAGCTTACATTATTAGACTTCATACGCGGCGGGAAAAAAGTATAAGTGATGACCGCTAAAGAATTTTTTCTTCTTCTTGATGTCTTATTCCATCACTGCAGGTCGTTTTTAGAAGATTAGACCACAATGTGCTGCCTTCAAATCTCCGTACGAGTATTTTGTAATGAAAATTTCTGATTGATTATTGTGGCTTCTTACGCTCGCACATACTACGTATAACTTCCTGAACTTTTTCAAAACTAAGATCCTCATCTACTGCTCCCTCTTGGCCTTTCTAGTGACATGATTCTACGCAATTGATCACTTCCTGTATATCTATCATGTTATGCCTGCATATTACAAAAACAGTATTACTAATGGCTGGCTTTTTTTATGCCCCGATGCTTCCAATAAGAGTATGAGAGTTAACGCTAAATCTAATACTAAACTATAGAATTTTTCAAAATTAAGAAATAATAAATTTGGCAGTTAGTTGGATGGTTAGCTAGCTATAAACCCAACATATCGCCTAGTCCGCCACCCTTTCTCTTCTGTTGTTGTGTTGGGTCTTGGTTATTGTTATTGCTGCCGCCCCCTAACATTCCGCCAACCAAATTACCAATGCCGCCACCCTGCTGCTGTCCTCCTCCGAAACTGCCAAATAGTGAGCTTAGTCCTTGAGGGTCATTGTTTGCATTGTCTCTTAACAGCCCTGTAGCCTGTTGTGTATACATTCTTGCCTGATTGTCATCTTGTAAGCCGCAGTTATTCTTTACCTGTTGCACCAATGGGTGCCGCGAGTCGCTTAGCCCTCCTTCTAGCTCGGAGAATGATGACTGCATTGAATTTCTATCGCCTCCGCCCGAATTCATGAAGTTACCGAGTCCTTTTTGCATAAAGTGCTGTATCATATAGCTCATGATTGTAGACATGATGGTACTTGACATGGATTGTTGCACTCCACTTCTTTTAGAGAACATGCCAGCTAGGTTATCTAGGTTCATGGTATATCATAATGCTGCCGCCTACAATAATATTTAGTAATTTGAGAACAAGATTTCTTAGCAGTGCAGCCAGGAATATACTCTATAACTATTGATCGATTAGCTTGAAGGCAATTAAAATCATCATTTAGCAACAAAAGCATGATAATTGCTAAATCCATTACAAGAATGTCTCTAAGCTGCTTCTTCTATATACCTGGTGCAAAATGGGCAAAATGAATGCAAACGCAAAGTGGCAGTAGCTGGTGGTTTGATAAGCATTAGAACATTCAAATAAAAAGAAAATTCTTTCATGTTTTGATCATGGATAATATCTTGTTCACAAATGATGACCTATCTCTCAATTGTCTTTATACTATTAGCATTGGGACATTTTTTCTGTATGAACATCTGTCAGTTATACCACGTGCTCATTTTGTAGTCCCCATTTAAGAGATCGCTACACAAGAAAGACATTCAAAGAAAACATTCATCGATCATAGAGACTACTACTCTGCATCAGTATCATGGATTTGGACAATATGATAAAGATCATAGGCATTAATTAGGCAGATTAAAGTTTTTGCTCATAATAAACACAATAACGACTAAACTGATCTAGAGTAGTTCAATAGTCTAGTCTATTATATTCCTGCAGATCAGACTCTGAGTCGCGTTGAATATCACACAAGTGTCAAACGTTACATGAATAAAGAGCAGAAGTGAAAGCATTGTCAAAATGAATTAAGCTCTCTGCGAATAGAATCAAAGGAAAAATAGTCTGCCTTGAAATCTTACTCTTCTTAGTGGTTATAGAATCTATTCTGCTTGAAGCCTTTCCTCAAGTTGCGTAGTTTGAAAAATCATCGAGAGATTTTTAATATATTATAAGTTTATAATTATTAATGTGGTGCATAACACCAGAGGAGTTAAATATTATTTCACGTGTTCCCCTCTTTATCATGAAGAAATACTGTGACAATTGTTTAAGAGAATTATCAAAATTTTCATTTTTAAATCATGACAAAAAGAAGATCTACCGATACAATAGCGCAATACTTTGTCGGACTTGCTTTGAAGAGATAAGCTCACGCAGCCAACAATTAGAGGAAGAATCATAATAAAAATTAAGTTTTGTTTCTGTTCCTAAGTTTGATTTCCCTTGGAAAGTAGCATCTTTCTATCCTTCTTTTAAGATGTACTACTGCCTCGGTAGAATGGTTTAAGAAACAATGAAAAGAAAAGAACAGTAATTATTGTAATATTACTGCAATTTCATTTTCCATAGGCTCCTATACCGCATCTTCTTTATTTGGAATTATCTTATTGTGTTAAGACCTATTGTCTATGAAGCCTCTCTATGGCAGAAGAACTGCTTGTATTTATTTGTCTTCGGTAGTGGTAGATTTGTCAGGATCAACGTAATATTATTCCCTAACATAAAGAGAAAAGCAATAAAACATACTTTTACTTGAATTGTTCATGAACAGTATTTCTAGACTCCTGACTATATCGTTAATTATCTTTATTGTGCTAGATATGACTACCGCATCATTATTTCTCTTCCCATCTATAACTTTCCATTCAGCTCTTGCGCAAACAGAGATCTCGATACAAGAAGATGGAAATAATAATCTTGGTAATAATACTATAACTTATAGTTACAATATATACAACAATAACAACACTCAAGAAGCGTCAACAAGACTGCACAACAGTTCAGTCATCTATTATGACAACACGACAGGGTATCTGGTCTATCCCGAGCTAGCCAACAATACACAACAACAAGAATCAATGCCTGCAGTAATCATGATTCATGAATGGTGGGGACTAAATGAACACATTAAAAACCAAGCAGACATTTTAGCCAAGGAAGGATATGTTGTACTGGCAGTTGACCTATATCAAGGTGAGGTTGCAACAACTTCTGATCGCTCAAGGGAACTCTCCTCCTCAGTTGGAAATAATCCCGCTTCTGCAATAGATAACTTGCAATCTGCAGTGAATTATGTCAAATCACTTGAAATGGTAGACGACACTAAAATAGCTTCTTTAGGATGGTGCTTTGGTGGAGATTGGTCTCTACAGCTTGCACTAAACAGCTCCCAGAATCCGCTGGCCGCTACTATCATTTATTATGGGCGCCCTGTAACAGACACCACTTCTCTTTCTAGCATTACTTGGCCAGTACTTGGTATTTTCGGTGACCAAGACCAAGCGATTCCAGTTGAATCAGTAAAACAATTCGCATCTGCATTAAATGCGTCAGGTATTACAAATGAGATTTATCTATATGAGGGTGTAGGACATGCATTTGCAAATCCCTCAGGCGACAATTATGCTCCAAAAGAGACAACTGATGCTTGGCAAAAGACAATTGGATTCTTAAGAACGTATCTTTAGATTGCCTTTCTGGCATTTTGGTAAAAAGTATGGGTATTATTCAATCGATAATAACTGTTGTCAACCCTCCGTATGTCGACATCGCCGCTTTTCAAAGAAAATTGCCCATGTTTCTTATCAGCTAGTTATGGTGTGGACAGGATAAAAACATGAAAACGCCTCATTTGAAAACTGTATGGTAGGATCTAAAGTTATTTTTAGTCTAAAATAGATTCTTTATACCTCACGGAAGAATAGTGGCCCATCAAGTTGAAGGAAAAGGTAAAGTATTCTGGAGGCCCTTTAGAGGCGGCGTCAACGGTAACTCCACTTCTTAGTTATGTTATAGGCCAAACGATGGTAACCAACCAACTTCCTAGATTGTATGGTATGAACAATGTAGTTCAGTAAGTTGGCCTCTGTGTATACTCATAAGAAAACAAATACTGTCATAAACTGACAAATATGCCTGTAGATTTTCTGAGTTTTTTAGTTTTGATATGAACGAGCTCAATTCTGACACATTCAATCATACTTTGAAGCAAGGTTTTCCGATGTTTAGGACTTTATGCAGCGTAACGTCTTTAGGGATTTCTGGATGCGGTAGAGCTCTGCTATCGTAGCTTTAAGTCAATTGATGTCACTTGCATTTTCAAATTCTCAAGCTTCTCTTTTTTTCTCATCGGCTTTATAGTATTCACTAACACCCTCATAATGAGCGCCGGGAGAGGGATTTGAACCCTCGGGACCCTCACGGGTCACAAGCTGGCCGGTTTGACAAATTCCAGGCTTGCGCCCTACCGGGCTAGGCGACCCCGG
>OBLR010000378.1_pt1 | contig 10934 bp, 12 predicted proteins | sample 1519891 | NCBI WGS metagenome assembly OBLR01 (sample SAMEA3113583, study PRJEB22503) | soil metagenome | reverse complement strand
CGGGGCAAGTCCACGCTTCTGGGCCGCGCTCGGCCAGGGCTCTGGCTCGCCCGAATCCCAGGCGGGTCCGCGCCCGCCAGGCCAGTTCCCCAGATAGAGCGCGCCCATCGCGCCGAGCCAGAAGGCCTGGATGATCGTCGGCACGAGCGGGACCAGCTGCAGCACCAGCAGCGCGCCCGCGACCACGCCGAGGATGCTCATAAAGGGGCTCAGCAGCCCCACCCGCCGCGCCCGCAGCGGGAGCATCACGTACAGGAAGGCCACGGCGAGGGAGCTCGCGAAGCTGAGCCCGAACAGAAGACTGTTCGGGTTGTCGTCCACCAGCCGGTCGGCCCTGTCATCCCCGCGCTGGCCCGCAATGGGAGAGCCGTCGGCGAAGTCGTGCGCCAGGTCGATCCGGTCCACCGCGCCGAGCACCGCCGACAGTGCGTAGAGAACGGGCCCGACGTAGATGAGGTAGACGAACCACCTGGGGACCGCCGCCTGCCGGGCCAGCGTGGCCCGGAAGAGGTAGAGGAAGACCGGCAAGAGAAGCAGGCCCCCGATCGCCTGCACGATCGTCGAGCCCAGGAAGAGCCCCGGGCGCGCGTCCACCGAGAGCAGGAAGTCCGGCAGCGCCTCGACGCCCCGCCGATCGTCGAGCACCGCCTGAAACATCACGATCTGAGCGAGGAAGGCGACCGCCGCCGCGAACGCGGCCAATGCGGCCGGGCGGGCCCAACGGGCCTCCCACTGGAGCTGGGCTTCCTTGTTCACGGGCGGCGGGGCGGGCGCTCGTCGCGGCGCACGCGCGGCGGGTAGTAGTCGACGTCCTCGGGTTCGACGATACGCGAGATGCGGTCGCCCACAGCGAGCACCGCGTCGAGCGCAGGCGTCATCAGTCGAATCAGGCTCTCGATCCGCCGCCGGGTGCGGAGCTGGTCTGGCGACAGAGGGGGCATCTATCCCCCGCGCTGATGGAAGTAGAACTCGGGGAGGGCGGCCTTGGCCACCTCGGCGGTGATCTGCTGGGCTTGGTGCAGGTCGCCGGCGCGAACGGCCAGGTCGTCGATCGTGACGATTCCGACGAGTTTCTCGCCCTGGGTGACGGGCAGGCGACGAATGTGGTGCTGGACCATCAGCGCCACCGCCTCCTCGATGTCCATCTCCACCTCACCGGTCACGAGCGGCCGCGAGGCATGCTCGCCGGACCGAGTATCCGCCTCCACCGAGTCCGCCACCACGGCCAGCGCCAGGTCACGATCGGTGATTACTCCCACGGCTCGGCCGGCCTCGCAGATCACCACCGAGCCGACGTTGCGGTCACGCATGAGCTCACCCACGCGCCGCAGGCTGTCGTCGGTCTCCGCGGTCACCACGCCCTGCGTCATCACATCGCTGATGCGCACGGGGCGACTGTATCGTCCCGGCGGTGACGATCGTGCTGTACGGCGCCACCGGCTACACCGGCCGCCTGGTCGTGGAGGAGCTCGAGCGCCGCGGCCTCGAGTACGTGCTGAGCGGCCGCGACGAGGCGAAGCTCGCCCGGCTAGCCGACGGGCGCGGCGCCCCAGTGCGCGCCGCGCCCCTGGACGATGGACGCGCCCTCCGCGAGCTGCTCGCGGACGCGAGCGCCGTGATCAGCTGCGCCGGTCCGTTCACGCTGGCCGGCGATGCGCTCGTCCGGGCGGCGATTGACACCGGCACGCACTACGTCGACTCCACGGGCGAGCAGCCCTTCATCAAGATGGTCTTCGACAGACACGGCACAGCGGCCGAGCGCGCCGGAGTAGCGCTGGTGCCGGCACTCGGCTTCGACTATGCGCCGGGCGACTGCATCGCGGGACTGGCCGCGCGGGGCCACGAGCCGCTCGAGGAGCTGCTGCTGGCCTACGCGGTCCGGGGTCTCGGCATGAGCCGCGGCACTATGCGCTCGGCACTCGAGATCGCCAAGGGCGGCGACGTGGTCTACGAGGACGGGGACTGGCGTCCGGCGCCATTCGGCGTGTTCCGCGCGAGCTTCGACTTTCCGGACCCGATCGGGCACCAGGTGATGTCCCGCTACCCGTCGGGAGAGGTGGTCACCGTTCCGCACCACACCCGCACGAGGCGCGTGGTGTCGATGGTGACGGCGCGCACGATGGCGCTCCACCCGGCGCTCGCGCCCATCCTTCCCTACGCCCTGCCGCCGTTGGCGCTGACCCTGCGCACCCCGCTCCGCGGGGTCCTGAGCCGGGCGGTCGGAGCGCTGCCGGAGGGACCGTCGGAGGCCGAGCGCCGAGCGTCGGAGTTCACGATCGTGGCCGTTGCGCGCGGCGAGGACGGGTCGGAGCGGAGGGGGGTCGTGCGCGGATCGGACGTGTATGGCCTCACCGCCGTCACGCTCGTACATGGAGTGGAGCTGATGAGCTCCCCGGGCTACGAAATCGCCGGCGCGCTCGGGCCCGCGGCGGCCTTCGATCCTGAGGCGTTCCTGAACTTCCTCGGCGACCACGGGGTCTCGTGGGAGCTGGCGGCGGGCGCCGCCGAGCCCGAGGCGCCCTAGCGGACCGGGTAGACCTTCCCGGCCACCCGGAGCAGGAGGCCACGCGGCGCGTGCTGGCCGCCGAGGGCGCCCAGCCGGTTTAGGGGCCCCGGCACCACGACGCGACGGCCCTTCTCGAGGCCCACCACGCCCGCCTCGGCCACTGCGGTCGATTCGCTCAAGATGAAGCCCGGCAGTCCCCCGGACTCGATCCCGACGTTCGTCCAGAACTCGGTCTTCACCGGTCCCGGGCAGAGCGTGGTGGCGGTGACGCCGGTGCCCGCGAGGTCCTGGTGGAGGCCGTCCGTGAACGTGAGCACGAAAGCCTTGCTCGCGGCGTAGGTGGCCTGCCGGGGCAGCGGCTGGAAGGCCGCGGTGGACGCCAGGTTCAGCACGCCGCCGCGGCCGCGCCGCACCAGCCGGGGCACGTACCGCCCGCAGAGGTCCACCACCGCCTCCACGTTCAGCCGCACCATGTCGAGCTCGCGCCTCCGATCGAGCCGGTCGAAGCGCCCGCCCGTGCCGAAGCCGGCGTTGTTCACGAGCACCTCGACCTCGAGGCCACGCTCCTCGATCTCGGCGCTCAGCCGCTCCCGGGCTTCCGCGTCGCCGAGGTCGCAGCCCAGCGTCTCGACGCGGATTCCGTCTCGAGCACGCAGCTCGCCCGCAAGCGCCTCGAGGCGCTCGGTACGGCGCGCCACGAGGGTGACCCCGTGACCGCGCGCGGCGAGTGCTCGTGCGATGTCGGCGCCGATCCCCGACGACGCACCCGTGACCAGGCAGGTCGAGCCCGGGTCGGGAGGCGGGAGGGCCACTCGCCGAGGAGCGTACCGCGCCGGCGTGTGGACTCCGTCGATCCGGGGTACGCCCCAGGCATGCGGTGGCTGCGGATCGCCGTCGTTTCGATCGCCCTCCTGTGCACGCCCGCCACGGCGCTCGCCCAGGAGAAGCAGCACACCGCTATCGGGAGCGGAGGCGCGGCGGCCACGGTCGATCCGCTGGCCACGCAGACCGCGATCGACGTGCTGCGCTCCGGCGGCAACGCGGTCGACGCCGCGGTGGCGGCCGCCGGCGTGCTCGGCGTGACCGAGCCGTTCTCGTGCGGCATCGGCGGCGGCGGCTTCATGGTCATCCGCACGCCCGACGGCGGGATCACGACGATCGACTCGCGCGAGGAGGCGCCGGCCGGGATGAAGCCGCGGTCGTTCTTCGAGAACGGCGTGGTGCTGCCTTTCAACGATGCCCGCTTCAGCGGCCTGTCCGCCGGTGTTCCCGGCACCGTGGACGGCTGGCAGCGCGCGCTGCGCCGCTATGGCTCCTGGTCCATCGGGCGGGCGCTGCGCGCGGGGATCGACACCGCGCGCCACGGCTTCGTGGTGGACAGAACCTTCGTGTCGCAGACCGAGCCGGTGGTGGACTGGTTCGACGACATCCCCTCCACGGCGGCCCTCCACCTGGACCCGGACGGGACACCGCGCGACGAGGGATCCGTTCTCCGCAACCCCGATCTCGCCGACACCTACCGACTCGTCGCCCGCGCCGGAGCGAGCGCCTTCTACGAGGGCCGGCTGGCGGAGGAGATCGCCGCCGCCGCGGCCGATCCGCCGATCGGTCCCGAGGCGGACCACGTATGGCGGCCGGGTCTCATGACCGTTCGCGACGTGGGCTCCTACGACGCTGTGGAACGGCCTCCCACACGGGTCGAGTATCGCGGCCTCGACGTGTACGGCATGGGGCCGCCGTCGAGCGGCGGCAGCACCGTCGGCGAGGCGCTCAACATCCTCGAGGGCTACGACCTCGCCGCGATGGGCCGCACCCAGGGCCTTCATCTCTTCCTCGAAGCCTCGCGCTTCTCGTTCGCGGACCGGGGCGCCTTCATCGCGGACCCGGAGTTCTTCGACGTCCCCCTGGAGGAGCTCCTCTCGGACGACTTCGCGGCCGAGCGGCGGGCGTTGATCGATCCCGCGCGCGCCTCTACCAGCCCGGTCGCGCCCGGCGAGCCCGGGCAAGAGACGACGCACCTCGTGGTATCCGACCGCAAGGGCACGGTCGTCTCCTACACGTTCACGATCGAGTCCACCGGCGGCAACGGCGTCGTCGTGCCGGGCCGCGGCTTCCTCCTCAACAATGAGCTGACCGACTTCAACATCGACATGCCCCGCCACCCCAACAAGCCCGACGGGGGCAAGCGGCCACGCAGCTCGATGAGCCCCACGATCGTGCTGGACGACGGTCGGCCGTTCCTCGCGCTCGGCTCGCCGGGCGGCTCGATGATCATCACGACGGTGCTGCAGACCCTGCCGCAGGCGATCGCGCAGCCGCGGGCGAGCCAGCGAAACACCGCCGCCACGAGCGCGGAACAGGCCTTCATCGACTCGCCCGAAGCCGGCGCGCTGATCGCCAAGGGCCACTCGTTTATGTCCACCCCCGAGATCGGCGCCGCCACCGGCATCGAGTTCTTGCGAGACGGGCGCGTGCTGGCCGCGGCCGAGCCGCTGAGGCGCGGCGGGGGAAGCGCGATGGTCGAGCGACCCGAGCCGTAGCCCACCGCCCGCGCTCACTAGACTCGGGGCATGTCCTCGGAAGATCCATTCGGCGGCCTCTTCGGCGACCCGGACGAGCTCCGCAAGCGCATGGCCGAGTTCGCCGAGCAGATGCAGGGCGCCCAGCGCGTGGCCTGGGCCGACAACGCCATCAAGCTCGCGGTCGACATGACGGTCTCCGGGCTCACTCGGATGAACCTGCAGGGCAACGCCGAGCAGCAGGCACAGGATCTGCTCCAGGCGATGCGGCTGATCTTTCCCGAGGCCGTGATCCTCGTGCGCGAGGCGCGGGAGGGCTTCGGGACCTAGCTGGCGGCCGATCAGCGCACGGCGCGGCCGGACTGGTTCGCGGCCGTTCCAACCTGTGTCGGCCTTTATTGCATCGGGCGCCCGGCGCTGAGACAATCGCCGCGATGACTCGCGGCCGAAGCAACGCGCGCGCGCGTTGCCGCTCTGGGACTCCGCAGTGGCGCCGTCGCGTGGGCATGTTCGCTGTTGCGCTCGCGGTGGCGGCGATCGGGCTCGCGCTCAGCTCGCCGGCCAGCATGGCCCAAACGTGCCAGCCTCAGGTCGGCGCGCAGGGCGCCGCGCCGTTCACGGTGTGGTACTGCGCGGGGGACGCGACGGGCCAGCGGGACGCGGCGACGGTCGCGCGGGTCCTCGACCAGGTGTGGCCGGTGATGACGCAACCCGAGCCCGACGGCCTCGGGCCTCCGCTCGCCCCAGAGGCAAACGGCGGCAGGTTCAGCATCTACGTCACGGCGCCCACGGCGGAGGTGGTCCTCGGGGAGTGCCCGGACCTCTGCGCCTCGGTCAGGGACAACTACGGCCTGGCGGTGCCGGTGCCGCCGTTCATCGCCGGCGGGTCGGGCGCCGAGCGCTCGAGCGCCGCGCTGATCCTCAACAAGGAGATTGGCGTCAACGACGGGACGGTGATCCACGAGTTCTTCCACGCGCTCCAGTACGCGCATACGACCCACATAGGCTGGGTCGGCGAGACCGCGGCGACGTGGGCGGAGAACTACTACCGCGCAAGGGAAGAGGTGGCTGGGCGCATAGGCTTCTTGAGGGCATTCCAAAACAGCCCCGGCACGCCGCTGTTCCAGAGGGGCGAGACACTCGAGTACGGGGCCTATGTGTGGCTCGTCTGGCTCGCGCAGCGCACGAACAGCGCAAGCTCGGTCTTTGGCATGTGGACCGCGCTCGAACGGGCCACGTCCGAAAGCGAGGAGGCGATCACTGCGCTCGTGGATAGGTACCTGAGGCGGCTCGGGCTCGGTTTCAAGTCGAGCTTCAAGGACTTCGCGGTGGAGGACCTCGACCTCAACCTGTCGCGCCGGGTGACCCCGCAGCTGTTCTGCTGCGGGGCCTTCGGCGACCCCGACGTGCCGCTGGGCCTGACCCCGCGCTTCATCCGACGGCCCTGGACGCTCGGCACCACGGGGCGGAGGGCCACGGTGAGGCTGTCCCCGCTGAGCATGCAGTACGACCAGGTCAGAGCCATCAGCCGATCGGTCGGGGCGGTCACCGTCCGCTCGAGCGGGATCAGGCCGTGGGGCGACGTCGTCGTTCTCGCGCGCTCTGCGACCGGCTGGCAGCGCGTGGATCTCCAGAGCGGGACGGTCACCTTCTGCCGTTTCACGAACCGCGGGAACGTCCGGCGGCTTTTCGTGATCGCCGCCAACCACGACTATCGCGGGGCACACTCCGGGTCCTACACGGTCAGCGGAGAGACCACGTGCCCCTCCCGCCGACCCGTGACGCGGGCGGCCGCGCCGGGCTGAGACGCGGCGGCTTCGGGACCTAGATCTGGCCTCGTGTGGCCTCCCCGGCCCGGTCAGGCTCGCCCCGGCGCGCGGCCTCCTCGGCGCGGTCCTCGCGCCCGCGCCGGACGATCTCCTTGAAGCTGCGTACGCGGAAGATGAAGACCAGTGCGGCGAAGCCGATGCCGAAGGTCAGCGCCCCGATCGCGATCTGCTGACCCACCGAGTAGGCCGCCACGGTCGAGCCGGCCGCGGTGCCGGCGAACACCCTGACGAGTAGCGCTTGCTGCACGCCCGCGCCCTGCGGGGTAAACGGCACCGCTGCCGAGACGGCGTTGACCCCGAGGACCAGCAGCACGTTCTTGACCGAGCCCCCGACACGAAAGGCCTCGAGCAGCATCCAGAACGCCGCGAAGCGGAAGCACCAGCCCCCGAACTGCACCGCGAACACCTCGCGGAAGTAGCGGCGGCGGTCGCGGAGGATCGTGAACCCCTGCCGCACCCGCTCCCAGAACGCCCTCACGCGCACGCTCAGGAGCGCGAACGCCAACAGGCCGCCCACCGCCAGCGCGGTCAGGAGGAACAGCGTGAAGCGGGGGTTTTGGGCGAAGAAGGAGAGGTCGAACGCGTTCAGGCTCGCGAAGTCGGGCGGCTTGGGGAAGACGCCCTGGGTGAAGGCGAACAGCAGGATCACCGACCCCATCGCGAGGTCGAAGCCCAGCTCTACTACGAAGCTGGCCGCCACGGCCGGATAGCTGGAGCGCGGAATGGAGGTCTTCGTGAGGAAGAGCCGGACCACGTCGCCGCCGCGGGCCGGGATGACGGCGTTGAAGCCGTACCCCGCGAAGTAGGCGCCCCAGATCTCGCGGAAGTTGAACCGCTCGGTGGGGTACGCGGCCCGGAGGATGTTGAAGCTGGCCCGCGCCCGGAGCGTCAGGTAGGCGGTGAAGAGCAGCAGCGCCAGCACCAGCGGGCCCAGCCGTACGGACGCCAGGTTCGAGAAGAACTCGTCGACGGCGTCGAAGAACGACTGAAAGGAATCGCCGATGCTCGCGACGGGCACTCCAGAAAGGTACGTGGCGCGCCGCGAAGGGCTACGCGGTGATGGCGAGAAAGCCCTCGTCCGCGAGGGCGATGCCGCGGCGCGGCACCGGCGCCGACTGGACGATCGACGTGGTCGTCTGACCCAGCGCCACGAACTGGTCGATGACCTCCTCCAGGTGCTCGACGTCTCGCACGTGGGCGGTCATCACGTAGCAGTCGTCGCCGGTCACGCGCCGGCAGTCCACCACCTCGGGCGTCTCCCGGGCGAGCTTCGCGACGTTTGCGAGCTGCCCAGGCGCCGGGCGGATCCGGACGACGGCGCTGAGCGACAGCCCGAGCGCCCGCGGGTCGATCTCCGCCCGGTAGCCGAGGATCACTCCCTGCTGCTCGAGGCGCTGAACCCGCTCGGCCACGGCCGGCGGCGAGAGCCCCACGCGCCGCCCCAGCTCGGCGAGCGTGAGACGCGCGTTGTCCTGAAGCTCGGCGAGCAGGCGGCGGTTCGTCTCATCGATCGGGGATTCTTCGGAGGTCCAGCCATTTGACCTTGGATTCACAGCCATGCCGATGAGGATACCTGTGGTCGACCATGTACGGGGGCGCAAACGGCGGTCAATCTTCGGGACGAGTGAACCGCGCCGCCAAGGTCCCGCCCCACATCTACTTCATCGTCAGCGCCGTCTTCCACTACCTCGGGCCGGCGTTCGCCGTGCTGCTGTTCGCCCGGGTGGAGGTGCTCGGCGTGGCGTGGCTGAGGATCGCGGCGGCGGCGGCGATCTTCGGCGCCTGGCGCCGCCCGTGGCGCGCGTTCGCCCGGCTCGACCGAGAGGGGCGGCGCCTGTTGATCGCCTGGGGAGCGGTTCTGGCGGTTATGAACTCGTGCTTCTACCTCGCGATCGACCGCCTGCCGCTCGGCACGGTGGCCGCGATCGAATTCCTGCCGGTGGTGGCGCTCGCCGCGCTCGGGGCCCGCACTCCCCGCAACGCTGCCGCCCTGCTCTTGGCGGTGCCCGGCGTCTATCTGCTCACCGACGTGCGCCTTGCCGGCGAGCCGCTCGGCGTCGTCTTTGCGTTCGCGAACGCCGTGCTCTTCGCGCTGTACATCGTGCTGGCGCATCGCGTGGCCCGCTACGAGGCGCTCGGTGGGGTCGACGGCCTGGCGGCGTCGATGCTGATCGCGCTCTTGGTGGTCACGCCGATCGGGGGCTGGGAGGTGCTGCCGGCCCTGACGGACCCGGTCGCCATCCTGGCGGGCGTCGGCGTCGGCGTGTCGTCGTCGGTCATCCCCTACGTCTCGGACCAGCTGGCGATGCGGCGGCTCGCCCGCGCCACCTATGCGCTGATGGTCTCGCTGCTGCCGGCCACCGCGACCGTCATCGGGATCGTCGTCCTGGCCCAGGTGCCGTCGTGGACCGAGGTGTCCGGCGTCGCGCTCGTCATCGCCGGTGTGGCGATTCACCGCGAGCCGGCGGCGGAGCCCAGCGATGCGCGCGCCTCGGCGGAGGTGGTGGCGTAGAGCAGGTGCTCGGCGCCGTGAGCGAAGCGGGTGCCCTCACGCGTCATGCCGAGCTTCTCGAGCACATGGATCGAGGCGTCATTCTCCGGGCGAACGACCGCAACCACGCGCTCGAGGCCGAGCGGGCCGAAGGCCTCCGCCAGGCAGGCGCGCGCCGCCTCGGTCGCGTAGCCGCGGCCCCACCAGCGGCGCCCGAGCGTGTAGCCGAGCTCGACCTCCGGCCCCACGCCGTCGAGGGGGGCGAACCCCGCGTCCCCGATCAGCTCGCCGGAGCTCCGCTCGATCACCGCCCATAGTCCCGGCCCGCCGACGCGGCCGGCGACCACGTGCCTATCCAGCGCGCGGCGGGTGTGCTCGATCGTGGAGTACGTCGGCATCCAACGCGTCACCTCGGGATCTCCGTACACGGCGTGGAGCGCATCGAGGTCCCCGGGCTCGAACGCCCGGATCTCGAGCCGTTCGGTCCGGATCGGGAGCGGCATTGGGCTACTTAAGCAGCTTCGAAAGGCGCCGGTCCTTCAGCACGCGCCCGCCCGTCTGTTCCTCCGGGCAGTAGCACATCACGTAGTCCCTGAAGTGAATCGCCTCTATGCGAGCGCCGCAGCGGGGGCAGTCCTCGCCGGCGCGGCGGTGGACCTGGAGCGGCATCGGCAGCTTGTCGGGCACGGTGTCGCCGATCACCCGCTCGTAGTGGTCGAGCGCGCCGCCGAGCACCTCGTCGCAGGCCGCGCGCAGGGCGTCCACCTCCTCGGCGTCGAGGTCCGATGCCCGCTGGAAGGGGGACAGGCGCGCGGTCCACAGGATCTCGTCGACCCACGAGCGGCCGATCCCGGCGATCGTTCGCTGATCGCGCAGCAGCGGATGGAGGTGGCGGGGCTGGTCGACCAGGCCGGCGAACTCGTCGGAGGGGGGCGCCGGAAATGCGTCCGGACCAAGCGTCGCGACCGCCTCGTCGGCGGCCACTTCCTCGCTTCGGAGCAGCTTTGCCCAGGCCCGCTGCTGCTTGCCGAACTCCCGCAGCCGCAGCTCGCCGCCGTCGGCGACTCGCACCAGGATGCGTGAGCTGCGGTCACGAAGCGAGGCGCGCGCATCGAAGAGCTGCAGCCGCCCGGCCGACATCAGGTGCACCAATAGGGTCAGCCCGCCCGCGTCGACCGCCAGCATCTTCCCGAGCCGGCGCACGCCGGCGATCTCGCCGCCCGCCAGGGCGTCGAGGGGCGGGTCGAACGTCTTGAGGGCCACCAGGCCGGGCGCCAGCGCGGACTCGATCTCGCTCCCGCTCAGGGCGCGACCGAGACGGCGCGCGGTGATCTCGACCTCGGGCAGCTCGGGCATGGCTTTCTCAAGACTAGGCTGATGGCCGTGAGAATCTCCGTCGCCGCCGACGAGCGCACCGGCGTCGCCGAGGCCGTCCTGGAGGAGCTTCGGCGACGCGGTCACGAGCCCCTCGTCCACGGCGCCCTCAACGACCAGGAGCGCGACGACTGGGCGTGGGCGAGCGAGGCCGCCGCCCGCGACGTGGCCGAGGGCCGCGCGGAGCAGGGAATCGTCTGCTGCTGGACCGGTAC
>OBLR010000377.1_pt1 | contig 10937 bp, 4 predicted proteins | sample 1519891 | NCBI WGS metagenome assembly OBLR01 (sample SAMEA3113583, study PRJEB22503) | soil metagenome | reverse complement strand
TCTCTCATGGGCGGCGGCCCCTCCCGCGGCGTCGACCTCTTCAACACCTACACGGCCTACGGCGCCCGGAACGGAGAGTCCTGGCAGCCGCAGTTCAACTACTTCGGCATGCAATGGGTCCAAGTCACCGGCCTGCCGGACGGCTACACCCCGGCGCGCGACCTCATCACCGGTGTCCGGCTACAGGCGGACACCCCCGCCGCGGGCGAATTCCACAGCTCGAACGCCCGCATCAACCGGATCCACCAGATGGCGCGCTACTCCTTCGCCAGCAACATCATGTCGGTCTTCACCGACTGCCCCGGCCGCGAAAAGCTTTCCTACCCGGCCGACTACACCATGGTCATGGGCGCCATCCACCGCAACTTCGAGCTCGCCGCCTTCATGCGCACCACGATGCGGCATCTCGTCGAGGGTCAGTCGATCGCCGACACTCCCATGCGCGGGAACGTCGCCCTGAAGACCCCCGTCTACGACTGGGGGTACACCGGCCGGTTCGGCGATGAGATCAACTGGGGCAACGGGATCATCTTGGTGCCGTCCCTCCTCTACGAGCTGTACGGCGACACACAGACGATGACCACCTACTACGACCAAATGGTGGACTACGTCGACTACATCCGACGCGAAAAGGTCGGCACCGGCCCGGACGAGCACATCGTCGACGCCGCGCTGGCCGACTGGGTGGCCGCCGACCAGACGTCCGGACGCATCACCGGCACCTGGGGCTACTACGTCATGATCAACAAGATGGCGCGGATGGCCGACCTGACCGGCCACGCCGCGGACGCCCAGGAATTTCGGCAGCTGGCCGCGAACATCAAGCAGGCATTCAACGACGCCTTCTTCAACGAATCGCTCGGGCGCTACACCGCCAACGGAAACGCCGGCCCGGAAGGCGCCACCCAAACCGCCCAGGCGCTGGCACTCGACGCCGGATTGGTACCCGCCGGCAAACGAGCCGACGTTGTGGACGCCCTCGTCGAACTCATCTACGCCTTCCACCCGAACGGCGACGGCCCGCACTTCAGCGGCGGCACCATCGGCATGGGCCCCATCGTCCGGGCCCTGACCGCCGCCGACCGCGACGACGTGCTCTGGGACCTTCTCCAAGAAAACGACCAGCCCAGTTACGGCCACTTCATGGAAGCCACCCCGGCCAATCCCGGCGGCATGACCACCATCGGCGAGCAATGGAACCGAGGAAACTCGAAAAACCACATGATCCTCGCCCAGATCGAAGAATGGTTCCAATCCGGCCTCGCCGGCATTCGCCCGGCCGGCGACTCCACGGCCTACAACGGACTGATCTTCCAGCCCAAGCCGGTGGGAGATCTGCGGCACGCCGAAGGCAGCTACCAGACACCTCAGGGCATCGCCCGCAGCTTCTGGACCAAGACCGAGAACAGATTCCAGCTGAAGATCACCGTTCCCGCCAACACGACGGCCGAAGTCTGGCTACCCGGCTCGCAAAGCCAGGACATCCAAACTCCGCCCAGAGCAACCTTCGAACGGATCGAAGGGAACTACACGGTCTACTCCGTCCCCGCCGGCGACTTCACCTTCACCTCGGCAACACAAAGGACAACACAAAGGGGCACTTGACGATCCCCACCTGACCGACGCACGGGTGTCACCGGTTCAGACACCCGTGCGTCGGTCAGCCGAAACGAAGCGGCATCGAGGTCCCCTGACTGGCGCCGTACCGGCTGGAGCGTGCCGGCAGCCGGCCTGCCCTGGCGTCCTCTGAAGTGGGTCAGGTGGGTGTGCGCTGGGATATTTCCCGGCCGGGGGTGATGACGAGGGCGTCGCCGACGGGGCGTTCGATGCGGTTTCCCTGGGCGTCGGTGTCGGAGGGCGAGCTGATGAGGCGGCCATTGAGCACGGCGGCGGACGATCCGCCACCGTCGAGGTTGATGGCATCGACGGCGCCCAATGCCTTGAACACGTCGGCGAACTCCTTGAGCGGCAGGCCTTGGCTGAGGTTCTCTTGCCGGCCGTCGACCTGCACGATGAGCAGGCGGCCGCGGCGGTCGATGCCGACGCCGGTGCGGGGGTTGCCGCGAACGAAGAAGGCGTAGCCGAAGGAGGCGCCGAGCGCCGAGGGCGGCAGGCGCAGCACCGGGTCTTCGTGCGCCAGCCCGTCGCGGACGGGATCGATGGTGACGCGGCCGCCGGTCAGCAGCCGTGGCCCGCCGTTGACGACGAAGTCTCCGGGCCCGAATCTGACCCGACGTCCGTCAGCATCGGTCACCGCCGGGTCGAGGTGCAGCCGGCGGCCGATGGCGGCGTGTGCGGCCAGCCAGTCGGCGTCCGCGCCGATGCCCTGAATCACGGTCGACCCGGCCGGGACCGGTTGCCCGGTGCGCGGCTGCACGTCCGTGATCACGCCCCGGGAGTCGGCCACGACCTCGATGCCGCCGCCGCTCGGCGCGGCGGCCCCGTACGTGGGGGTGAGCGCGATCAGTTCGTCAGGGTCGGTGCAGGTGAAGTCGTGGACGGGCCGCTCGGTGGGCCGGTCGCCGCCGACACCGCCGCAATTGCGGACGACGCCGGGTGGCCGGTTGAGCGCGTCCACCAGGTGCTCGTCGTCGTCGATACGGAGCCGGTAGGCGCTCGACAGCGTCTGGATGCGGGCCCGGCCATGGCGGAGCAGGAGCGCGGCTCGTCCATTGGTGGCCGCGGTCAAAGGCGTTCCGTTGACGACGGTGAGCCCGACCGGGACGCCGGGCGTGCCGTCGCCGGAGCCGATGACGAAATACCCACCGTTGACGGCGAAGATCGCCCCCGCTTTGCGCGCCAAGTCGCTGGTGGTTTCGCGGCCGGACACGGCGTCCCCGACGGATGAGCCGATCCGGCCGCGGAAGACGCGCGGGTCCACGGTCAAGGCCCGTACCACCCAAGGGCCCGTGTCGTCGGGGCGGCCGTCCTGCCCGGTGTACACCAGGGACGTGCGGAAGCCCGCCGCGGCGAGTGCGGTCAGCAACGGGTCGTCGGCCGGCGGCGGTGCCGGGTATCGGCCGACCCGCAGCGTGTAGCCGATCAAGCCACCCGGATAGCCGATCAGCCGTGGCGCGTAGTCCACCGGTTCGACTCGAGGTTGCCAGCCGCGGGCGGCCAGTTCCCTGGCCACCGCGGGATCCTCCATGAGTTGGCCGGCTACGGCCGTGGCCTTCTCCAGGGTGCCCAGCGCGCCCTGGGCGGCGTTCGGGTCGGGGTCGGGCTGCACCGGACCCACCGGGATGTTGATCCCGATCGTCCAGAACTCACGCTTGGCGTCGCGAAATCCGCGGGTGATCGTGGTGAGCGTCAGGCCGGGCGCCGGCGACCGCGTCACCCGTGACTCCGGCAGCCCGGCCGGGCCGAGGGGCAGACGGGCAGCGGTAGCCGAGACGGTTGGCGAGGCGGTTGCCCGCGCGGGCCCGCCCGTCCAGGCCGGCTGGGCCACCACGAGGAGCAACGCTAAACCAACGACGAAACGGCGCATATCGGTCCTCCATTCCCGCTTGTGCTCCGATCGTGACGGGCAACGTCATCCCGGACAAGACGTCCGAGCGCCGCCACCAGGGATCGGTCGCCGTTGGCGCGGCCAAACGCAGGGGAAGCATGACAGAAAGCCTGGAATCGCTCCGCGCGCGACAGCGACATCCGCTCCCGGAAGAGGCGGTGACAACTCGGGAGGGACGGCGTCCTCCTGTGTATGGGGGGCCTTTCCGGTCACGACGCGGATCTTGCGGTCAAGCGGTTCTGTCGCGTCCGATTCCGGCCGCGGCGCGGGTGGTAAGCGGCCAACAGGCTTCCGATCAGGAGATTTTGCCGCTAGATTCCCGTGCTCGGGGGTTGCTGGGGGAATGTCCGTTTTTCATGCCTTTAAGGATGTCAACGAATGCGTCTTACGTCTCGCCGGAGGGTGTCCCGTGCCGCTACCGCGGTCGCGGCGATCGCTCTCCCGCTCTCTCTCGCCGCGCCGGCCTCGGCAGATCCGGCAGCCGACGCGCGGCAGCGAGCAAACTCGATCTCGGCGCCGAGCGTCATGCGGCACCTGCAGGCGATGCAGGCGATCGCCGACGCCAACGGCGGCACCCGCGCCTCGGGCACGCCGGGCTACGCGGCGTCACGGGACTATGTGGCCGGAAAGCTGAAGCAGGCCGGCTACAACGTCACCATTCAACCGTTCGAGTTTCCGTTCTTCGCCGAGAACTCGACCGCGACCATGAACCAGGTGTCGCCGGATCCGACCACGTACGCACCGACGCCACCGGACGGCAGTTCGGTCGGTGACTTCGCCACCATGACCTACTCGGGATCGGGCGATGTGACCGCGACCGTGCAGGCCATCGACCTCACCTTGCCGCCCGCCCCTGCGCCGGGCTCGACCAGCGGCTGTGAAGCGGCCGACTTCGCCGGCTTCACCACGGGCAACATCGCGCTGATGCAGCGTGGCACCTGCAGTTTCGAGGCAAAGGCCGCCAACGCCCAAGCCGCCGGCGCCACCGGCGTGATCATATTCAATGAGGGCCAGCCGGGGCGCACCGACACCTTGCAGGGCACTCTCGGCAACCCCACCTTCAGCATCCCCGTGGTGGGCACCAGCTTCGCGGTTGGCGAGGACCTCGCCGCGCCGGCGGGCACCGTCGTACGGCTGGCCACCGACACCGACAGCGAGACCCGTACCACCTGGAACGTGCTCGCCGAGTCCAAGAAGGGCCGCGCGGACCGGGTCGTCATGGGCGGCGCCCACCTGGACAGCGTGCTGCCCGGTCCCGGCGTCAACGACAACGGCTCCGGCAGCGGCGCGCTGCTCGAGGTCGCCATGCAGCTCGGCAAGGTCCCGCCGAAGAACAAGCTGCGATTCGCCTGGTGGGGCGCCGAGGAGCTGGGTCTGCTTGGTTCGGAGCACTACGTCGCCGGCCGCTCGCCGGACGAACTGGCGAAGATCAAGCTGTACCTGAACTACGACATGGTGGCCTCTCCCAACTACGCAATCAAGATCTACGACGGCGACGACTCCGACGCCGTCGGCGCCCCCGCCGGACCGGCCGGGTCTGACGAGATCGAGAAGACGTTCGAGAAGTACTTCGACTTCTTGCGGGTCGGCCACGTCGGCACCGACTTCGACGGACGCTCCGACTACGGCCCGTTCGTCGCGGCCGGCATCCCGTCCGGCGGCCTGTTCACCGGCGCCGAGGGCATCAAGACCGACCAGGAGGCCGCCATGTTCGGCGGTCAGGCGGGCGTGGCCTACGACGTCTGCTATCACCAGGGTTGCGACACCATCAACAACGTCAACCGCACCGCGCTGGCCGTCAACACCGGCGCTATGGCGCATTCCGCTGTGACGTACGCGTTCAGCGACGACCTGCCCGGCCCGGACACCCGCCCCGCCTCAGCGGCGGCTCGGACCCTCCAGGCCCACCAGCACGACCACGCGCTCACCCGATAGCCAAGACCGGCGAATCATCGTTCGTGCCCGTGGCCCACTCCAGGGTCACGGGCACGTTCACGTGCGCCTACGCGGGTCGCACGTACGCGAGCGTGGACTCCGCATTCGGTCATGTCCAGGTGATGTGCGGCGACAGCTCTCGGCCGCCTCGATCAGGGGATGAAGATCCGCGGTGGGGGCGGCCGCGGCGCCGGTGGCCGGGGCGGAACCATCGGGCGCGGCTGAATGCCGGGGTAGCCGGGCGGCGGCCGATAGTACCCGGGCGGCCCGAACCCATAGGGCGGTATCCGCAGCCCGGGGAACCGTCCACCGTAGTAGTTGCGCAACAACCGCTGCAGCTCCGGTGACAGGCGCTTGAACTCGGGGATCGACGACGCCTTCTCGGTGATCCGCTTGTTGATCACCGAGTCGCTCTTCTCGAGCTGGGACAGCCGAAGGCGCAAGGCCGCGGCCTGCTGCATCGCTCGCGGGGTCGCGCGTTTGACGATAGACCGGACATCCGTTTCGGCTACGACGGAGTCGGCCGCCCGCGCGACGGCCGACTCGAACTGTCCCGGATTCCGCATGACCGCGGCCGCGGCGCGGTCGTACGCCTTTGCGATGCGTTCTTGAAGGGTCGCGTCGGCGACCTCGGCAAAGGTCGCCAACAGCGGCTCCAGGATCGGAACGGCCTGCATCAACGGCTTCAAAAGCGCGATGAGTTGTTCGCTGACGACCTTTTCGACTTGGAGGGTGATGCGCTTATGGCCCGTGTTGACGACTTCGATCCGCTCGGCGGCGGGGAACGCGTCGACGGCGGCCCGCAGGTCGGCGACGCGCTCGGGCGTCATCCCCTCCGGGACGTGCCTCCGGCCCTCGGCCTCGGTGCGCAGATCGGAGTTCAGCCCGTTGAACCGCGCACCCTTCGTCCGCTCCGCCTCGAGGGTGCCGTCAACCTCGGGGACGCTGAGGTTATATGCGGTCCTGGCCTGCGCGGCGCGGCTTTCGACGCGCGCCCGCGCGGCTTCGACCTCGGCCACCTGGGTGAGCGCGGTCTGGTAGGACGCGGGGAAGGAACCCTTGATCTTGACGTACAGCCCGGAGCCGATCCGCTGGGAGAGCCTGGCCTCGATCTTCTTCGTGATCTCGGCGTAGCCCTCCTGGGCGACCTTCACCCGCAGTTCGAGATCCTTGGCCGGCTCGCCGAGCCCCATGCCGAAGAAGGTGAAAGCCGCGAGCGTCGCCAGGCCGGCGGCGATCGGGCCGCTGTATTTGGTGTAGCCGTCGAGCGCACCGTAGAGCGTGTTCACCGACCGTGCCCGAAGGCGCGGCCACCGCCCCGCGGCATTCGCGCGCCGCCCCCGACGCCATTTCGGCAACAGCAGAGAGCTCAGCGCATAGATGGCGACCAGGACGACGAATATCTCCAGCTCGGACAGCTTGAGATTGTCGGAGAAAAAGGCCGAGACGTTCTCGAAGGTTCGCTGAACGGCGATGAGCCGGTCGACGCTCATCGAGTCGCCGAACCACGAGACCCACAGCGACAGCAGCACATAAAACGTCATGGCGAACCCGATCGGAATCAGATAGAGCACGCCAAACGCGCAAAGATGGTATCGAAATCCCCGCGGCCCCGCCGGCGGCGCGCCCCTCTCGGCGGCCCTTTTGTACCTCAGGCAGAAGGCGACGAGCGCCCAGATCCCCACGACCACGGAGGCGAACGGATTCACGATCGCGGCGACCGCCATCAACCCGAGCACCAGGATGACCTTGCCCGAAGAAACCCCGTTCATCGCCGCCTCGCCCTCAGACCGCGTGCCTGACGACAGTCTACGGCGCATTCCTCGTCCCCGTCGCCGCTAAATTCGGATCTCCGAAATACTCAATTGACGCGGCATATATACCGCGCCACCGTGCGAAGTGGAGCCATTCTCGGCTCAGGCGTCCGCGCGTCCCAGATCGACGGACGGGGCGGTGGCCCGGGCGAGCACATGGCCGAGCCCGGAACGCGTGGTAAGGAAGATCAGCCGATCCTCGGGAGCGAGACAGTAGTCCTCGTCGAGCGCCCAGACGAGCTCATGCTCCCCCCGGCGGGCCATCGCGACGACCTGTGCCTCGCCCGCCTCCCGTACGTCCCGCACAGGACGCCCGTCGAGCTCGGAATTCGCTTCCACCGGCACGTCGGCGACGAATATCACTCGGTGGCCGACCGGAATCGTACCGATGATCTTCCGCTCCGTCATCGCCGCCGCGAAGGCCGGAGCGGCCAGTTCCGGCACGCTCCGGGAGACCGGGATGTTGAAGTTGCGCTGGACCCGGACCGCGAGATCACCGTCGAACAGCCGGAGCACGACGTGGAGATCCTCGCGCAGCGTGCGGCCGTGCAGCGCCGCCTCGAGGTTGGTGATGTCGTCGCTGGTCACGGTGACCAGCGCGCGACTGTTGCCGACCCAGGCCGACTGCAGGGTCTCTTCTCTGGTGGCGTCGCCGAACACGATCGGCACGCCGAGCCCGCGGGTCTCGGCCACTCCCGCCGCGTTCTCGTCGTGGTCGATGCTCACCACCGGGATGCCCAGGTCGTGCAATTGGCGGACGATGCGGGTGCCGACCTCACCGAGCCCGACGACAACGATATGACCGCTGATGGGAGCGAGCAGCCGTCCCCGCGAGTCGGCCAGCCGGATCCGGACGATCGAATCGACGATCGTCGCCGTGACGACGGGGATGAGTGCGATGCCGGACAGCGTCACCAGCAACTGGGTGAGCTTGGTGACGAGCGGAAGCCCGATGTCCGGATCCGCCGTCCCCAAGACCTCGAACAAGGTCAGGTAGATCGCGTCGAGCAGGGAGTAGTTGCCGACGGTGGCCTGCAACCCGATTCCGGCGAAGAGCATGACGATCAGGACGGCGATCGCCAGGCGCAGCCAGCGGTTCACCACATTGTGCAGGTCGCCGAGCAGCCCGACGAGCGGGAGGCGCCGGCGGCGGTACTTGGCCAGCGGATCTCGCGGGGTTCCGTCGGCGAGCGCGAGGACGAGCGTGGCGCCCTCGGCGTCGGGCGGCAGCAGCAGCGGTCCGCCGGCCGGCGGATTGTCCGCGAGCCCGCACAGCACATGCTGAGGCTGGGTGGTGCCACCGCGCTCGGTCACATAGACGGTACGGCCGCCGATCCGCACGTGGTTCGGCGCGACCTGGCCAAAGGCGGCGGCCAGGAACTCCGGCGCGGCCATGCCCGCGTCGGACAGCACCGCACAGTCGGCGAACAGTTTGCGGATGCGATGCCCGAGGGCGGTATTGGACATCCTGATGACCAGGCGGAGGCGGGAATTGATCTCTTGGGCCCGCAGCGCCGCGTGGATGTTGCCGACATCATCGGGACCGACCAGAGCGACCGCCCTGGCCACGTCGACCCGGGCGTTCTGGAACGCCTCATCGGTGAGTTGCTGGGCCTCGACGACGCGCACCTTCGGCAATCGAGAGATCTGCGGCCCGTGATGTTGTCGCTTCGACGGCAGGATCACCGTCACCTCTTGGCCGAACCTCGTGATCAAGGCCTCGGCCAGCCGGTGCGCCAGCGCGGTGTCGCCGCATACGACCAGGTGGCCACGGGGCGCCATTCTGCGCAGGGGGACGGCAGGCACGCCGCGATACTAATCCCTCCGCTCCAGTGGGTCCGCCCGCGCCGGGGGGGTGAAGCAGGTGTGGAGATCGAGAGCCATTCCGGCGCGGGCGAAGTCGAAGTCGACGTTACGGTGCGGCAATATATGGCGGTGATCGGCTCAGGGACCGTGCGGTGAATCACCGGGAAGCAGGATATTCGGCGCCTATTACGTGCGCACGCATTCGATCCAATAGTCGCCTTTTTCGTCGCGATGTACGCCGTGGAGCTCGGTCGCCAGGTCGGGGAAGAGTTTGTCGTACGCCTCGAGCGCGGACAGGTAGGTCAGCAGCGGGCCGTCGGCGGCCCCGGCCGCCTCGCCGGGCATCAGGACCGGAATGCCGGGCGGCGTGACCGCCACAACGGCCGCGGAAATCCGGCCGCCCATGTCGGCGAGCCGCACCAGCTCGGTCCCGGAGCGGATGAATCGCTGATAGCACTCGGCGGGCGGCATGACCGGTTCGGGCAGCTGTGTGAACACCTCGTCCAGCAACTCGCCCAGCCGGGCGTCACGCAGCGCCCGGTGCATCCCCTCGCACAGCTCACGCAAGGTGCGGCCCGGCCGATCGAGGCTCGAGATGACGTCCTGGACGGCGGCGCCACCGTCATAACGCGACTTGAAATCCATGAGCGCGTCGGCCAGCGTGCCCCATTTCCCTTTGGTGATCCCCATGGAAAACAGCACCAAGACGGTATAGTCGCCGGTCTTTTCCACCACGATGTTGCGGTCAGCGAGATAGGCGGCGAGAAGCTTTGCGGGAATGCCGGGACCGCCGCCGTCGTGCGGGTCCGCGCCCGGGCAGATGATGGTGACCTTGATCGGGTCGAGCAGGCAGTATCCGGGCTCAAGGCCGGTGAAGCCGTGCCAGGCCGCGCCCGGCTCCAGCAGCCAGCAGTCCGGCTCGCCGCGCAGCAGGTCGATCGGGGCGTCCTCGAACGGCACGGTCGCGCCGGTCGCGGGATCGGTGACGGCCGGCGGCTGCCAGACGCCGAAGAACCAGCCAGGCCGGTCGCCGCTCTCGCGGACGCGGGCGGCCAGCCGCACCATCGCCTGCCGGAATCGGATCGCTTCGACGATCGCCTCGTCGGTGAGGAACCGTCCGGCCGGGCCGTCCATCATGCCGGCGGCCACGTCCAGCGAGGCGATCATCGGGTAGTTCGGCGACGTGCTGCCGTGCATTTGAGCGGTCGCGTTGAACCGTTCGTAGTCGACCGGCGCGCGCGGGGCCGACCGGACGTGCAGCATTGCGCCCTGGGAGAGGGCGGCGAGGAGCTTGTGCGTCGACTGCGTGACGAAGACGGCCGGACGCCGCTCGTCGGGGATCGTTTCGGGCCCGACCGACATGCCGTACCGGCCGCGGTACAGCGGGTGGAACCGCGCGTAGGCGAACCACGCCTCGTCGAAATGGACCCGCGGGACACTGCCCGACAGCAGGTCGGCGACCCGGCCCGCGTCGTAACAGAGCCCGTCGTACGTCGAGTTGGTGATGACGGCGTACGTCGGGGTGGACCCGGCGGCCGCCTCCCGCGCCAGGGGGCTGCCGGCGAGCCGGTCGCCGATCGCGGCCGGGGCGAGCGCGGCGGGCGGCACCGGCCCGGCCAGGCCGAGATGGTTGCGGTCCGGGACCAGGTAGACGGGGCGCGCCCCGGTCAGCGTGAGGGCGTGCTGAACCGACTGGTGGCAGTTGCGGTCGATGAGGACGAGCTCGTCCCGGGCGATGCAGTGGTGGCCGACGATGCGGTTTGCGGTGGAGTTTCCGTTCAGCACGAAAAACGTGCGCTCCGCACCGAAGATGCGAGCGGCGTTGCGCTCGGCCTCGCCGATCGGCCCCGTGTGCTCGAGCGGTGAGCCGAGCT
>OBLR010000376.1_pt1 | contig 10938 bp, 13 predicted proteins | sample 1519891 | NCBI WGS metagenome assembly OBLR01 (sample SAMEA3113583, study PRJEB22503) | soil metagenome | reverse complement strand
ATGTGGTCGGCGCAGTCGCGCTGGGCGGCGACCATCTCGGCCATGCTGTGCTGCATCGGCGTGACGATCATGCGCGACCAGGTCCAGAAACGCTCCCGATCGTCGAATGGCACGCCCAGGAGCTCGCAGATCACCGCGGTCGGCAGCGGAAAGGCGAACTCTTGGATCAGGTCTACCGGCGGCCGGTGGACGCTCATCTGATCCAGCAGGCCTAACGTGATCTGCTCGACCCTGCCGCGCATGCCCTCGATCCGCCGTGCCGTGAACGCCTTGTTCGCCAGCCGGCGCAGCCGCGTGTGGTCGGGCGGATCCAGGTTGAGAATCCCGTTCTCCCCGGTCGCGAAGTCACCGGCCTCGACCAGACACGGCGCCCCCGGATAGCGCAGATCGCGGCTGAAGCGCTGATCGGAAAGCACGGTCCGTACGTCGTCGTACCGGCTCACCAGCCAGGCATGATGGCCACTGGGCAGCACCACGCGCGACACGGGTTCGGTCGCCCGCGCTTCGGCATAGACCACTCCGGTCGGCATGGCCGGATCGTCCCTGGGTGGCGGGAAGACGGAGAATTGAGCGGGCACGCCCCCATACTGAGCCAAGATCGACCCGATCCCAAGCACTGTTGCCGGTGAGTGGCCGACCGCCGGACGGGACCGCTGAGACCAGGGGTTACGGCCGTGTTCTCCTTAGGTTCTAGAGATGTTGCAGCGCCGACAGGTGCCTCTTTGGCGACATTGAGAACTTTTTGGCGGCATCCTTCGTCAGTATCTAGTGGAGGCGCGCCGGGTCGACCATGGCGGGGAGGTACCGGCGCGCCGCCTTATGTCTCGGCGCGGTCACCGGTAGTTGGTGAACTGGAGCGCGACGTCAAGGTCCTTCCCTTTGAGCAGACTGATGACCTGCTGCAAATCGTCCTTCTTCTTCGAGCTCACTCGCAGCTCGTCGCCCTGGATCTGGGCACGCACCCCCTTGGGCCCCTCATCCCGGATGATCTTGCTGATCTTCTTGGCGTTCTCTTGGGAGATCCCCTCCTTGAGGTCCACTCCCAGCTTGTAGAGCTTGCCGGAGGGCTTGGGCTCCCCAGCCTCGATCGCCTTGAGGGACACGCCGCGCTTAACCAACTTGTCCTTGAAGACATCCAGCACGGCCTTTGCCCGCTCCTCGCTGTTGGCCTGGATCTCGACGGACTGGCCCGACCACCTGATGCCCGCGTCGACGTTCCTGAAGTCGAAGCGGTTCGCCACCTCCTTGGCGGCCTGGTTCAGCGCGTTGTCGACCTCCTGCCGGTCCGTCTTGCTCACAATGTCAAAAGAAGCCTCGGACGCCACGTTCCTATCCTTACGAATTGTCACGATCGGGTCACGCGCCGGCCTGGCGCGCGGTTGAACCCCAGTCTGGCACTGTGTCCCTGGTCCTCCGCGCGGTTCCCGCCGCACCTCGATACCGTGTCACGACCACCGCGGGAGTTCGCTATCCTTGCCAATGCCGTCGCGAGAGCGGCGTCACGGCGGGTTGCCCGAGCGGCCAAAGGGAACGGTCTGTAAAACCGTCGGCTCAGCCTACGTTGGTTCGAACCCAACACCCGCCACCACCCCACAGCACGGCCCCTGACCAGCACGACCACGGTCAAGGGGCCGTTTGCGTCTCGGTCCGGCCGTGTCCCGCCGTAGCCGGGCTCTATAGGTGTCTGCGGGCATGACTCGGCGCTGTCACTGATCACAGCGAGGAAAGGCCTGTCCGGGATCTTGGTGACCGTTGCACACGCCGCGGCGGAAGGTCCGCGCGGCCACTCTCGCGCGCACCGTGGAGATCATCTGCGATCTTGTCAGCTCCCGAAGGCTCCGTAGGCGGTAGACGTGGGGGCCGCCGCGCTTGACGACCGCGAGTTCGGCGAGCGCGGTCAGACCGGCGCGCGGCTGCCGACACCGCCCGCGAACCACATGGCTTCCCGGCACCTAGACGCACTCATGAACCTTGAGGCTTGACCTGATCGCCCGATGTGTACGTTGCAGAGAAAGGTGTCAAATATGCCGAATTAGGATATTGCGGACTACGGCAAATGGATCTTCCCGGATGTGGGTCTTAATGGTCCGAAATCCTTCGTCGTGCAGATGCAAGGAGCGACTTCATGTGCATACGCAAGGACAGCAACTCGTGCATATGCAATCCCATGGCGGGAGTTTGTGCAGGTACAAGCGATTAGGAGGTATCGCGGATTCTCGAGGTATCCGACCGATTACGTTCGTTATCGTCCGGGTCTTGGGGAATTTGAGGAAGCTGGTGGCGCCCGCACCTGCGGCCCGTATATTGATCGAGAACGGCTTCGGCCGTCGCCGCGGATATGGCGACGGCCCCCTGCGGACACAGGGAGCCGTCGACTTCAAGAGCACCAAGTCACCTAGAGAAAGGCTCGGCGCCAGTGCCAACCCTACGAGGATCCCGCGCTCGAAACCAGAGGAAGAAGGCAGTTCCTGCTCTATCTGAGCGGCCGCCGCTCTTCAAAGGCGCCGGCCTGATCTCGGTCGGCGGGCTCGCATGCCGGACCTCGTAGACGATCTGTCCGCTGCTCATCGTTCTGAGGGCGCAGGGCCGGACTCCGTGTTGATTGCCACCTGGGCGTTGTGCACTGTTCGGCGGAACCCAAGTGCGAGACGACGTCCTTGCGGACCACTTTGTGCTCGGCCGTCCTCAGGGGGGACGGGATGAGTTGATCTCCAGTCCCGCCCTGAGGGTGATCAGGCCACTCCACTGGCCGGATCCAAATTGTCCCATTTGCCCGCCCGTAGCACCGCGACTGAGCGAAGGGGACTTTATGTTGCGTCGTGTCTGACGCTGCGCCCTATTACACATCAGGTGATCTAGATCATGCGAGCACGCGGCCCAGTTGTTACCAACCCTCAACAGTCTTCAACACTCTTCATCAGTGCGAAACGCTTGTTCACTAGAAAGCTCTGCTAGATCAGGGGCGCCGTTAATGAAGTTACGGCATCCTTACTGTAAGGAGGCTCCATCAGCCATAGGGCTCCACCCCATGACACGAGCCTCTCATTGGATATCCAGGTCCGCCCGTAGCACACACACCAGGGTGAAGGGAAAATATAATGTCGTCTGTAGAGCGTTCCGGCCTGCCGTCACCCCATGGCGGCGCGCCCGACAAGGGCACAGATCGGAACCTGCTGTTGCTCGGTGCTATCACAATGCACCTCACCGTCTTCCTCGCGCTTACGGGGCAAGGCTGTCCGCCGCGCGAGGCCGCCGCGGTCACCGTCGCCCTGGGCATTGGTACCGCTGAGGCGATCCGACGTCTCTTTGACCGGGACGATGGGCCGAGGGGCGAGAAATGAGTTTCCTGGAGACGCGGCCGGATATTGAGATCGACGAGCAAGTTGTCGACCTGGCGGCCCTGGACGAGCGGGAAGTCCACTTTCATCGCGACCGCATCCGCGAGCGGCTCACCAGTCTAAGGGCCCTTCTTAACCTGCAGGTCAGCGGCGCGATCCAGCATGAGACGACGCGGCTGGGCAGCAGCGAGAATGTCGGCAATGGCGTCGAGGTGATCGCCTCCGTCGCTGGAGTGCCGCAGGCCGAGATCTGGAAGATACTGGCCAGCGATTTCCGCCCCTCCACAGCCACATGGGCGCGAATCGAGCGCATCCTGACGCTATGCCAGGCCACCCAATCCCATAAAAATGTGATCACCGCACGCCAGCTGTTCGGGAAGATCGGGGCGCTCTCCCAGCAGCTGGATCTGCTAAACAATCGAGCAATAGAGTTCGCTCGTCGACGTCGTGGCATGGAGTTGTTCAAAGAGGCCGCATCGCTTCCTTCGAGCCCACGGTTGTCTGCCCACACCGACACTCCGAATGGGGTGGAAGAAAATCAGGTACCGCACAATGGACAAGGAAGAAGCGTCACCGCCTACGAGTGTGAGCGGTGTGGCGCCATCTCTGAGGCTAAGTCGCGCAGCGGTGCCTGCACACGCTGTGGATTCCGGATGGTCAGTACCATCATCGAATTGCGGAACGCCACGAAGATCGCAGTCGAGCCGTCGCTCGATCCGCAACTGTCGTCCGCGCCGGCGGCGATTCCCGACCTTCGTGGACACGATCGGCGTCCGGACCCGCTACAGGCGGCCACAGAGCAGGACTTCATCGCCGCGATGCGTGCCTACCGCGTGTGGGCTGGTGAGCCAAGCCTGCGGGTCATGGAGGAACGCTCCGGCAACAAGATTTCCTACTCGACTTTTCGGAACATGCTTAGCGGCGCAACTATGCCCAAATTGTCCTCACTACAAGTCTTCGTGGAGGTACTAGGTGGTACTGCGGAAGATATCCAGCGATGGACCACCGCCTGGCGCCGGTTCGCAATGCAGGGATGCGCGCCGGTCGAACTTGCCGGCGAAGAGGGCAAAATCCTTCGACTTACCGGGCCATAACCATTTCCGAATGGCCTGGATGTTGCTGGCTGTGGCTTGACATCTCGGGGTCGGGACCGCGAGACCGTCGTGCCATTGCCGCCGACAGGACCCACAGCTGACGCCGGCCCGCCGGCCGCCTGGAGCCAAGAAGAGGGACGGCTCCCCAATGAGGCGATGGGGGGACCGGCAAGGTGAAGGATCTAGGGCGAGGGTGGTTTGACCTTGTGATCCGTGGTCACGGCTGATGCGGTCACCGCCGGGAGTCGATCACCGGTGTTCCCGGTGAGTTGTGCTCTGGCGCTTCGCGTAGCGGAGCCGGCGGTGGTGATGCGCTGTCATGCCGCTCACGGTCGCCCCCGTCGAGCCGGTACGACGTCACCAGCGTGGAGTCGGAGCCGAACAAAACGATCGAAACCAGCACGGAGTGTGCGGTCAAACGACGTACAAGTCCGGGATGTCGGCCTCCACCGCCCGCTGTGACGATCAGCCCGGGGCCCCTATCGTCGGTGACTCATGCCACGGGCGTTCCCGCGGCCGCCTGATCCATGGCGGTCGCGTCAGGGTGCCGCTCGGCATGGGCGTTTCCGATTCCTCACCGTCGAGAGGACCAGATCCACAGCCGGAGGACACGTATTACCCGGTGGGCCTCGGATGTGACTCGTGTCGGGGAAGCAGGGATTCGGCGAGGATGGGCGAATTGGTAATTATGAGATGGATCCACCCGATGATGGCGGCGGTCAAGATTCGTTTCATGTGCAGATGCAATTGCGCTCTTCATGTGCAGATGCACGCACTGGAGAGTTGTGGGCATGGCGGGCGAAGAGTGCGCAGCTCTTCTAGGATGGTAGTAAGGCTGATACGTACGGTATGTGACCGATTACTGTGATTCTTCCAATGTCGGCCAGCAATTTACGGAAGTGGTGGCGCTCGGATGCCAGCACCGCCAAGATTATTTGCGAACGGCACCGCAGATACGGCGACGGCCCCCTGCTGCAACAGGGAGCCGTCGAAAACCGAACCAAACGCTCCTGACGAAAGGTCCGATACGTATGCCAACCCTACGGGGATTCCGAGCACGAGGCCAGGGGAAAGATGAGGCAGATCCGGCTCCGTCCGAGCGGCGGCTGCTTTCTGGCCGGACCGGGTTGATTTTGCTGTCCTCCTTCATCGTCGCCGTCATCGTCGGTGTCCTCACCTATGCGGTCCAACGCGGCCCGGCGCAGTCGGCCCTGGCCGGTCTTTTCGCCTTCGGAGCCGCCGTGACCTTCTTCGACCGCATTATCGGCACGCGATGGGAGTGAGAGATGCCCGTCCTCGCGAGGTACCCGCTACCGCCCCCCGCTCCGATGAGGCCTGGCTGGGCTCGGTACTGATCGCCACCTGGGCGCTGCGTACGGGGCGAGTCCTGAGCTATGACGTGCCAGTTGGTTCGCTGGCCCCCGACGAACTGATCAGCTTCTGGGCCGATCCGATGTTCGACGAACCGTTCCCGCCGTCCTCCCCGCCGTAGCCGGCCGCCAACGCCGAGGGAGGGTCGCGTTTGCGGCCGGATGTGGCGCCACGAAGGTGCGCCCTTTCGTGCGCCTGCAGGGGGTGACACGTGGGCCGACCGCCTTCCTTGCCGGCGCGGAGCCCGCGGAGCTGACGTGCGGGTCGTCTCCTCGGCGCGCTCTCCTGCCACCAATCGATCGTTTCGCCGCGCTCGCTCAACCGCGCGATGATTTGCGCGGTGACCTCCGCCTGTTCGCCGGAGACCTGGCAGAACGCCCAGAGCCTCCGCGCGGCTCGATGGTAGTGGTGGATCACTTGGTCGACCTCGAACGGATCCAGCTCTCCGCCTCGGTGCCGATCGATCGCCTCGCCGACACGGGCGAGCAACTCGGCGATGCGGGCCTCATGATAGTCGGCCACCAGCGCACGGGCGGCCCGGCGTTCGGCCTTGGTCCCATGCGGCGCGTTTCCGACCTCGATCGGCACGGCGGGCACCGCGGTAGACGCCACCGTCGAGGCTCTGGGCGCGAGCCCGTTCAGCGGGCGTAGAAGCCGCGCGGGTCGGCCGTCGGGACGATCTCACGGCCCAGCGGGACCAGGGAGACGGGGATCAGCTTGAAGTTCGCCAAGCCCAGCGGGATGCCGATGATCGTGAGGCACAGCGCGATGCCGGTGAAGACATGGCCAAGCGCCAGCCACCATCCCGCGAAGATCACCCAGATGACGTTGCCGACGGTTGAGGCCACGCCGGCGTCCGCGCGCCGGATCAACGACCTGCCGAACGGCCACAACGCATAGTTGGCGATCCGAAACGACGCGATGCCGAACGGGATCGTGATGATCAGAACGCAACAGATGATGCCCGCGACGACGTACGCGATGGCCATCCACAACCCGGCCAGCACCAGCCAGATCACGTTGAGTATTGTGCGCATCGCCACACCGTAGCGAACGTACTCCGCACTGACACGACGGACTTGATAGCCGAAGCCGGGTTCGGCGCGGAACGTTACCGCCGGCGTTGGGGCGCCCTCGGTTGAGAGTCGTTTGCGCCCCTGTTCACCCGCCGGTTTCGTTGGACCCGGGCGGTGTCACAGTGAACCGGACGGGCAGTGCGGCCGGACCGCGAGTAAAGACGCCCTGCTCGACCGGCGTGACACCGTCGGCCAGCCGCAGGTCGGGCAGCGCATCGAGCAGCTGATTGGTGCCCACCTCGACCTCGGTCTTGGCGAGCAGCGCCCCCACGCAGAAATGGCGGCCGAGCGCGAAGGCCAAATGGTCGGCCGCGGCCGTGAAGGCCTTTGCGGTGGTCAGGTCGGTACGGAAGATATCGAAAGAGTCCGCGTTGGCGTAGCGCTGCTCGTCTCGGTTCGCCGACCCGATCAGGCAGATCAACGTGCTGCCCGCCGGTACGATGCCGCCGCTGAAGACAACGGTGTTCGCCGGCTGCCGCATGATCATGTGAACGGGCGGCGTATAGCGGAGCGTCTCGGCGAACGCCCGTGGGATGAGGCTCCGATCCCGGCGTACGGCTTCCAGCTGATCGGGATGAGTCAGCAGATTCGCGAACAAACTCCCGATGGCCTTGTCGGTGGTCTCACCACCGGCGGCGAGCAACAGGCTGCAGAAGGCCTTGATGTCCTCGTCGCTCATCCTCGTACCGTCGATCTCGGCTGAGCACAACGTCGACAGCAGGTCATCGCCGAGATGCTCGCGACGTCGCTGGATGATAGGGATGAGGTACGAGGCGAGCTCTTCGCGAGTACGCAGACCAGCCGCCGCGACCTCGGGATCTTGGCGCAGATTCGACAAGAACGCGATGATGGCGGTGTACCAGCGGTGGAACCGCGGATGGTCACTCTTATCAAGGCCCAGCATGTCGACAATGACGTTGATGGGGAACCGCGTCGCGAACTGCGACACGAGATCGGCCGCCCCTGCCGCACGGAAGCCATCGATCAGCTCACCGGCGTTTTGTTCGATCACCGGCGCAAACCGCTCCTCTAGCGTACGGCCCCGAAACGCCGGCGCCACCAGAGCGCGGCGCACCGAGTGCTCGCGGCCGCTCATCTGCAAGATGGTGCGCCCATGCACCGGCTCGATCTGCCAATCATAGTTCGCCGTCGTAAAAACGGGCTCACGAAAGGCGCGCGCAACATCCGCATACCTGGAGATCACGAAACTCTGGGTGCCCTCATGCCAGAACAGCGGCGCATGTTCTCGCATCAGCCGGTACGCCGAATACGGATCCGCCGCGAATTCATCCGACAAAATGTCCGGCAGATCCTTGGGCATCACACACCTCCGACGTTCAGCCAGGCGCAGGTGGCATCCAGATTAGACGGCAACTCGTGTTTCGCCGGGATACAGACATGTGCCGTACGGCCGGGCGGCGGCTCGATGACCGGTCCATACGCGCGTTCGGCCGCAGCGGGCCGGAGCCGGTTTTCCCGGGTGGACGCGTTCGCCGCCGTCGGCTCAGCCGGCCGCCGCTCGCCGCCGCCGGCCGCGTCCGTACGCCGTCGAAATCCGGGGCACCCCAGGTCGACGGCCTCATTCGACCAGGCGGACGGTGCCTCGCGGTCCCGATGCCGGGTCGGCGGCGGAACGGCGTCGTGCCGTGCGTGTCTAGCCGCCGAGATTGCTCAGGGCCGTGTCGAGACGCTGGGCCAGTTGGCCCAGTTGTTCCGCGTTCGCGCCGGCGTCGAACTCGGCGATCAGGGCTTCGCGGCTGGTGACCATCAAGGCTCCGGCGTACTCGGGCGATTCCACCGCGGCCGCGAGGATCAAGGCCGCAGCCAAGACGCGCGATCCAGGCGTCAGCCGGCGGGCGTCGATACGGGCCTACCCCAGGCCTAGCACTTCCCCGTGGGGTCTTTCGTATGCCGGCGCGCCAACCTGATCGCGCCAACCTGATCGCGCCAAACTCACGCCAATCGCGGCGCACACTGACATGCGCTTCGCCGGTCTTGTCGACGGCTTGATGTGCAGAACGGGATCTGCGGGGCAGGGACAGAAGACATCGAACGCAACAAAACGCTCGGGGGAACGTCAGCGTGCAAGCGACCACTGGCCGAAGAGCCGCCTATTTCGACCTTCTGGACATCTACCTCAACGACCATTTGGCCGGCGCCACGGCCGGGCAGGAGCTGGCGCGCCGAGCCGCCGCGGCTCAGCGTGATCACTCCGGCGGCGTCGAGCTCGAGCGGCTGGCCGGCGAGATTCGCGAGGACCGAACCGCCTTGGCCGACATCATGGCCGCACTCGGCATCAAAGTTCGGCGTTACAAGATCCGCGCGGCCTGGCTGGCGGAGCGGGCGGGACGCTTGAAGCTCAACGGACGGATTCTGCGGCCATCGCCGCTGAGCGGCCTGGTGGAGGTGGAGATGCTCCGCTTGGGTGTGGAGGGCAAGGCGTCCGCCTGGCTGACGCTGCGAACGCTGGCCGATCGTGATGGCCGGCTCGACGCCGAGCGCCTGGACCGGCTGATCGCGCGGGCCCGCCGGCAGGCCGAGGTCTTGGAAGGGCTGCGGGGTCGGATGGTCGTCGAGGTGTTCGCCGCCCGATAGATCCGGTAGATCCGGTAGGACCCCAAGAACAACGTAGATCCCAAGAACAAAAGGGTCGAGTCCAGCCGGCCGAAGTCTCCGTCAGGTGTCCAGCGTGGCCGACACGGCGGCGCGTACGACCTCGGCGAGATCCCCGGTCTCGGCGTGGACCCGGCGTTGCCGGGTGGCGCCGTTCCCGCGGCGCAACAGCCGGCCGAGCAGTTCGGTCGCGGCGGCGAGGTCACCGGTGTCCGCGAGGGCTGGGGACAGATGCTCGAGGAGGGCGCCGATGACGACGTCGGCGGGAACGGGGCGGGCCGTGACGGGATGCACCAGATCACCGTCGAGGCCGGTGCGGCTCGCTCGCCAGGAGGCCAGCCGCAGCAGTTCGGTACGTACGGACTGCGGCGGCTCACCGGCTCGCCAGGCCCGCGCCGCCGTGTCAACCAGGGCCCGTACGAGCAGGGCGAGGAGCACGGCGTCGTCGGCGTACAGGCAGATGTCGGCGACCCGGATCTCCACCGTCGGGTGCTTGCTCGACAGCCGAGCGTCGAAGTAGATCATGCCCTCGTCCAGCAGGGCACCGGATTCGATCATGGCCTGCACGGTGCCGCGATAGTTTTCCGTCGTGCCGAACACCTCGGTGGGCCCGCTGGACGGCCAGCGCCCCCACACCTGGTGTCGATAGCTGGCGTATCCGCTGTCCCGCCCCTGCCAGAACGGTGAGTTCGCGCTCAGTGCAAGCAGCGGCGCAAGCCACGGGCGGATGCGGTCGAGCACCGCCACCCCCTCCCGCGCCGAGGCCACGCTCACGTGTACGTGACAGCCGCAGGTGAGCTGTTCCTCGGCGGTCAACGCGTACTCCCTCGCCATCCACTGGTACCGCGCGCCCGGCATGACCGAAGGGGACGCCGCGAGCGGAGAAGTGCCCAGGGCCGCCACCGCCACGCCCTTACGCCGGGCCGCCGTGGCCGCCGACTGCCGCCGGGTCCGCAAATCCGCGGCCAATTCCGCACGCGTCGAGCACGGCGCCGTCGCCATCTCCACCTGCTGCCGCTTGAGCTCCGACTCCGGCGTCTCATCCGCTTCCTGCGACACCACGACGTCCGCCAAGGCGACCGGAGCCCCGCTGTCCGCCGCGACGAGCAGCAGTTCTTCCTCCACGCCGAATCTCCGCACCGTCACCTCCGCTGCAGCCTCTACCCGGGGCGAAAGCTGCGATGCGTTCCGTCATGGCGCGGCCCCTTCGGGGTCGGCCGGCCCGGAGAACAGCCCTGTCGCGGAGGTGAGAACGCGCTGTCTCCGGGCGGGCGCGGGAACCGAGATCGCCTGGGTGCCCTCCAAGGAGCGGTGGCCGGGCACCATACCGATTCGTCCTAACAACGAGGAGTGGAGGGACGCGGGTGCGGGACGGCTGGGATATCGACGCCGCCGAGGTAGAGAGTCTTCGGCAGGAGATCACAAACCGTATTTCGCTGATGAACG
>OBLR010000375.1_pt1 | contig 10951 bp, 11 predicted proteins | sample 1519891 | NCBI WGS metagenome assembly OBLR01 (sample SAMEA3113583, study PRJEB22503) | soil metagenome | reverse complement strand
GGAAAACGGTCCGGCATGCCCGGCCGCTGACCGGGCCGCCGCCGCCGCCGGCGGCGCCGCGCCGGCGGGTGGTCGCCGTTGAGGTCGGCGGCCGGCGGCTGGAGGTCTCGGTGCCGGCCGAAGTGCCGGCTGAAGTGCCGGCTGAAGTGCCGGCCGAGTGACTACGACGGGTCGAGGACCTCTTGGTGCACACGCTGTACCTCTTCGGACGGCTCGACGCCCAACTCGTCGCTGAGCTTGCTGCGCAGGGACTGGAAGACGCCGAGCGCTTCGCGGCGCCGCCCCGACCGGTTGAGCGCGTCGATCAGCCGGGCGTGGAACCACTCGTTGTACGGGTCGGTCGCGACCATCTCCTTGAGCTCCCCGATCAGTTCGCGGTGCCGATCGAGCAACATGTCGGCCTCGATCCGCAGCTGGAGCGCGATGAGCCGGGCTTCCCGCAACTGGACGGCGTGCCGGGTCAGCACCGGTCCCGCGTCGACGTTCGCCATCGGCTGCCCCCGCCACATGGCGAGGGCGCCGCGGAGCGTACGCGACGCCTCCTCGACGCGCTCGCCGGCCAGCAGCTCCTTGGCGTGCTTGACCCGGCGAGTGAAGACCTCGCTGTCGATCGAGTCGGGATCGGCCTTCAGCATGTAGCCGCTCGGCTCGGTGACCAGCAGCTCGCCGATGGCGCGCACGCTGGTGCGGAGGTGGTAGACGTGGGTGCGCACGCTCGGCACCGCCGTGCGCGGCGGAGTCTCGCTCCACAGCTCGTCGACCAGCGTCTCGACCGGGACGATCCGGTTGGCCCGGACCACGAGCAAAGCGAGCAGTCGCTGCAGCTTGGGCCCGCGCATCGTGAACATCGCTTCTTCCGCATGGACCTCGAGAGGTCCCAAGACACAGAAACGAATTGGTCCCACCCACCCCTCAGTAGATCGTTCACGCCCCGAGATGCCCTATTGAAACCATTCGACACATGGACGGCATATGTCCGATGCGGCGCCCGGCCGGCGCCGCCGGTCGTACGGGGCCGGGCCTGGAGGTCACGGGCCTGCCCGGCCGGTCGGCTAACTTGGCCGGCCGGGCCCGATTCCGTTGAACAAGGTGTCGATCAGTCGCTCGGCGAGCGCGTCCGGGTCGCCGCCGGTCTCGGCGCGTTCGCGGAAGGCCTGCTCGATGAGCGCGTGGTACGCGCTCCGCGCCCAGATCAGGTCGACCTCGGGGCGGATCGCACCGCTCGCCTGTGCCCGTTCGAGGAGCCGCATGCACTTGTCGAAGATCCGCCCATGGATCTTGGCCGCGGTGCCGTGCAGCGCGTGCGCCTGGTTCATGGTGAATCGCCAGCCGCTCTTGATCTCGATCAGGTTCGCGGTGATCTGGTGGAAGGCGACCATGGGAGGAGCGGTTTCCGGACGTCCCTCGTCGATGGCCTGTTCGACCTCCCTCATCGCCACCTCCGACATCGCGTCGATGAGCGCCTCGCGGGTCGCGAAGCGGCGATAGACGGTCGTCCTGGCCACCCCCGCCGCCGCCGCGATCTTCTCCAGCGTGGCGGCCGGGTCCTTGCTCAGCACCTCTTCGGCGACTTCGAGGATCTTGCGCATCGTGCGCGCCGCATCGGCCCGCAACGGCCGGTCGATGCGCAATGTGCCGTCCAGCGGCAACGGGAGCTTCAGCGGCTCGCGCTGCGAAGACTCCGCCACCTGATCACCCTCCCGCTCCATGACGCTTCCATCAGCTTAGCCCTACCTACAAAACACTATAGATTGTCCCGATTCTTGGCGAAACCGCTACACCATAGTTGCATATAAATCTGGACACGCTACAGTTGAGTCCTGATCAGCTCCAACCGAAGGAGTGAGCATGGCAACCCATGGAGCCGCTTCATCCTCGGAGTGGCTGGAGCGGTACGAAGCCGTAGGCGGCGCGCCGGCAGCTCAAGCGCCCCACGTGCTCAAGATCGGCAACGTCGGCGCGAGCCGCGTTCTGGTGATGGTCGGCGGCCGGGAGGGCGGCGCGGGCGCGCTCAGATCCTTCGGCCGCGACCTCGCCGAGGCGGCGCCGGACCTGCAGGTCTGGTCGGTCGACCGGCGCGAGCAGAACCTGGCCGACCTGAGCGGGTTCGCCAAGGGCCCGCAGGAGGCGACCGACTACTATCTCGGCGGGAGATACCGCACACCTGCCGACCCGGCGGCCGCCGCCGGCTGGGGCCTCGCGGTTCTCGTCCACGACCTTCGCGAGATCGTCCGGGCGGCGGCCGATGGCGGTCGCCGTCAAGTGGTGCTCGGCGGCATCTCCGTCGGCGCCAACGCCGTGCTGAACTACGCGGCGTGGGACTTCGACGGTGCGCCCGGCTACGACGACCTGGCCGGGCTCGTGCTGGCCGACGGCGGCGTCTACGACGCCTACAGCGGCGCTGGCATGGAGTTCGGCCTGACGCTGGAGGCGGCCAAGGGCTGGCGAGCCCAGATCGAGCAATCGGGTGCGGTCTTCGAGACCGCGACGAGCGAAGCCACCGGGCTCGGCGACCTGCCGGAGTCGGCGGCGATCTGGCTACAGCTCACCGCATTGCACGCCCTGGCCGACCCCCACGGCGTCTCGGCGCTGGTCCCCCACCTCCCCGAGGGTGTCCGGCCGAGCGGCCAGGTGACCAACATGGGTCTGTTCGGCCGCCTGCTCGACGCCGCCGACCGGCACCCGTCGTACTCGGTGCACGCCGGCCTGCCGACCGACGATGGCGACTGGGCCGACGGCGGGCCGACCTCGCTGTCGGCCGTGGCCGAGGCCTTCGCCGGGCCGGAGCCGGGCGCGTGGGTCTGGTACACGCTGAACCGCGTGATGTTGGACTACGTGGCCACCATCGACTTCACCCAGTCGGAGATCACCGATTACCTCGGGCTGCCCATCAGGCATACGACCGACATCGACGTGCCGCTGTACGCCTTCCAGTCCGGGTTGACCGGCGGGACCGTCGGTCAGGCCGCCAAACGGGTGGCGGCGAGCTCCAAGATCGGCGAGGCGACGGTGCACTCGGACTTCGACCTCTCGCACCAAGACCTCATGTACGCGCGCTGGGCGGACAACAAGTTCCTCCAGACCCTCGCCGAATGGGCCTCTCGATAAGCAGCAAAAAGGAGTCCGGAGACATGTCTTCTCCTGATACCCGTTCACAGGCCCCGCCGCGCCCGGGCTTGACGATCTTCGCGGTCTGCCTGGCCGTGCTGATCGTTCCGCTCGGGTTGAGCGCGCCGCCCGTGGCGCTGCCGACGATCGGGCAGGACCTGCGGGCGGAAGTCGTTCCGCTGCAGTGGGTCGTGAACTCTTACAACGTCTTCGCGGCCAGCTTGATGATGGCGGCGGGGTCCATCGCGGACCTCATCGGCCGCAAGCGGGTCTTCCTCTTCGGCTCGATCCTGTACGGCGTCTCGTCGCTGGTCGCCGCGCTCGCGTTCAACATCTACGTCCTCGACGTCGCGCGAGGGGTCGGCGGGATCGCCGCCGCGGCGATCATGACGGCCGGCGCGGCGGCGCTCGCCGACATGTTCCAGGGGCCGGCCCGAATCCGCGCCTTCGCCTTCATCGGCGTCACCATCGGTGCCGGGCTCGCCCTGGGCCCCGCGACCTCCGGCTTGCTCATCAACTCGCTGGGCTGGCGGTCGATCTTCTTTGCCCAGGTGATCCTGGTGGTCGTCTCACTGCCCGGGTTCGCCTTGGTCAGGGAGTCCAGAAACCCCGCCGCGACCAAGGTGGACCGGGCCGGCACGCTGACCTTCACCGGCTCGCTGTTCCTCTTCACCCTGGCGATCGTCGAGGGGCCGCAATGGGGCTGGCTTGACACCAAGACGCTGGCGATCTTCGGTGGAGCCATGGTGCTGCTGGCGGCCTTCATCGTCGCCGAGCAGCGCACCGACGAACCGATGTTCAACCTGTCGCTGTTCCGGGAGGCCCGGTTCCTCGCGGTCAACCTCCTGGCCACGGCGGTCTCGTTCGGCTTCGTCGGGGTCATGGTGCTGCTGCCGTTCTTCCTGATCGGCGCGACGGGGGTCTCCAGTTCGGCCGCCGGGCTCACCATGTTGCTGCTGACCGCGCCGATCCTGGTGTGCCCGCTGCTAGCCGGCCGCCTGGTGGCGTCCGGCGTGCCCATGCGGCTGGTGCTCGCCGTGAGCCTGGTGATCGCCGGCATCGGCTGCGGCTGGCTCACGGTGGTCGAGCCCGGCGTCACCTGGATCAACCTGATCGGCCCGCTGGTCACGATCGGTCTTGGCATCGGCCTGATCTACGGGCTGATGGACGGCGCCGCGGTGAGCACCGTCGCGCCCAGCCGGGTCGGCATGGCCGTGGGCATGTTCAACACGATCCGGCTGGCCAGCGAGGCGGTCGCGGTCGCGGTCATGCTGGCGGCCACGGTCTGGCTGGTCAAGAACCAGATCAACGCCGGCATCGACCAGTTCGCCGGCAGGGCGCCGACCGACGCCGGCGCGCTGGCCAACAGCGTGACGAGCGGCGACGTCAAGGGCCCGGCCGGGCAGGCGGCCGGCGACGTCCGCCCCGAGTTCACGACGTTCCTGACGACGAGCTACACGGAAGGTCTGCGCATCGTGCTCTGGGCGGTCGGCGCGATCTGCGCGGTCTCCGCGATCGCCATGTACCGGATGCTCGGCGCACGGCTGCACGGCCTCGGCCAGGACTCGGAGCAGCCAGACCAGCCCGGCCATCAGGAGACGACCTCGGCGGACACGGCGTCAGCCGAATCCGCCGAGGAGCGGGAGCGGGTCGATTCGGCGTCCCGCCGCCGCGGCTGAGCCGGACCGCCGGGCCTCCGGTCTACCGACCGGCGGCACAGGTGGAACCGGCACGGCTGAACCTGCCAGGAAACCGGAACCGGTGCCGCGCTCAGCCGCCGCGTCCGCGCCGCGGCGGCTGAGCCGCACCGCCCGCCTTTCGCGACTTGTACGAGGTGAATGTCATGAAGATCGGGGTTATCGGGGCGACCGGCGGGACCGGTGGCCTCATCGTCAACCAGCTGATCGGCGCGGGCCACGACGTACGCGCGATCGTCCGCCGCGGCGCGGACGAGGATCGGCTCCGCGCCACGGGAGCCGAGGTCAGCACGCTCGACCTGACTCAGGCCGGCGCGGCCGACGCCGAGGCGAGCCTGTCCGGTCTGGACGTTGTGATCAATGCCGCGGCCGCCCGCGGCACCGGCGGCGGTCAGGCGCGCGCCGTCGACCAGGACGGCGTCAAGGCGGCCATCGACGCCGCGAAGAACGCGGGCGTGCGGCGCTGGATCCAGATTTCGATGTGGGGCTCGGACGACCCCGGCCGGCTGCCCGCGATGTTGCGGGAGACCGGCGAAGCGAAGCGAGCGGCCGACGACCACCTCGCCGCGTCCGGCATGACTTGGACGGTCATCCGGCCGCCCTGGCTCACCGACTCGCCGCCCGACGATCGCATCATCGTCGGAGACCAAGTCGAGGAGGGCTCGATCCCGCGTGCGGACGTCGCGGCCGTGGCCATCGCCTGCCTGGACACCGACGCCACCCACGATCGTCTGTTCGAGGTGACCGGCGGCGGCGACCGATCCGTACGCCAGGCGCTGGCCGGTCTCGGCTGAGCCGGCATTCGGCATGCCCCCCATGTCGGCGACCGGCGACCGCAGCCGCATTCGCGTCGTGGTCGTCCAGGATCATTCCCGCCGCCCCGACGCGGTACGGGAAGCCCTGGACGGCGAGCCGGGGCTTCAGGTCATTCATGTCCTTTCCCTGACCCGCCGCGGCGGCGACCCGACTCACCCAAACCCGACTCACCATGACGGCGTCGATCATCCATCGCCGGTGCTTTCCGTTCGCGAACGGGAGGTGCTGGCGTTGGTCGCCCGGGCGCTGAGCAACCGCCAGATCGCCGGGCACCTGTCCATCACCGAGGGCACGGTCAAACGCCACCTGTGCAACATCTTCGCCAAACTCGGTGCGGTTTCGCGGATCGACGCCGTCAACAAGGCCATATCTGCCGGCCTCATCGGCAGCAACGGAAGGAGCGCCGAACCATGAGCGACCCGCATTCCCGCGTTCCCTACCAGGACCTGACCGTCAAGGCGGTCCCGATGCCGGGCGCCCAGATGCTGCAGCCCGACGCCATCCCGTGGACCGATTTCCCCGACGGTACGGGCGCCGCCTTCAAGCTGCTCAATGTCGATCTCGGCTCCGGCGGCTGGACGACCATCATGCGCTTTCCCGAGGGCGTTCAGATCCCGATGCACCTGCACCTCGGCGCCGTCGAGATATACACGATCAGCGGGAACTGGAGCTATCAGGAAGGGCGGCTGACCGCCGGCGGTTACGCCTACGAGCCTTCCGGCGTGATCCACGAGCCGGATTCGGAGACCGAGGTGGAACTGTTCATCGTCAGCCGCGGCTCCAACCTCTACTTCGACGCAGACGGCGAGTTCTTGATGTGGCTCGACGCCCACATGCTCTACACGATCGCGAAACGAAACGGCGCGGCCGGCCATTTGCGTCATCTCGATCACCTGATGGTCGAACGATCCATTCCGGCCTGAGGCGCGTCATGACTCAGCCTCAGCCAAGCGATTTCAACTCGTCCATGCTGGCCGTAGGCGGGCAGCGCATCCACATCTGCGCGGCCGGCGAGGGTCCGCTCGTGCTCCTTCTGCACGGCTTCCCTGAGTCGTGGTATTCCTGGCGACATCAACTCGTGGCGCTGCGGGACGCCGGTTATCGGGCCGTCGCCATGTCGGGCCGCGGTTATGGGCGGTCCTCGCGGCCGGCGCGGATCGCCGACTATCGCATCACCGAACTCGTGGGCGACTGCGTCGGCGTGGTCCGGGCGCTGGGGGCGTCGACGGCAGTGATCGTCGGGCACGACTGGGGCGCCCAAGTCGCGTGGGCGGCGGCCTGGACGCGTCCCGACGTCTTCCGCGCGGTGGCCGGGGTGAGCGTGCCCTTTCCCGGCCGGGCGCTGACCGGGCTGACATCGAGGTCCGGCCTGCCCATCGGCGAGGAGCGCCCGACCGACATCCACCGCGCGATCGCCGGCCCCGGCCTCACGTTCTATATGGACTACATCGCCGAACCCGGCCGCGCGGAAAAAGAAATAGAACAGGATGTCAGGGGCTGGCTGCGCGACGGCTATTACTCCCTGTCGGCGTCGGCGCCGCTGCCGCCCGAGCTTCGCGGTGTCGACCTCACCGCGCTCGACGACGAAGCGATCGCCGGCGTTTTGCGCGGCGCCGCCACCTGCATCCCGCCGGGCGGACAATGGCGCGATCGCTTTCTCAGCGCGCCGGACGTCCTGCCCGACTGGCTCCCCGAAGAGGTCTTTGATTTCTACGCACGGCAGCTCGAGTACACCGGATTCACCGGAGCGCTCAATTGGTATCGCTGTCTCGATCTGGATTGGGAGCTGCTTGCGCCGTACGCCCACCAGCCGGTGCGCGTGCCCGGCATGTACGTGGCCGGGGAACGCGACCCGGTCACCATTTGGTGCAGGGACGCCATCAGCCAGATGGCCAAGACGGTGCCGGAACTGCACGCGAGCCGCGTGCTGCCCGACTGCGGCCACTGGGTGGGCGAGGAACGTCCCGACGAAACGAACGCGGCCCTGCTCGACTTTCTGGAAAGACTGGACCACTGACATCCGGAAGGACCATCGGACTAAAAGGCATGTTCGCCATCCCCGGGGTCGCGCTGAGCTGGAAGCGGCCCGGCGCCTGGTTACGCAAACCAGTGACGGCCATGGATCAGGCAGAGCCACCCAAGACCACAGTGACCACATGCGGTGCCCGATCCTCGCCAAGCCCCCCGGCAGGCGGAGCACAGCCGCAGGACCACTCCACAGTGATCACACACATTGGGCGTGTCAGCGTGACCGCGGTCGCTAAACCACCACCTACGGATCATCGCTGGTGTGGAACGTCGTGGGCGCCATGCCGACTGCGGTCACCAGCGGCATCGGTGAGATCTGGATCTCGCATCGCTTGAGCTACCGCATGCCGATATGCCGCCTCGGCGTCCGCGTACATCTGGGTGATCGCGACCCGGCGATCCTCCCATGCCTCTTCGAGACGCCGGCGACGTTCGGGTATCCCGGTGAGAGCCTTTCGCCGGCTCTGCACGTCGCGAAGGACGCCGGCTACTTCATTGTCGAGGCGTTCTCGATCGGCAATCGCCTCACGTAGCACCTGTACGTGCGGGTGTTCACCCATGAAGCCGAGCATGATCGCGATCGCTCCGCTGAGCAGCAGTACGGCGGCGAACACCACGACCGCCCAGCCCGGCCCGAAGCCATTTTCGACCAGCCAGTCGGTTCCCTCGTCCTCGCTCTGTGGGCTCAGCAGCGTCACTTGACGAAATCGGGCGAGCCCGATGACGGCGATCAGCCAAAGCAGGATGATCGCCGTGGCACCGATCACGGGCACCCGTAGCCCTCCCGGAATGTGTCGGCGTCGTGCCCAGTGTCCGGCGCCGTGCGGGCCGAGAACCATGGCCAGTGACACGGTGCTCGCCAAAATCCAGGTCATCGTCGGGGTGTGACGGAGATATTCGAAGCTGCCGTAGTGGATCGGGACCTCCACCCCGGCAAGGACGGCCAGGGCGATCAGGACACCGACGCCGTGGCGCCAGGGCTTCCGTGGCTTGCTCGTACCGACCCATGGAGCGGTGGGACGGGATCCATCGCTGCGTAGCGCGGCGAGCTCCTCCCGTACCTCTTTCTCCCGAGTTTCGGCTTCTGCCATTCGTTGCCGGGTCCGTTCCAGCAGATGCTCGCCAACCGCGACATCCCCTGTGTAGGCGACCTCATGGGCGTCCATAAGGTCTTGGTCGGCACGCGCTCGATTCGCTGCCTCGCGGATCTCGTAGTCACGTCGTCGGTCGAGTTCGACCAAATAGGCATGCCGGACGGGAACGTGAAAACTGTTGTCGTCGTAGACGCCTGCCGCACCGTCCCGGAGCCCTTGTTGTTCGGCCTCCAACCGCAACAGCGCGGGATCTGGAACAGGACCGGTCACGGGTCCGCGTGGAGTATCCAACTCGAGGTCGCCGGGCAGGCCGGGCTCGGGCTGGTTATGCCGGGTGGGATAAGGCGTTTCCCGCGGATCAGCTTTGCCGCGCCGCCAGGGCCACCATTTTGGCATCTTCACCCAGATCACACTCCTTACTAGTGATAGGCGGACGGAATTACGCAGGAATCCATTGCGGGTTTCCCGATACCCGGAACACATCTTCCCAAAGGGTACGGAAATTTGCGGCGGAGTCGGCGTCGTCGACGAATCGGGCACCAAATCCAAAGACCTGGACGGTAAAGCCATGGAGATCGGGCAGACCAATCCGGCGGATCTTGGCGACGATGGCTGCGCGTCCTTGCGAGGTGACCAGTTCTTCCCGGTCCTGGTACAGGCGGATGTTGCCGCTGTTTTGCACCAGATCGCTGAACACTAGCAAGACTGGACGATCGCCATTGTCGAGCTCTTGTCGCATGTTCTGGGATACCCCCCGCAACGCTCCGACGACGTCGGAGCCGGACTGGTCCTTCTTCGCGCAGGTCATGCGCTCCCTCGCCGCCGCCACAGCCTTCTTCTGCAGCTGGGTCCGCTCGCTCGATATTTGTGCGGGCCCGCCTGGGCGGGTGGGCTCGACTTGCATGGACGCCGCCAGACACGGGCTGGTGTCGAAAGCGCCGGTCACCGCACCGATAACAGCCCGATCGCACTCGTGCTTTGTGAGAACGCCGATCAGCTCGCCCTCGATGCGCCTGTCGATCTCATAGTTCTTGGCGTAGCTGGTGGGATCGACGACGACGCCGCAGACCGTCTTGAGCTTGGGCTTATCTGGGCCGCATGCAGTGGAGAGCGCTGCGGCGACGACCGAGATAACGAGGGTGAGGGCGATCCGGGAGGGCTGTATGCGCAACGAGCGCAGATATGAATCAGTTGACATCTCGGGCATCTTTCTCGGACGTTCGTCGTGGCTGGGGACTGGACGACGGCTGGTCGGGCGCCGCCAAATGGAGTGCGCGGAAGATGATCTCCGCGTCTATTCGGTGTTGCTCTCGGAGCCGGACAAGAAGATCGGTGTGTCGCCATTCGACGGCCACCTCGATCTCCATCGACTCCATGACAGGGGCCAGTCGCCCCCGCTCGGGGTGCCGGCGCTGCACGGTCGCGAAGTAGCAGTTGAGCAGCGCGTTGGCCCGCTCGACTATCGCCTCTGCGTGCGCTCGCTGCTCTTGGTGAAGCCGGACCAGCCGTTCCCAATCGTCGAGAAATCGGACACGTGCCTGCTCTTTGCCGCGATGGACGGCGGCTTCGGACGCCGCCGCCTTCCGTAGCCGGCGAATGTGCGCGGCCGCTTCCAGAGAAAGGGGTGCCGCAGCGGATGATCCGTTCGGCGACGTGGCGGGCCCCGGAATGTTCCCGGATTGGTGTCCGACGAAGCGGTACGCGCTGGCTTGCGCGGCGCCGTAGGCAGCGGCCCACTCCCGGACCAGCATGGACTGCTGTGCAGCCGCCTCAGCGTGCAACCGTTTGACATACTTGGGGCCGGTCGGGGCCTCCACCTCGTCGACGCGAACGACGGGCAGGCCACGTCGGGCGTCCCGCCATCCATGCCAAGACGCCGCGAAGCGCTCGCGCCGGGTCGGCAGGTAGCCGGCAGCCGTCTTGTTCCGCTTGATCACCGGGTAGCGGCCCTCCCCCAGATCATCAGTGCCAGGTACTCACCTTTGACGACCGACGACCGACTTTGGTTCTTCTCCGTGACAGGCCTGTACCCGGCCGTGGTCGACCACTGATGCGCTGGGGGTCTTGTGGGTGGCGTAGTTGTCCAGCACCAGGTGCAGGTCCAGGTGCTGGGGAAGGTCTTGAGACCGGGCCGTCGTCAGCCGGGCCGGCCGGTGCCGTACCTGGCGACCAGGCAGCCGACGTTGCCGTCCCGTCCCACCGAGGTGA
>OBLR010000374.1_pt1 | contig 10955 bp, 7 predicted proteins | sample 1519891 | NCBI WGS metagenome assembly OBLR01 (sample SAMEA3113583, study PRJEB22503) | soil metagenome | reverse complement strand
CCGCTGTCGAACCTCGACGCGAAGCTGCGGGTGCAGATGCGCGCGGAGATCTCCAAGCTCCAGCGCAACCTCGGAGTGACGACGGTCTACGTGACGCACGACCAGGTCGAGGCCATGACGATGGGCGACCGGGTCGCCGTCATGCGCAAGGGTGAGCTCCAGCAGGTCGCGGGGCCGCAGGAGCTCTACGACCACCCGGTCAACCTCTTCGTGGGAGGCTTCATCGGCAGCCCGGCGATGAACATGGTCGAGGCGACGCTCGAGCGGGCGAACGGCGGACTCGCCGCGAAGGTGGGAAGCCACAGCATTGACCTCGGCGACGAGACTCTCGACGCCAGGCCCGGGCTCACGCGCTACGAGGGAAGGCAAGTCGTGCTCGGCATCCGGCCTGAGGACCTCGAGGACGCGGCGCTCGCGTCGGACATCCCGGACACCCGCCGGCTGAGCGGAAAGATCGAGCTCAAGGAGGCGCTCGGCTCCGAGATCATGGTGCACTTCACAGTCGACGCTCCGCCCGCCCTAACCGAGGACGTGCGCGAGCTGGCGAAGGACGCCGGCGACGAGAGATCGGTTCAGGAGGACGGCGCTCGCGAGACCACGATGGTCGGTCGCTTCGGCGCCCGCTCGGAGGTCAGCGAGGGGAAGACCGCCGAGGTGGCGGTGGACACGCGCGCTCTGCATTTCTTCGACCCCGACTCGGGGCTCGGTATCTACGACAGCGAAGGAAAGGGAGGTTCATGAGGAGTCGGCTTCTACTACTCGCTCTACTGGCGCTGCTCGTACCGCTCGTCACGGCCGGCTGCGGCGGCGACGACGACGAGGAAGGCGAGGCGACCGGTGCGGCGCAGACGGACGGCGGCGAGGCCGTCTCCGGATCCGTCTCCGTCATGAGCACGTGGTCAGGCCCTGAGCAGGCGTCTTTCGAGGCGGTCATCGACGGCTTCACCGAGCAGAATCCTGACGTCGACGTGACGTACGACTCCGCGGGCGACGCGCTTCCCACGGTGCTCTCCACGGCCGTGGAGGGCGGTAACCCGCCGGACGTCGCCCTCGTTCCGCAGCCGGGCCTCGTCCAGGGGTACGTCGAACGCGACGCGCTCCAGCCCCTCGATTTCGCGCAGGAGACCATCAGCGAGAACTTCGCCGAATCCGTGATCCAGACGGGAACGTTCGACGACCAGCTCTACGGGCTCGTCTTCAAGGCGTCCAACAAGTCGACCGTCTGGTACAACGTCCAGGCCTTCGAGGACGCCGGCGTCGAGCCCCCCGAGACGTGGGACGACTTCCTGGCGGCGGCAGAGACCCTGAAGGCGGCCGGCATTCCGGCGTACTCCCTCGGGGGCGCGGAGGGCTGGACCCTCACCGACCTCTTCGAGAACATCTACGTCCGCACGGCCGGGATCGACATGTACAACCAGCTGTCGCGGCACGAGATCCCCTGGACGGACCAGTCCGTGAAGGACGCCCTGACCGAGATGGCCAGCATTGTCGGCGACACCGACAACATCACCGGCGGGACGAACGGAGCCCTTCAGTCCGACTTCGCGACGTCTGTCAGCAACGTCTTCGCGGAGGATCCGGAGGCGGCGATGGTGCTCGAGGGCGACTTCGTCCCCGGCGTCGTCGAGTCGCCGCTCGAGGCCGAGTCGGGCTACAACGTCTTCCCGTTCCCGTCCATCAACGACTCGCCCCCGTCAGTCGTCGCGTCGGGCGACCTCGCGATCCTGTTCAACGACTCTCCGGCGGCGCAAGCCTTCATCGAGTACCTGGCGACCCCGGAGGCGGCGCAGATCTGGGCCGGCCGGGGCGGGTTCTCGTCTGCGAACCAGAACCTCGATCCCTCTGCCTATCCGGATGCGATCACGCAGGAGACGGCGGGCGCCGTCGCCGAAGCCGAGCAGTTCGTCTTCGATCTGTCCGACCTCCAGCCTTCCGCGTTCGGCGCGACCGAGGGACAGGGACTCTGGAAGCTGTTCCAGGACTTCGTCCGGAACCCCGACGACGTGGACGGGATCGCGCAGCAGATGGAGGCCGCAGCTGCGCAGGCGTACGGTGGTGGCTAGCGGTCACGCGATCGAACCGGGCGGGCTTCGGAGCCGCCCGTGAGCGGTGCGAGCGTCACAGCGGAGCCCCCCGCCTCGGGGGCTCCGCCGCCGGCTGAGCCGGGCGCCTGGCGGAAGTACGCGGTCGCCGCGGGCTTCCTCGCGCCGGCACTCGTCTTCCTCGGCGTCTGGATCGTCTACCCGACGGTCCGAACGATCATCCGCAGCTTCTTCGACCGGACGGGCGACGACTTCGTCTGGTTCGCCAACTACGAGCGCATCTTCACCAGCGACGTCCTCCTCACGGCCGTCAAGAACAACGCAATCTGGGTCCTCGTCGTCCCGGCGCTCGTGACGGCGATCGGCCTCATCTTCGCGGTGCTCACCGAGCGCGTCGGCTGGGCTGTCGCGTTCAAAACCGCCGTCTTCATGCCAATGGCGATCTCCGCCTTCGCCGCCGGCGTCACGTGGCGGATCATGTACCAGCAGGACCCGGAGCAGGGCGCGGTCAACGCCGCCATCGCGGCCGTCAAGGATGCGGTCAACCCACCCGGTGTGCTCTCCGAGGCGGCGCCCTCGACCGACAGCCCGCCGGCGGGCTCACGCTGGCCGAGCCGGTCGAGCCGGGAGCCGTAGCCCCGCTCGGCCTGACGCGGATCCCAGCCGACGAGGTGCCGGAGGACGCACAGGAGGCGAGGGAGCCGGAGGCGCTCTCGGGCGGGATCACCGGCGTCGTCTGGCGCGACTTCAAGCCCGGCGGCGGGACACCGGGCCAGGTCGAGAGCGAGGAAGCGGGCCTTCCGGGCGTGACCGTCGAGCTGCGACGCGCGGACGGCAGCTCCGTCGCCTCGACGACGACTGAGGCCGACGGCTCCTTCGCCTTCGAGGACGTCGAGCCCGGCGAGTACCGCGTCGGCATCGGTGCCGCAACGTTCGCGCAGCCGTTCAACGGCGTGTCGTGGCTCGGCGAGCGCCTCATCACGCCGTCGATCATCATCTCCTACATCTGGATCTGGGCAGGGTTCGCGATGGTGGTGATCGCGGCCGGCCTCGCGGCGATCCCACGCGACGTCCTCGAGGCGGCCCGCACGGATGGGGCGAGCGAGTGGCAGGTGTTCCGCCGCGTCACGGCACCGCTCCTTGCGCCGGTGCTCACGGTGGTCTTCATCACCATGCTGATCAACGTTCTCAAGGTCTTCGACATCGTCATCGCCGTCGCTCCCGGCTCGGTGCAGGACGACGCGAGCGTCCTCGCGCTCGCCATGTGGCGAACGGCGTTCTCCGGCACGAGCAACCTCGGTGTCGGCTCGGCGATCGCGGTCTTCATCTTCGTCCTGGTCATCCCGGTGCTGATGCTGAACATCCGCCGCTTCCGGAGGGAGGTCTGATGGCGACGGCCGAGGCGCTCGAGACGCGGCCGGCCCAGCGCGAGACGGCCGGTCGCCGGGCGGTCCGCGCCCTCGGGCGGACGCCCGTCCAGATCGTGCTCTTGCTCGTCGGCCTCCTCTGGCTCGTGCCGAGCATCGGGCTCTTCCTCACCTCGCTACTTTCCGCGGAGGACTTCCTCGAGGGCGGCTGGTGGCAGATCATCTCCGAGCCGAGCAGGCTGACATTCGCGAACTACTCCTCGATCTTCGACAACGAGACGATTACGTCGTCGCTCGTGACGACGGTGTGGATCGCGGTCGGCGGGACGCTGCTACCGATTGTCGTGGGAGCGCTCGCCGGTTACGCGTTCGCCTGGCTCGACTTCCCCGGACGCGACTGGATCTTCGTCGTCGTCATCGCACTCCTCGTCGTGCCGCTCCAGATGGCGCTCATCCCCATGTTCCGGCTCTACGAGACGTTCGGGATCAACGACACGGTCTTCGCCATCGTTCTCTTCCACACCGCGTTCGGGCTCCCCTTCGCAATCTTCCTCCTGCGAAACTTCTTCATCGGGATCCCGAAGGACCTGATGGAGGCGGCCCGGATCGACGGCGCCTCGGAGATCCGGATCTTCGTTCGCCTCATCCTTCCCCTCGGCCTGCCCGCCATCGCCTCGCTTGGGATCTTCCAGTTCCTCTGGACGTGGAACGACCTGCTCGTCGCGCTCGTGTTCGGGCGTGACGTCCAGCCGATCACCGTCGCGATCTACCGTCAGCTCGCCGCGTTCGGCACGAACATCGAGATCATCGCGCCGGCGACCTTCGTCTCGCTCGTGATTCCCCTCGTCGTCTTCTTCGCGTTCCAGCGCTACTTCGTTCAGGGGCTGCTCGCCGGCTCGGTCAAATGAGCGCGTCGCAACCGTGCGCGATCGTCGGCGGCGGGCTCTTCGCCCTCGTCGCCTATGCAACCCTCCGGCGTGGGGGCCTCGAGCCGGCCGAGATCGCCGTGTTCGGAAGAGACCCCGATCCTGCCGCCGCGTGGCGGGAGCGGGCACGGTCGATCCGGCAACGGCGCATGCGCTCGGAGAGCGACGGACACTGCCTGCCGACAACCTTCCCCGGGCTCGCGCTCCGCTCCGCCCGTCGGCGCCGAAGCCCGCTGCCGCTCCTTCAATCCGTGTGCGACCGCTACCACCCGACGGTAGACGAATTTCTCGAGCACGTGGCCGAGGTGCGCGAGCGGTCGGGATGGGACGAGAGCTTCCACCGGCGCCGGATCGAGCACGTCCGAGCGGTCGACGGCGGTTTCGAGCTGAGCTCCGGCGAGGCGAACGGCGGCGCCCACCCGCACGTCCTCGTCGCGCCCGGACACCCGGGCCTCAACGTGCCGCCCGAGCTCGCCCGCGACCCGCGGGCAGTGCACGCGTACCGGCCGCACGGCTACGCCGACCGCGTCGAGGTCGTGGGCGCCGGCATGGCCGCCGCCACCGAGTGGCTGAACGCGCTCGCAGCGGGCGCGTCCGTCGTCTCGGTGCGTCGGCGCGAGCCGGAGCGGCGCCCTCTGAACCTCCCGCGCGAGCTCTTCAGCCGACGTGGCCTGGCCGGCTTCCACCGAAGCGGCGAGGATGACCGGCTCCGGCTCCTGCGCGCCCTCGGGAGGCCGTCCTACCCGCCCGGCCGCGAGTGGGACGAGCCCCTCGAGCGCGCCGCGCGGGAGGGGCGCTTCCGCGTCGCCGCGGAGCTCGACGGGGCCGACCAGGTCATTTGCGCGACCGGGTTTCGGAAGGGCTTCCGGCACGATCGCCTCCTTGCGCGCCTCGTCGGCGACCACGGGCTCGGGGTTGCGGGCGACTGGATCGTGCTTGCGCCGAACTCGACCGTGCCTGCGCTCACCGACGCCGAGCGGACGCTCTCGCTCGCCGGCGCCCCGGGGCAGTGGGCGTATCCGGCTGCGGACACGCTGGCCGGAGCTCGTTATGCGGCACACGGGTTTCTGCGGAAGGTGGAGCGGTGGCGTACACGCTGAGGGGACGCCTCGAGACGCGGGTCGCGGTCTCGCTCCTCCCGCTCCTCGTCGCGGCCGTGCTTGCGCCCGCCCTGCACGTCTGGTGGCCGCTCGAGCTGGCCGCGCTGATGCTCGGCGTCGGCCTCGCTGCCGATGTCGCCGTCTACCATCGCCTGCTCCGGTACCAGCCAGGCTGGGTCGCCCTCCCGCTCGGGGCCGCGGAGCTGGCCGCCGTCATGGGTCTCGCGGTCGCGCTCTCGGTCGACGCGCCGCTCGCTCCCGCTCTCGCCTTCTTCGGCGGCTCGTGGCTCCTGGCGCAGGTGCTCGGGCACGCCGTCTTTCCCGTGCGCCATCTCTCCTACGGAGAGGACGGGGGCGAGCTGGGGGGCGCCGGCCTCGCCACTGCGGCCGGTGTGCTAACCGTCCTCGCCGCGGCCGGAGGCGTCGCCTGGGTGACGCAGCCGCCGACGGTGCATCTCGCGGCCGGCGTCCACCAGGGCCCGCTCGTGCTGGACTACGAGCAGGTACTCGAGGGCGAGCCGGGCGCAGTTGTCCGTGGAGGAATCGTCGTCACCGCCGACGGCGTGACGGTGAGGGACGTCACGGTCGTGGGCGGGGAGTACGGAATCTCGGTCGAGCACGCCGAGCGCGTCGTCCTGGAGGACGTCCACGTGCGCGGAGCAATCCTCGACGGCATCAACGCCAGACGGAGCCATGTGACGATCCGCGACTGCTCGGTCGGCGAGCTTCGGAGCCCGTATGGCCAGGGAATCGACATCTCCTTCTCCGCGGACCTACCTCCTAGTGTGATCGAGGACTGTCGCCTGACCGGCGGGCAGGAAGGGATCTTCGCCGATTCCGTCAACCCGCTCATCAAGGACAACGACGTGAGCGACACGACGCTGCGGGGCATTACGGTGACGGAGATGTCCATGGCGACGGTCGAGGACAACTCCGTGGCGGACTCCCTCGGCATCGGCATCCTCTGCAGCGATTACTCCCACTGCCATATCGAAGAGAATTCCATTCGGGATACGCGAACGGATCATTCCTCGTCGGACAGCATGCGGAAGGGGTACGCGATCGTCTCGCATTACCGGTCGCACGCGTTCCTCGAAGAAAACGAGGTTACGCGAAGCCCTGGTGGTGTCGGATCGTTTTCGGACGCGCATCTCTATCACGAGTAGCACTGCACCAATTCAGGTATTGTCTCCCGACACCGAGAGCGCTGCCTGGGAGGAAATATGGCTCGAAAGACCATTCTCGTCTGCGACAATTGCGGCAAGGAAGTCGGTGAAGGAAAAGGCGCGGCGCTTCGCCTCACCTATTCCGACGCCCGTCGGGGCGCGAAAGCCGCCGACCTCTGCGACGACTGCGCGGGGAAGATGCCCGGGCGTCCGGCCGCACGTCGCGGGCGCCGACCCAAAGCGGCCGCTTAAGCACCGAAGCCGTCGCAGCATCGTCCTAGCCGCCGGCCCGGGAGCGGAAGCGACCGGGCCGGCGGCTAAGATAGATCGGTGCCGCTCGCTCTGCTGGTCGGCCCGGCCAACGCCGGGAAAGTGGCGCGGCTGCTCGATCGTTATCTGGGGACGCTTCCGCGCGAGCCGTTCCTCGTCGTCCCGAACCGGGCCGAGGTCGATCGCGTCGAGCGCGACCTGCTTGCCCGCTCGCCGGCCCTCCTCGGGGGCCGGATCGGGACGTTCGACGACCTCTTCGAGCTGATCGCGCGCGGTGACGGCCGGCTCCGGCCCGTCGCCACCGACGTGCAGCGTGCGCTTGTCCTGCGGCGTGCGCTCGCCGGGACGGCGCTGAACGGTCTCGGCGCCTCCGCCCGCTTCGGCGGCTTCGCGGACGGTCTGCTCGGCGCGATCTCCGAGCTCGAGGCCGGTCTCGTTCCGCCCGAGGACCTGGGCGGCGATCTCGCCCGTCTCTACGCTGCCTACCAGGAAGAGCTCGACCGCCTCGGCCTCTGGGATCGAGACCAGGAGCGCCGGTACGCGGTGGAGCGCGTCGAGAGCGACCTCGGGGCCTGGGACGGGCGTCCGGTCTTCGCCTACGGATTCGAGGACCTGACCGGAGCCCAGTGGGCGCTGCTCGCGGCGCTCGCAGGCCGGGCGGAAGTGACCGTATCGCTGCCCTACGAACCCGGCCGGCCGGCCTTCGCGTCGCTTCAGCGGACTGCCGAGGACCTCGGGCGCCTGGCCGACGGGCGCAGCGAAGAGCTTCCTCCCGCGTACGCGGAGATCGCTCACCCCGCGCTGGCGCACATGGAGCGCGCCCTCTTCACGGACGCGCCGCCCGGAGATCGGCCGCCGCTCGAGGGCGCCGTGCGCTTCCTCGAGGGAGCCGGCGCGCGCGGGTCGCTCGAGCTCGTCGCCGACGAGCTCCTTCGGCTCCTGCGCGAAGGCACCGCGCCGGAGCAGATCGCGCTCGTCTGCCCCTCTGTCGAGCGATTCCGCGCGCCCCTCGAGACGGCGCTCGGGACGCTGGGCGTCCCCTACGCCCTCGAGGGACGCCTGCGCCTGCCGCAGACCCCGTTCGGGCACGTGCTCCTCTCCGCCCTCCGCTTCGCCTGGGGGAGCGGCGAGCGGCGCGACCTCTTCACGTTTCTGCGCTCGCCCTACTCGGGCCTCGCCCGCGCCCACGCGGATTACGTCGAAGGCCGCCTCCGTGGGCTGGGCGTCCGCACGCGAGTCGAGGAGCGTGCCACCGAGCTGCGCGGGCAGCCCCTGCCCCTCCTCGACGCCGTGCGGGAGGCCGGCTCCCCCCTCGAGGCTGCGCGCCTCCTGGCCGCGTCGATGCTGCGCGGCGCCTACGGCCTCGAGTCGCCTCCGGTCGGCCCGGGGTCGCTCCTCGACCTCCGCGCCGGCGAGGAGGTCGTGCGCCTCCTCCGCGAGCTGGAAGGCTGGGAGGAGCTCGCGGGTTCGCTCGGCCGCGAGGACCTGCTCGCCGCGCTCGAGCGCGCGACCGTCCGGCTGGCGGGCGCGGGCGAGCCCGGCCGGGTCGCCGTCATCGACCTCCTGCGGGCGCGGACCCGCCGCTTCGAGGTCGTCTTCGTTCTCGGGCTCGAGGAGGGAAGCCTGCCGCGCCGTGCTCCGGCATCGCCCTTCCTGGACGACGAGACCCGGCGCGAGCTCGACGCGCGCACCCGCTCGCGGCTCGTCAGGGCCGACCCGGTAAGCCGCGAGCGCTATCTCTTTTACGCCGCCTGCACGCGGCCCTCGCGCCGGCTCTACCTCGTGCGGCAGGCGGCGACCGACGAGGGCAGCCCGCGGCAGGCGAGCCCCTTCTGGGACGAGGTGCGTACGCTCTTCGACCCCGCCGAGGTCGCCCGCTGGACGCGCCGGCGCCCGCTCTCGGCGCTCACCTGGGCGTTGGAGGAGGCGCCGACCGAGCGCGAGCGCCTGCGCACCCTGGCCGGCCTCGGCGCGACCGACCCGGGCGGCGCCGAGGCGCTTGCCCGCGCAAACGGCTGGGAGCGGCGATTCGATCGCGCCCGCCGAGCGTTCGAGCGGCCCACGCGGCTGACCCACCCCGCCGTCCTCGCCGAGCTCGGTGCGCGAACGACCTTCAACGCGACGGAGCTCGAGGCGTTTGCCTCGTGCTCCTCGATCTGGTTCCTCGAGCGGGTCATCTCGCCGAAGGAGATCGACGCCCAGGTGGACGCGAAGCTCCGCGGCTCGCTCGCGCACACCGCTCTGAGCAGGTTCTTCGGCGGCCTTCCGAAGGAGCTCGGTGCGGAGCGGGTGGAGCCCGGAAACGTCGAGGACGCCGTCCGCTTCCTCGGTCGCTGCCTGGACGATGCCCTCGACGGCGTCCGCCAGGAGCTCTCGGAGCTCGACCGGCGCGAGCTCCACGGGCAGCTCCGCCGCGACCTCGAGAGCTTCGTCCGCGCCGAGGCCGAAGCGGAGACGCCGCTCGTCCCGCGCCGTTTCGAGGTCTCCTTCGGCTCCGAGCGCTCCGCGCCCGAACTCCAGCGCGGGCTCGACCTCGGCGGCTTCACGCTCTCCGGGAAGATCGACCGGATCGACGTCGACCCGTTCAGCGCGCGCGGGATCGTGCAGGACTACAAGTCGGGGAAGACCGCCTACTCGGCCGCGAAGATCGACGCCGAGCTCAGGCTCCAGATCCCGCTCTACATGCTCGTCCTCCGCGACCTCGTGGGGATCGAGCCGCTCGGCGGCCTCTACCGCGCCCTCGCGGGGGAGCGCGACGCGCGCGGCCTCCTGCGCGCCTCCGCCGCCGAGGACCTGCCCGGCTTCGCGAAGACGGACTACCGGGACGAGGAGGAGTTCTGGGCGCAGATCGAGCGGGCCGCGGAGCACGCCCGCGGCTTCGTCGGGCGCATCCGCGGCGGCGACGTCCGTCACGATCCGCTCGGGGACGCCGGCTGCCCCACCTGGTGCGACCTCTACGGCATGTGCCGGGTGAGCCGCGCATGAGCGTGGTCGAAGTACGCGCCCCCAACCCAGAGCAAGAGGCGGCCATCGCCGCGGGCGGAGTCGTCTTCGTCTCCGCGGGCGCGGGAACGGGCAAGACGACCGTGCTCGTGGAGCGCTTCGCCAAGGCGGTCTGCGAGCGGGGTCTCGACGTCGACTCGCTCCTCGTCATCACTTACACGGAGAAGGCCGCCGGCGAGCTGCGCGACCGCATCCGCGCTCGGCTCGCCGAGCTCGGCCGCCCCGATCTCGCTCGGGCGCTCGACGGAGCCTGGATCTCGACCATCCACGGTTTCTGTCACCGCCTCCTGCGTGCGCACCCGTTCGCCGCAGGGATCGACCCTCGCTTCCGCGTTCTCGACGACAGCCAGGCGCGCGTGCTTCAGAGCGAGGCCTTCGAGGAGGCGCTCGTCGCCTTCTGCGCGGACGGCGACCTCGAGCGGGCGGGGCTTCTCACGACGTACGGCGCCCGGGCGCTCCGGCGCATGCTGACCGGCGTCTACGAGACCCTCCGCTCGGCGGGGCGGCCGCTCCAGCTCGATCTCGGCGAGCGGCCGGGGCTCGAGGAGCGGATCGAGGCTCTTCGCGAGGGCGCCCGCTGCCTTGCCGAGGACGCCGACGCGGGCGAGACCGCGCGGGCGAGTGCCGAACGCGCCCTCGAGATCCTCGAAGAGCGCTCGCTGCCCGAGCGGCTGCTCGACCTCTCGGAGCTGCGGGCGCGGGGCGAGCGGGCGGCCACGTACGAGGAAGCGCGGCACGGCGTGGAGCAGGCGGCCCTCGACGCCCTCGCGGCACGGGACCGCGACCTCCTCCAGGAGCTCCTCGAGCGCTTCGCCGCCGAGTACCGAGCGGCCAAGGAGCGAGAGTCGGCGCTCGACTTCGAGGACCTCCAGCTCCTCGCCCGTGACCTGCTCCGCGACGACGCCTCCGTGCGCGAGGCCGAAAGCTGGCGCTTCCGCTCGATCATGGTGGACGAGTTCCAGGACACGAACCGGCTCCAGTGCGAGCTCGTCGACCTGCTCGGCGACGAGCCCGGAGAACGGGAGCTCTTCACGGTGGGCGACGAGTTCCAGTCCATCTACGGCTTCCGCCACGCCGACGT
>OBLR010000373.1_pt1 | contig 10955 bp, 8 predicted proteins | sample 1519891 | NCBI WGS metagenome assembly OBLR01 (sample SAMEA3113583, study PRJEB22503) | soil metagenome | reverse complement strand
TTGCTTACGCGCGATTAGCTCTATCAATTCGGATTTAGTCATCCTTGGCCTTATATTTGTTGGCCTAGGCACAGTATCATCGCCCATGAAGGCCACGGACGGTGATCCCCTGTTTAAGGCTGTGAGATTTTGCTACCGTTCAATCGTGCTCTTTTCCCGTTTCCGAGACATCCAGCTGCGGTCTCAAGAGATCACCGAGCTTGGTTGTGGCCGCGGCGGTACCCGCTGCGCCATAAGCCTCTAAGGCCGTCTCCTCTTCTTTATGTTCCCGGGCTTTAATCGATAAGGTGATGACCCGTTTCTTTCGGTCTACGGCCATAAACATGGCTTCAATCTCCTGTCCTTCCCTCATAGCGGCCTTCTTGGGGATGTCATCGACCGGATCACGGGATAATTCCGAAGTTCGGATATAGCCCTCCACCCCCGCTGCGAGATTAACGGTGATGCCCTGAGGTTCGATCTTGAGCACTGTGCCTTTGACAATGCTACCTTTCTCGTGCTGAGCCAGATACGCCGAGAAGGGGTCCTTCTCGATCTGTTTAATGCCGAGGGAGATACGTTCGCGCTCGGCATCAATCGCCAACACCATGGCATCGATCTCCATCCCTTTCTTATACTGACGCACCGCTTCCTCGCCAGGCAGGATCCAAGACAGATCGGAAAGATGCACCAAACCATCGATCCCGCCCTCCAAACCGATAAAGATGCCGAAATCGGTGATCGACTTGATGGTGCCCGTCACCCGATCGTTCTTATTGTATTTGGCGGCAAACTCTTCCCACGGGTTCGGCAGGCATTGCTTGATACCTAAGGAGATCCGCCGGCGCTCTTCGTCGATATCGAGGGCCATCACCTCAAGCTCTTGGCCCAGATGAACCACTTTTGAAGGGTGTACATTCTTATTGGTCCAATCCATTTCAGAAACATGTACGAGACCTTCAACGCCGGGCTCGATCTCGACAAAACAGCCGTAGTCGGCGATATTGGTTATCTTACCGAAGAGCCGGGTCCCTGGAGGATAACGGCGTGCAATGTTGGCCCATGGATCTTCGCTCAATTGCTTGAGTCCTAGCGATACACGGCCACGCTCGCGATCGAATTTCAATACCTTGCATTCGATCTCATCACCGATATTCACCACCTCCGTAGGGTGTTTGATCCGTTTCCAGGATATATCCGTGATATGGAGCAGACCATCAACTCCACCGAGATCCAGAAAAGCGCCATAGTCGGTCAAATTCTTGACCACCCCTTTAACGATGGCGCCCTCTTGCAGTTGTTCAAGCAAGGCCTTACGCTCAGTAATGCTCTCACTTTCAACGACGGCGCGGCGCGACACCACCACGTTATTACGGCGTTGATCGACCTTCAGCACCTTGAATTCAAGCGGCTTACCCTCGAGATAACTGGTATCCCGGACAGGACGCACATCAACCAGGGAGCCGGGTAAAAAAGCAGGAACATGGTCGATATCCACCGTAAAGCCGCCTTTCACTCTTTCCATGATGATGCCAACGACCGTCTTACCTAACTCATGGGCTTCTTCCAAACGTTTCCACGCAAGCGCACGTTTGGCTTTCTCTCTGGAAAAACGGGTTGATCCAAATCCATCTTCGAGGGCATCGAGCGCGACATCGACCTGATCGCCCACGGCCACCTCAAGTTGTCCCTTTTCGTTATAAAACTGCTCGATGGGGATGATGCCCTCGGACTTCAGACCGGCATTGACTATTACACCGCTGGGTCCAACCTCAACAATGGTCGCTGTCACAATTGTGCCGGGACGCAACTTTTTTGTTAGTTCGCTCTGTTCAAATAACTCCGCAAAACTTTCAGCCATTTATAAATACCCGTAAATTTATGGGGGTTTTCTACTCACCCGCCCCTTTAGAACACGCTCCTCGACAAGCCCAAGCACATATTCAAAACCTGCTTCGATACTGAGGTCCGTGGTGTCAATCACCGCTGCGTTGAATGCTGGTCTGAGAGGAGAGGCGATACGCTGGCTATCCCGGGCATCACGCTCGGCGATATCCTCTAAAATTCTCTCAAGATTAGCATCGATTCCTTTTTCTTTCAACTGCTTATACCGCCTTTTCGCCCGCTCATTCGGACTGGCTATCAAGAATACCTTGAGATCGGCATCGGGAAAAACCACGGTACCCATGTCTCGCCCATCGGCCACCAATCCCGGCGGTTTGCGAAAAGCACGCTGGCAACCCAATAAGGCCTGGCGCACACCGGGGAGCGTGGCCAACTGGGAGGCGGCATTGGCGCAAGACTCCGTGCGTATAGCCTCGGTGAGGTCTCGGCCTCTCGATAATACCCGAGCGGTATCATATTCTCTGTTACACTCGAACCTGACATCCAGTCCCTTGGCGTGGGTTTGTAATTGCTCCTCATCGTCTAAGGCAATCGCCGCCTCCATGGCGACTTGAGCCAACACCCGATAGAGGGCACCGCTATCGAGAAAATGCCAGCCGAGGTGCGTGGCCAGACGCAGGCACAAGCTGCCTTTACCCGTGCCTCCGGGACCGTCTACCGTGATGACGGGTACCAGGCGTTCGATCTTCTCTAAATCACCCCCGCTCACCCCTCACCCCTCACGGATATATCCAAGCCAACGCTGTGCGCCATCTCCGCAAACCGAGGGAAGGAGGTATTTATGTTTTCGCAATCCCTGATCTCAATAGGATCGCTGGCAGACAGCGCGGCCATCGCAAAGGCCATAACCACCCGATGATCGCCCTGGCTATCGATACAGCCGCCGGTCAAGGTCCCGCCTTCGATAATCATCCCATCCTCGGTAGCCTGAGCGTGGATGCCAAGGGCGCGCAACCCGCAGGCCATGGTCTGGATCCGGTCGCTTTCCTTGTATCTAAGTTCTTGCGCACCCTTAACCACGGTTACACCCTCTGCGCAAGCGGCCGCAACAAAGAGCACGGGAAATTCATCGATAGCCAGCGGCACCAGCGGCTTTGGGATCTCAATGCCGCGCAGGCGGCTGGTGCGCACCCGTATGTCAGCCACGGGCTCGCCACCCTCATCGCATGGATTAGTGAGGCTCAGATCGGCGCCCATCAGCCGCAGAATATCGATAACCCCTGTGCGGGTGGGATTGACTCCCACCTGCTCGAGCATCAGATCAGCGTCTCGCGCAATCGTGGCCCCGACCAGGAAAAACGCCGCTGAAGAGAGATCGGCCGGAACCCGGATCGCAGCGCCCTGCAAGCGCCCACCGCCGTCGATACATACGCGGTTCTCGAGTGGCACGAGGGGATATCCGAAGCGCTCTAACATGCGTTCAGTATGGTCCCGTGTCGGCCCAGGCTCTATGAGGCAGGTGCGGCCCTCAGCATAGATCCCGGCGAGCAAGAGGCACGATTTTACCTGGGCGCTGGCCACCGGCATAACATACGTGATGCCCCGCAGCGACCGGCCGCCAATGATAGAGAGGGGAGGCGTGCTGGCGGCAGTGCATTGAAGCTGAGCCTGCATACATGATAAGGGCTCGACTATCCGCTGCATAGGACGCTTAGAAAGCGAGGCATCGCCGGTCAACACACTATCGAATGCTTGACCCGCGAGTAAACCGGCCAAAAGGCGCATGGAGGTCCCTGAATTGCCGAGATAGAGCGGTTGCGAGGGCGGCTTGAGACCGCGAAGACCGACGCCCTGGATCCGCACGTGGCCAGGGGCCGGCCGATCGATGGCGACCCCCATCGCCTGAAAGGCTGCAAGCGTCGCCAGCGTATCCTCGCCCTCTAAAAGACCGTGAAGCTCGGTCATCCCTTCTGCGATCGCACCCAGCATGATGGCGCGGTGAGAGATCGACTTGTCGCCCGGGACCCGCAGCCGTCCTTGCAATCCCCCGCCGGGATTAACAATCAACGTGATCGGCATAGACAGTTCTGCCTTTCTCTCTCTCGATCTACCGTCCTGGCGGGATATTGTTGCCGGCCGGCGGTGAATGCATCACGGACCGCTTTCGCTCTGCTGAAGCTGTCCATAAGGGTATGGCTGTCATGGGTGCGAATGGCCTCGGTTACAGCCCCAAGCTCCTGATGGAAGCGCTCGATGAGGTGGAGAACCGCCTCACGATTGGCAAACACGATATCGTGCCAAAGCTCTGGGCTACTCGAGGCGATCCGGGTGAGATCGGCGAACCCCCCGGCGGCAAAGCGAAACACCGCGCCCGCGGGTTCCATCTTGGCCAAGGTCTGCACCAGGGAATAGGCGAGGACATGCGGCAAGTGACTGGTCGCCGCCAGGACTTCGTCGTGACGTGTAACCTCCATGGTCTCGACCCGGGCACCCGCCTGCTCCCAGAGCTCGGTAACCCGTTCGATGGCTGTGGCCTCGGTCTCGGCCAGCGGTGTCAGGATCACCCGGTGCCCGGCAAACAATTCAGCAAACGAGGCCTCGATCCCGCTCTTTTCGGTGCCGGCCACCGGATGTCCCGGCACGAACCGAGGCCAATGCGGGCCTAAAAAACGGCGTGCTTCTTCCACGACCTGGCCTTTGACACTGCCCACATCGGTTAGTATCGTATGATCATCGAGATATTCCCGTAATTGCTGAAACACCCCGGCCATAGCCCCAAGGGGTACAGCAATAACCACCATCTCTGCGTCCTTGACGGCGGCGCCGATCTCTGTATAAAAACTATCGGTTATCCCTGATGCAACGGCCTTCTCCGCGCCTGTCACATCGCAGCCGATGATCTCGGCACAGGCCCGAGCGCGCTTGAGCGCACGGGCCAGCGAGCCGCCGATAAGACCAACTCCGATAATGGTAAGGCGCTTGATGGGCATCAGCTTAGCACTTGGCTCAGGGCCTCGATAAAGCGCGCATTCTCGTGCTCCAGTCCAACCGTCACCCGCAGGTGATGAGGCAGCCCGTAGTTCGCCACCGGCCGCACGATCACGCCTTTTCTCAGTAAAGACTCATAGATCTCGATGCCGGGACGCTCGAGATCCACCGAGATAAAATTGGCTACCGAGGGGATAAACCCAAGCCCCAAGTTTTTAAAGGCGTCCGCTAGTTGCTCCAGGCCCGTCTTGTTAATAGAGAAGCTGCGGGCAATGTGCTCCTCGTCCTCGAGCGCGGCTTGCGCGGCTGCCAGCGCTAGACTATTGACGTTAAAAGGTTGCCGCACCCGGTTCATAAGCTCGGCGAGCGCTGGGTGCGAGATCCCATAACCTACCCGAAGTCCTGCAAGGCCATGGATCTTGGAGAAGGTACGGGTAACAATCAGATTGGGATAATGCGCGATCCAGGCTACACCGTCTGGGTAGCCCGGGGTGTCCACATATTCGAAGTAGGCTTCATCGACCACCACCAGCACGTGCAAAGGCACGGCGTCCAAAAGTTGGCGCAGTGCCGTTGCTTCCACCCAGGTTCCCGTAGGATTATTGGGATTGGCGATGAAGATAAGCCGTGTTCGTTCCGTAACGCTCTGTTCCATCGCCTTGAGATCATGGCCAAACTCTAACGCCCGCGTCACTATCGCTTTCGCGCCTATGGCCTGGGTCACCAGGGGATAGACAGCAAATCCATGCTCGGAAAATATGACCTCATCGGCCGGCGTTACGAAGGTACGGGCCACAAGTTCCAAGACATCATTGGAGCCGTTGCCCAGGGTGATCTGGTTCATCTCCACACCAAGCCGGTGGGCCAAGGCGCGTTTTAATAGGAACCCACTGCCATCCGGGTAGCGGCCGAGTGATTCCCGAGCGGCATGGTGTAGGGCCTGCCGCGCCAACTTCCCCGGTCCCAGTGGATTCTCATTCGAGGCGAGCTTGACTACAGCAGAGAGACCATACTCGCGCTCCAACGCTTCGATGGGTTTCCCCGGTTGATAAGCTTGCAGATCCCTGACGCCGGGGGCGGCGAGTGAGAGAAAATCATACGCCATGTTAAAGCCCTACATCACTGCCCGGGGATAGGAGCCTAATAGCTTCAGCATCGAGGCGCGTGACTCCAATTCCCGCAAGGCGCGAGCCACCCCTTGATCCTCGGCATGACCTTCGATATCCACAAAGAAGAGATAATCCCACATACCGCGCCGCGAAGGCCGTGATTCGATCCGCATCATGCTGATCCCATGTTCGGCAAAGGTGGCCAGCATATTATAGAGCGCACCGGCTGTGTTCGGTGTAGAGAAGATCAGTGAGGTCTTGTCATGACCACTGAGTGGCGTTGCATAGCGCCCGATCACGAGGAATCGGGTAGTATTATCGAGCTCATCTTCGATGTTGCTCGCGAGGCGCTCTAATCTATAGATCGTGGCTGCCGCTTCAGCCGCGATCGCAGCGGTTCCCTGTTCAAGGGAGGCACGCCGGGCCGCTTCGGCATTACTTGTGACCGGCTCCCGTACTGCATGTGGCAGATTGTTGTTAAGCCAGCGGCGGCATTGCGCCAGGGCCTGCTGGTGGGCATATACCCGCTCTATCCCCTCCCATCCATGCGTCTTTCCAAGCAAATAATGATGGATGCGCAATTCGATCTCGCCACAGATCTTAAGAGAGGAGTATACAAACATATCCAAGGTGTGGTTCACCACCCCTTCGATGGAATTCTCCACGGGCACCACGCCATAATAGCAATTCCCGGCTTCCACCTCTCGAAATACATCATCGATGGTATTGAGCGCCTGGGCCTGGACGGAATGACCGAAATGCTTGAGCGCCGCCGCATGGGTAAAGGTCCCTTCAGGGCCCAGGAAAGCGATGGTCAGCGGTTGCTGTAAAGCCAGGCAGGCCGACATGATCTCCCGAAATAGGCGGGCCATCTCCTCATCCGAAAGTGGTCCCGGGTTCTTTGCAATAACCCGGCGTAGGATCTGCGCCTCGCGTTCGGGCCGGTAGCAACCGCCCGTGGCTGTCTCGGGACCTTTAGCCTCTGCGATCTCCTTAGCCAGCTGAGCACGTTGACTGATAAGTTCGAGCAACTGAGCATCTATCCTATCAACACAAGCGCGTAGGGCCTTGAGTCTCTCCTCACTGAGCATGGGCGTTAGTCGATAGATTTTACTTATTGGGATTAGATTAATTTTAGCTTATGCGCGCTACGTCAGTTATCGTCATAATCGACGATCCGTTCTACGCCTACCAACTTTTCCCCTTTTCCCAATGAGATCAGCGTTACTCCTTGGGTATTGCGCCCAACGACCGAGATATCAGAGGCCGGCGTGCGTACCAGTGTACCCCGATCGCTGATCAGCATCACCTCGTCATCGTCGCGGACCGAGACAGCACCGATGAGCTTACCATTGCGGCTGCTCGTTTGGATCGCGATCACCCCCTGACCACCCCGACCCTGCCTTGGATAGTCCTCGACCGGCGTACGCTTTCCATAACCATTCTCGGTGACTGCCAAGATCGTGCTCGCCGGCTCCACGACGATAAGCGCAATGACGTGATGTCCAGAGGCGAGCCTGATGCCACGCACTCCCCGAGCGCTGCGCCCCATCGCCCGCACCTCCTGTTCATTAAAGCGGATGGCCTTGCCTGAGGTGCTAAACAGCATGACCTCTTGACTACCCGTCGTCAAAGCCACACCGACCAATCGGTCCCCTGCCGATAGATCGATGGCGATGATACCGCTTGGGCGTGGACGAGAAAGCTCTGTAAGCTTACATTTTTTGACCGTACCTTGGCGGGTAGCCATAAGCACATGGCGGTCCTCGGAAAATGTCCGGATCGGCAGGATCGCTGTGATCCGCTCGGCTTCCTCGAGCGGCAGAAGGTTCACGATCGGCCTGCCCCGTGCGGTTCTACCTGCCTGGGGAAGTTCATAGACCTTTAACCAATACAGCTTACCCCGGCTGGAGAAGCACAGGATAGTGTCGTGGGTATTGGCGATAAAGAGCTTATCAACGAAGTCCTGCTCCTTTATGGTAGTGGCCGCCTTACCCTTGCCGCCACGGCGCTGGGATCGATAGAGATCAATCGGCTGAGCCTTGGCGTAACCGGCGTGGGACAGCGTCACCGCCACAGCTTCCTCTGAGATCAGATCCTCAAGCCTGAGATTCACTTCATGAGCGCGGATCTCGGTGCGACGCGCGTCGCCGAATTGCTCACGGATAGTGATCAATTCTTCCCGGATCACCTGCATGAGCCGTTCCGGGCGGGCCAGGATATCGAGCAGAGCGTTTATTGTTTCGAGCAGATCTTTATATTCCTGGATGATCCTCTCTTGCTCGAGGCCGGTCAAGCGGTGCAGCCTGAGATCCAGGATGGCTTGCGCCTGGGTCTCGGACAAGCGGTAACCCTCCACAGTGAGGCCATGCGATGGTCCCTCGAGCTTCGACGCCGCTCCGGCACGTTCCAGCAGCTCTACCACCAGACCCGGCGCCCAACTGCACTCGATCAGCGCCTGTTTAGCTAGAGCCGGGCTCGCCGAAGCCTTGATGAGGGCGATAACAGGGTCGATATTGGCAAGCACGATGGCATACCCTTCCAGGATATGGGCCCGCTCCCGCGCTTTACGCAACTCGTAAATCGTGCGCCGGGTCACGATCTCGCGGCGATGGCGGATAAAGCACTCGAGGATCTGCTTAAGATTCAGTATCCTCGGTTGGCCTTGTACCAGGGCCACCACGTTGACGCCGAAAACCGTTTGCAGCTGGGTATGCTCATAGATATTATTGAGTACCACCTCGCTCATCTCGCCCCGGCGTAGCTCGATGACCATGCGCATGCCGTCTTTGTCGGATTCATCACGGAGCTCACGGATCCCTTCGAGTTTTTTCTCCTTCACAAGCTCTGCGATCCGCTCCATCAACCGGGCCTTATTGACCTGATAGGGCAGCTCAGTGACGACGATGCGCTCGCTTTCCTCCTCGCCATAGGTTTCAATCATGGTCCGTGCCCGGAGGTAGATACGCCCTCGCCCGGTACGGTAAGCCTCGTGGATCCCTTGGGTACCATTGATGATCCCGGCGGTGGGGAAATCGGGCCCAGGGATGTATTCAATGAGTTGATCGATATCCAGATCCGGCCAATCGATCAAGGCGATACAGGCGTTTATCACCTCTGTGAGATTATGGGGTGGGATATTGGTGGCCATGCCCACGGCAATGCCACTGGAACCATTGATCAATAGATTGGGGATCCGGGCCGGTAAAACCGTCGGTTCCGTCTCGGAACCGTCGTAGTTGGATACGAAATCGACGGTTTCTTTATCGATGTCCGCTAGCAAGTCATGGGCAATGCGCGCCATGCGCACTTCGGTATAGCGCATAGCCGCCGGTGCGTCGCCATCCACCGAGCCGAAATTCCCCTGCCCATCCACCAACAGATACCGCAGTGAAAACGGCTGGGCCATACGCACGATGGTGTCATAAACAGCCACTTCACCATGGGGGTGGTACTTACCTATCACATCGCCGACAACACGAGCGGATTTCTTGTAAGGCTTGTTCCAATCGTTACCGAGTTCTTTCATGGCATACAAGACTCGGCGATGAACCGGCTTAAAGCCATCGCGGACATCGGGGAGCGCGCGCCCTATGATTACGCTCATGGCGTAATCCATATAGGACTGCTTCATCTCATCTTCTATATTGATGGGGAAGAGCTGTCGGGCGAATTCGACCATAAAGTGTTATGGGACAATGGCTTAATTGAATTAATATGTTACCATAAAGATTCCACCCCAGCAGAATCCACGGGACTTGATTTGTGAGATTTGGGCTTGTACGGAAGAATCAGACAGAACCGCTAAATCAGAGTCTGTCACTTAAAGGCGACGTTACCTACATGATACTCCTTAAGCCCGCCTGACAGCGGGCGCAGGAGGAAACAATAATTCGTTTGCTATTTTTAATACAAGACAGCCGCGTTACAGTCCGAGGAACCTCCATTAATGTTCCAAACCGGCGGTGCCCCTTCTTCAGTCACGCAAGCTGGGTCACCCTGTCCTATCTGGCCAAAGGAGTCCCCCGCTGTTGCTCTCACTGTACCCGTAGTAGGTAAGCCCTCATCCACTTTTACATCGAGCTGCTGGATAATGCCTACTGGAAGATTGCGTCCTAACACCAAATTGAGCTTTTCTGGAGCAGGTGGATTTGCCGTTCGATAGCCGTCGCTACGGCTCAATACTAATAGCCCTCCAAACGCATTGGCGGGTGCCTGAGCAGGATCCCTATAAGTAGCTTCGCTGGTCGCACCTCCTTGATAGTTACCTTGGATGAAGCCCGCCGCCGCTAAATGGGCCCATACGGCAGAGACTTCCTTCCAGTTGTTTTTCTCAATAACCCGTTTCCCGTTCCCGCCTACGCAGTTCGGTACCTGGTTGCCAATCAGCTTACATGCTGCATCCCCCTTCATATCCCCTGGGATCTGATGATAGCGATCCACAAAACCATAGTAAGCGGCCTGGATGCTTGAGCTTTGATCGATGAGATTCCGTACCTGCGCGCTCTTGATCAATTCTTGGCCTTTAAGAACCCCGCCCAACAAAACGCCAATGATCACCAAAACGATGGCGATCTCGACCAAGGTAAATCCATTCTGTTTATTCGTTATGTATGACATTATGACCGCGCTCCTGCTCACGCCCGTTTAGAATGATATGCAGGATATATGCCCTAAGGACAGGGCATTGAATCTATTCGATTATCCTTGGGATCCTTGCAAGGATTAACGTGTGGAAGGTTGCGCTGGCTGACGTCTAAAAACGACACCCTGCCAAACGGGTTCATCGTGGGTTTAGGCGGGCTTCGATCTCCTTTAATCTATTCATTAAGAATTGCAACTCCTGGGGATCGGTGATCGTACCACTCTCCAGCAGGCCCCCGATCAGCACCTTTGCGCTCTCCATCTCTCCTATATCTTCGAGTATAAAGATCTGCATTTGTTGCGCCCAGTGAGGCACCTGTTCTTCTGTAGCGTAAGCTGAAATCGCCTGAGCATACCTTAAGGCGAGTGACAGATCGTGCAGGCGATGCT
>OBLR010000372.1_pt1 | contig 10961 bp, 11 predicted proteins | sample 1519891 | NCBI WGS metagenome assembly OBLR01 (sample SAMEA3113583, study PRJEB22503) | soil metagenome | reverse complement strand
ATAATATGAAATTGAAAGGATTTTGTTTTTATCATCAGGAAGACTTTGATCGAAGACTTTCAGAAGAAGAGAAGCAAAAGTTACTTGAACATCATGACAAGGCGCTAATAGTAGTAGTTAATTGAGACTCGAGAAAGATATGAATGAAATATTATTATCATCATGTGTATAAAGTGCCGCACTGCTTATGTTTCCCATATATCGCTTTGTTCACTCAACATTCTATTGAACAAGACACTAATTTTTAGATAAAGACTTCCACAAAATCTCTCCCATAATTTAATTTCTTTAGTTAGGATGTATCATAACTTGCAAAAACTTATATATTATCTATAAAATGTCTGTTATTCTATAACGATCATTTAACTAAGACTAAAAGTGTACAACCGAAGCAAATCAAAAGAGACAAGCTTTGATTAGTATTTGAGAAATATAACTATTTAAAAGTATTTTGAATTATACTAATTATTAGTTTGACATCATCGGCATTTGTCTTGATTGATTGTGATTTTCCTTTTTCAGCAAACATCATTGAGGAATTGAAAAAGATACCAGAGATTGCAGAATTCTATAGAGTTCAAAGTATTTATGATATGATTGCAAAAGTTAATGCGGATTCTGAAGACCAATTACATGAGATTGTTATAAGAAAAGTAAGAAAAATAGAAGGAATTAAAAATACTTTAACCATGATTATAGCATCCAAAGGTCAAAAAAGAGGAAGAGACAAAGAGAGTAAGCAATAGTTACTCTCAATCTTTTTTATCATTACATAGCAATAGCAATTTCAAATAATAACACCTTCATCTAACAAAGCATCTCTAAGTGAAAGTATCTAATATCCTTTACAACTAGATCGCCACCCATGATAATAATATGGTATATGTAGTTGTTCTAAAATCCATTGAAGTGTTTCTATATCAGTCCATAGACTGTTTGTATTAGCTTTATTATGTGACTTGTGTATTTTGTGTTTTTATTGGTAACGTTATATTGAATTATTTTATTTATTGTTCTGTTGAAATCATAGAAAAAATACACAAACAAGATCAGTTGGTTGATAGAACAAAAAGATTTTGTCACATAGTGTATTGCATATAACATTAGGAAAGGATAATTTAACTGACTGTAGTAGATATCTTTGTAATTTTTAATATTAAATCATTATTCTTCCAAAGATATCATTCGAGTCTATATCGTACCAGAGTCGAAAGCCCAAATAGAAATATTGAAACCCTATCAGATTCATGAATGGAGACTTCAATGTATTTTCTTTTTTTATTTGGTTCGCAGCAAGAGAACCATTTCCCATTAAATTAAGAACATCCATATGGTGGCTGGTATACCCTGCGTTCACTAGATTCCCTAACTCAAAGTCACAATTTTTTATAATTGACAGGACAAAAAACAATAACAATCATGAAATCGTTGGAACAATCCTCTAGATACTTTACAAAATGATGCAGTGAATAATAGAGAAATGTAGTATAAACTATTTAGAAGTTAGAAAGCTCAAGAATGAGTTGATCGAAAAACAAGATAGAAGTATGCCAAATAACCTTATTATTGACAATTACCATAAAACATCATGGTATTTAGAGCAAAGGACTTGCAAAGAGATAACAAGAAGATCCTAGAAAATGCAATAAAGGACCTCAGTCCGGATACTAAAGATAATAATAATATCATTAAATTACTGGATTCTTGGGATAAAGAAGGAATAAGATCAGAAGAAAAACTGAAGGAGATCCTGGGTCAGGATAAGGCTGAATCTTTATTAAAGAATATTAAAGCAAAAGAAGACGATGTCAATTTGACTAATGATGAGCGAAAAAAATTAAGTAATATGTTCAAGGAATCTCTAACCTTTGATTAAACTCTCTATAATACTAAAAAGATTGTAATTAGAAGATAATATACCCTTAGTGATAGAACTACTGATCTAAGTATTTGATGAATAGTCTGACTTAGGATTATAGCGACTAAATTTATGACATAGGGAGTAACATACGAACTAGCAAAAATTAATGGCTGTGACCATAGCCGCAACCGCCTATCATATCACTACTTTCATGCTCCTCACGATGCTCATGGCTTTGTCCTGAACATGCTGGACGCATTGTAGTACCAGTTTCAGACATGAACATAGTACCACAAGAGGTACATTTTAATTTTTGAACTCCTTGCATATCTACTGCTGCTCCCACTACGATAATATCGTAATTAAAACCTTAGAAGAAGTAAGGTAAAAAATAGAGGAACAAATCTTGTGTGATGTAAAGGATATAGGACAGAAAAGCCAAAATATAGAGTATAATCGTATAATCACATATGGCTTTACAGAAAAAAGTAACTTGCAAGGATTTTGTTGTGCTTTGTCATATAAATTGAAAAATTAAGAGACAAACAAACCTGTGAGCATGTTAAAAAAATATTGAATAGAGAATAATAGTATCTTCTATAACAAATGTATTGAAATCGTAAATAAAATGTTGAAAAATAATTCTTATTATGGGACAAAGAGGAAAAGAAACCGAAGTATCAGAACAAGCTACCTGTAAAGTATGTGGATTGACAGCTCGTACTAAAGACGAACTTGAAGCCCATGTTCATCAGGCACATGGGACTGCTAATTCAGACAAAGCTTCGTCAGAACAAAAAATTGATCCTTTTCCTTGAGGTATTACTTGCTACTGTGTGTTATCGACTAGCTCTCCTAACTTAAGAGATCACCTCTTTATTGTAATAATCATAAACATGTTGAACTTACTAGAGAAATCATCTGTCCATTCTACCATTATTGCCACCATTGTTCTTTAACGATCACATTTGTCACCGTGTATATACATCATCTATCCACTATTGGTTAAGGAAAGTTCAAACAAGTATTTATTTATCACATAAAGTTCATAAATTGCTCTTTATTGTTATATTTATTTTTTTTATTTTCATATGTAGAGAAAATATAGTATGTTTTTAAAAGAATTTATAAAGTATTTAGATTAATATAATTTGCGGAAATTGCTATTTCACAGAGCTATAGAAAAAACCAGAATATTGCATCGGTCTCAAGTAGTAAACGCAATAGTGGATATTTTCTATAATGCAGAAGATAAAATATATATCTGTGGTAATTCTCAATTTCCGGATTTAATATTTTCATTTGAACCAATAAGGAAGGCAATACTTGCTGCTAAAAATAGAGGCACAAGACAAAAATACATTGTTGAAATTACCAGAGAAAATATCCAATATTGTAAAAAGCTAATAAAATTAGTTGATGATCTGCGTCACTCAGATCATACTGAGGCTAACTTTATACTAAACAAAACAAAATATTTAGGTTCTATAACATTGAATGAACCTCACCAACAGGCTATCTACAGCAATGTGAGAGAAGTCATAGAACAGCAGCGCTATATTTTTGATAATGTTTGGAATAAATCAATAGGTGCAAACGAAAAAATAAGAGAAATTGAAGAAGGTATACAAGCAGAATTTTATGAAGTTATTACCGATAATGAAAAAGCAAGAGATGTGTATATTGATCTTGCAAAATCAATAGAGAAAGAAGCTCTATTACTCTTTGCAAATAGCAAAGCCGTACTTAGGTCAGATAAATTAGGGATTATTGATTATCTGATCGAAGCATCACTAAAAAGAGGGGGGGCTATGAAAGGTGCAACAATCAAAATTATCTGTCCATCAACTGCAGAGAATTCACAAGTAATAAAAAAAATTAAGGAGAATGCACCTTCTATTAGAATTCTCAACAGCGGCGGTTCTCATTCTGGACTATTTGTAGTAGATAGATCAAAGTTTATGAGATTTGAGCTTAAAGAACCAAGGGCGGAAGAGTTTTCAGAGGCTATTGGATTTGTTGTATACTCAAACAGCAAAGTTGGCGTAGATTCCTCCAAAGTATTTTTTGAACTACTTTGGAATGAACGCATTCAATATGAAAAACTAAAAGAATATGAAAAATTAAAAGAATCAGAAAAGATGAAAGATGAATTTATCAATATAGCAGCTCATGAATTACGAACCCCTATCCAACCAATACTTGGTTTGTCTGAATTTCTTTATGCTAAAATAAAAGACACCGAACAGCGTCAATTATTAGATACCATCACAAGAAATGCAAAAAGACTACAACGACTTACAGAAGATATACTTGATGTTACAAAAATAGAAAGTCATTCTCTAAAACTAAACATAGAACGGTTTAACCTATCTGATTTGATATCAAGTATTATAGAGGACTATAGAAATCGTATTGAAAAAGATAACATAGCGGTAAAATTATTGTATGAACCTAATAACAAAGATAATATAATATTTGTAGAAGCAGATAGAGGAAGACTCATTCAAGTTATTTCAAACTTACTAGATAATGCTATCAAATTCACCAAAGAAGGAACTATATCTATTATCACAGAAGAGAAAGATAGTAAAGTAGTTGTTAGTGTCAAGGATACAGGTACTGGAATAGATCCAGAAATATTCCCAAGACTATTCTCAAAATTTGTTACAAAATCTGAAAGAGGAGGTACAGGATTAGGATTATTTATTTGCAAAAATATTGTAGAAGCTCATGGTGGCAAGATATGGATTGAGAATAATGATATTTATGATGGAAAAAAAGGAGCTACATTTACATTTAGTCTACCAGTAAACAATAGCAGCATCCGCAGATATGTAATTTTTTAATAAACAATATTATTATTACCATTTTGAATATTTGCTGCTATGGCTGTAAAAGGAAAGCATGTAGCTATAATAGCAGCATTAGGCATAGTAATAGCAGTAATACCAATATCTGGTCAATCTTTTCAACTTGCCGCTACTGCTACTGTTGTTTCTGTAGCAGCATCAACAGATCAGATTATACCGGTGTACAATAAGCACCTTAAAATAGCATTATTAACTGATGCTTTATTCAGTGATGCAGGCTGGGGGGCATTCGCATACAATGCCGGACAAGCAATAAAATCAAAATATAGTCACGAATTTGAATTTAAAGATAATATTGCAATTCCAGATATAGAGGCTACATTAAGAGATTATGCTGATAAAGGCTATGACTTGATTATAGCTCATGGTTTTGAATGGGGGGAACCAGCTATAAAGGTAGGAAAAGACTATCCAAATACAAAATTTGTAGTTTTTACTGGCCTTGCTAAGTCAAACAATGTTGCTTCCATTTTCCCAATGCAGCAAGAAGGATCCTTTCTGTTAGGAGCACTTGCTGCGATGATGTCAAAAACAGGTGTGATTGGTTATGTCGGTGGAGATGTCACATATCCAAATCTCGTCAACATTTTTGAAGGATATAAACAAGGTGCAAAGTTGATGAATCCTAACGTTACAGTACTTTCTACATATATAGATGATTTTGATAATCCAGCTAAAGGAAAGGAAGCAGCAATATCGCAAATAAATGCTGGTGCTGACTTTTTGTTACACGTAGCCGATACATCTGGTCAGGGTGTTATTGAAGCCGCTAAGGAAAAGGGAATATATGCATTTGGTGCGGTCTCGGATCAGAACAAACTGGCCCCAGAAACTGTTCTGACCTCGTTTGTCTTGGATGTAGATAAGGCGTATGACCAAGCTGTTAAGATGGTTCAAGCAGGCAATTTCAGAGGAGAAATATTTAAGCCTGGACTAGAAATAGGCAAAGGCGGCGCAGGAGACGGTATTGTCTATCTAGCACCATTCTATGGCTTAGAGAATAAAGTTTCTGAAGATGTAAAAGTGAGGCTAAATCAATTAACACAAGATATAATAAACAAGAAGATCATAGTGCCAGAGAGATATAATAGATAGGAAAAGAAATACAATCATAGTTATGCTACAAGAAAATAATAATTTGAAATATATGTACATATGAAGAAGAAAGCTCAGAGTAGCGACACGAACAACCGTTTTTGGACAACAAAAAATAGACTGATTAAACAGAACAGAAACTCGTAATAATTATAGATTTAATTATAGATTTGAAATATAACAATACATACACACAAAAGCATAGTCCAATATGGATTACAGATATTTCACTGTTTACCAATAAGAAATTGATAGTATATTATTATTCCCTTTATTTGTTATTAGTTATTTACCATCATCAGCAACGACAATACAACAGAGGATATACCATATCATAAGTAGTTCTCTCTCAGTCCATAGTCGTTGTCTGACAGACAACCTAAAATGACTACAAAGCGTGGCAAGCCTTCTATCCTACATTGATTCTCTGTGGCTGGTATATTTTATGCTTAAATCTTTTTGCTACTAACGTTAATGTTAAAACGTAGTAATATAATTGCAAAAAAATTAAATGAAACATATATGAGATCTTCTTGTTTTATCTCTATAATACTCAGAAATACTAGTCAAAGGAAATTATCACGCCTTTATAATTATGATTACGACTCTATTTCTTCATTTATTTTCATGGCCAAATCAGATATTGAAATCGGTTTAGAAGCAAAGCATTTTACATTTAGTTTATGGAACAGCCTTTTAAATTCTTCATAAGACGGCTCAAATGCTGTCAAAAAACAGACCTTGACCTTCTCGTCTTCCTTTTTTATTTCTTGACATAACTCAAAGCCATTCATTTTTGGCATTTTAATATCAAGGAGTACCAGATCATACGAGCCAGCCTTAAAATTTGATAATGCTTCTACAGGATCATTAAAAGCATGAACTTCAAATCCATTATATTCTAAACCCATCTTCAAACTTGAAGCAATATCAGGTTCGTCATCTACAATAAGAATTTTTCTATACGGAGTAGGTTTGCTTGCAATATTCTTATCGTTATTATTCTGCATAATTATTTCTTCTTGTGATGATTATTTTTAGTTGTGATATATTTGGTTGTTGTTTGGATGTGAATGCTGTTGTTGTTGTTGTTGTTTTTCTGCTGCTCATCATCTGATACCATGATGTCTTTTTGTAAGGTATCATCTTAACGGCTATCAATTTCGTTGGGTGTGTTAATATGCAGCAGCTAAATCTATCTTAATGTAAGTATAGATACCATTTTTATGAAAATTTAGAGCATGTCCGTCTTTGTCAATCATAATGACTGGCAAATTCTATTCAAAAAAAAGAATTAGGGATAATAAATAATAGTTATTGGGGTGTTGGAATAATAGTTATTGGGGTGTTGGAGATTTTACTTCAGCATCGACTGTGTATGTTACAGTAAATGGTTTTCCATCTAATGTGTGAAAAGCTAATGCGTTACCTGCAAACTCAAATGAACCTGCATTGATAGGTGTATCTGTAAACTGCTTCATCAAAGAGATAGCAACCTTTCCATTACCAAATGGAGCATTCAGTGGTTCGCCACGTGCTTGGTCAGGTGCTTGAGAAGGAGTGTATCCATGCAGAACTACTGCTTCGACTGGCTGGCTTGCAGTAAATGTTGCAACACCAGAATAAATCTTGCCATCTTCTCTTGGTGGAGCTGCTATTACGATTTGATGTGCTTCATGACCAGGTAACGGGTCCTGCGTAGACGCGCTAGTGTTTTGTGCTGTAAATGAAATGGCTTGATCTTGCTGTTGAGCAAACGCTTGATTTTCTATTGGATAGATTGTTGCAGCAATCATACCAAATGCAGCTACTATTGCTACAACTCCTAAGATTGCCATTGTTGTTGTTCTTGATTCCATCATCACATTCGCAACAACACCAACACTTATACTCTAATGATCAAAATATTAGATTTTTAATAAGATCTGCTTAGTAGTTAATTTGTATATAACCTACACTTGTTTTGTTGGATGAAGAATTCCTAACAACCAAAACATTTTTTGTTGCAGCCATCCTTGTGACAGGAATATTTGCAATATCACAAATGCCCTCCAATGCAGCTATGGTTGATGGAAACAATTATGGTGACGACTAGATACCAAGTAGTGTAACAATTCCACTTGAATGTCTTACATTAAAGATAGGCCAGTTTATGGATTAAACAGATACAACCCCTATTCTAATAACTGCAGCTCATGCAATTATTGGAACATACCGTGTGAGAATGGCAATAATAATAATCGAGAATCTGATATTGCAGTGGTAGCAGGAGTAGCATCAGATTTATTTATAGCCAGTTGAGCTATAATATATAGCTGAATTGTCTGATCCAAAAGACAACTCTTCAAACTGAAGACGATTCTTTTTTACTTGACAAGATTTTTTTATCATCCATAGTTTTCCATACTCCAAGTCCAATCAAAATAGCGCCAAGTATTATAGTGAAGATGGCTGTGCGTTCCATACCTCCGGTATCTTCAGAAGAAAGACTTGCAAGAGCAATAGTTATGATTATCCCTGCAATTATCAATCCTCCATTAATAAAAAGTAATGACGATATCGTCTTTGAGGGTTCTTTTCTACCTATTATAAAACCTGCTATAGACATTATCACTGCTACTCCTCCGAATGCTCCTCCACGAATCTCTTCTTCAAACGGTAAGAAACCTTTTCCCCGTAGTCCGGCAGGCGAATTAATTGAAGCTGTCAATACATCTGCGCCATAAATCACCAGCAATATTAAAGATACAATTAATAAAATCATAGAAATTGCTACTTTATCCATAGTGGAAGTTTGCCAATCAGTTTAATATATGTACTTAATACAGCATGTATATGCGATGAAATCCTCTATATGTTATAATGTCTTGTCTTCTTAAACTCTTCTATTACCATGAAAGTTAGAAAGTATTAATCCCGTCATACCAGATTTCTTAACATTTTAGAATAGTTAGATTATTTATTTTCTGATAACGATAATAATAATATCTGCTAATATCAATTGGTCTTAAACATATGCTGCTTTTAGAGCAGGCTACGGGAGTTGTAACTATGATGTAACTCTCCAAAATGTTGTAGTAAAATGATTTAAAAAAGAAATTAGTGAAAAAAGGCTTAGGAGGAGAATGACCATATAGTAGAAGGAAATGTAATTTATAAGTTGAAGACCGCTAATCTCCTATTGAGTTGAACCATTACTCCATTGCTAAACAGGCAAAAGAGATGAAGACAAGAATACACCATGATTCTGAGAGATATGACGAGACATTTCGAGTTGGAGTTGAAATTGAAGCATGTTTGCTTGATGATAATGGTATGTCAGTCAATGCTAATCCATTAATCAAAGAACTTGAAGGAACCAAATATAAAGTTGATTATGAATACGCTATTTGTCAGTTTGAATATAAAACATTACCAACACCAATGGACAGGCTTTTAGATCTCAATACTGAAATTGAAGATTTTATTGAATATCTTGATAAATCAATTCAAAAAGTATGGAGAAATAATAATAATGAGGTTATTCCTGTCTTTCTTGGAGGTAATCCCTCTTCATTAATTTTTAAGGATGGATTGATCACTGATAAACCAAGATATAATCAACTAGCGCGATGGCAGAGTAAAATCCCCGATGTTGAAATTGATGGTCAAAAACTCAAGGCATTACATGTTGCAACAGCTATTCAAGGCTTTCATCTTCATTTGCAAGCTCAAAATCCAGTTCATACAGCACAAATGTTCAATGATATTTTAAATTTAATACCATCGGCAATTGTACTTGGAGCAAATAGTCGACTTCTTGGTGGCAAGATATATTCACTTCATGAACCAAGAATTCATTTATATGATCAGTCTGAACAACAAAATTCAGGCTTTCCTACTATCCCAAAGTACCTTGATCATATTGACGATTATATAGATTATATTACTTCCCGACAGCCAAATATTGCCAAAGATTATTTTGAACTTGAAAAAGAACGTCATGATGATGTGCGAATTCGCTTAAATTCCGAGTTTTATCGTGTTGAAATGAGAATTATGTCAGTACAGCCTACTTCAAAAGCACTGATGGCACTGATAGAATTTTTTATTGGCTATTTATATAGCACTATAAATGAAGAAAGGCAATTGCGGCCTCTCGCTGTATTAAGAGAAGAGAGATTAGCTGCAGTACGATCGGGATATAACGCTCAAACATATTTTAATATTTTAGAAACAATAAGAAGTCAAATTCATTTTGCGCGTAAAGGTCTGTCTGAATTGGGACTTAAAGCGCAATTTCTTAGTATTCTAGATAGCCGCTTGGAAAATAAAAGTACTCCTGGAGAGTATGTAGTTAAATTATGGGACAAAAATTCAATGGTTCTGTTGAACAGACTGTTGTAGAAGTTATCAATGATATATGGCAGAGAACAAAAAATAATGAACCTATAAAATAATAATAAGTATTTTATTAATTATGTATTTTCATTCCAATATAAAATATATTATCTACCTATGTATGGATGACGACAACAACAAAAACTAGATTAGAAAATGATAGCATAAAAGCGCAAATTCGAATAAATATGATTTTCAGCAATAGTAGATCACATTTTTTGAATATATAGAAAAAATAACAAGCAGTTTAAGGTGTTAATAGATGATATATGGAATTGCTGTCTGAACAAAAGATAACCAATTGATAAATATTCGGATGTATTATACTGATTCGTAGGCTCTGGACTTTTTATGGTATAATAATAAAATAATGCTAATAATAACTTAATTCCCACATTACAAGAAATTGTAATATAAAATATCACACGTATAACTCATGGAATTTACAAATGATATGATTAATCATGTAATAATATCTCAATTCATCTGAATATATATATATATCTATATATATAATAAATAATATGCCAGTAGAGGCAAAATAAATGAAAGAATCAGGAAAGTTCGATTTTTATAATGTGATAAATATTTTATCTTTTCAATATTCTGTTTTTATTGTTTCATAGAGTTTGTTTCAATATCTTCTAATTTACTGCTTCTGAATATACCATATCTAAAGGTTTTATTTTCAAGTAGTCAATCAGGTTACTATGATTAGCTATGTCCTATAGGTTAGCAGATTGAATATTTAG